>JAABUV010001019.1_pt1 | contig 41464 bp, 42 predicted proteins | sample 5559971 | NCBI WGS metagenome assembly JAABUV01 (sample SAMN10711881, study PRJNA513362) | rock metagenome | isolation source: Antarctica rocks | place: Antarctica: Victoria Land, Knobhead nord | collected 2015-12-19 | reverse complement strand
TTCTTTATACTCCGCTGCCGAAATTTCTTGACAATGCCTCACTCCAAAAGCCAGCGAGAAGTCCTTAAGCAGAACGCGCAAAGTATGTCTACATCCTCGGTTGCTAATTACCTAGCAACATCAAAACGGACATCTTTACTTGCACCGCAGAGCATGGTTTAGAAGTCGATCCGCACCAGGTCACATATGAGCTCCACACCGGGAGAAAGGTCAGTAACGTCAGACTCGGGAAACACAATGAATGGTGTCAAAGCGGGAGCAACCCAGCCCGAAGAAAGGAGTCAGTGGACCCACAGTCAGCAGTGAAAAGGAGAGTGAAGGGGCCAATATGAAGTGAGAGGGGTCGTGCATGGGATGGAAAGTGGTTCAGTGATTGCATGTTGAGGAGGGGAACATATATGATGAATCCACAACTGCATGAGACGGGGCTCGCTGTCAGAACTCAGTCGCTTGTTCGGTTTCTGTGTGGAAAAGGGGATGATGTCTATGGGACGACGAATTATAAGTATTGCATCGCCTTGTCTACTTTGCATTGTTTAGTCCCAGTCGCCCCTCCTTGTCCCTTCTCGTTCGTGTTTATTCTGCTCAAGAGTGATGCAATTTCCATCTCCTACTCCTAAAAACATTCCCGATGTGAATTCATATCTTCGTTTCCTGTGCAAGAACAATGATCGCCAGGGCGATAGAAGGTTACAAATCGTACAGGACTTGTGTCTATAAATATTCGAATGCGAAAGATCTTTCGAAAATTGCTACATTTCTTAGCATTTGCGGGTACAGATGCTGCGCAAACATTTCAGCTCAAGCAAGCGAATACTGCTTCGAACGTCGCTTTACTCCTATGCTCTGTCTATGAAAAGCACTTCGTGGCTCAAGTATTGCATATCAAGTCTTCTGAACCAGTGTAAATCAATGGCCCCGGCCTGGAAATGATCAAACCGTAGCGTCATACTTGAGGTTGACGCAAGAAAATAGTGACGTCTAAGGCACAATATCAATTCTGAGAATCGTAGCCTTCGTTTCGAGGGAAAATCTATTTGTATTGCCAAAAGGCTATGGTCACTCCGCGTTGAAACATCTATGTACAAAGCATAGTTCTAGAAATCTAATCTGTTCATTAATTTAATCTCTCGATGCTTTTGATTTACAACAAACGTAACAGTTTTGAATGTAATGCTTGATCATCATTCACATCTTCAATCAGCAATATGATCATTTCAGTAAGTTCAATATTCAATTCATGTCAAAGTGATCATTGATCAAAAGATCATGTGCTTCTCTTATCAATTAAGTGATCATTGACTGAGAAACTCATAGTTTCTCATTTTTTCAGAGTATTTCATCAAGTACTTTGCAATTGTCTAAATTAATATCTTGACAAGTTTTTCTGTTCTGTTTTATGATTATTCAAATATCAAAGCACAGTTGATTCATTTGATTTTTTGCTATAATCTGATTCTGAATAAAAATCATCTTTTCAATTAAATTTTGATTAACTTTTGATTGATCAGCGATGAAACTCATCTGTACGCGATGCTGACTACAAATCTACTGTTTAACTACAGTAGAGTCTAGAGATTATCAAAAGTTTGAATGACATCGAGACGCTGCGTGATGATGAAGCGCTGTGCGTTGATCGCGTGCAGAGTTTTCGCGATCGCGCAGACTTTGATAATCTCAATGCGCATGCTACAAGCAATCTGCACGCAGATGAGAAAGTCAAATAGAACGCAGAACTACGAGGGAAATCGCTTATGAAAATCATTCGATTCAGTATCTTGTCGTCGTGATGACAAGAACTGAGACAGAACATTCTCGCGTTCGATCTGTTGAGAATGATTAGCAGAAAGAACTTGAATCACGAACATTCTTTAGATCTACATGCTAACTACGTATAGATCTTGTTAAGACTGCGTGCCTGTTACTACGACATGAGCAACTCATGAGACTCATTAAGTTCAACACGAGCAAACTCGAGAGTCTCATTAATATCGTTTAACAGACGTTCAGACACAGACATTCTATACATGAGCAATACGCTGACGAGAAGACTTCGTTAAGAGAAGAGAGACACAAGCGAGTTAGTAGAGAATGATCAAACTACGCTGTCTGATTAGAAGTGTAGCATATGAACATCTCTGCAAGACACGATCGATCTGCACGAGAAAGATCTCTACAGATAACGCGAAACAGATGAGTTGCACGCTTTACAAGCGAAGCGAGCGTCTGCGAGACGTGATATACAATGATGACGACTGTCGACTTCAAGAATCTCACTTCTTCACTGAGCTCTGACTCTTGAATGTCTTGATGATAGAGTTAATCTCTAGTTGAAGACATCGTCTGTATAGCTCGAGAGAACAGTAGCGCATGTCGATGTGATTAGAGAAGAAATCGACTGCGATACACATGCGTATCGCTGACGAAACGTCTGTGACTCATGCTTAAGAAGTAAACTGTTGAAATTTGAGCAATGAGAGATTTTGCTCGTCTTGAACTGTGAATCTGCTGCGAGAAACTATCTCTCGCTAAGAGAGAAATCAGCATAGAAATCGTGTCTTATGTATGTTGCATGCAACGTATGCAACATATTTTCGATAGAGTTGCATCTGAGCAATAAGACAATAAAGATGCGTGATGATCTTCAGAAAGCAGAAAGCATTCTTGCAATGCACATCAGAATCAAACGCATAGATCTGAATGCTTATCTGCACTCTAGAAACGTTTCAGACATGAATAGCTCGCGATGCGACTGCGAATGAAGTCATCAGACGACGAAGAATGTACTCATGCACTGCTCGAACTGATCGCATCTGTGATCAAGAATGCTACAAGATGCTGACTTCTTGAACTATTGAATAATCGTCATCATCACGAAGAGTCTCAGAGCAGTAGCGAAGATGATGATGAAAACGAAGCTCTTGAAGCAATTTAAAGTGACTACAACACTCGTTCTCTAACGTGCAATCAACGCGAACAAATTTGATACATAGTCTCAAAACTCACTGTTTCGACTGCGTGAAGCAGTCGTGTAGACTGCGAGTGATTTTCTACCTCAGAGAGTTTTGTTCACTTCATACAGATAGCATAAAGTTTCTCATGAGTCGATCTAATCAATGTCACAAGAATGTATGAATTTATTATTATTATTAACTTTTGATTCAAGTTTTGAATCTGAATCAAATCTTGATCAACTTTCTGATCATCTTCTTGATCAACTTCTATTGATTGCAATTTAAATTTATCTTCTGTTAATAACATTTGATGTTGATATAGCTTTTGATCATCATTTGTTTCAATTGACTTGACATCTGACATTCTGATCAGCATGTTGACTTTCAGATTCTGTTTTTTCAACTGATATATGATCTTGAAGTTATATTCAAATAACTTCTTAACTCATTTAACTTGTCATTTGATCAGTTTTTTGATGATCATGAAGTACTTTAAATTCAGATGATTGATGAAGATCTTAATTAAAATATTTGTACATTTCAATTTGAAATGTCAATGTTTCAAACAGCAAATAATGATCAACAGTTTTTTATCATAGATTTTGTAGTTGCATTCTGTCAAAATCATGTTCTTACTATAGAAGATCATTAAATGTAAGATGTCTTCATCATCATATTGAAACAATACTTCGTCGTTCACATAGTTCAAGAAGTTTGTTTTCAGAATAACTTTTCTGATCGAGTCAAAATGCTTCAAAATGAGAACTGTTATCATTTATTGCTTTAGTTTCTCAAAGATCATCTGACAGATTTTTGTTCATTTAAAAAGATGATTTTTTCAAGTCAACTTTATCATGAGTTGAATGATCTTTGAGAAATTCTTTATGAATCATTGATAGAAATTGCAAAAGTCAATGAAGATCTGCATATGAGTCAATGATCACGACACTTTTCAGTTTCAAATCACATCTACTTTTTGAGAATTCATTTGTAAATCATTGATGAATATCAATAGTTCAAGAAATAAGATTTTCTGAATCTTGAATTCATACTTGTCAATATTTATTTGCAGATTGACTTCACGAAGCTTGTTTAACACTTTCTTCACATGAGTTCTATGTTCTTTCAAGATCTTGCTGTAAATGACAATATTATTCAAATATGTTTGACAGAATTTATATAAACAGTTGAATAATACATTGTTGATATAGTGCTGAAAGAACGCAGATTCATTGATTAATTTAAAAAACATTACTCTATACTTGTAAACATTGAAGAAAGTAATGAATGTAATTAGATTTTCACTTTCAGTACTCATGCAAAGCTTATTGAACGTGATGATAATGTTAAGTTGAATCAGATACTTACTGTCTTGAATTCAAGTGAATACTTCATTTATCAAGAGTATTGAATAATGATTTCTTTTAATCAGAGCATTCAATTTTCAATAATTCATGCAAAAGCAAAGACTATCATCTTTCTTTTCAACAAATAGTATTGACGAAGTAAAAGAAGTTTTACTGAATGTGATGAACTTCTTCTTCAAATTTTCTTCTAAATACTCTTTGATCTTCTGCAACTTGTAACTCAATATGAAATACAATCAACTTTTAAAAGATTGATTCTCATTTTCTAATTTAATTTTATGATCATATGATCAATGCAAGAGCAACTGCGTTATCTTTTCTTTATCAAAAACATTCAGAAAGTCGTGATAAATTATTAAAAGCTTTTTCTTCAATTCATTTAATAATATGACAAAGATCATTTTATTTCATTGATGTTTTGACAAAGAGCTTAAATAGCTTGTGAGCTAGTGAGCAGAGTTCATTCAATATTAATGCACTTAAGATGCATATGCTAACTATTAAATGAGATATTTGCTACAAGCTAACTGTCAACTGAGTTTGCATCATTGATTAGCTTACATGCTACATAAATCAGTTACAAGCTGATTTAGCTGATTTAGCACTACTTTTCATTTTATTCATTTATTTACTCATTTATTTACTTTTCACTCTACTACTCGCTCATTTACTTTTCACTTTACTCATTTATTTACTTGCTCATTTACTCTTCATTCTACTCATTTATTTACTCGCTCATTTACTTTTCATTCTACTCATTTATTTACTTGCTCATTTACTCTTCATTCTACTTATTTATTTACTTGCTCATTTACTCTTCATTTTACTCATTTATTTACTCACTCATTTACTTTTTACTTTACTTGTTTATTTACTCACTCATTTACTTTTCACTCTACTCATTTATCTACTCGCTCATTTACTCTTTATTTTACTCATTTATTTACTCGCTTATTTACTCTTCATTCTACTCATTTATTTACTCGCTTATTTACTCTTCACTCTACTCATCTATTTACTCGCTCATTTACTCTTCATTCTACTTATCTATTTACTCGCTCATTTACTCTTCACTTTACTCATTTATTTACTCGCTCATTTACTCTTCATTTTACTCATTTATTTACTCACTCATTTACTATTTACTTTACTCATCTATTTACTTTTCACTTTACTCTCTATCAAACGTGTCAATTGAATGCATAAAACACATCAAACAGTGCTTTAAACAATTCTTTCTACATGACTTTCTATTTACTCATCACTTTACATGCTCAACTATTTACTTGATAATCTTCGCTTCAAGTTCTATAGAGCTGACGTTAGAGAGTTTGAAGTTTTCATCTTTTTTTTTCTTCATAGTTTCTACTTTCTAGAACAACAACAATCAAAATATCAACATGTTTAATTATCAACTCAGCTATCAACTCAGCTATTTACTCATTCATCTACTAGTCAATTTACTTGCTTCAAAACATGCTTCAAAAAACGTGTCAATCAAGCGCATAACATAAGTTAAACAATGCTTCAAATAATGCTTTTTACTGAGCTTTTTACTGAGCTTTCTACTGATTTTTCGATCGAGTCATCTAGTGAGTTTTCTACTGATCTTTCGATCGATCTTTCTATTGATCTTTTTACTGATGAGCTTTCTATTAATTTTTTGATCGAGTCATTTAGTGAGCTTTCTACTGATCTTTTGATTGATCTTTCTACTGATCTTTCTATCAATCTTTCTATCAATCTTTCTATTAATCTTTCTATTAATCTTTCTATCAATCTTTCTATTGATCTTTCTACTGAGTTATTTATTAAGCTATCGACTGAGCTTTTTATCAAACACTCTATCAAACAGTCTACATGCTTCAAAATACGCGTTGATTAAGCGCATAACATGAATCAAACAATGCTTTCTACATGATTCTTTACATGATTCTCTACATGATTCTTTATCAAGCACTCTTCATGTTTCTTTATTAAACATTCTTCATGTTTTTCTATCAAGCACTTTATCAAGCACTCTTCATGTTTTTCTATCAAGTGTTCTTCATGTTTTTCTATCAAGCGCTCTTCATGTTTCTTTATCAAGCACTCTTCATGTTTCTCTATCAAGCATTTTATCAAGCATTCTTCATGTTTCTTTATCAAGCACTCTTCATGTTTTTCTATCAAGCATTTTTCATGTTTTTCTATCAAGTATTCTTCATGTTTCTTTATCAAGCACTCTTCATGTTTTTCTATCAAGCATTTTATCAAGCATTCTTCATGTTTCTTTATCAAGCGTTCTTCATGTTTTTCTATCAAGCATTCTTCATGTTTAAATAGATGATTAAATAGCTACTTAAATAATTAATTCATCAAATAATTTATTTGATTACATACAAATCTTGAATGTAAAAATGTACAAAAAGCAAACATGTATTACGCATTATATTTTTTGAGCAATTGATGTCTTTTGAGCAAATGATTGTCATCAAAAAATACAAGCGCTTATAGCTAGTTATTAATTGTTGATAAGTGACTATTAAAGCTTGTGAGCTAGAAGCTCAACTAAACAGATATTTTTAACTGATGCTAGCTTAATGAGCTTGTAGTCAGTTTTAGCTGATTTCATCAAATGATTGATGCTCAGTTTCGCGAAATCTTCAACTGAGCTAAGCGCTTTGTTGATTTCACTAATGATCAAAAAGAAAATCTTGATCTTCTTATTCTTGACTAAAGTTCAATATACAGCAACTTTGATCATGATAATATTGATGATCTTCTTGATTTCAATTAACTGAGAGAATCAAAGTTGATTGAGATCAACTTCAATGCTTCGCTTTATTATGAAAGCAGATTCAATGAATTGCACAAATTTAATAAATTTATTCACTGATTTCTGATTCATGAATCTCTTCAAGATGATCGTTGATGTAACAATTAAGTTCAAGTTCTTTCATTTCATTTTACAGATTTCACTTGACTCAAATTTGTGAAATGCTGATTGATTGCTTATTTTTAAAATAACAGATTTCAATGTTTAAATTTTTAATGATGATATTAATTAATTATTTGCAGAATTTATCAAAATTTGATTTCTTTTCAATCAGAAATTCTCAATGATTATTTTATGCTGATTTAAACAAGTTATTAATAAAAACATCATTTTATTCTTATGTTCTTAAATCATGATTAATGTATACAAAGTGTATGTAATTAACTTTTGATCAGAAATTTCATCATACAATTGAATCAACTTTGATTTTGACAGCGATATTGATTGAATATCAAAGCATTCACATAGCTTTGACATCAAAGATTCATCAATGAAAATCATGTTAATGACTTTAATATTTATCAGAGCAAAAGATTTGAATATTTTTTCTCGATTATTCAAGATGATGTCAATATTGAACAACTTGAAATTAAATGAATCATCAGACATGTTGATAAAACAAAATATGAGTATATTGCTCTCAATCATTATTTTAACGAAAACAGATCATTTTTTGAACTCGCAACAATTTTATGCACTTGAATCATTTTAAGATAATCATATATTCTATGTTTTAACTTCTTGCATTTGAAACAAAGTTCTTTCTTAAACAACTCTTTCTGAATAGAATCAAGATTTAATCTTCTGAGTTTCTTTCATGAAGAAACTGATGACGTGAGTTGAGCAGTTGATGTGCTAAAGACAGAGTAAGCAACTTGAGTTGCTGATGCTTTAATGACTGATCAAGTGTTCAATTCAGTTAATCTAACATCGACTTGCATGCAAATGTCAATAAACTCATTCAAATTCATGATTCATTCATTGAGCGTTGCTCACTGAAAATCTGAGCTGATCTTATGCTGAAGATCATTTAGTAAAATCTCATTATTGTATTTTAGTTCTGCGCTAAATCTCTGAAATTTCATTCAAAATTCATGAAAGAAGATTTTGTTCTGATACAGCTTCAAGTACTGTCGTTGAGTCGTGTAATGATGATTGAAGTCATTGTACATCTTATTTATGATCAACAGTACTTCTTCGACTTCTAAAAATGAGTTCAGAAACATGTTTTTCATTTGAAATGCAATATGTTTGATCGCAGCTTCACTGACTCAACTTTCAATGTATGCAATTTTTAACTCTTCAATAGAAAAATGATTCTTGTTTATCTTCAGCTTATTTCACATTCAAGACAGTCAATTATTTACATTCTGCAATGAATTTTCAAACAGTGAAGAATTTAATAACTTGATTAACTTCAAGAATTGATTTTCAAAAATCAAAGTGCTTTGTCAACTTAATGCAGCTTTTAAATGATGTATAATCACATTCTTATTTCTATTTTCTTTCTGCAGACGCGTCTGTGTAATTTTCAACATGATGTTTATCTCATTGACATCTTTTAACATTTGAATCATGTCATTGTAAATCTTGATTTTGATGTCGTGCTGTTGACATATGTACTTAATAAAGATAATGATGTCATCTGCTTTATGAATGCTTATTCAAGCATTCAATTCAATGCTGATGCTGATCTTGATCATTTTATAATCAAAAAGCAACACATTCATGTTCTTTTCTTTGATATTTAATGATGCATTTGTGTCTTCTTCTTCTGATGCTGTTTAATTATGTGATAGAAGTAATTTTCTTCTGACATTTTGAAGTTCATAGTAAGCAATGTTCAATGATTTTGAGCTTCTAATCATGATATGAATAGAAGATTACTGATTAAAGTTCTGATGTTACTTTATTGAACTTTCTGAGTTCAAGTAATGACTAGTACTTTATCAAACTTTCTGAGTTTAAGTACTGCTGAAATTTCTGATTTCTAATGATGAACTCAATAAAAAGTTAATCAAGAATAATGCATTTGTATTTTTTGATTTTGATTTTATTGAAATTTCTGATTTTGAATTTAAATTCTTCTTTAGAAATTTCTGATTTTTATTGAGCTTTCTGAACTTAAGTTCTGATTCTGCTGTTGAACTTTCTGAGTTCAACTTCTGATTTGAATTGTGTAACTTGTTTTTATATCATCTACACGTTGATAGCAAGATTAATGAGCTTTGAACTAATGTTATGAATCTGCATAAAGCGAATCATATGAGTGTATTTTAACTAGAAGTTCAAAGCTGAAAAAGAAAGAAGATGCAACATGTCGTGAGTTTTACTCATGAAGACACGCTAGATCACTAGCGTGTCAACATCAGCTTTATACTAGTTTATGATAGTTTGACATGATTTATGTTAGATTAATTCAAAGTGCATGCTTGCAATAAACAGTTAATAAAACAGATGACATGATCATCTTTATCAAGTACATGCTTCATCAGCATGATATTGAAATCAAGACTCACTGTTACAATTCTAATCTTCATTTATTCTTTCTAGTCTTCGTCTATTCTTTCTAGTTTTCATTTATTCTTTCTAGTCTTCATTTATTCTTTCTAATCTTCATCTTGATTTCATTCTAATTGAGTCTAGTGAGCATTCAAGCTAAAAGTGATGTCATTGAAATTCTGCATCATATGTGTAAGATGTCAACTCAATTGAGTTTAGCATAGCGCTGAGAAATAAACATATAAGAATTGAGTTTTTTTCTGTAAATACTTTTCTTTCTTAGCATTTATTTATTAGTTAAATGACATCTTTATGACTCACTTTAGATCGATTTCTAACAGTAGATAAATGCTCATCAACTACTTTGCTATTAACATGTAGATGATACAAAATAATCTACTTCGTTTATTCAGAAAATTCGCAAGAAATTCTTTGAATTACTTTCATCAAATTTACTTAAATTTACTTAAATTTATCTTTTCATCATGATATGTGACAACGAGTCAGTCGAGTTACAAACAGCTTGCTTGCTTAAAAGCATTGCAAATAAATGAGTTTCTTTTATTTCTTTTGATGCTTCAGCAAAATCTCAGAATGTTGTTATTTCATGAAACATCAACATGAGTCAACAACTTCGTCAATGAGCTATTAATCAGTTAAACGAGATCATCAAGATGCTGATCAAGTTAAGAGATCAACAAAATATAACTTTGAAACTCAATGAGCAATGAATCAATCAACAAGTCAATCATATCAAAAAATTTGATGAGCTAAAGATCAATTAAACAATAATAAACATTCAAGAAGAGACTATTGCTGAACTACAAAAGAAAGTATTAAGTCTCAAAAAGAGACAGCGTTCAGCAAATTAATCTTAATCTCAACAGTTTACAAAGTCACGAACTTCTATCGAGAATCATACTCGACGAAAGTCATTCACTTTATTCAACAATGATCATCACAAGTTCTTCAAGTTTTTGAACTCATTTATATTCATTGATGAAGATAAATTGACATGAGACAGTTGAAGAGTCAAGATAAATGATAAGCTTCAAACAAATGTTGATCACTTTGATAATGAGAATATCTGTATTGTTTATGTGATATCTAGACTAGAAGATGATGCTGCTGAGCACATTTTCACTTGACATCAACATGATGCTTTGCATTCATACATCTTAATCGACGAGCTATTTGAGCATCGAAAAGAAATATACGATGAACTGAATAAGAATCGAAAGTGTTGTTGCAAGTACAATGCTCTGAAGTAAGCAGACAAGTCTTTCAATGTCTTTTACTTCAACTTTATGAAGTTATTCAGCTATCTTGAATACAATGATTGCACTCTGATGAATGATCTTTAGAATAAAATCAATAATCGCTTGCAAAACACTTTATCAATTTGTTTAAAGAACTTTACTTTGCTCATTCACTTAAGAATCTTTCTTCAAGATGTGAATAGTAAACAACGAGTCAATTATCAGCTTCGCAGCGAACGTTGCATTGTCATCATCAAAGTCACTGTCATATCTGATAAATGTGCTACTTTTCTGTCAGTAACAACTTCAATAATTAATTATGTTAAGTTGACTATCTTTTCTATCTTTAAGTCAGTGAGATTGTTAATTATCTGCTACATCTGCAAGATTCTCAATCATTTGTTCAAGAATTGTTTTCAGCTAAACAAAATCAACACATTTGCATCTTATGCATTCATTTTTCATTTACATGAGATCATCATTTCAAAGAATAAAGAGAATGAGAAAATGTTTTTCAAGAATAGCAAGACAAAAAACTAAAGACTTTCATCAAAGATGCAATGAAAGATGTGTTAATTTTTTCAATGATGAGTATGTCAGATGATTCTTTTGCTTCTGAATCTTTGACTATTGAATGTATACTTTCTAGCAATAAAATTAGTTACTCATTGAAGTCATTGATTGACATTAAAGCTGCTGACTATTCGTTCATTGATGAAGTGATTGTGCAAATTGTTTATGATCAGTTGCAAATCAAGTTTCTGATCTTGATCAAAGCGAAGTCAATTCAAGAATTCAATGATCATTATACTAAAAAACTCATTACTTATGTCATCTATTTGAATCTGACTATTTAAGATCATATGATTGACACAGCTTTTATGTTGATCACTCGATTAAATCAACATTAAATGTTTCTTGAAAAAACATGAATGAACAAAATCAATCTAGTAATTGATATGTAAATCAATTTTTTTCGATTTTTAAATTTCAACTTTACTAATCAGAAATGAATTACTTTACTCGCAAAAGAGCTTAACTTTTACTCATATACTGAAAAGATCTTTCACTTTCATTATATTTCAATTCAGTTAAAACAAGAAGTTTATTGAACAGTTAAAACAATGCAATGTGACTTTGACTAACATCAATTCTAAGTCGACGTTTAGTCTGAAATCATTCTCTTTCAGTTCAATGAACATAGCAATGATAAAGACAGCAACATATAAATTGTTAGTTAAATGATCAGATGTTAAAATCTTTGCTGTTATTGTCTTAAAAATCAATTGATTCATAACTATAGTTGAAAATAAGTCTGAAGAAGTGAATCTGCATGAGCTTTCACACGTTAAGATTGTTAAGAAGATCAAAGTTAAGCTTCTTCTTGAGTATTATGACTATCTAGACATGTTTGATTGAGCTATGATCAATCAACTATCATTGCATTGTTTCTATGATCACAAAATTGAGTTGATTAATGAAGAAACACTCTTTGAAGCAAATTATATCAGATGTTCAATCACAAGCTTCAAAAGATAAAGAAGTATCTGATTAATCATTTAAACAAAGAATTCATTTTCTTCAGCTTTGCATTCTACGTTTTGCTCATCTCATTCATTAAAAAGAAAGATGATAGTTTGCATTTCTGCGTTGATTATAGAAAGTTCAATGCTTTAATCAAATGAAATCACTATTTTTTGTCATTGATAGACGAGACTTTTGCTCATATACAAGAAAGTAAGTATCTGACTTGATTGAATATCATTGTCACGTTTAACAAACTACACATGCATTCAGATAACAAAGATTTGACTATCTTTGTTATTTTCTTCAACTTATACAAATATCATGTAATGCTCTTTGAATTAATCAATGAATCTGCATTCTATCAACATTATATGAATGATGTATTATTCAAGTATTTACATCAGTTTTGTCAGATTTATCTAGATGACATTATTATTTACAGCAAGATCTTAAAAAAACACAAGCAACATGTATGATTGATCTTGAATAAACTACAAGAAGCTGATCTACAGATAAACATCAACAAGTGCAAGTTTCATGTTCAAAAAACTATCTTTCTAGAACTTTTAATATCAATTGAAGAATTAAAGATGAATTCGCGAAAGATGCAAGCAGTTGTTGATTGATTTACACTCAATAATCTCACTCAGATGCAGTTTTTCATTGACTTCTGCAATTTCTATTAATGCTTCATCAAGAACTTTTCGAAAATTGTTCATTCAATGATTCAACTTACTCAAAAGAAGATCATATTTGAATGAAATAAAATCTGTCAGATGACATTCAATCATATGAAGAAATGTATAATCAAAACTTCTATACTACGTCACTTTGATTAAACTCATGAGACTATTCTTGAAATTGACTCATTCAACTACGTCAATGATGAAGTTCTCTTTCAATATGATGACGAAGAAGTATTATATTCAATTGTTTTTTATTGCAAGAACATGTCTTTTACTGAATGCAACTACAAGATATATGATAAAGAACTTTTGATCATCATTCAAGCATTTGAACATTGACAACTTGAACTGAAGCTAACTGACATTTCTATCAAGATGTTCATTAATCATCAAGCGCTTATCTTGTTCATGAAAGATAAAAAGTTGAGCAAACATCAGATGCATTAAGTTCAGAAGTTCGCTGATTTCAACTTCAGAATAATGTATCAATCTGACAAACAGAACATCAAGATTGATGCATTAACTTGTTGAGCTGACATCATGCTCAAAGATTCAGAAGATGAGCATGTTGACTATCAATGAATCATTATTCTGACTTTAAATTGAATGAAAATTGTTGATTTAAAGAAGAACATCAGTAAATCAATTTATAAACAGATTCTTGAGATTAATGAGATCGACGAGAATTGTACATTACTTCGCGAAGCAATAACAAAAGATGAGATACAATATGAAGATATCAAATTGAAGAATTGTTGAACTCAGAACGAAATCTTGTATCATGATAGTCAGTTATGAATCTCGTTCAACGAACTTCTACAAATGAATCTGATTCATGAGATGCATAATCAATCATCAGTCGATCATTCTGATATTCTTAGAACTGTAAAAGTCATAAAGCGAAACTACTATTGATCATTCATGTGAAAAATGATAAATTGATATATTTGAAACTGCTATATCTGTCAACGTTCAAAGACATTTAAAGATAAATCAAATGACTTGCTTTAATCTTTATTAATATTTGAACAGTGATGACAAGACATAGTAATGAACTTCATTATCAATTTATTTAATTCAAGCAAATACAACATTATTTTGATGATCATTTGCAAATTATCAAAAAAAAGATATTATATTTCTTGCATCATTGATGATGAAAATATCACTGTCAAAAAGACAGCTGAAATGCTGATTCAATGAATATATTGAATTCATGATTTATCAAGCTTCATAGTATTTGATTGAGATTCACAATTCATCTCTATACTATGAAAGTTTCTTTGCAAACGACTGAGCATTTCTCTTCGATTGTTCATCATTTATCATTCTCAGATCAATGATCAAAGCAAACAAGTCAATCAGAATGTTAAGCGATATCTTTAATTCTTCTGTTCATATATGCAGAACAACTGATTTAAGTGATTACTCATGATCAAGTTTGTCAACAATAACATCTTGTTTTCAATCATCTTCTTGATTTTCTTCTTCATGAACAAGAGCTTTCATTCTCATATGAGCTTCGATTCTGACATCATTGAGTATGAAAGCATTCGCGAACGCTTGCAGATCAATTGAGTCAAGAATATATTTGAATAAATGAACAAAACATTGATCTTCGCTCGTGAAGCTTTGATCAAAACATAAGAATGAATGATGAAACAAGCTAATAAGCATAGAAAGAAGATTAATTATAAGATTGAATCAAAGATGTTTTTGAATGAATGAAACATCATTACAGCAAGACTTTTCAAAAAGCTGAATGATAAGATGCTTGATTCATTTAAAATCACAGACTCTGTTGACTTCTTTTATAAATTGAAACTATCAAAAACTATGCATGTACATGATGTATTTTATTCAGAGCTTCTTTATTCTGTCGTTGATGATTCTTTGTCTGATCAGAAGAATGAATTTTCAAAATCAATAGTGATGAATGATAAAGATGAATGAAAGATCAACAATATATTGAACTCTTGATGATATTGAAGATGACTTCAATATCAAGTTAAATAAAAGAGCTATGACAATGATTTCAACTGATATAACGCTGATGATAATGAATTTATGAACGTTCAAGAGATGATCAACGACTTTCATATCAAATATTCAAGAAAAGCGCATTAAGAAACAACATTCATGCAAACATGAATAATCAGAGAGAAAGAATGATGTTATGATTCTAGTCTTCGTTTATTCTTTCTAGTCTTCGTCTATTTTTTCTAGCTTTCATTTATTCTTTCTAATTTTCATCTTGATTTCATTCTAATCAAGTCTAGTGAGCATTTAAGCTAAAGATGATGTCATTGAAACTCTGCATCATATATATAAAACGTCAACTCAATCGAGTTTAGCACAGAGCTGAGAAATACACATATAAGAATTGAGTTCTTTTCTGTAAATACTTTTCTTTCTTAGCATTTATTTATTAGTTAAATGACACTTTTATGACTCGCTCTAGATCGATCTCTAACATTCACAATGACATGATTCAGATGTTAAAAGATGTCAATGAAATAAACATTACATTGAAGATTATGCAAACACGTCTGCAGAAAGAGAATAAAGACAAGAACATAATTATACATTATTTAAAAGTTGCATCAAGTTAACAAAGCACTTTAATTTCTGAAAATCATTGTTATAAATTTGCATAAAGCGAATTATATGAGTGTATTTTAACTAGAAGTTCAAAGCTGAAGAAGAAAAAAGATGCAACATGTTGTGAGTTTTACTCATAAAGACACGTTAAATCGCTAGCGTGTCAACATCAGCTTTATACTAATTTATGATAGTTTGACATGATTTATATTAAACTAACTCAAAATACACGCTTATAACATTACTCTTCTTCTTCATTTAGCAATGTTCTTATTGTTGCAGTTTGATTGACATTTCTTAAGTTGATTTCTATTTTGACTTGTTCAAATATCATTCATGAAAGTCATTTATAATCTTCAAGCATTCTTTAAATTCACTTTCATCAATGTTGTATCAATGTAGATTGATGTTGTATTCTTTTCAATTGACATGATATTATAGTTGTTTATCTTGTTCATAATATCTGAAATTCAGTATGTTTTTCACTTTTCATTCATCTTCATCTTCAATCATTATAAAATCAAATGATTCATTTCATTATTCTTTTAAAGCATCTTTTGAATCTAGTTGCAGCAGATTTGATGTAAACTTTGAATGAATCTTCATAGTCAACGATAGTTTCAGTCGATATACATGTTCAATCTCAATCAGAATCTTGAAGAATTTTAGCATTTTATCATTTAGTTTTTTTGATGATCTTGAGATCATGATGTTTCTTGAGTTCAGAAACATCATGTCATTTATCTTGTAAATCATTTCTTTTCAATGCTTATTAATTTATTTCTTCATTATGACTTTAACTCTTGCTAATGCTTGCTTAATCAATGTTAGTGATCATTTCATATGTTCAAATATACTCTTCACTTTGTTTGCTTTGATTTTAGCTTGAGTAATCTCATATTCAGTTGAATTCAAATCAAAGTTCATATGAGAGTGAAAGCTTTTATTCAGAAAGAATACTGACTGTTTAATTGATGATGAAATAGCATTGTTATTAACGAATTCAATCATAAATAATCAGACAAATCAATCATCTTGCATGTATAAGCAATAACTTCATAGATATTGTTTTACATTCTGATTCACTCTTTCTGTTTAATCATTGATTTGCAAATGATAGTTTGTGAATAGTTTTATCTTGATGTCAAGTCTCAAACATAAAGACTTTCAGACAATTAATATGAATTGTGAATCACAATTGAACATTATTGATCTTGATAGTTCATGAGTTCTGAAGATTCATATCAACAATAGTTTGACTATTTGTTCTGCAAAGATTTCTTCATCATCTGATCAACATGATATATGATGTCATTTCTTAGACAATCGATTTATGACTGTCAGAATTGCATTGTTTTTATCACTTTCTAAAAGATTAATAATGAAGTCTAATGATATTTTCTGTCATCACTGCTTAAGTATGAGCAATGACTTCAGCAGTTCATTGATTCAATTTCTTGATGCTTTTGATTTATAATAAACGTAACAGTTTTGAATGTAATGTTTGATCATTATTCTCATCTTTGATCAGCAATATAATCATCTCAGTAAGTTCAACGTTTGATTCATGTCAAAGTGATCACTGATTGAAAAATCATATGCTTCTTTTATTAATCAAGTAATCATTGATTGAGAAACTTATAGTTTATCATCTTTTCAGAGTATTTCATCAAGTACTTTGCAATTGTTTAGATCAATATCTTGATAAGTTCTTCTGTTCTGTTTCATGATTATTTGAATATTAAAGCACAGTTGATTTGTTCAATTTTCAACTATAATCTGATTCTGAATAAAAATCATTTCTTTGATTGAATTTTGATTAGCTTTTGATTTGAATTTTGAATCTGAGTCAGATTCTGAGTTAAATCTGAGCAAAATTTGAGTCAGATCTGAATCAACTTTCTGATCATTTTCTTGATTAACTTTCATTGACTGCAGTTCAAATTTATCTTTTAACAATAGCATCTGATGCTGATATAACTTTTGATCATCATTTGCTTCAACTGACTTAACATCTGACATTCTGATCAGCACGTTGACTTTCAGATTCTGTTTTTTCAACTGATATATGATCTTGAAGTTATATTCAGATAACTTCTCAGCTCATTTAACTTGTCATCTGATTAATTCTTTAATGATCATGAAGTACTTTAAATTTAAATGATTGATGAAGATCTTGATCAAAATATTTGTACATTTCAATTTAAAACATTAATGTTTCAAACAGCGAATAATGATCAGCAGTTCTTTGTCATAGATTTTGTAGTTGCATTCTGTCAAAATCATGTTCTTACTATAAAAGATCATTGAATGTAAAATGTCTTCATCATCATATTAAAACAATACTTTATCATTCACATAGTTTAAAAAGTTTGTTTTCAGAATAACTTCTTTGATTGAGTCAAAATGCTTCAGAATGAGAACTGTCATCATCTGTTACTTTAATTCTTCAAAGATTGTCTGATAAATCTCTGTTCATTCAAAGAAGTGATCTTTTCAAATCAATTTTATCATGAGTTGAATGATCTTTGAGAAATTCTTTATGAATCATCAATAGAAATTGCAAAAGTCAATGAAGATTTGCACATGAATCGATAATCATGACACTTTTCAGCTTCAAATCATATTTACTTTTCAAGAGTTTATTCTTAAATTATTAATAAATATTAATAATTCAAGAAATGAAATTTTCTGAATCTTGAATTTGCACTTGTCAATGTTTATCTGCAAGTTGACTTCATGAAGCTTGTTTAACACTTCTTTCACATGAGTTCTATGTTTCTTCAAGATCTTACTGTAAATAAGAATATCATTTAAATATGTTTGACAGAATTTATGCAAACATTTGAACAACACATCGTTGAAATAATGCTGAAAGAACGTAAATTCATTGATCAATTTAAAAAGCATTACTCTATACTTGTAAACATCAAAGAAAGTAACGAATGTGATTATATTTTCGCTCTCAGTACTCATGCAAAGCTTATTGAACATGATGATAATGTTAAATTGAATTAAATACTTACTGTTTTGAATTTGAATGAGTACTTCGTTTATCAAAAGTATTGAATAACGATTTCTTTTGATCAGAGCATTTAATTTTCAATAATTCATGCAAAAGCAAAGACTATCATCTTTCTTTTCAATAAATAGTATTAATGAAGCGAAGAGAACTTTGCTAAGTGTAATAAACTTCTTCTTCAAGTTCTTTTTTAAATACTTCTTGATCTTTTGCAATTTGTAATTCAACATGAGATACAATTGACTTTTAAAAGATTGACTTTCATCTTTTAATTCAATCTTATGATCATATGATTGATGCAAAGACAATTGTATTATCTTTTCTCTGTTAAATACATTCAGAAAGTCATAATAAACAATTGAAAGCTTCTTCTTCAATTCATTCAATGACATGATTGATGTCATTTCATTCAGTTTTGCAAAATCTTCAACTGAGCTAAGCACTTTATTGATTTTACTAATGATTAATGAAAAGATCTTAATCTTCTTATTCTTAACTAAAGTTTGATATACAATGACTTTGATCATAACAATATTGATGATTTTCTTGACTTCAATTGACTGAGAAAGTCAAAGTTGATTGAGATCAACTTAAGTGCTTTGCTTTGCTATGAAAGCAGATTCAATGAATCATGTTGAGAAATGCAATGACAGACTTATTTCTAGCAGCTTATTATGATAACTTTGAATTCAGTTTGAATTCAGTCAGACTTGTTTTTAGCAACTTTCTTTAAACTAGCATCAGAAATAAAGTTGCATGTTGCAACTTTGTCATGCATGATGATATATAAATAAAGCAGTCTATGACTTCTCTTAACAATCTAGATAGATTTCATCATATGTGATACTGTTTATTCTATTCTTTCAATAAATTATGAGTTCAATTAGCAAGAAGCTTTTAACATAATTAAATCAAAACACTTTAAGCATTTGATGCTCAACAACTTGATACAAGATCTATTCAAATGAGCAATCAATGATCATTTATTATATGTTTCATGAGAAAATAAATAAGTACATTAACTTAAAGAAGTTCAGTGAAATTCAACAGCTTACTACGCATCTCACAAGAAGATAAATAAGCATTCACATCAAGTCAATAATTTACTATGAGTTCTTAAGAAAGTGAACAAATAGATACATTCAATTGCATCAAAGAATGCATAAACTTTCATCATCATTGATGAGATTAAATTCTTTTCACTTCACTCGTTAATTTATTTAATATCTTTATTTTTTTTCTTTGATTCTAACAACAAGCTGAGTTTACATTGCACATCATGAACTTTAATGATTTCTTCGTTAAACGATAATCTGTTCTCATTCTCACTTGCAAGAACTGCAATCAATGATTTTCTTTCATGAAGAAATGACTTATTGAGAAAGACTTGTGATTCATTATTGAAGACAAGTCTGACTTGAACATACTCAACAACATCATTAACATCATCAGCGAAATTTAATCTTTCAACTTTGAAAGTCAAAAAATCAATGTAAAAGTTCATTACTGACTGATTATCTGCATCATCATCGATGATCAAGAACACATTGCAGACAAGATGTCAGCAAAAGAAATTTGAAATGCTTTAAGCTATAAATACAAAGAGAAGTTACAAATCATTGAGAGACAATATTTAATGAACTTCATTAACTACAGAATGTCGACGAATATTTTCATTGAAAAGACATGAATACATCTCGTCAAGTTGACTTGAAAGATCGTTGCAACACAGAAAAACATGAGTAATTTATTCAAGTCAAAATGTCACTTTCAAGTTTTACTTTAATTGCTGTCAGATGAATACACAGTCATTCAAAATGTCATTGATGCGCAGAATAAATTAAACGTTGAAAAGAGACTTCAAAAGTTACAAGAGAAGAAAACATAATTGAAAATAACAAAGATTATGCTATAAGTCAAGCGAGAAAATGAACGTAAATGCATTAATCATAAGCAAAACAAATGTAAAATTAATCATCATTGCAAAAGTCTTTCAGACTTTGACAGCGATCAATTGCATCATTGTCAGTTGTAATGATTTTTAAAATGTTTTCTCTGTGAAGATGAACATCATTTAATTGATTGTTCTCATCTGTTTGCAGCTCAAAAGCTTGTGAAGAAATGCAAAGATAAAGACAAAACAAAGCATAAAAATGTTGATGATTTTCAAATTCTCATTGAGCTTCTGAAGAGCAAGCACAAGAAACACAAAGTCTACAACATGAAAAGTGATGATTTTGAAATCTTTGATAACAATGAGAAAAATGAGAATAAAAAGAGCGAAAATATTGCAGCTTTATCAAAAAACATTGTCAATAAAATTTTTAAATTCAACTGAGTTGCAAATTCTGATGTCTTTTCACACATGATTAATCAACTTTGATTTTTTAATGAATCTTTAATTTGCATTAAGAAATGCATCATCAAAGTTGAAGAAAGAAAATTATATATCAATCATTGTGACACAGTAATCATGCAAGATCATCATGAAAACTCAGTTAAGCTGTCTTCTGTTTTTCATGTTTTTAAACTTGAGATGAATCTTCTTTTTGAAAAAAGAATGTATAAGAAAGATCTATAAAAGAGTTTTGATGATAAAGATTTATATATGCATGACAAGTGAGAAAAGCAAATGATTGAGATTCTAGAATGCAAAGATGTTTACATAGTAAAGAGAATTGCAAATGATCTTGATGAATTTGCATTACTATCAGTTATGCAGCATGACATCTTATTAACATTTTCAGCAATGCACAGTTCAATGAATCTTGATGATTCAATGAATTTAAATCACTTCACATCTCACATTGACATGATTCATCATGAGAACGAGATTGAAGTTGATCATGATCAACTTAGTTTTGCAAATGACAAAAGCTTCAAGTTGTATAAACTGTAACATCATCGTTTCACTCATCTTGAATCAGCAAAGCTTCATTAACTTCATAAGATCATCACTTTGAAAAAATTTATTCTCATCAACAACAGTCATGAGAATGTGTGTGAAATATATGCGCTCATCAAGTTCATCAACAAACGAGAACACAATATCAGCAATCAAAAAACAAGTATCTTGACTTTTATTTTTATAAACATCTGTGAATCATTATCATCATTTCTCAATAATGAGTCGTACTTTCTAGAGATAATTGACAATTACTTCAGAAAGACTTGATGCATTTCTTTAAAACAATGATTCAATGCATTAAATGTTCTGCGAAAATGAAAACTCAATGTAAAGCTTCACAACGATGTCAAACTTCTCTCAGTATGTAATGATAACATCATGAAACTTAAAGTCATCTTGAATGATTGATGCTCATCAGTTGACATTGTCTTTCAATACATTGTTTCACACATGTTGATTCAAAATAAAGTAGTTGAAAGAATCATATACATCACAGAAAACTTAATGCAAGTCATGATCAAAAATGCTGAACTTTTCATTGAGTTCTGAGCAGAAGCTGCAAAGACAAATGTTTATCTGCAAAATCAAATCATCATGAAATTTTTAATCAATGAAGTTTTCATGATTTTAAAGAAGATATTCATCGAGATCAAGCTCTCAATTGATCATGTACAAGTATGAGAATGCAAATGTTACTCATACATTGATCTCAAGTTATTATCAATTGAAGACAGATGAGACAAATTCATGAACAGAGACAGATTCAATGTTTTCATGAAATATGTGAAAAATATTGATAAGCAATATCATCTCTGAGTCTCAGATCTCAATCAAGTCATCAAGAATCATGCTGTCAAATTCGTTGAAGATGAAAAGAATGAAAACATGAACTTGCAACTTTGCAAGCAAATATTCAACGTTCTTTCAGAGCAAAGATTTGTGAAAAGATCATTAAAGAATAACATTTCAACTAACATTTTAAAATCTGATGCTTTCATGATTAATGTTTCATCTGAATCAACTGATGCATTGAAGATTATTGCAATCAACTTGAATGTACTCAATTCTAAAATCACGTCACATACATCAAATGAGCATGAAGCTCACATGAATGTTTAAATCACTCAAAAAGTCTTTACATCAAGCATGTTTAAGTCAGCAGCTTAAACATTTTTGCATGTAATCATTATTAAAGAGAAAAAGAGATAGCAAAAATCAACAACTGAAACAATGTGCATTCAAGATTTTGCAAACTATGATGATTTAATTCATCACAAAGAAAGTTGATGATGATGAAAGTGATTTTAACACAAGCATGTCATGAACATTATTTGACATTGATGAATCTGACTCTTTTAAAGCAATAAAAATCTTCACATTAAACATTTACAAAGACACAATGCAAAACTCAGTTTGAAAGAAACTTTGAAAAAAAGTGATTAATGCAGAATTTGTGACATTAATCATCAATGAAATCTGACAAGAAGAAGTGTCGTTCAAAAAGATTAACATCATGACAAGCAAATGAGTCTTTAAATTAAAAATGCATGTCAATGATTTTCTTAACAAACTGAAGACAAAACTGATAGTCAGAGATTTCTTTCAAATTCATGAAGTTAACTATGAAAATACTTTTGCGTCAATCATCAAGTTTGACACTCTGCAAGTCTTTTTAATCATTGCAACAATGAAGAATCTTGAACTTCATTAAATCAATGTAAACAATATGTTTACTGAATTATTTCTCAAAGAAATCATTTACATGTTTTCTTCATCAGAAGTGAAAGTTAAATTCAACTGTGCTCTGAAAGTTCTTCAAAGTCTTTATGATCTCAAGCAAGCTGCACAAGATTAATATGATCGCTGTGTAATAACATTATCTGAACTCGACTTTGTTCAATGCGTTGCAGACTCATGTCTTTTGATTCATGAGTCAAAAGAAATCATGTTGCTACTATACATTGATAACATAATCATCGTTTTCAAATTATTGAACAACGTTAAATGATTTAAGCATGAGTTTCAATGTGTTTTCAAAGTCAAGAATCTGAGAAAAATGAAGAAGATTCTTGACATTCAAATCACTTGCAACAAAAAAACATGAATTTTATGAATGAATTAAACTCACTATCTTCATGATGTTCTTGAAAGACTCAACATGAAACAAGATAAGCACAAGATAACAGATTTTTCAATGAATGAATATGATGCTTTTCGCTCAGCTGAACTCGAAGATGTGAGAATCAATCAGCATGAGTATCAACAAGTCATTGAAAGTCTTATGTATGCTGCAATTCATACTCATCTTGACATCATTTTTACTCTCAATTGACTAAGTTAATATCTCAGTGATTTTACAAAACATTATGAACATGCTTTGAAGAAGTTGATGCAATACGTTCATTTCATCATTGATTTAAACATCACATACAAAGTCAGTGAAAGCATGAAGTTAGTAGAATACTTTGACTCAGACTACGTCTTAAATAGATTAAATCATAAGTTAATTTTCATTTACATTTACATGCTTAATGAAGAATCAGTCTTTTGAATGAGTTGAAAGCAAAAGATCATTATTACATTGATCATTGAAGCAGAGTATATGATTTTATCAATCTGCATCAAGAAAGATTTATGAATTAATCAAGTGTTTAAAAACATGAATCTGACAAAGTATCTGAGCATCAGTCACAATCACGTTGATATTCTTGAGAAGATTACTCATCAATCTGTCTCACTTACAAAGCTCAAAAAAGATAATCAAGCATCTTTTATGCTGATTAAAAATGCTCATATTCATGAAAGATTGAAGCACATTGACATTGCTTATCATCACATTCAAGATCTGCACAAAAAGAATTAAATTTCAATGAACTTCATCTTTAATCAAGATATGATAGCAGACGAATTGATCAAGTCACTATCTCGACAGAACTTTAAAAGATTCATAAAACAACTGAGATTAAAAAGCAGTGAAAGTTGAGAAACTTGCAAGCATCAAGTGAGAATGTTGAAAAGTGCAATGACAGACTTATTTCTAACAGCTTATTGCAATAACTCTGAATTCAGTCTGAATTCAGTCAAACTTGTTTCTAGCAGCTTTCTTTAAACTAACGTCAGAGATAAAGTTGTGCATTGCAACTTTGTCATACATGATGATATATAAATAGAGCAGTCTGTGACTTCTTTTAACAATCTAGATAGATTTCATCATATGTGATACTGTTCACTTTATTCTTTCAATAAATCGCGTAAATTCAATGAATTTATTCACTGATTTCTGATTCATGAGTTTCTTCAAGATGATCATTGATGTAATAATTAAGTTCAAGTTTTTTTATTTCATTTTACAGATTTTGCTTGATTCAAATTTGTAAAATGCTGATTAACTGCTTATTTTTGAAACAACAGATTTCAATGTTTAAATCTTCAATGATGATATTAATCAATCATTTGCAAAATTTATTAAAATTTGATTTCTTTTTAATCAAAGATTCTCAATGATTATCTTGTGCTGATTTAGACAAATTATTAATAAAATATCATTTTATTCTTGTGTTCTTGAATCATGATCAATGTATACAAAGCAGTTTTTAAATAATATATAATTACATTCTTGTTTTTATTTTCTTTCTGCAGACGCGTCTGTGTAATCTTCAACATGATGTTTATCTTGTTGACATTTTTTAACATCTGAATCATGTCATTGTGAATCTTGATTTTGATGTTGTGCTGTTGATACATGTACTTAATAAAGACAACGATATTGTCTGCTTCATGAATGCTTATTCAAGCATTTAATTCAGTGCTGATGCTGATCTTGATCATTTTATGATCAAAAAACAACACGTTCATGTTTTCTTTCTTTGTATTCAATGACACATTTGTGTCTTCTTCTTCTGATGCTGTTTAATTCTGTAATAAAAGTGATTTTCTTCTAACATTTTGCAAGTTGTAGTGAGTAATGCTCATTGATTTTGAGCTTTTAATCATGATATGAGTAGAAAATTGCTGATCGAGATTCTGATGTTACTTTATCGAAGTTTCTGAGTTCAAGCAACGACTAGTACTTTATTGAACTTTCTGAATTTAAGTACTGCTGAAATTTCTGATTTCTGATGATGAACTCAATAAAGAGTTAATTAAAAGCAACGTGTTCATGTTCTTTGATTTTAATTCTATCGAAATTTCTGATTTCAAATCAAGATTATTCTTTAGAAATTTCTGATTTCTGTTATCAAAATTTCTGAGTTCAACTTCTGATTTAAATTGTATAGCTTGTTTTTATATTATTTACACGTTGATAGCAAGATTAAGAAGCTTTGAACTAATGTTATGAGTCTGCATAAAGCAAATCATATGAGTGTATTCTAACTAGAAGTTCAAAGCTGAAGAAGAAAGAAGATGCAACACATCATGAGTTTTACTTATGAAAACACGTTAGATTGCTAACGTGTTAACATCAGCTTTATACTAGTTTATGATAGTCTGACATGATTTATGTTAGACTAACTTAAAGTGCACGCTTGCAACAATCATTTCTTGAAATTAATCAAGTTATCAAATTCATTTCTATTTGAAAATTCAACGTAGAATGTAAATAATTGACTATCTTGAATGCAAAATAAGTTGAAGATAAATAAAAATCACTTTTCTATTAAAGAGTTGAAGATTGTATACATTGAAAGTTGAGTCAATGAAGTTACAATCAAGCACATAACTTCTTGCATGCAAAATATCTTCTTGAACTTTTTTTTTAAAAGTCAAAAAAGTACTATTATTATGAATATATCAAGACTGAACAAGACTGAAGCTTTAATCAATTTGCAGTGAATGCTAGCAAGTTTTTTGCATAATGATTAAAACTAATCAGCGAGCTAGTCAAATTTGACTCAAATATGACTCAGATATGACTCAATATTCTTTTTCTTTCTTAATATTCTTTTCTTTCATCAACATTTTGTTCATATATATCACATTCTTCTCATGTCATAAACACATTTCTTTTAAGTTTAGCACAGTCATTGAACATTATATAAATAAAAGTTTTTATATCAATCTTCTTCTGTATTCTTAATATTTAATTATAGCTATTTTTAAAGATCAAGCACTATCAACTCTGATCTTCATTGATTGTATCATTTAAACATGATTCTAACATATTAAGAATTTATTAATCACACAATACTGATCTCATTACTCATTTAACATACTCATTTAAACAGAACGAGTTTAAAAAAATTCATTTATTTAATAATTAATGATAATTGAAAGATAAAACAACATTAGAGAGTTGAATAAAATCAACGACAAGATTGTTTGAATTGCTAAACTACTTATTGCTCATAAAGTATGCAAAGTTCACTCAATTATGAGAATCATGATAAAAAATCTTCGTGAATTGCTCAAGAATTAAATCAATCAATAGATTCAATGATAAAGAATCTTCGTTGTTTACTAAAAAATTAATCAAATCAACTGTTGAGAAGTGCAATGACAGACTTGTTTCTAGCAGCTTATTGCGATAGCTCTGAATTCAGTCTGAATTCAGTCAGACTTGTTTCTAGCAGCTCTTTCTAGACTAGCGTTAGAGATAAAGTCGCGTGTCGCGACTTTGTCATGCGTGACAGTATATAGATAGAGCAGTCTGTGACTTCTCTTCACAATCTAGATAGATTTCATCATATGTGATACTGTTCGTTCTATTCTTTCAATATCAACAAATAAATCTCATTTTCTTTATTGAAGATTAAACATCATTCTATACATCTTTCTTCTTCAATCATTAAGCATCATCATTCATTCAAATTTTTTTTAAACAAATTTCATCATGCTTAATCATTCATTTATTGAAAAGCATTTTAAAAAATTTTGAAATTATTTCTTTCAGATCTTTAATGCTGATTCATTAAAATTATAAATAAAATCATCAAGTGCTGCATCATTCATTCATGAAGATGTTGAATCATTTATTGAAATGATAATATTTTTCATGTTTTATAAAATTTGAAAAACTTGAAATCTAGTTCTTGATAAAGAAACAGATTGACTCTACAAGTTAAATAAACAATAAGAAAATGAAATCAAAGAGTTGAAGATTAAATTTCAAGCTAAAGAAAATACTTCTTTTGATTTTATTTACTTTAAGCATTCTAAATCTTAAAAAAATCTGATTCTTTGTTGTTTACTAATGAAAAAAATTCTACTTGAAAGAACTGATATGAAAAAATTCAGAATAAACTAAAGATCAATGTTGATTTCTTTTCTAATGAATGAATCAAATTGAGCTATGTACATTTTAGATTATTCAATGACGCAGCTGAAATTACTTAAGCTAAATGTAAACATGATTATGTTAATTTTTATAAAATTATTAGTTCAGTTGTTCAATGATTCAAATAAGAAAGTTAACTTTCATAAAAAATAATACAATTTATTTCAAGAATTCAAGAAATTCAATGAATTTTATACTTAGTTTCAACATTTATTTTTTTATCTAAACTATCATGAGAAGCAACTGATCATTGATCTGAAAGATGAAATACACTTTCATTTTTAATTCATTTGAGTAAATCAACTAGTTTAATCTGATTCACTAAAAGAAATTCATTTCTATCTGATTCATTTAAATAATAATTAATGAATCATTTGAAAGATCAAGAACAAGATCAAACGAGTTAATGATTTTTTTAAAACTATTTTTCATAAAATAACTGTTATTACTTAATTAATTAATCATTTGAAGTTTGATCAGCTAAAGTTGCATGACGCAATTTTAACTAACATCAAAGAAATAAACATTTTAGTTGAAAGTTGTTTTATATATCATAAATCAAATCATAGTTTTAAAGAATGTCTTGATCAATTTATTAAAATTAATGCAGTGAATAATAAATATGATCACTTCAATTTCAATTTGAATTTCAATTTAAAAAACTAGTCATTTCTTCAAGAATCATCAAAAAGATAGAAATTATATCTTTATGCAAACTAGATGAAATTCTATTGAAAGAAAATTACTTTGAAAAGTCGTTTCTAATTGATACTCATCTCATTTCTCAAAATTGATCTTTCAATCTTCATTCTTTAATAAATAGTGATTTAATCATTTACATGATCATACATTTTAATTTAATTGATAAAGTATGTAAGAAACTGAAAATTCAATTTATATCATTGACAAAAGAGAAGTTAATAAAAAATTATGATGAAAAGATATTTAAGAAAATTATCACTCATAAAATTTTATTCAATCTCATCATTAAAAGTCATAAGAAATTGATTATATCAATGCTGATAGTTGATATTGATCATTATGAAGTTATATTGAGTAAGTTCTGAATGAATAAAAACAAAATATTATTGAATATGCAAAATGACATCATTGTTTTTTTGAATCAATTAAATACTTCTATTTTGCTTTTTTCAATTTCTTTCAATTCAAAGCATTTAAATTGATCATGATCATCTTTATTCTTTTCAATCATTCAGATTAAGATTTTTATAATGCTCAAATGATTTATTTAAAAAAAGTTATTCTTGATTTGAAGCATAAATACAGCTTCGTTCAAAACATTGTTGAATCATTCAAAGAAAGATAAGATTGAAATCTTTGCTTTATTTATGATAAACATCAATAGAAAAATCACGTACAATACTCAGTGCAATTTGAATGCTTTAAACGTTTTTTTAATTAATGAAATGACTCAGAAATTAAAAGATATTAAAGCAAAGCTGTCATTAAAATATCATGAGTTTTTAAATGTTTTTGATCAAGTTCAATTGAATAAACTATTTTCTCATTGCTTTTATGATCATAAAATTGAACTCATCAATAATTTAACATTCTTTTACTGTTGAATTTATTAAATGTTCTTTGTTAAATTTCTGAAAGTAAAGAAGTACTTAAACAAGAATTTGTTGAAGAGATTCATCACTTCTAGTCAGATTTTCTATTTCTTTCTCATTTTATTCGTTTTCAAAGCAAATGAAGATCTTTGATTCTGCATGAACTATCAAAAGCTAAATGTCATTTTCAAAAGAAATAGATATTCTCTATCGCTGATAAATGAGATCATTGATAAAATAGTGAGTTGCAAGCATCTGACTAGATTGAACATCATATCAGCATTCAACAAAGTTCAAATGCATTTTAATAATGAGAATTATATCACTTTTATCACTGCTTTAGAAGCATATAAATACAAGATGCTATCATTCAAACTGACTAATGAATCGATCTTCTTTCAGCAATATATGAATGATGTTTTATGAGACTTTCTGAACGACTTTTGTCAAGTTTATCTAGATGACATTCTCATCTATAGCAAAATGAGAAAGAAACATAGAGATCATGTCAAACTAGTATTGAGTTGACTACGTGAAGCTGAACTGCAAATGAATGTTTGAAAGTGCAAATTCAATGTAGAAAAAACTGTCTTTCTAGAAATCATTATATCAGAACTAGATCTTTGTATGAATCTCAGTAAAGTGACAATCATAGTCAGCTGAATCACTTCGATCAATCTAAAAGAAATTCAGAGCTTCGTGAAATTTGTTAACTTTTATCATCGTTTCATTAAGAACTTCTTGAAGCTAGTCAAATCATTCACTCAACTGACTAGAAAGAATACATCTTTTGTTTGAATCAAGATCTGTGTTCAAGTTTTTGACAATTTAAAGAAACAAGTCAGCTCGATTTCAATACTTCATCACTTTGATTTCAAACAACAAGCTATTCTGAAAATCAATGCTTCAAACTATGTAAAAGATGAAATACTATTTCAATATGATGATGAGAAAGTTCTTCATTCAATGACTTTCTACAGCAAAAGCATGATTTTCGCTGAAATCAATTATCACATTTATGATAAGAAATTGCTAGTCATTATTCAATGCTTCGAACACTGATGATTTGAGCTGAAATGCATTGAACTATTCATTCAGATGTTTATCGATCATCAGACTTTGAAGATTTTCATGAAAAACAAACAGTTGAGTCGATGACAAGTCAACTATCTGAACATTCTATCAAAGTTCAACTTTCAAATCATCTTTAGATCAGACAAAATGAACATTAAAATCAATGCTTTAATCAGAATGTTTCTAGCAAACATCTCTGAATCAGCTCAGCGTTTTGAAGATTGTTTTCAGACTATTCTGACTTTTGATAGAGTCAATGTTCTATCTGTTGAATCAAAAGCAAATCTCTATCATTAAGTACATATAATCAATCAAATTGATGAGTTTTGCAGCGAATATAAACAAGCTATGAACGAAAACAAGCTCAAATTTCATATCACTAAATTGAAAGACTGCAAAATCATTGACAACGTTCTATTTAGAAAAAATCTACTGTAAATTTCTGAGAACATGCACATGAAATTACTACAAGAAGTGCATGATCAATCTTCAATCTTGCACTTCAACAATAAATGAATCATTGATTTAGTTCAGCATTTCTACTATTGATCAGATCATTAAGCTATTATTCAATGATACATTTGAAACTGTCATGCTTGTCAGCGAAGCAAAGTTTTTAAAGATAGCATCAATGAACTTCATCATTCTCTTTCGATTTCACAGAAACGCTGAAAAGATATAGCTATGAACTTCATCACTGAACTATCTCTGTCAGAAGATTATAACATCATTTGCACAATCATATGTCATCTCATCAAAGAATGTCACTATGTTTCATGTCATTGAGAAAATAATGACATCTCAGTCGAAGAAACGATTTGAATCATGCTATGAAACGTTTATCAACTGCATGATTTACTCAGTTCTATTGTTTCAAACAGAAACTTTCAATTCATATTGACTATGTGAAAGAGTCTTTGCAAGTGACTGAGAATCACAGCTAGTTTATTCACAGTCTATCATTTGAAAATCAACGATCAGACGAAACGAGTCAATCAAGACATTGAACGTGAACTTAGAATTTACTGCAATTACATGCAGAACGACTGAGTCAAATGAATATTTATGATGAAATTCAGCGACAATTTCAATATCTTCTCAATCATCTCAATGATTTCTTTTTACTTCAATAAAGATTTTCATTCTCGAATGAGTTTCGATTCAGATATGATTGACTACAAAATCATTCGTGAACGACTGAAAGCTAGAAAAGCAGATGATATTATCATTTGAATGAAAAAGCTACTGAGCTTTGATCGTCAACAGTTGAAAAAGACGAAGCTGATCATTGAAGCACAGATCAATAAACATAAACGAGATGTTATTTATGAAATAAAGAACTGAGTTTGACTATTCTTCAGAAACGTCAAAATCACGAAATCATGCAAAGATTTGAAAGACAAACAACTAGAATTGTATCAGATCATTGTCAAAGCGAGAATCTTTTATCATTTTCATTTATCAATCAGCATGAAGCATTTGCATTCGATGTTCAACTTGAAGCTACTGCAATCATACTCAGAAAACTTTTTATCAGAACAGCATGTAGAATTTCTCAAACTCATCATTATTGATGAAGATGATGATGAACATTGAAAGATAAATTATATTTTGAACTTCAGACGTTATCAAGATCAAATACAGTACAAGATCAAATGAAAAGATCTAAATAAAAACAATGAATTATACTATGTTGATAAAGATGAATTCGATGACTTCAAGAAAGTTTTGAACGAATTTTATATGTTATACTCAAGAAAGTCACGTTAGTATCAAAATAACTCAATAAGAAAGCAAGCAAATGAGCTACATTCATGCAAACATGAATTTTCAAAGAAGAAAGTAATGTTACGAGTGTATCAAGACTGAAAAAGACTGAAGCTTTAATCAATTCACAAAGTATGCTAGCGAGTATTCTGCGTATTGATTAGAGCTAGTCAGTGTCTTTAGCTCAGATCTGACTCAGTCTCTATTTTCTTTTCTCAATATTTCTTTGTTCAACATCATCTTTCTTTCTACATCACATTCTATTCATGTCATAAACACATTCTCTTCAAGCTTAGCACAGTCTTTGAATATTACTTAAATAAAAGCTTTTGTACTCATCTTCTTCTGTATTCTTAATATTCAGTTATAGTTATCTTTAAAGATCAAGCATTATTCAACTCTGACTTTCGCTGATTGACTCATATAGACACAATTCTGACAGTTTTCAGTTTGCTTGCAAGAAGCAACTTAATCTCTCATTCACTTGAAAGAAGTAACTCAGTTTTCAGTTTGCTCACAAGAAGCAATTCAGTTCTCAATTCACTTGCAAAAAGCAACTCAGTTTCTCATTTGCTCACAAGAAGCAATATAACTTCTCGTTTGCTCATGAAAAGTCAATTAATACTTAATTTATTCATAAAAAATAAATCTTGTTTAATCTTGTCTTTTATTTGAAACAAGAAGCTTTTAATCATATTCTTCAAGTCATTCAAAAAGAATACTCATCAAAAATCAAGTGTTGAAATTCTTTTTTCTTTAAAACTTCTGTTGTTTCTTGAGCAGATTAATTCAATCGATCTTTTATACAATTTGACATAATTAAGTTGAAAGCTTAAAACTGTTACGAAGCGTGTCAACATTGAATAGAATCTAGTCAATAGACTCTAGAGATTTCGATATGTGAACAAGAAACAACGATGTTTCAAATCAAAATATGCTGAAACATTTCATTTATTTGAGCTTTAGCAAATCAACTACTTCGCTTCTTTGTTCAATCTACTATAGATACAGCTCGAAACTGTCTTCTTTCTTCTGTATTCTTAGTTTTCTAGTTAGAGCTATTTCTATTGATCAAACATTTTATTCAGCTATGCACTATCTTGCTGCAGTGTGATTAGATTCTAGGCATGATCTCAACATTAAACTAAGAATTCGTTAATTCTACGATACGAGTATCAATATTCATTCAAAACACTCGATGAACAACGAAATGAGTTTAAAGAAATTTGTTTATCTGATGATCAATGATTTCAAAAGACAGAACAACATCAGAAGATCAATAAAATCAATGACAAGACTGTTGAATTGCTAAAGAACTTATCGCTCATTCAGTAACATTGATTCACTCAATCAATAAAATCAACGAGAACATATGATCGTTGATTGCTAGAGAATCACAAACTCTTTTTCTCTTCAAAAAGCTTGTGAATCAGTCGAGTTAAAATAATCTGTGTCATTAAATTTGATTCAACTTGATTTGAATTCAGATTAATTTAGTGAGTCTGCTACAAAGACAAGTCAATAGTTGATCTCTTTGATGAGCTAGTCGATTTTCTTCTAGTGAGTCTGTTACAAAGACGCTGTCAATGCAATGATTTATTTACTCACATCGCTCTATTTATCAGTGAATCAATCTATCTCGTGTTTCTGTGTCAATTAGTGAGTCGACTTCAATGACACGATCAGAATCAATCTCTTTGATGAGCTAGTCGATTCTCTTCTAGTGAGTCTGCTACAAAGACGCTGTCAATGCAATGATTTATTTACTCATATCGCTTTATCTATCAGTGAATCGATCTATCTCGTGTTTCTACGTCAAATAATGAGTCTGCTACAATGATCATTCTTTTCTCTCATAGTAAGTCTGCTACAATAGACATTTCAATGATCTGAAAGATCAATAGAAAGATTGATAGAAAGACGAGCGTCGAGCTCTACGTCAATGCTATGAACTACATTACAAGTCATAGAAACATGACTTTTAAAGAGAAGAAAGTAATGTTATGAAGCGTGTCAACATTGAATAGAGTCTAGTTAATAGATTCTAGAGATTTCGATATGTGAACAAGAAACAACGATGTTTCAAATCAAAATATGCTGAAACATTTCATTTATTTGAGTTTTAGCAAATTGACTACTTCGCTTCTTTGTTCAATCTACTATAGATACAGCTTGAAACTGTCTTCTTTCTTCTGTATTCTTAGTTTTCTAGTTAGAGCTATCTCTATTGATCAAACATTTTATTCAGTTACACACTATCTCGCTGCAATGTGATTAAATTCTAAGTACGATTTTGACAAAAACTTTGATCATGCTGCTTATGTCAAAAACATTGAAGTATTTAACATCATTTTAAAGAAAATCAATGTTTTCTTGAATTTTGAATTAATCTTGTCTTTTAATTTAAATTCTGATGAGTCAAAATTACATCATGCAACTTTGACTGTTCATTCAAAGAACAGTTCAACTCTTGCTCAGTTTTCATCTCATTCTCAAGACAATACATATGATAAAAATCATCATTTGAATCTTTATTAAATGAAAAAGAAATTTCATTTGACTGCATTCATGACACAAGAAGATCTTGAAGTCTATTAACAAAGTAAGAACGTTGATTCAATTATAATTTTATCATTCAGATATTTTAAGTTTCTAGATGTTTTCTTCAAGAAGAACATTGATATTTTGTCTTTGCATTGAACTCATGATCATGTCATACATTTTAAAGAAAATGCTCAACTTTCAGTCTTCGCTTTGTACAACATGAGTCGTGACAAAATTCTAGAACTTCGTTGTTATCTGAATGAAAATCTGAGCAAAGATTTCATTCAAGTCAATCACTTTCAAATGATTGTTTTTGTTCTTTTCATTAAGAAATTTAAAGAAGAACTTTGCTTCTGTGTAAACTATTGAGATCTGAACGCTATTACAATCAAGAATCAATATTTTCTGTCTCTGATCTCAGAAACGCTGAATCATTTAAGTTGAGTTAAAATTTTTATCAAGTTGAATATCATCTTTGCATTCAATCAACTTTGAATCAAAGAAGAAGATGAAGCTTTCATCATTTTTTGCACTCAATTTGAATTATTCAAGTATTTAGTCATGCTTTTCAATTTATGTAATAAGTCTGTCTCATTTTAAAAGTACATCAACAATATTTTTCATGAATATTTAAATAAGTTTTATACAGCTTATTTGAATGACATCTTGATTTATTTTGACAATAAACTCAAGCATGAGATTTATGTCAAGCTCATTCTGCAAAAGCTGCAAAAAACAGATCTTTAAATGAATATAATCAAATGCAAGTTTAACATCACTCAAGTTTCATATCTAGAATTGATAATTGTCATGATGCTAGGCTGAAAGCTCGATCGAGTCGCATGAGAGTCATGTGACTACATGTCTCTTTCGCGACTGCGCTAGCAGATCTAATTTTCTATGTAATATAGTCGCTTCAAGCTCATCTTGCTTTCTTTTCTTCTTGTCTTTCGTTCTGTACATTACTTGTATCTAGATCTGATTCTATCATAGCTATCATACATTATATTGATAGTTCTTCAAATCTAGTCTCTGACATTACGAAAGATCTACAATTTTTGCAACGCTTTCACGTGCTGCGATCTCGTCTCGTTTTCTCGTTGATTCAAGATATCTTCTCGTCTCGATCGCTCAATGAAGCATTTCGAGTACATCTTCGAGAACGAACTCAATGTCGATGAGTTCGCTCGACATGTCGTCAACGACTCAGCGACAGTCTTACGTCGATTTCAGAAGCTTCAGAATCAAGCTCATAAAGTCACTAATGCAATCTTCTCGTTCTTCGTCTCTTCTGTTTCAACTTTTTCGATCTATGCTTCTTTAGACTCGCAAAACCTAGTCTCTCTGATAGCTCAAACAGTGACTCAAACTCTTCGAAATCAATCTTTATCGTCGATCTCTGTTATACATCTCTCTTCAGCGTCTGTGGCTGTCGCAGTCATTCTCGTTCGATTGTCTGAAAAGCTTTCAGATATCATCAAATACGATGAAGATAAAGACAAGCTGAATGCGTGAAAGCAGAGCTTGAAGCAGCGCATACACATGAATCACGATCGATACATCATCGATGAAGTCAAGATCATCTACGTCGAGTTTCGTCTCATAATTGAAAAGAAGACTCACATTCTCATGATGTCATATTGAACAAATGACATCTGCAATCTTGCTATCTTTGATGAATATCTACGAATTCTTCGTCACTGTTGTGACAATTCTTTTGAAGCTGAAGACGCTCGCACGTATCTTCGCGAAACTCTTAAGCAAGACTTTATGAGCTTTGTCGAATATTATTTACTCTTTTGTCAGAAAAAAGATCATTTCGCGTTAGAAGACGCGTCGCTGATCGACTGCATGAAGCGCAACGTCAGCTACATCACTCAACTGATCGTCTTCTTCTGACGAATCATCGAGAGCAAGAAGCTCTTCATCTTTTCGCAATACATTCAAGCTTTCTCGAAAATCGACGAAGAGCTTCAGCAGCTTAAACATCGACAATTTCGTATCACGATCTCTAGCTTCATTTCTTCAAAGCTCAAGTTCTTCACGATTTTGATCATCAATTCTTCGAACTCTAAGTCAATTCTCATCGTGTCTGTTGCTTTCGCTGTCTCTTCAGAAGATGATGAACTCATGAATCTTAGTTCTGCTATGACAGCAGTTCAGAGCAAGACTTTAGCTATCTCTGAGATAAAAGATATCTGCAACAAATGAAAGCTATGCTACTACTGCAAGTTGCAACATTCGAGTAAAACAGTCAAAGAATGCTCAAACAAGAAATTCTTCACTCTTCGTGTTACTGATATGAACGATGATGTCAGTATCGACGATGATGTTTCGCTGTTCGCGAAAAAAGTCTAGTTCTTGAGCAAAGTCGCGCTCAAAAATCATTATACATATTCTATTGTCTTCTAGCACTCTCGTTCTTCTCTTTTCTTCAGTCTTATAAGAAGTTTTTCATCAAATCAGTCTTAGAATTGTTTGAAATCGATTCTTTCTTTAAAGACAGTCATATGATCGTTTCTTGTATACTACGTCACGCTCAATCTACAATATCTGTTCTCGCTTTAATCGACTCTGAAGTCTTCGTCTATGCTTTTATTGACAAATTCTTCGCGCAACATCACAATCTTTCTCTGCATTTTCTCATTTATTCTTGTCGTCTTCGAGACTTCGACGATCAAATCGCTTTGATCGAAGACATCACTCATGTAGTCGAAATCATCATGACACTAGAAGATCATATTGAAAGACTGTTCTTATATGTTATTGATCTGAATCAATATTTCATTATTATGAGTCTTTCTTGACTACGTCGTCATGAAATCGAAGCTAGCTTCGAGTTTAATACTCTCACTATGTTCTCGTTCTTTTATCTAGCTCACTGCTGTCAAATCTTTGTCAAAATACATGAAGTCATGCGAGAAGAAGAATTTCTGTTTCTCAAAGAGTTTCAACGAGTATGAGAGCTCAAAGATCAAGAAATTCTGCTCAGTATTAATCAAATCACGTCATCTCGTCTTGTCTCGACTTCTCAGAAGCAACTCAGTGCTCAGTCGACTTACAAGAAGTCATTCAGTTCTCAATCTGCTTGCAAGAAGCAATCTAGCATTCTAGTCGTTCACAAGAAACAATCTCGAATTCAAACTGTTCAAAAGAAACAATTCAGTTCATTCAGTCAACTCAATCAATGCAGTTCTGTCTCACTCGCTGTCGAAGAAGATATTTCGAGTCGTATCGCTCGAGCTATTCAGAAGAAATATCAATCTAAGATCAAGTATCGAAATTCTTCGTCTCGTCGTATCTTTATCGAAAGATCAGCTCATCAAGTCGAACGCTCTTTTATACATCTCGACGTAGTCGAGTTGAGAGCTCGTAGCTTTGATCATGCTGCACGTCTCAAGAAATTCGAACTCTTTAGTCTCACTCTCGATCAGATAGATGCTTTTCTGAGCTGTGTTTCTTTTAATTGTTTCTCAATCTTGCATCTCTTTGTTGATCTTCGTCTGAATTCAGAAATTCAATTCTCACATGTGAGCATCAAGCTTCGAATCTATGATCGAGATCAACGTCTAGCTCTGTATCAAATGAAGAAGAAACTTCATTTGTTCACGATCATCATCGCAGAAGAACTTGAAGCTTATCGACAAAGTAAGAATGTCGATCTCGTCACGCTCTTGCTCAATCATTATTCAAAGCATTTACACGTCTTCTTCAAGAAAGAGATCGATATCTTGCTCAAGCACAAGACTCATGATCATGTCATTCATCTTAAGAAAGATGCTCAAGCCTCAGTCTTCGCCTTGTATGATATGAGTCATAACGAAGCTCAAGAACTTCGTCGATATCTAGATGAGAATCTTGATAAAGAGTTCATTCGAGTCAGTCGCTCTGAAGCGATTGCTCTCGTTCTTTTTGTGAAAAAAGCTGAAGAAGATCTTTGCTTCTGTGTAGATTATCAAGATCTTAATGCAATCATCGTTAAAAATCGTTATTTTCTGCTCTTAATCTTCGAAATCTTGAATCGTCTTAGTCGAGTCAAGATCTTTATCAAGCTTGATATCATTGCTGCTTTTAACAAATTGCATATTCGAGAGAAAGACGAATTTCTGATCGCGTTTCGTACTCGTTTCGAACTATTTGAGTATCTAGTTATGCTCTTCAATCTGTGTAATGAGTCTGTCTCGTTTCAAAATTACATTAACGACATTCTTTGCAAGTATTTAGATGAATTCTGTACTGCATATCTCGATGATATTTTAATTTATAGCGATAATGAAGTCAAACACGAAATTCATGTCAATCGTGTTCTTCAGAAGCTAGCTCAAGTCGATCTACAGATAAACATCATCAAGTGCGCATTTCATGTTATCGAAGTTTTATATCTAGATTTAATCATCATCATCAAAGAAGTCAAAATGAACTCAGCTAAAGTGAATATTATCGTTAATTGATCTACTCTTGTTAACGTGAAGAACGTTCAGAGCTTTCTCGATTTCGTCAACTTCTATAGAAGATTTATTTATGACTACAGTAAAATAGCTGTTTCGTTAACTCGACTCACTCGCAAGAATGTCACGTTCGAGTGATTCACTGATTGTCAAGCTGTCTTTGATACTCTGAAAAAAGTCTTCACGTCTGATGTTATTCTTCGTCACTACAACTCAGATCTTCAACTCGTAGTAGAAATCAATGCTTCAGACTATGTGTTTGAAGACATTTTATCACAGTACAACAAGAATGACGTACTTCATCTCGTCACATACTTCTTCAAGAAACATAATTCTGCTGAGTGCAATTACGAGATCTATGACAAAGAACTCATGATCATTGTTCGTGTCTTTGAAGAGTGACGTCTCGAGCTTGAAGACTCATCAACTTCGATTGAGATGATCACGAATCACAAGAATCTTGAATATTTCATGTCAACGAAACAACTTAGTCATCATCAAGCTCGTTGAAGCGAGTTCTTGTTTCAATTCAACTATCGTATCATCTATTGCTCAGAAAAAGTCGAGAGCAAATCAGATGTCTTGACTCGTCGATCAGATGATCTTTCTAAGAAGAGAAATACTCAGAATTCTCGTCACTTACATCAGCATCAGACAGTGCTAAAATTTCATGTTTTAGATCTCAGAATTCAAGAAAACTTGCAGAATCTCGTTTTTGAGCTCAGAATCATTGATTTGCAATGTAGAATCATTGCTCTAGATTCTATTCAGTTACATTTAGTCTCGCTACAATCTTTGTCTTTCATCGCTCTAGTCTCAATGAATTTAGAATTCGAAGAACTCGAACTTGAAGTCGAAGATTCAGAATCTCAGTTAGATCAAGAGATTCTTGATTCAGAAGAAGATTCTGTCGATGTTCTCACTCAGACTCTATGAAATCAAGTCGAAGATAGTGATAAATTCGCTTCTCAGATTCTCGAAGCACTTCGCAAGAAAGTACGATATCACAGCAAAATTCTTCTTGCAGAATGTGAGAATCTGAACAACTTCTTATACTTTCGCGATAGAAAGTACGTCTCTAATTTCAATCGTCTTCGTCTACGAATCATTCAGCTAGCTCACGATAGCGTCGCAGATGAACACTCAGGAAGAGCTAAATGCTACGACCTAGTCAGTCGTGTCTATTGATGACTCAACATATACAAGTATGTTCAACGCTTTGTTCGAAACTGTCATGTATGCATTCGCTTCAAATCATCTCGTCAGAGAACTCAAGAATGACTGCGTTTTCTTTCAGTATCTCAACGTTGATGACGTGATGTCTCTATGAACTATGTAGATTCACTTTCGCTCAGCATCTTCATGAATGTAATCTATAGATATGTTCTTGTCTTTGTCGATCATCTTATCAAGATGAGACATCTAGTTCTCACTGTGATCATGAAAGTGAAAGAAGTCACAAACGCATACTACGCTCATGTTTGAAAACATCACGAATTACTCGAGTTCTTTCTGTCAGATCGAGACATTCAGTTCATCTTCGATGTCTGAAATCACTTATGTCAGATGCTTAAGATTGATGCTAAGTTATTCATTGCATATCATCTTCAGACAAATGATCAAACGAAACGCTTTAACGTCATTATGAAACACTATCTTCGTGCGTTCGTTAACTACATGCAGAATGACTGAGCTAAATGAATTTCGAGTGCTGAATTTTCTGCTAATAACGCTCTCTCGACAATCATTCTAGTCTCGCTCTTTCTGACTAATTCAGATCAAAACTCTCGTCTAGAATTCAAATCTTCGAAATCTCTGTCTTCTGACATCTTCGCTCAGTCTCGAGCTAAGCTCATTGATGTCGAGAACTTCACTAAGAAAATGAAAGAACTCATCGAGCATCTTCGCGATGAAATGTTAATCGCTCAAGTCATTTATGAAGTCAATGTCAATCGTTCTCGTCGCTCTTGCTCTCGATACTTTGTCAACGATGAAGTCTGATTAAATGTCAAGAATCTTAACATCGCTCGTTCTACGATCAAGCTAGATGATCATTATGTCGATTCTTTTCGAGTTAAACGTGTATTCGAAAAGAATTCTCTGATTGTCGAGCTCGAACTTTCTGAATTCATGAAGATT
>JAABUV010001018.1_pt1 | contig 41473 bp, 37 predicted proteins | sample 5559971 | NCBI WGS metagenome assembly JAABUV01 (sample SAMN10711881, study PRJNA513362) | rock metagenome | isolation source: Antarctica rocks | place: Antarctica: Victoria Land, Knobhead nord | collected 2015-12-19 | reverse complement strand
CCTCATTCTGTGAGTTCCTTGGTCGGTTCTCACAGAGCCTCACGCGGTGGCCCCTCAACATCCGGGACCGACACGCGGTCACCAAATCCAAAGGCCCCGAGTTACACCACTTCTGGGGACGTCATCTTGCCGAGTACGCGGGCCGCTGGCAGGCCTCGCATGTGTCACGTGATAATACGGCCCGAATTGCAGACAACGCTCTGCTCCGCCAAGCCGCAGATCGCGGAGGTGGCGTTCAAACATTGCAGCGAGGGTGCCCGAACCTTGAGCTGGTCCGGTCGTTGAGCTGAACATCCCGCGGGACGTACGATTAGACACTGGTCAGCGGGTTGCGCGACCGCAGTATACAGTCGGCATGCCGAGTTTGGTTCGTGAGCCTTCCTTGTCGTATGGGAGGTCCGACGGATTCCCCAGTGACCTACCCTCCGGTTACGAAGTAGGCGACGATGGCGAGCATTGAAAAGCGGATCCGCGATGGTAGGGCGACGTGGGTAGCACGGTGGCGTGATCTTGACAACCGGCAGTGCAAGCGGTCGTTCATGCGCAAGACCGACGCCGAGCGTCACCTCACCACGGTCAGTGCGAGCCTGCTGTCCGGTACCTATGTGGACGCCAGCGCCGGACGGGTCACGGTGGCCGAGTGGTCGACGCGGTGGCTTGACGCCCAGGTAGCGCTGAAACCCTCCACCCGGGCCGGCTACGCGGGAGTGCTCCGGCGCTACGTCCTGCCCAAGTGGGCGAGCCATCAACTCGCGCAGGTGCAGCACGCGGCCATCGCAGCATGGGTAGCGGAGCTCAGCACCCAGGGGCTCGCGCCGTCCACCATTCGGCACGCTCATCGAGTGCTCAGCATGATCTTGTCTCTGGCCGTTCGTGACGGTCGGCTGGTTCGCAACGTGGCTGACCGGGTGCCGCTTCCTCGAGCGCGGCGAGCGGAGGCGCGGTTCCTGTCCCATGAGGAAGTTGGCGCCTTGGCCGACGCGGCGCCTTTGCCGTATGACGTGATGATCCGGCTCATGGCCTTCACCGGCCTGCGCTTCGGTGAGGTCGCCGGGCTGCGGATCGGCCGGGTCGATCTCCTGCGCCGGCGCCTGGACGTGCTGGAAGCCATCAGCGAGGTCGAGGGTCAGCTGGTCTCGGGTGAACCGAAGACCCACCAGCGCCGCACCGTGGTTTTCCCGCGCTCGTTGGTCGAGCCGTTGAGCATCGTGGTAGCGGGACGGGGTGCCGACGAGTTGGTGTTTCCTGCCAAGAACGGGCAGGCGCTCCGCAATACGAACTTCCGTCGGCGGGTGTTTGACCCGGCGGTGAAGGCGGCGGGGCTGGCGAAGCTCACGCCGCACGATCTGCGCGACACGGCAGCGAGCTTGGCGGTGTCGGCCGGGGCGAATGTGAAGGCCGTCCAGCGGATGTTGGGTCATGCCTCGGCGGCGATGACCTTAGACGTCTACGCGGGTCTGTTCGACGACGATCTGGACGCGGTGGCCGAGCGTTTGGATGCTGCAGCGGTGCCCGCGACTAAAGCTCTTGTGCCCCGTGTATGCCCCGAAGGATCAGGGGCCGATCTGGCCAAGCGTCGGAAAGACGCCTGAACAGCGGTTATGCTAGTGCCCCCGGCAGGACTCGAACCTGCGACCTAGGGATTAGAAGGCCCTTGCTCTATCCACCTGAGCTACGGAGGCGCGCCCGCACCAACGCAGGCCGTCGAAGGGTATCGGAACGCTCACCCCGCCGGCAGGGTCCGGAGCAGCGGGACGGTCAGCGCCTCCAGGTCGCCGAGCACCGACGACCTGCTCACCGCCGGTCCCTGCGTGCGGACCAGGCCGGTGACGAAGGTGCGCTCGGCGCCGATGGCCACCGCCGCACCGCAGTACACGTGGGTGTCGGCGCGCTCGCACCACAGCCATGTGCTGTTGCCGTCGGAGTCGGCGGCGAAGGCCCCGGTGGCCGCCGGGTGCTCACCCACGACCTCGGCGTAGCTGCGGCCGTATCCCACGAGGAAGCCGTCGCCTGGACCTGACGCCAGCGGCCACACACAGCCGGAGCCACCCCGCCCGGTGCTGGTGGGCACACCCGCCAGCGCGCCGAACGAGTCGAGCACCTGCTGTTGGGTGGCGACGGAGCACGGTGGCACCGCATCGGCCTGCCTGGGTGCGGCCACGACGGCCGACGGGACCGGTCGCGCCGAGGACGGCCGCGCGGGCACGGGCGATGAGGCGGTGCTGTCGGCGGGCTGGGCCGTACCCTCGACGGCTCGTGCGCACCCGGCCACCAGAAGCGCGAACGCCAGGAGCACGAACGCCAGCAGCGCGGACCCCGGCAGGTGCGCGAGCGCCGCAGTGGTGCTCCGCACACCCTGCCTGCCCACGCGCTCCACCGTAGCGACCTGGGGTGAGGCTGGGGAGCACGTGCTTCTACCCTCAGGTCATGGCAGTGCGCGAGGCAACCCTTCACCCCGCCGCGACGACGCGGTCGACCGGCGGCCTGCTCGTCGTCGCTGGGGGGCTCGCTGGGCTCGTCGCCGCCTCCCTCGCTGCGCTCTCGGCGACGCAGGCGTTGGTGCTGCTGGGTTTGCCCGACCCGGGTGCGCTCACCACCTACGGTGTGCCGGCCGTGACGGCGGTCGGCGAGGTGGCTGCGGTGCTGGCCGTCGGCTTCGTGTTGTTCGCGGCGTTCCTGGTACCCCCGCAGCGCAGCGGGGTGCTCGACGTCGACGGGTACCGATCCCTGCGTACCGCCGGCACCGCCGCGTCCGTGTGGTGCGTGTGCGCGGTACTGCTGGTCCCGCTGAGCCTGTCCGACGCTTCCGGGCAGCCGCTGCGCGCCGTGCTCGACCCCGCGGTGATCGTCTCCTCGGTGGGCAAGGTCGACGAGGCCAGCTCCTGGGCGTTGACCGCTGCCATCGCTTTCGTGCTGGCGGTGGGCTGCCGGGTGGTCCTGCGCTGGGGCTGGACGCCGGCGCTGCTCGGGGTCGGCGTGCTGAGCCTGCTGCCGCTGGGCCTGTCCGGGCACTCCTCGGCCGGCGGCTCACACGACGTCGCCACCAACAGCCTGGTACTGCACATCGTCGCGGCGTCGCTGTGGGTCGGTGGTCTCGCCGCGTTGCTGGCCCACGCCCGTCGCGACGGGGCGCACACCGACGTCGCGGCCCGCCGCTTCTCGACGATGGCGCTCGGCGCGCTGGCGGTGATGGGCGTCACCGGTGTGCTCAACGCCGCCGTCCGGGTGCCGCCGTCCGACCTGGTCACCACCACCTACGGTCGCCTGGTGCTCGCCAAGACGGCGGCGCTCGTCGTGCTGGGTGTGCTGGGCTGGGCGCAACGTCGCCGCTCGGTCGTTGCGCTGGCGGCCGATCCCGCCGACCGTGGCCCGCTGATGCGCCTTGCGGGGGTGGAGCTGCTGGTGCTCACCGCCACCATCGGGCTCGCCGTGGGCCTCGGCCGCACCCCGCCACCGCAGGCCGCCGTCCTTCCCAGCCTCACCCAGGTGGTTCTGGGCTACGAGCTGGCCGGGCCGCCCACCTTCGCCCGGCTGGCCTTCGACTGGCGGTTCGACCTGATCTTCGGCACCACCGCGCTCGTGCTGGCCGCGCTGTACGCCATCGGGGTGCGGCGGCTGCATCGGCGCGGTGACGCATGGCCCGTCGGTCGCACGGCGGCGTGGCTGACCGGCTGCGTCGTGCTGCTCGTCGCCACCTCCTCGGGCATCGGGCGTTACTCCACCGCGGTGTTCAGCGTCCACATGGCCAGCCACATGATCCTGTCGATGCTCGTACCCGTGCTGTTGGTGCTCGGTGGCCCGATCACGCTGGCGCTGCGGGCGCTGCCGGTCGCCGGGAGCCGGGGTGTCCCCGGTCCGCGCGAGTGGATCGTGACCGTGCTGAACAGCCGCCTCACCCACACGCTCACGCACCCGGTGATCGCGCTGGCCCTGTTCGTCGGCAGCTTCTACGCCCTGTACTTCGGTGGCCTGTTCGACGCCGCGGTCGCCAGCCACCCCGCGCACGTCCTCATGAACGCGCACTTCCTCGTCTCCGGTTACCTGTTCTACTGGCTGGCGATCGGGGTCGACCCCGCTCCACGGACGCTCCCGCCGGTGGGCAAGCTCGGGTTGGTGTTCGCCGCCCTGCCGTTCCACGCGTTCTTCGGGGTGATCCTCATGGGCTCGCGCCAACTGCTGGGCGGCGAGTTCTACCGCTCGCTGGGGCTGAGCTGGAACAGCGACCTGCTCGGCGACCAACGCCTGGGCGGTGGCATCGCCTGGGCGGCCGGCGAGCTGCCGCTGCTGCTGGTCATGCTCGCGCTGCTCGTGCAGTGGTCGCGGGCCGACGAGAAGGTGGCCAAACGCACCGACCGTGCGGCCGCCGCCGACGACGACGCCGAGCTCGCCGCGCACAACGCGATGTTCGCCGACCTGCGCCGTCGCGATTCCCACCAGACCTCATGATCTGATCGACCCGTTCCGCGCGCGCATCGACTGGAGGACCTGTGCCCGACGCCGTCATCTGCGAGCCCCTGCGCACCCCGGTCGGACGTTTCGGCGGTGTGTTCCGCGACGTACCGCCGCAGGCGCTCGCCGCCACGGTGATCCGCGAGCTGGCGGCGCGCACCGGTCTGCCGGGGCAGCACATCGACGACGTGCTGCTGGGGCAGGCATACCCGTCCGGGGAGCACCCGGCCATCGGGCGCATCGCGGCGCTCGACGCGGGCCTGGGTGTCGACGTGCCTGGCCTGCAGGTCGATCGGCGCTGCGGAAGCGGGTTGCAGGCTGTGCTCCAGGCGTGCATGCAGGTGCAGACCGGGGCCAGCGAGGTGGTGCTCGCCGGCGGTGCGGAGAGCATGAGCCGGGTGGAGTTCTCCGCCCAGGGGATGCGCTGGGGTGTCCAGGGTGACGGGGTGATGCTGGCCGACCGGCTGGTCCGGGGACGGATCACCGCGGGGGGGTTGGAGCACCCGGTGCCCGGCGGGATGTTGGAGACCGCGGAGAACCTGCGCGCCGAGCACGGCATCAGCCGGGCCGACCAGGACGCGTTGGCCGTGCAGTCACACCAGCGTGCGGTCGCCGCCCAGGGCGCTGGGCGCTCGCTTCGCCGAGGAGATCGTGGGGGTGGCGGTGCCGCAGCGCACCGGCGCGCCCCTGGTGGTCGACACCGATGAGCACCCGCGGGCCGACACCACCGTGGAGATGCTGGCGACGCTGCGGCCCGTGCGGCGCAAGATCGACCCGGATTCGACGGTGACCGCGGGCAACGCCAGCGGGCAGAACGACGGTGCCGCCGTGTGCATCGTGACCACCGTCGAACGTGCTGCGGCACTGGGGCTGCGGCCGTTGGCCCGGATGGTCAGCTGGGCCGTGGCCGGGGTGCCGCCGCGCACCATGGGCATCGGCCCCGTTCCGGCCACCGAGAAGGCACTCGGCCGCGTCGGGCTCGGGCTGGCCGACATGGGTGTCATCGAACTCAACGAGGCGTTCGCGGCGCAGGTGCTGGCCGTCACCCGCAGCTGGGGTCTGGAGGCCGACGACCCCCGCCTCAACCCCAACGGCTCGGGCATCTCCCTCGGGCACCCGGTCGGGGCGACGGGTGCGCGGATCCTCACGACGCTGCTGCGGGAGATGCGCCGCCGCGAGGTGCGCTACGGCCTGGAGACGATGTGCATCGGCGGAGGCCAGGGGCTTGCGGCGGTGTTCGAGCGGGTCTGAGGGGTGCCCAGCACGGCGCCCTGACAGTTCGCTACGGGTCGGCGTCTGGCCGGCTCAGCTGTCCACATCGACCCCAGCTGTCCACAGGTGCTGACGTAGCCCTGCCCTCGGGCGGCTCGTCGGCCCACAGTTCGCTCACCGGTCACACCGGCCGGCACCGACCAGGCATTTACGTCCTGGCGGTCGAGTGAAGGAGAACGATCATGAACGAGACGTCAGTGACGCTGGTGGGCACCGTGATCAGCGATCTGCGCCGGCGCACCACCCCCGATGGTGCCGAGCTCATCGGCTTCCGCATGGCCAGCAACGAGCGGCGCTTCGACCGGGCCGCGCAGGAGTGGGTCGACGGCGACAGCCTCTACGTCAACGTCACCTGCTGGCGCAGGCTGGTGAAGGGGGTGGCCGCCGCGATCGGCAAGGGCGACCCGGTGGTGGTAACCGGGCGGCTCTACACCCGCAGCTACGTGGTGGAGGGTCAGCGTCGATCCAGTACCGAACTCGACGCCACCACGGTCGGCATCGACCTGTCGCGGTGCATCGCGTCGATCGACCGCAGCCGCAAGGCGCCGACCGCCACCGAGACCTCGGCGGAGGAGCAGATCGAGGAACTCGAGGTGACTGTGCCTGACACGGCGGAGGCGCTCACCGGCACGCAACCGGCCGCCTGAGCCTGACCCGTCCACCGCGCCGGGGGGCGCGGTGGACGGGCAGCTCGGACCGCAGGGATGCTGGATGCATGGCCACGCGCGTGCACGTCCTCGGCAGCTACCACAGCGACTTCGCTCGCAATGTCAGCAAGGACAGCGCCGAGCCGCTGTTCGACCTGCTGAACGAGGCGGCGCACGGCTGCCTCGCGGACGCAGCCGTCCCGGCCGAGGACGTCCAGACCGCGCACGTGGCCAACCTCGCCGCCGAGCTGTTCACTGGGCAGGCGCACCTGGGGGCGATGGTGCCCGCCCTCGACCCCGCGTGGACCTCCCTGCCCACCAGCAGGCATGAGGCGGCATGCGCTTCAGGCAGCGTCGCGGTCCTCGCTGCGATGGCCGAGATCGAGGCCGGCCGCTACGAGGTGGCGCTGGTGCTGGGTGTGGAGCTGATGCGGGGCGTGGACGGGGTGACGGCCGCCCAGCACCTGGGGTGTGCGGCGTGGCTGGGGCGCGACGAGTTCGGCAACGAACTGCCGTGGCCGTGGGCCTTCGACCGCATCGCCGAGGAGGTGGAGGCCCGCTCCGGCCTCGACCGCAGCCACCTCGCGCGGATCGCGGAGATCAACCGCGCCAACGCCCGCCGCAACCCGTTGGCGCAGACCCGCGCGTGGACGTCGAACCCCGGGGATTACGCCGACGACGACGTGAGCAACCCTGTGGTGAGCGGCCGCACGCGCCGCAGCGACTGCGGCCGCATTACCGACGGCTCGGCCGCGGTGCTGCTGGCCGGCGAGCGCTACGCCGCCGAGTGGGCGCGCCGCAGGAACCGGTCACAGCCAGCCCACATCAGCGGGTGGGGTCACCGCACCGGAACGCTCTCCCTCGCCGACAAGCTCAGCGCCAGCGAAGGCCAGCCCTACCTGCTGCCGCACCTGCGCGCCACCATCACCGACGCCTACCGCCGGGCAGGGATCAGCGGGCCGGAGCAACTCGACGCGGTGGAAACCCACGACTGCTTCACCATCACCGAGTACGTGGCGCTCGACCACCTCGGCCTCACGCCCCCTGGGGTGGCGTGGCAGGCGGTGGAAAGCGGGCTCATCGAGGCCGACGGTGACCTTCCGGTGAACCCCTCCGGCGGGCTGATCGGCCTCGGGCACCCGGTGGGCGCCACGGGGGTGCGGATGCTCGGTGACGCCGCACGCCAGGTAACGGGCCACGCGGGTCCGGTCCAGGTGCCCGGCGCCCAGCGGATGGCCACCCTCAACATCGGCGGCAGCGCGGCGACAGCGGTGAGCTTCGTCGTCAGCGCGTGAGGAACCCAACGCCTGCACCACTACGCTGGCGGTCATGGCTGAGTTCATCTACACCATGAAGAAGGTGCGCAAGGCGCACGGCGACAAGGTCGTTCTCGACGACGTCACCATGTCGTTCTACCCCGGCGCGAAGATCGGCGTGGTGGGCTCCAACGGTGCCGGGAAGTCGAGCATCCTCAAGATCATGGCCGGCCTGGACCAGCCGGGCAACGGCGAGGCGTTCCTCGCGGCAGGCGCCACCGTGGGCATCCTGATGCAGGAGCCGGTGCTGGACGAGAACAAGAGCGTGCGGCAGAACGTCGAGGAGGGCCTCGGCGAGACCATGGTGGCGCTCAACCGCTACAACGAGATCGCCGAGCTGATGGCCACCGACTACTCCGACCAGCTCATGGAGGAGATGGGGGACCTGCAGGAACGCCTCGACCACGCCGACGCCTGGGAGATCGACTCCCAGCTCGAGCAAGCCATGGACGCGTTGCGCTGCCCGCCACCGGACGAGGCTGTGACCCACCTCTCCGGGGGGGAGAAGCGCCGGGTCGCGTTGTGCCAGCTGTTGCTGAGCAAGCCCGACCTGTTGCTGCTGGACGAGCCAACTAACCACCTCGACGCCGAAAGCGTGCTGTGGCTCGAGCAGCACCTGGCCGCGTATGCGGGTGCCGTGCTGGCCGTCACCCACGACCGGTACTTCCTCGATCACGTCGCGCAGTGGATCGCCGAGGTCGACCGCGGCCACCTCTACCCCTACGAGGGCAACTACTCCACGTACCTGGAGAAGAAGTCCGAGCGCCTGGAGGTGGCGGGCAAGAAGGACCAGAAGCTGCAGAAGCGCCTCAAGGACGAGCTGGCCTGGGTGCGCTCCGGCGCCAAGGCCCGCCAGGCCAAGAGCCGCTCACGCCTGGCCCGCTACGAGGAGATGGCGATCGAGGCGGAGAAGACGCGCAAGCTCGACTTCGACGAGATCCAGATCCCGGCCCCGCCCCGCCTCGGCGACGTGGTGGTCGAGGTCAGCCACCTGGACAAGGGCTTCGAGGACCGGATGCTCATCAAGGACCTGTCGTTCACCTTGCCGCGCAACGGCATCGTCGGGGTCATCGGCCCCAACGGCGTCGGCAAGACCACGCTGTTCAAGACCATCGTCGGTCTGGAGGGACCCGACTCCGGCGAGGTGAAGATCGGCCAGACGGTCAAGCTCAGCTACGTCGACCAGGACCGTTCCGGCCTCGACGCGGCCAAGAGCGTGTGGGAGATCGTCTCCGACTCCCTCGACTACATCATCGTCGGTCAGACCGAGATGCCCAGCCGCGCGTACCTCAGTGCGTTCGGCTTCAAAGGCCACGACCAGCAGAAGGCCGCCGGCGTGCTCTCCGGTGGCGAGCGGAACCGACTGAACCTGGCCATGACCCTCAAGCAGGGTGGAAACCTGATCCTGTTGGACGAGCCGACCAACGACCTCGACGTGGAGACGCTCGGTTCGCTGGAAAACGCGCTGGAGGCCTTCCCCGGTTGCGCCGTGGTCATCAGCCACGACCGGTGGTTCCTCGACCGCACCTGCACCCACATCCTGGCGTGGGAGGGTGGACTCGGCGACAACGAGGCGTCGTGGTTCTGGTTCGAGGGCAACTTCGAGGCCTACGAGGCGAACAAGATCGAGCGCTACGGGGCCGACGCCGCCCGACCCCACCGGGTCACCCACCGCAAGCTCACCCGCGACTGACGAAAGCGAGGGCACCGCTGGGCGGGTCGCTCGCCACCGCCCAGTCCTCGCCCGACCGCCCGGCGCGCCTCGCTAGGGTGATCAACGGGACCCGGCAGCGCGCCACGGCCTGCCGGCACGCAGCCGAGCACAGGGTGGACCAAGCAGTGAGCGAGGGACCGGGCGCACCGCCCGCGGGAGAGGACAGGGACCTCGCTGCGTTGGTGGAGCGCTACTTCCAGCACGTCACCGACGGCAGCACGCACGGCAACGCAGGCGCGGTGCGCGCGCACCGGGAGCTTGCCGCGCGGCGCCGGCCCGGTCAGGCCATGGTGCGGCTGCACCTGCCTGGAGTCGGGTGGTCGCACCCGAGTCCGGTGCTTCAGGTGGTCACCGACGACATGCCGTACCTCGTCGACTCGGTGACGGCCGCACTGAGCCGGGCGGGCGTGGCCGTGCGCGCCGTGGTGCACCCAGTGGTGGTAGTGCGCCGGGACGCCGACGGGACGCTGCGGCAGGTGCTCGCCGACTGCTCCACCCAGGAACTGCCGCCGGGCTGCCTGGTGGAATCCTGGATGCAGCTCGAGCTCGAGCCTGGGGTAGCCCAGGAGCTGCTCGCCACCCTGGAGCGCCGCGTGCTCGACGTGCTGGCCGACGTGCGGGTCGTCGTCGAGGACACCGAGCGCATGCGCGCCATCCAGCGGGAGTCGGCTTCGGCGCTGGAAGCGGCCGCGGGCTCCGGTGGCTTCCCTGCGGTGGACGTGCTCGACGCGGCCGCGCTGCTGCGCTGGCTGGCCGACGGCAACTTCACCGTGCTCGGCTACCGCCGCTACGAACGGGTGTCCTCCGGCGGCGGCCCCACCGAGCTGGCCGTGCCGAGCAGCGGGCTCGGGGTGCTGCGCGACGACGAGGTGGCCAGGCGGAGCAGCGAGAGCACCGGGCCCGACGGCGACCGCATAGACGTATCCGATCACCTGCTGGTGCTCACCCAGGCCTCGGCCAAGGCCACCGTGCACCGGCCGGTGTACCCGTTCTTCATCGGGGTGCGCACGTTCACCGCCGACGGCGCCGTCACCGGCGAGCACCGCTTCCTCGGGGTGTTCACGGTGAGCGCGCTGCACGAGAACGTCCTCGACATCCCCGTGGTGAACCGGCGCACCCGCACGGTGATCGAGCGCGCGGGCTTCGACCTCGACTCGTTCTCCGGTCAGGCGATGCTCGAGGTGGTGCAGACGTACCCGCGCACCGAACTGTTCGCCACCGACACCGACACGCTGCTGGAGACCGTGAGCGTCGTGCTCGCCATCGGGGACCGGCGGGCGGTGCGGTTGTTCCTGCGCCGCGACACCTACGGCCGCTTCGTCTCCTGCCTGGTCTACCTGCCGCGCGACCGCTACACCACCCGGACCAGGACGGCCGTGCAGGACGTGCTGCTGCGCGAGCTGGGCGGGGTGAGCCTGGAGCACACGGCCCGGGTCACCGAGTCGGCGCTGGCGCTGCTGCACGTCACCGTGCACACCCCGCAGGGGGCGGTGCTGGAGGCAGGCACCCAGGAGCGGCTGCAGGAGCTGGTCAACGCCGCCAGCCGCACCTGGGACGACCGCCTCGCCGACGAACTGGGTGAGGGCGCCGACCCGGCAACTGCCGCGCTGGCCGCCGGCTACGCCCGCGAGCTGCCCGAGGGGTACAAGGAGGACTTCGACGCCGCCCACGCCGTGGCGGACATCGCCCGGCTGCAGGCCCTGGCCGACGGTGGCATCGACCTCGCCCTGACCCGGCGGCGCAACGCGCAGGCCGGTGAGCTGCGTTTCACCCTCTACCTGGGCGGTCGGAGTGTGTCGCTGAGCGATGTGCTGCCGCTGCTGCAGAGCATGGACGTGGAGGTGCTCGACGAGCGGCCGTATGTGGTCCGCCGTCCCGACGGGTTGGTGTGCTGGATCTACGACTTCGGGCTCGTCGTCGATCCGGGCCTGCTGGGCCGTGACCTCACCGCTGTGCAGAAACGCTTCACCGACACCTTCACCGCTGTGTGGCACGGGCAGGCGGAGAGCGACCGGTTCAACGCCCTGGTGCTGCACGCCGGGCTGGACTGGCGGCAGGCCGCGTTGCTGCGGGCCTTCGCCAAGTACCTCCGGCAGGCCGGGCTACCGTTCAGCCAGACCTACGTCGAGACCGTGCTCTGCGAGAACTCGCCGATCTGCGCAGCGCTGGTGCGATTGTTCGAGGCCAAGCTCGACCCGGCCGCTGCCCTGCCCGCAGCACCCACCACAGAGCAGCTGCACCCCCAGGTGGCTGCGGTGTCGGCGCTGGTCGACGAGGTGAGCAGCCTGGACGCCGACCGTATTCTGCGTGCGATGCTCTCGCTGGTACAGGCCACGCTGCGCACCAACTACTGGGTCACCGGTCCCGACGGCAGGCATCGCCCGTTCCTCGCGCTCAAGTTCGATCCGCGGGTCATCGCCGAGCTGCCGCAGCCCCGGCCGCGCTTCGAGGTGTTCGTGTGCTCGCCGCGGGTGGAGGGCGTGCACCTACGTTTCGGCGCCGTCGCCCGCGGCGGCCTGCGCTGGTCGGACCGTCGCGAGGACTTCCGCACCGAGGTGCTGGGTCTGGTCAAGGCGCAGGCGGTGAAGAACGCGGTGATCGTGCCGGTGGGCGCCAAGGGCGGCTTCGTGCTCAAACGGCCGCCGGCACCCACCGGTGACGCGGCCGCCGACCGGGCAGCTCTGCACGCCGAGGCAGTCGCCTGCTACCGCACCTTCGTCTCCGCGTTGCTCGACGTCACCGACAACTTCGATCCCGTGTCCGGCACCGTGCTGCCGCCCGCACAGGTGGTGCGCCACGACGGTGACGACACGTACCTGGTGGTGGCGGCCGACAAGGGCACGGCCACGTTCTCCGACCTCGCCAACTCCGTCGCCGCCGAGTACGGCTTCTGGCTGGGCGACGCGTTCGCCTCCGGCGGTTCGGCGGGCTACGACCACAAGGGCATGGCCATCACCGGGAAAGGCGCGTGGGAGAGCGTCAAGCGGCACTTCCGGGAGCTGGGGGTGGACACCCAGACCCAGGAGTTCACCGTCGTTGGTGTGGGCGACATGAGCGGTGACGTGTTCGGCAACGGCATGCTGCTCAGCCGGCACATCCGGCTCGTGGCGGCGTTCGACCACCGGCACGTGTTCCTCGATCCCGACCCCGACGTGGCCGCATCGTTCGCCGAGCGAGCGCGGATGTTCGCGCTGAGCCGCAGCTCGTGGGCCGACTACGACACCGCGGCGATCAGCGAGGGCGGCGGGGTGTACCCGCGCACGCTCAAGTCGGTGCCGATCACCGGCCAGGTGCGGCGGGCGCTCGGTCTCGGCGAAGACGTGGTGGCGCTCTCACCGCAGCAGCTGATGCGGGCCGTGCTGCTGGCCCCGGTGGACCTGCTGTGGAACGGGGGGATCGGTACCTACGTCAAGGCCGGTGCGGAGACGCACGCAGAGGTGGGTGACAAGGCCAACGACGGGCTGCGGGTCAACGGCAGCCAGCTGCGGGTGAAGGTGGTGGGGGAGGGCGGCAACCTCGGGGTCACCCAGCGCGGCCGCATCGAATTCGACCGCGCCGGCGGCAAGGTCAACACCGACGCGTTGGACAACTCCGCCGGCGTGGACTGCTCCGATCACGAGGTGAACATCAAGATCCTGCTGGACGCGCTGGTCACCGACGGCTCACTGACCCGAGCTGAGCGCAACCCGCTGCTGGTGGAGATGACCGACGAGGTATCGCGGCTGGTGCTGGCCGACAACGCCGACCAGAACGAGCTGATGGGCATCAGCCGAGCCAACGCCCCGCAGATGCTGGGGGTGCACGCCCGCCTGGTGGCGATGCTGGAGGCCACCACCGGCCTCGACCGCACACTGGAGGCGCTGCCCACCAAGGCCCAGTTCCGCGCGCTCGCCCAGGCCGGTCATGGCCTCACCTCACCGGAGCTGGCCACGTTGATGGCGCAGGTCAAGCTCGCCCTCAAGCAGGAGGTGCTGGCCAGCGAGCTGCCCGACTCGGAGGTGTTCGCCCGGCGGCTGCCCGCGTACTTCCCGCACCCGCTGCCCGAGCGCTTCTCGGCGGGGATCGCGGCGCACCCGCTGCGGCGGGAGATCGTGGCCACCCAGGTGGTGAACGAGGTGGTCGGCACCGGCGGCATCTCCTACGTGTTCCGCCTGGCCGAGGAGACCGGGGCCAGCACCACCGACTCGGTTCGCGCGCACGCCGCCGTCACCGCGGTGTTCGACCTGGGGGGGCTGTGGGCGCAGATCCGCGCACTCGGATCGGCCGCGCCCACCGACCTCACCGACGACCTGGCGCTGGAGTCACGTCGGCTGCTCGACCGCGCCTCGCGGTGGCTGCTCTCCAACCGCCCGCAGCCTCTGGCCGTCGGCGCGGAGATCAGTCGGTTCGGGGAGCTGGTCGGCCGCCTCGCGCCGCAGGTACGCACCTGGCTGCGCGGATCCGAGTCCGCGGTGGTCGACGAGCAGGTGCTGGCCTACACCCGGCGCGGCGCCCCGCAAGCCCTCGGGGGCCGCGTCGTGGAGTTGCTGCACGCCTACGGCCTGCTCGACGTGGTGGAGGTCGCCGACATCGCCGAACGGGAACCCAGCGAGGTCGCCGAGCTGTACTTCGCGCTGAGCGAGCACCTGGGCGTCGACCTCATGCTCACCGCCGTGTCCCAGCTCGAGCGGGGCGACCGCTGGCACTCGCTGGCCCGCCTGGCGCTGCGCGACGACCTCTACGGTTCGCTTCGCTCGCTGACCCTGGACGTGCTGAGCGGAAGCGAGCCCGACGAGTCGGCGCAGGAGAAGATCGAGCAGTGGGAGCAGGCGAACTCCTCCCGGATGGCCCGGGCGCGGGCAGCGCTCAGCGAGATCGCCGCGGTGGGCACGCTCGACCTGGCGATGCTCTCGGTGGCCGCCAGGCAGGTGCGCAGCATGGTCCGCGGGGCCGGGGCGCGCGTCGAGGCGACCCGGTGAGCGAGGTGCCGCCCTGCCACCACGTGCCGGTGCCGGTGCGCTGGTCGGACATGGACGCCTACGGCCACCTCAACCACGCGCGCACCGTCACCCTCCTGGAGGAGGCGCGGGTCGCGTGGCTGTTCGCGCCCGGTTCCGCCACGGCCGAGCTGGCCGCCGGCACGGTGGTCGCCGACCTGCACGTGCGTTACGTCAGCCAGCTCACCCACCGCGACGGCCCGTTGGACGTGGCGATGTGGGTCTCGCGCCTGCGCGCCGCCGACGCGGTGGTGCAGTACGCGGTGCGGGCCGCCGGCGCGGTGCCCGGCAGCCGGCCCGCGGTGACGGCCAGCACCCAGCTGGTGCCGTTCGACCTGGGGGCGCAGCGCCCCCGCCGATTCACCACGCAGGAGCGTGACGCGCTGCGCGGGTGGGTCCGTGGCTGAGGGGCAGCGGGCGTTGTCGGTCCCCGACCCCCACGACCGTGCCGACCTGGCGCAGTTCGTGGGGCGGGCCGTGCGGCTGGACCCCGACGGGGTGGTGCGGCTGCGCGAGCGCTCCGACGGCCAGGTGGGAGCGTGGGCGTCGACCGGGTTCGACGTGATCGCTGCGCGGGCCGTGCCGGGCCGGCTGAGCCCGCCGGACACCACGGTCAACGGCAGCGACCTGCTCGCCGCCCTGGCAGTGCACCGCGGCGACGCCGTGGACCCCGGGTTCGCGGTCGACGCGGCGTGGCGCTCGGCGTTGCCCCCGGAGGACGGGTTCGGGCACGTGGACGACGTGCCGGCCGCGGTGCTGGCGGAGCTGGCGGAGCGTGGGGTGGCCCTGGCCCGTGAGCACGCCAGCCCCCACGGTGGTCCCCCGACCTCGTTGCTCGACCAGGCGGTGCTCACGGTGCACGGCGCTGGGCAGCAGGTGGACGTGCCCATGCGCTGTGTGTTCGCCCTGTCCGGTATGGGTTTCGTCGGCGAGGGTGGCGACGAGCTGGTGCGGGTCCGGGCCACGTCCGGCTGGTTGCGGCTGGACGCCCGCTTCGGTTCGGTGCTGCGCCGCCGGCACGCGCAGCTGCCGCTGCTGGTCAGCTGAACTTCGCGACCGCCACCCCGCCCGGGGTGCCGAGCTCAGACCAGCCACACCGCGGCATCGGCCGGCAGCTGGCCGTCCGTCAGCGGAACACTGCTCAGCAGCACCTCGCCCGGAGGCAGCGGCACCGACTCGCCGGAGGTGTTCAGCGCGCAGACGAGGCCACCACCCTTGCGGCGGAAGGCCAGGCACCCGGCCGGTGCCCCGTACCACTCCAGCTCGACGCCGGAGAACTCCGCGCGCTGCGCTCGCAGCTGCAGGGCGTGGCGGTAGTGGGAGAGCATGGAGTCGGGGTCCTCCAGTTGGGCTTCCACCGTGAGCGCGGCCCATTCGGCTGGCACGGGAAGCCAGGTGTCGCCGGTGGTGCTGAAGCCGAACGGCGACTCGGTGCCCTCCCACGGCAGCGGCACCCGGCATCCGTCGCGGCCCCGCTCGGTACGTCCGGAGCGCTCCCACACCGGGTCGCGCAGCGCGGAGTCGGGCAGCTCGACGTTCGGCAACCCCAGCTCCTCACCGTTGTACAGGTACATCGCGCCCGGCAGGGACAGCTCCACCAGGATCATCGCCCGGGCCCGGCGAACTCCTTGCTGGCCGCCGCCGTAGCGGGTGACCTGGCGCTGCACGTCGTGGTTCGCCAGCGTCCAGGTGGGCAGCGCGCCCACGCTGGCGACGGCCGCCAGGGAATGCTCGACCGCCTCCCGCACGGCGTCCGCGCTGAACTGGGCCTCGACCAGGCGGAAGTTGAACCCCAGGTGCAACTCGTCGGGGCGCACGTACCGGGCGAAACGCTCGTCGTCGGCCACCCAGATCTCGCCGACGGCCATTGCTCCCGGCGTCTCGTTCAGCACGGTGCGGATCATGCGGTGAATCTCGTGCACCCCGTCGTCGTCGAAGCGCGGGTCATCGTCGGTGGTGATGAGCAGCCGGTTGTCGCTCACGTCCATGTCGGGCAGGCCCGGGGGCTTGGCCATCCCGTGGGCCACGTCGATGCGGAAACCGTCGGCACCGCGTCCGAGCCAGAACCGCAACGTCTCGGCGAGGTCGGCGGCTACCTCCGGGTTGGTCCAGTCCAGGTCGGGTTGCTCGGCGGCGAACAGGTGCAGGTACCACTGGCCAGGGGATCCGTCGGCCTCGGTGACCCGGGTCCACGCCGGACCGCCGAAGACGCTGGGCCAGTTGTTGGGTGGCTCGCCACCGTCGGCACCCTTGCCGTCGCGGAAGATGAAGCGGGCCCGTTCGGGTCCACCCGCCGGTGCGGTGAGCGCGGCCTGGAACCAGGCGTGCTGGTCGCTGGTGTGGTTGGGGACGAGGTCCATCGTGACCTTGATGCCGTGGGCGTGGGCATCGGAGACGAGGGCGCCCATGGCCGTGAGATCGCCGAAGACCGGGTCGATGTCGCGGGGGTCGGCCACGTCGTAACCATGGTCGGCCATCGGCGAGCGCATCACCGGGCTGAGCCACAGCGCGTCGACGCCCAGGAGTTCCAGGTAGCCGAGCCGACTGCGGACACCCTCGAGGTCGCCGACACCGTCGCCGTTCGAGTCGGCGAACGAGCGGGCGTACACCTGGTAGAACACGGCGTCGCGCCACCAGTGGTGCGCGCAGGGGCTGTCGGGCGCAGGGCTGGGCTGGGTTCGACGCACGAGCAGCCATCCTGCCAAAGTCGCCGGCGCCCGCACGATTCACGGGTGGCCGCTCAGCCCGGTGTGTTCACCAGGCTGTGCGCCGCGCTGGTCAGGTAGTCGAGGAGGGTGGCCCGGTGCTCGGCGTCGAGGGTGTCGGTGCCGATCGAGTCGACCGCGACGTGCATGCAACGCAGCCAGGCGTCGCGCTCGGTCGGCCCGACTGCGAACGGGGCGTGCCGCAGCCGCAGCCTCGGGTGCCCGCGCTGCTCGGAGTAGCTGCGTGGTCCACCCCAGTACTGCTCGAGGAACATCCCCAAGTGCGCCTCGGCCGGCCCGAGGTCCTCCTCGGGGTACAGCGGTCGGAGCACCGGGTTGACCGCCACCTGCGCGTAGAACCGCCCGACTATCGCCGCGAAGGTGGCGTGGCCGCCGACGGCGTCGTAGAAGGTGGCCGGCGTCTCGGGGGGGCCGGCCACGTCCGGGGTGGAGTTCACCAGGTCCATCCTGCCCTCAGCTGCCGGCAGCGGGCACCTGGGGCACCGGTGGGCCGGTCGGACGGCCCTGCGGGTACGGCGGCCGGATGCCCTGGGAGTCGAACTCGTCGAGGATCCGCTGGTTGAGCGCGCGCTGCACGGCCCACTGCCGCCCGGGGCGCACCTGATGGTGATGCGCAGCGTCACGGTGTCGGCGGTCACCTGGTCGACGCCGAGCACCTCGGGGGCTTCGAGCACGTCGTCGCAGAGCGGGTGCTCGGCGACGGCCTCGGCGGCCACGCGGGAGGCGACCGCCGAGGCCACGTCGACGTCGGTGGTGTGTGCGAGCGGCAGGTCGAGCACGGCCACCGCGAAACCCTGGCTCTTGTTGCCCACCCGCAGTACCTCACCGTTGCGGCAGTACCAGACGGTCCCGTTGATGTCCCGCAGGGTGGTCACCCGCAGGCCGACGCTCTCGACGACGCCGGTCGCCTGACCGAGGTCGACGACGTCACCGACGCCATACTGGTCCTCCAGGATCATGAAGATTCCGGACAGGAAGTCGCGCACCAGGTTCTGCGCACCGAAGCCCAGCGCCACCCCGACGATGCCCGCCGACGCGATGAGCGGTGCCACGTTGATGCCGACCACGCTGAGCACCTGGATGCTGGCGATTACGAGCACGAAGATCGACGTCGACGACTTCAGGACCGAGCCCATGGTCTCGGCGCGTTGCTTGCGCCGTTCGCGCAGCAGCGGGCCGGCGGCCGCCTTCACCCGCGCGGGTGTGCGCTCGCGCAACGGCCGCAGCAGCGCCGGGACTCGTCCGGGGCCGCTCATGCTGGTCAGCCGGTCGATCGCCCGGTGCGCCACGAAGCGCACGACGACCGCGATCGCCATGATCGCGACGATCGTCAGTGGTCGCACGACCAACCAGTTCTGCATGGAGTCGCTGAGTTCGAGGTAGGTGAGGGGAGCAAACACGCGCTCCATCGTACAGCCGTCCACTGTGGACACTCAGGCGGTGGACACTCAGGCGGTGGGCGTTCAGGCGGTGGACGTTCATGTCCCGCTCAGCGCCCCGAGGTCCAGGCCGGTGTGCCGGGCCAAGAACGCCAGCTGGTCGACGGTCAGTGCCACCGTGCGCGAGACCGAGCGCGCGCCGTGGCCAACGTCACCCTCGGTCCGCAGCAGCACCGGCGCGGTGCCCAACGCCGCCGAGGTGGCGTGCTGCAGCGCCGCAGTGAACTTCGCCCCGTGCACCGGGTCGACCCTGGTGTCGGAGGCGAACACCGTGATCAGCGTCGCCGGGTACGCGGTGGCCTCCACCACCCGGTGGTAGGGCGAGTACCCGAGCAACCAGCCCAGCTCGACCGCATCGTCGGCGCTGCCGTACTCGTCGTTCCAGGTGCGACCGAGCGCGAAACGCTCGTAGCGCACCATGTCCAGCAGGGGGGCAGAGCACACCACGGCCCGGAACAGCTCCGGGCGCTGGGTGAGCGCCGCACCGACGAGCAGCCCGCCGTTGGACCCACCCATGATGGCGAGCTGCGCACCGGTGGTCCACCCCCTGCTCACGAGCGTCTCGGCGGCGGCGTGGAAGTCGTCGAAGACGTGCTGCTTGCGCTCGCGCATGCCCGCCTGGTGCCAGGCCTCACCCTCCTCGCCGCCGCCGCGCAGCGAGGGCAGTGCCCACACTCCACCCGCCTGCACCCACGCCAGGGCGGACGCGGTGTAGCCGGGCTCGCGGCTCAGCGAGAAGCCGCCGTAGCCGGTGAGCAGGGTGGGCCGGGGCCGGTCGGGTGCTGCGCGGGCGCTGATCAGGAACATCCGGATCCGTTCGCCGTCCGCGGAGAAGTAGTCCAGCTGCTGGGTGTGCAGCTCCGGCAGCTCCACCGCACCGGGAGCGGTGGCGACGAGCGTCGCGGTCCCGGTGTGCACGTCCAGGCGGTGCACCTGGGTCGGGGTCACGAAGTCGGTGTAGCCGACCCACACCTCGTCGTCGTGGCCGGAGGTGAGCCGGTCGACCACGCTGAGGCCGGACAGTGAACCGGTGCCGGGCAGCTCGAGGCGGCGCAGGTGCGTGCCGTCACCGGAGTGCAGGTGCAACTCGGCCACGGCGTGTCGGGACCGGGCCAGCACCAGCTCACCGCCGGGCGTCAGCACCCGCACCCCGTCCAGCACCGACTCGGCGTCCTCGGCGACCAGCTCACGCCAGTGCTCGCGGCCGGGGGTGGTGGGGTCGGTGGCGCACAGCCGCCACCGCGGGGCGCCGGCGGTGGTGTGCACCAGGAGCACCCCGTCCTCCACCCAGGCGGTGGCGCGCACCCCGTCGCCCTGGGTGAGCACCGGCACCAGCTCACCGGCGGCGGACAGATCGGCCACCCACACAGAATCGCGGGGTGCGGTGCCGGGAGAGCCGTCCACCACCAGCCACCGGCCGTCCGCGCTCACCCGGGCGCCGAAGTAGAACGTCGGGTCGTCGTACATGCCCGGCGCGGTCACCAGCTCGTCGGTCGAAGGGTCGGCTCCCACCCGGTGGCGGTACACCCGGCGATGGAACTGCTCCTCGCCGGCAGGAACCTCGCCGGCGGGTAGCCGGCGCACGTAGAACAGCTCCTCGGCTCCGGGCAGCCAGGCGACGGGGGAGTAGCGGCAGCGATCGAGCGGGCCGTCGAGCAACTCGCCCGTGGCCACGTCCAGCACGTGCAGCCGCGACTCCTCGTCGCCGCCGACCGAGAGTTGGTACGCCAACCGGTCGCCTTCCCTGCTCGGCGTCCACGCGTCGAGCGTGGTCAACCCGGAGGCATCCACCGCGGAGGGGTCGAGCAGTACCCGCTCGCTGCCGTCGGTTTCGGTGACGATCAGCACCGCATGCTCCTGCGCAGGTGCCCGTCGTTCGCTGAAGGCCCGACCCGCGCGCCACACCGGGGTCGACACCGAACCGACGTCGATCAGCTGGTGCAGCCGCGCGCGCAGTGCCTCCCGCCCGGCAAGCTCCGCGAGCACCTGCGTGCTCAGCGCGTCCTGCGCGGCGTGGAAGGCGCTGGTGCGAGGGTCAACGGGGTCCTCCAACCAGCGGTAGGGGTCGGCGACGGGGTAGCCGTGCAGGTACTCGAGGAGGTCGCTGCGCTCGGCGGCGGGGTACGCGCGGGGGTCTGGGCTCACGACGACGAACCTAGGCAGCACCGCCGAACAGCCGTGCGTCACCGGCCCGGACGTGGTCGTATGGCACCATCTCCGCGGAGGTGGTGGCGTGGCCGATCGACATCGCAGACCCACCGGTGGCCGGTCGAACCGCCCGCCGCGCTCACTGCTGCTCCGGCACGTGCCGGAGCAGCGTCGGACCGCTGTCCCGGTCACGGACGAATCGGCCGTTCCCGCGTGGGTCAAGCGCCGGGTGCTGCTGCTCAACGCCACCTACGAGCCGCTCACTGCGTTACCGCTGCGCAGGGCGGTGGTGTTGCTGCTGTGCGGCAAGGCCGATGTGGTGCACGGCGATCCGGCGGGCCTGGTGCTGCACTCCGCGGGCACCTCGGTGCAGGTGCCCTCGGTGATCCGGTTGCGCACCTACGTGCGGGTGCCCTACCGGGCGCGCATTCCCATGACCCGCGCGGCGCTCATGCACCGTGACCGGTTCCGCTGCGCCTACTGCGGAGGCAAGGCCGAGACCATCGACCACGTGGTGCCCCGCAGCCGGGGCGGAGAGCACACGTGGGAGAACTGTGTGGCGTGCTGCGCCGACTGCAACCACCGCAAGGCCGACCGGTTGCTCAACGAGCTCGGCTGGACCCTGCGCTGCGCCCTGGTACCCCCCAAGGGCCGGCACTGGCGGCTGTTGGTGGCCGCCGAGGCCCTCGACCCGGAGTGGGCCCGCTACCTGGGCGAGCCGGCGGCCTGACCCGCGTCCGGGGGATCACTGGGCAGCCGCCTGCTGCCGTCTTGGCCGCTTCGCTCGGGCGGGTTACCCTCCCAGGTGAAGTGATGTTGCACACCACGGGTCGAGGGGGTGGGTGATGGGTCGTCACCGCGCCGCGCGAAAAGGCCCCCAATCGTCACCCGGTGTGCATACCGCCAGCTTCCGACGCCTCAACTGGGCGTGGGGTATCTCGCTGTTCGGTGACGGTGTGCGCATGGTCGCACTACCCCTGGTCGCCGCGTTGCTCACCGGAAGTCCGCTGGCGGTGAGCGCGGTTGCGGCGGCCGAGTTGATCCCGTGGCTGCTGCTCTCGCTGTTCTCCGGTGCGCTGGTCGACCGGTGGGAGTCCAGGACGGTGCTCGTGCTGGCGCATCTGGCGCGGGCGCTGCTCACCGGCGTGCTGGTCGCCGCCCTGCTCACCGACCGCGCGTCCGTGCTCGTGCTCAGCGTGCTGGCCTTCCTGCTGACCTTGGCGGAGACGTTCGCCGACGCGGCCTCCCAGGTGCTCCTGGTCGCGGTGGCCGGTGCGGACGACCTGTTGCCGGCCAACGCCCGGATCCGCACCGTCGAGTCGCTCACGCTCAACCTCGCGGGCCCGCTGGCCGGGGGCGCGCTCGTGGCGCTGCAGCCCGCGCTGGCGTTCGCGGTCGACGGGGCCACATTTCTGCTCGCCGCCGGGTTGGTGGTGTCGCTGCCCCGCAGCACCGGTCCGCCGGTGGTCGGCGGGGCGCCCAACCGGGTGAGCGCGGCCTCCCTGCTGGGGTCGGTACGGGAAGGTCTGCAGACGTTGCTCGCCGTCCCTGGGCTGCGGCTGCTGGTGTCCATAACCGGGTGGACGGCCCTGGCCACCGGTGCGGTCAACGCCATCGGGACGCTGTACGCGCTGCAGGTGCTCGGCCTGCCGGTCGCGTTCGTGCCGGTCATCTTCGTGCTGGAGGCACTGGGTCTGCTGCTCGGGTCGCGGGTGGTGCAGCGGGCCGTGGCGCGGCGCGGTGAGGGCCCGGTGATGGCGGGCGCGCTGCTGCTCGTCGGCGGTGCCTACCTCGTCATCGGGCTGGTGCCCCGGGTACTGGTGGTGCTCGTCTGCTACGTGGTCAGCGGGTTCGGTTTCGCCCTGTGGAACGTGCTGGCCTCGGCGCGGCGTCAGCGGCTGACCCCCGAGGGTCTGCTCGGCCGGGTGAGCAACGCCAGTCGGGCCATCAGCTGGGGCGCGATGCCGCTGGGCGCGATCGCCGGAGGCGTGCTGGCCTCGGCGACGTCGTTGCCGCAGGTGTACATCGTGGGCGGGGCCGTGGTGCTCCTCGTCGCACTGCTGGCCCGGCGGGCGCTGCTGGCCGCTGGCGTGGCGATCCGGCCGGTGGTGGTGCACGTCCCGGCCTGATCGTCGCCGGGCGCGGGTGCGCCCGGCGCCGGGACCGCCGCGCAGCTCACCGGGCCACGTCGGCTACGGTTCCAGCCGTGAGCATCGTCGTGACAGTGCTGGTCTACGTCCTGATCCCGGCGGGGGTGCTCGCCGGGATCGCCTTGGTGCTCATCGCTCCCCGCCTCGGCACGCGTCCCCGCTACCGCAGCGGTCAGCCGTGGGATTTCGACCCGGTCTGGTGGTCGGCCAACCCCGCCGGCCTGGCCGCCGCGCGGCAGCATTCTCCGGCATCCGAGCGCACGGCAGGAGCCACCGTCACCGCAGTGGGAGGCGGAGCGCGTGGCACCTGGTGAGGCAGCCTCACGTGACGGCGAGTCGTCAGAACTGGATGTCCGCGCTCACTCCGCTCCACCCCTGGCGCACGGTTCCGGGATTGTCAACACGGCGCGGGTGTCCGTGGCCCGGCCGCGCGACCGGCACGCACCCGCACTGCCGTTCACCCCGCAACAGCTCACCAGGATCGACGACGCGCTGACCCTCGCCGGTCGCGAGACCGGCGTCGCCTTCAGCGTGTATCTCGGCGAGTTGGGCAGCGATACCAGAAAGCGCGCCGAGGAGCTGCTCGCGAGCCTGGGCTCGGCTGCCCCCGAGTCGGTACTCGTCGCGGTGTCCCCCGGCGCCCGGGTGATCGAGCTGGTCACCGGTTCCCGCGTGCAGCGCCGGGTCACCGACCGGGCCGCGCGGCTGGCCGTCGCCGCGATGGTCGCCTCCTTCCGCGAAGGTGACCTGGCCGGTGGTCTGGTCAGCGCCCTGCGGATGCTGGCCGATCAGGCCGGGCCGTCCAGGCGCTGAGTTCAGCTCGCGTCGAACTCCCGCGCGGCCAGCGAACGCACCACCCCGGCCCGACCCTCCAGCACCAGACGGCGCAGCGCCGGGGGGTGCTCAGCGGCGAGGAACTCGTCGGCGGCGGTCACCGTCGAGGGCTGCACCGACCAGGCGGGGAACAAGCCGACGACCACCGCCTGGGCCACCTCGCTGGAGCGCCGCGCCCACACGTCGGCCACTTCGGCGAAGTAGCGCTGCACATAGGGCTCGAGCAGGTCCGCCTGACCCGGGCGGCCGAACGCGCCGATCATCGCCCGGCCCAGGGTGTGCGACAGCGCGTCGTCGTGCACCACCCGCCGCCAGGTGAGTTCCTTGGCCTGCAGCTGCGGGCGCAACGTGCCCGCCCGGGCACCCTGGCGTTCGCCGGCCGCGGTGGGGTCGCGGCGCAGTTCGGCGTCGATCTCCGGGGTGTCGAGCCCGGCGGCGTCCAGCACCCCCGCCGCCGCCAACCCCTGCACCAGCGACCAGCGCAGGTCGGTGTCCACGTCGAGGCCGGGCAGCCCCTGCTCGGCGCCCTCCCCGTCGAGCAGGCTCCGCAGCACCGCGGTGTGCCGGTCGGCCAACACCGACGAGGTGAGCGCGAGGACCAGGGTGAGCTGGTGGTCGGAGCCCGGGTCCGCGGCCCTGGCGAGCTCGAGCACCCGGTCGGCGAACGCGGGCCAACCCTGCGCGGCCGCCCAGGTCGGCCCGCTGTAGTTGGCCAGCGCGGTCTGGGCCTGCAGCAACAGCCGTCCCACCACGCCCACCTCGGTCTCCCCCGACAGCCCGGAGCGGACCAGCGCCACGAAGTCGCGGGCCTTGAGCTCAGCCTCGCGGGTCATCTCCCAGGCGGCCGACCAGCAAAGGGTGCGGGGCAGCGGGTCGGCGATGTCGCCGATGCGGTCGATCAGGGTGGCCAGCGACTCGTTGTCCAACCGCAGCGAGCAGTACGTGAGGTCGTCGTCGTTGACCAGGACGAGTTTGCCGCGGTGCACACCGACCAGTTCGGGGACCTCGGTGCGCTCACCGGTCACGTCCAGCTCGACGCGGTGGGTGCGGGTCAACGCGCCCGTCTCCGGGTCGTCGTCGTACACGCCGACGGCCAGGCGGTGGGTGCGGCGCTCGCCGGCACCCGGGCGGGCCGGGCCCTGCAGCACGGCGAACGAGGTGAGCACCCCGCCCTCGGCGGTGGTGAAACTCGGGCGCAGCGTGTTCAGCCCGGTGGTCTTCAACCACTGTTCCCCCCAGCCCGAGAGGTCGCGGCCCGACGCGGCTTCCAGCGCGCCCAGCAGGTCGTCGAACGTCGCGTTGCCGTAGGCGTACTCGGCGAAGTATCCGCGAAGCCCGGCCAGGAACGGCTCCTGACCCACGTAGGCCACCAGTTGTTTGAGCACGCTTGCGCCCTTGGCGTAGGTGATGCCGTCGAAGTTCACCTCGACGGCAGCCAGGTCCGGGATGTCCGCGGCGATGGGGTGCGTGGAGGGCAGCATGTCCTGCCGGTACGCCCAACTCTTCTCCAGGTTGGCGAAGGTCGTCCACGCGCTGGTGTACTCGGTGGCCAGCGACTGGCAGAGCACCGAGGCGTACGTGGCGAACGACTCGTTGAGCCACAGGTCGTCCCACCAGCGCATGGTCACCAGGTCGCCGAACCACATGTGCGCCATCTCGTGCAGCACGGTCTCGGCGCGGCGCTCGTACTGGGCGGCGGTGACGCGGCTGCGGAAGACGTAGTCCTCGAGGAACGTGACGGCGCCGGCGTTCTCCATCGCCCCGGCATTGAACTCGGGCACGAAGAGCTGGTCGTACTTGCCGAAGGCGTAGGGCAGGCCGAAGTTCTGGTGGTAGAAGCCGAAGCCCTGCTTGGTCTCGGCGAACAGCAGGTCGGCGTCCATGTGCTCGGCCAGCGAGGCGCGGCAGTACAGCCCCAGCGGGATGGTGCCGTGGGCGTCGGTGTAGGCGTCGGTCCACACCGCGTACGGCCCGGCGATGAGCGCGACGAGGTAGGTACTCAGCCGCGGGGTGGTGGCGAAGACGTGCACCCCGTCGGCCGCGCTCACCGCGGCGCCGTTGCTGATCACCTGCCAATCGGTGGGTGCGGTGACGGTGAGGTCGAAGACCGCCTTGAGGTCCGGTTGGTCGAAGCAGGCGAACATCCGCTTGGCGTCGGCGGTCTCGAACTGGCTGTAGAGGTAGACGGCGTTGTCGACGGGGTCGACGAAGCGGTGCAGTCCCTCCCCGGTGTGGGAGTAGGTGCACGCGGCGTGCACCGTCAGCTCGTTGTGCTCAGCCAGGTCAACCAGCTCGATGCCGTGCTCGGGGTCGTAGCCGGACACGTCCAGCGGCGCGCCGTTGAGCACCGCGCTGTGCACGGTCTGCGCCACCACGTCGACGACGGTTCCGGCGCCGGGCACGGCGGTGAACGTGATGGTGCTGCGGGAGCCGAACGTGCCCGCACCCGGGCCGGCGGCGCCGTCGGTGAGGTCCAACTCGATCTGGTATCGCTCGACCTCCAGCGCGGCCGCGCGCCGCTGGGCCTGCTCACGGGTGAGGTTGGGGGCGGTCACGGATGATGCACCTCTTCGTCTTCGCCGGCGGGGAGCCACCATCCCATCACGGGAAGAGCAGGACCGCCGCGGCGGTTGTCGTGGGTAGTGACCCCGCCCGCCCGACTGCAACAGGAGACCGCAATGAGCGCGCCGACCATGACCGGAATGCCTGGCGACAACCGCGGGACCGACACCGCGGCTGACTGCGAGACCGATACCGCGGCGAGCCGCGAGACCGATGTTGCGGCGAGCCGCGAGACCGATGTTGCGGCGAGCCGCGAGACCGATGTTGCGGATTTCTGGTTCGACCCGTTGTGCCCGTGGTGCTGGATCACCTCGCGCTGGATCCTCGAGGTGGAGCAGGTCCGCGACATCCGGGCGAACTTCCACGTCATGAGCCTGGCGGTGCTGAACGAGGGCCGCGAGCTGCCGGCGGACTACGCCGACCTCATGAGCAGGGCGTGGGGTCCGGTGCGCGTGGCCGTCGCCGCCGCGGCGGCCCACGGCGAGGCGGTGCTGGCGGCGCTCTACACCGCGATGGGCACCCGTATCCACGACCAGGGCAGCAAGGACTTCCCGGCGGTCATCGCGGAATCGCTGGCCGAGGCGGGCCTGCCGGCCGAGCTGGCCGCCGCCGCGGACTCCACCGAGTACGACGACGCGCTGCGGAAGTCTCACCACGAGGGGATGGACGCGGTGGGTCCGGACGTGGGTACGCCCACCATCCACATCAACGGCGTGGCCTTCTTCGGGCCGGTGTTGTCCCGCATCCCGCGCGGCGAGGACGCCGGTACGGTGTGGGACGGCAGCGTGCTGCTCGCGAGTTACCCGCACTTCTTCGAACTCAAACGCACCCGCCACGAGGACCCGGCCTTCGACTGACGATCCCCGTCCCGCGCCGGCACAGGAGGACCCACATGACCGCTCCGACGACCGACCTCACCAACCACGTGATCGACGGCAAACAGGTCACCGGCACGGGGGAGCGGCTGGACGTGGCCAATCCGGCGACGGGCGCGGTGATCGCCTCGATCCCGTTGGGCACCGCCGCCGACGTCGACGCTGCGGTGGCCGCGGCCCGGCGCGCGGTGGCCACGTGGTCGCGGGTGCCGGTGGCGGAGCGGGTCGCGGTGGTGCAGCGCGTCTCCGCGGGCATCGCCGCTCGCAGAGACGAGATCGCGGCCACCATCAGCGCCGAGATGGGTTCACCGATCTCCTTCGCCACCGCGGTGCAGGCGGGGTTGCCCGCCGCCACCTCCGCGGGGGTGGCGGCGCTGGCCGCGGACTTCCCGTGGACCGAGGAGATCGGCAACTCGCTGGTCGTGCGGGAGCCGGTGGGTGTGGTCGGGGCCATCACGCCGTGGAACTACCCGCTGCACCAAATCGTCGCAAAGGTCGCACCCGCGCTGCTCGCGGGGTGCACGGTGGTGCTCAAGCCCAGCGAGGTCGCACCGCTGTCGGCGGGGATCCTGGCCGAGATCGTGGCCGAGGCTGGCCTGCCCGCCGGTGCGCTGAACATCGTGCACGGCACGGCACGGGCGCCGTCGTCGGCGAGGCCATCTCCGCGCACCCCGACGTCGACATGGTGTCGTTCACCGGGTCCACCGCGGCGGGCAAGAAGGTCACGGTCGGTGCCGCGGAGACGGTGAAACGGGTGGCGCTGGAACTCGGTGGCAAGAGCGCGTGCGTGGTGCTGCCGGACGCCGACTTCGGCAAGGCCGCCAAGGTGGGGCTGGGCAACGCCTGGATCAATGGTGGCCAGACCTGCACCGCATGGACCCGGATGCTCGTGCCCGCCGACCGGCACGACGAGATGCTCGCGCTGCTCGTGGCGGCAGCGACGAAGTACACCGTCGGGGACCCCAGCGTGGCGACCACCCGAATCGGACCGATGTCGTCCACCACGCAGCAGGGCAAGGTGAACTCCTACATTGCGCTCGGTGTGCAGGAGGGGGCCACCGTCGCCTTCGGCGGCCCCGCGGCCGCCGCTGACCTGCCGCAGAACGGGGCGTACGTGCAGCCCACCATCTTCGGTGGGGTGACCACGGACATGCGCATCGCGCAGGAGGAGATCTTCGGCCCCGTGCTCTCGGTGATGCCCTACGCCGACCTGGACGAGGCGGCGGAGATCGCCAACTCCACCGTGTACGGCTTGGCCGGTGCGGTGTTCGCGGCCGACACCGAGTCGGGGGTGGAGTTCGCCAAGCGGATGCGGACCGGGCAGGTCGACGTCAACGGTGGGGCCTTCAACCCCGTCGCACCGTTCGGGGGTTACGGCCAGTCGGGCAACGGCCGCGAGCTCGGCCGCTTCGGGCTCGAGGAGTTCACCGAGGTCAAGTCCATCCAGCGCTGAGTCGCCGCCGGGTCGCTCATCGCCCACTCCCACCGCCGAGTCCCGGCGCCGAGGGAGGTCTCCCCGGTCGCTCGTCGCCTACCGGGGACGACCCCCAGGCCTCCCTCGGCGCGAGCTGAGACCTCCCGCGGCGCCACTGTGGCCTCCGGCAAGCCCAGGCCGGCGGCCAGCGGCTCAGACCGCGATCCGCATGGGCTTGCTCGGCGGCTCCGCGATGCAGAACCGGACGTCGCGGCCGTCGACCGTGGCCACGACCCAGCGCCCGCGGAACCCGTCCACCCCCGCGACCTGCAGCACCTGCCAGACTCTGGGCATGCGCGTCTACCTGGGTGCCGACCACGCCGGCTTCGAGCTCAAGGCGCAGGTCGTCGATCACCTGCGCGCCTGCGAGCACGAGCCCATCGACGTCGGTGCGCACGGCTACGACCCGGTCGACGACTACCCCGCCTACTGCGTCGAGGCCGCCCGGCGCACGGTGGCCGACCCGGGCAGCCTGGGCCTGGTGCTCGGCGGGTCGGGCAACGGTGAGCAGATCGCCGCGAACAAGGTGCTGGGTTGCCGAGCCGCACTGGCGTGGAGTGTGGAAACCGCCCAGCTCGCCAGGGCGCACAACGACGCGCTGGTCATCGGCATCGGCGGCCGCATGCACACCCCGGCGGAGGCACTGGCGATCGTGGACGCGTTCGTGTCCACCGCGTTCTCCGGCGAGCAGCGCCACCAGCGCCGCATCGACATCCTCGCCGAGTACGAGCGCACGGGCATTCCCCCGGCCCTACCTGCCCAGGACTGACCCCCGGTGCCCGAGGGCCACACCATGCACTGGCTCGCCCGCCTGCACCAACGGCGCTTTGCCGGCGCGGCGGTGCAGGTCAGCAGCCCGCAGGGGCGTTTCGCCGCTGGTGCCGAGCTGGTCGACGGACGCAGGTTGGTCAAGGCCGACGCGCACGGCAAGCACCTGTTTCACCGCTACGGCCCCGACGCCGTGGTGCACGTACACCTCGGGCTGTACGGGAAGTTCGAGGTGCACAAGCTGCCGGTGACCGAGCCGCGAGGGGCTGTGCGGATGCGTCTGGTCGGGGCAACGCACTGGACCGACCTACGTGGGGCGACAGTGTGCGAGGTGCTCACCGATGCCGACGTGGACGTGCTGGTGGCCCGGCTCGGCCCAGACCCGCTTCGCCGGGACGCCGACCCGGAGCGGGCGTGGGCGCGAGTCGCAAAATCGCGAGTAGCGGTGGGCGCGCTGCTGATGGACCAGTCAGTGCTCGCCGGAGTGGGCAACGTGTACCGCGCCGAGGTGCTGTTCCGGCACGGTATCGGCCCGCATCGGCGCGGCCAGGACCTCGACCGGGCCGAGTGGGACGTGCTCTGGCTGGACCTGGTGGAGCTGATGGCCGTGGGTGTGCGGCGCGGATGTATCGTCACCGTCCGCGCCGAGCACGACCACGGTGATCAGCCTGCTGGGCGTCAGCGGTCAGCCGGACCCCGCAGCTACGTCTACCGACGCGGGGGCCTGCCGTGCCGGGTATGCGCCACGGCGGTACGCACCGAGACCATGGCCGGCAGGAACCTGTTCTGGTGCTCGACCTGTCAGCCTGACTGAGCCGGCGTCGACGATCGGGGAGCGGCGCTGGTCAACACGCGCAGGCAGGCTTGCCGATCGGAGCGGGGCAGCGGCTCAGAAGTCCCCACCCCCGAAATCTCCACCCCCGAAGTCTCCGCCCCCGAAATCCCCACCGCCAGCGTCCCCGCTGTCACCGCCACCACCGTCGTAGCCGCCACCGTCACCGCCACCGTCGTAGCCGCCACCGTCACCGCCACCGTCGTAGCCGTCGCCGTAGCCCTGCTCGAAGCCCATGGCGCCGTAGCCCACCCCGCCCATACCGGAGAACAGTGAGCTGAACAACAGCATCGAGCCGACCCCCCATGCCCCGCCGATCAGTGCCGGACGCCACCACGGCTCGGAATACCACCCCGCAGGCACCGGGCGGCCGGCCACCCGCCCACCGGGCCAGTAGTTGGTGGTGGCGGCCGACGGGTGTGGTGAGGCCGCCACGCGCCTGCCCTCCACATCCACCTCGCGGTCCTCCGACACCTCCCCGGACGAGCTCTGCCCGTCGAGGCGCGGCAGCTCGGGCCCCGGATCCATGCCCATGGCGGTCCTGGCCGCGCGCACGTAGTACAGCCCTTCCATGGCGCTCTGCGTCACCAGCTTGGTCTGTGCGGGAGTGGTGGCCTGTTCGATCTGCGCCGCGGAGGCCGTGTACCGCTCGGAGGCGTCGGCCAGCGCCTGGCGCGCGGCGTCGTTGGTGGCGGTGAGGTTGAGCACCTGCCCGCCCAGGCGCTCGACCCAGCGGCGCGCCTCCGCCTTGCCGTCGGCGAGCGCAGTGGCACCGGAGGTCGCCCGCGAGCGCCGCTGCACCACCGCCACGGCGCCGACGACCACGACGAGCAGCAGGACGAGGATCAGCAGGGTCACGGTGCACCCTCCGTCAGGCAGAACGGACAGGGGTGACCGTACCGGGGCCCCGCGTCGTGAGCGGGATGAGGCTGCTGTCGCCGGTACGCCCCCGGTGGGGATCCGGGTGCGTGAAGGCAACGACGGTGCGTCAGGTGTCCCAGACGGCCGCAGGCGCAGCGCGTTGGCTGTGGCTGCCCGGCGCTGGCTGGAGTCTGCTCTCGACAGATGTCAGCTGGCGTCGCGGAACTGCAGGAAGCGTTGACCGAGGGACTCGCGGTCGGGTTTCTCCAGCCGCCTGTCGGGGAGGGTCAATGGCGCACCGTGCATCTCCTGGAGACCGTGCAAGAGCATCGGGCCGTCGGTGTCCGCGAGCAGCCGGCGTGCGATGTGGACCTTCGCATCGGCGCTGATCCCGAGGAGGTTCCGGTCGTAGGCACGGTGATGGATGGTGCACAGGCTGAGGCCGTTCGTGACGGTCGGGTCACCGCCGTCCGCATCGCCCAGGATGTGGCTGGCTTCAAGCAAAGTCGGCTCGTGCAACCGGCACACTGCGCACCGTCTGGAGTACGCGACGAGAACCTGCCCGCGGAACATGACCTGGTGGAGGCGGCGGCGTGTTTCGACGGTGACGTACCGCCGCTGGGCGGAGTCGATTGTGCCCAGCTCGTCAATCGCTCCCACGCTGTTGCTCACGTCCAGTAGCACACCCGTGTCATCCGCTCCAGCGACCCTGACCGGGTAGATCGCGGTGTAGACGTTCGCCTGGAGCTTCTGAAAGTAGATAATCGGTACGCCGAGTTCGTGTGCACGTACGAGCTTCCGGTTGTCGCCCTGGTCGGCGCGCCCCGTTCGGAACGCATAGCGGATGAGCCCCGAGCCGTTGTCGATGTCGTCGTAGGGGCCGTCCGGAGAGGTCATCACCGAGATGGACGCGTCGAGGGCTCTTGGGTTCCTGATGCCGCGACCAGTGTCGAGAAGGCCCATGGGTTCGCCCGCGATGACTGAGCGGCGGAGGCGATCCCGATCGAGGAGGTTGCCTGTGGCCGCGACCTCTGCCGCAAGCCAAGCGAACGCCGCAGCCCTCAGCTCCGCATCTCGACTCACGTCGCGACCCCGTTGCTCCCGGCCCGAAGCCAGGCAGATGCGAGATGCGGGGGCTGCCCAGCTCGGGTCACGTCAGGCGCTCAACGACCCGCCAGATGGCGTGGTCCAGTTCGGTGCCGCTGTAGTACGGAGCGTGCATCGAGGTCGTCAGCGTGGACGACGCCGGTCGCGGAGAGCGCGGAGGCGGCGTTGAGGAGGGCCTTGCCGTATCGGGTGCGGATGGAGCGGACCGCGCCGACCATTTCCGCCTCGATCTCGCTCGGCCACCCCCGCCCCACTGCGCCCGCTGCTCGCCTATCTCGCGGTGGACGGCCCGGACGACCAGGTCGATGTCGGACCGCTTAGCCATGCGCCAATCGTGCACCATCGCTGGCTCAGCAAGACCTCAAGACGACGTAGACCCACCCCGATGGGCCGAACCCGACTTGCACCGGCCAGCGCGGCGGGTTCGTTCAGAACGGATCTGCCTGCGGCCAGCCAAGCCGCGCCTGGGCGAACGGAGCCTGCGCTACCGCGGCGGCGTCGCGCAGAACGGCAGCACGCGCGACCACAGCAGGTCGGCGGCGTGGGCGTCATACTCCGTCGGCAGCGATGGGTCGGTGAACAGGTGCCCGGCACCCGGATAGTCGAAGACCTCGACGGATGCTCCCGCCGAGCGCACCTGCGCGGCGACCGCGTCGATGCACGCCTGATTACGGAAGGGATCTGCCGTGGTGTAGTGAATCTGAGCTGGCACGCCGGCCGGCCAGGCGTTCGCCCCGATCATGGCCAGGTCAAGAGCGCCGGAGAGCATCAGAACCCCGCCAACTGGGCGCATCGTCGCCACGAACTCCGCCATGCCACCGCCGTTGGAGAACCCCGCGGCGACGAACCCGTCAGGCAAGGCCGCCACGGCATTCGCAGCAAGCCCCATCAGCGTTGGGTAGCCAATCGATTGGGCGAATTCGTCGGCCTCGCCGTAGTCGTCGAAGACACGTCCGTTGTACTGATCGACGACCAGCACGTCGTGACCCGCCGCCCGCAGGCGATCAGCAGCGTCGCTGATACCGGGCCGGACGCCAAGGACCGAGTGGAACAACGCGATGTCAGTCATGCGCGGCAGTCTGCCCTCCGACACCGACACCGACACCGACACCGACACCGACACCGCAGCAGGGCGGCACGCCGCCTCGGTCCCGCGCCCAGTCACGTCGGGGCATGGGCACTGAGCCAGGTCGCCGCTCTGCGCGCCGATGCGCGAGACAGCCAGGCGTCCTGGATCAGTTCATCCAGTTCCTGTCGGGTGAGCTCGCTGATCCGGCTCGCCCGCAGCAGCACCGAGGGGTGGCCGTCGAAGTGTGCGGTGGTGAAGAACGGCGACCCCTCGTCGCGGACCAGCGCCTGCTTGTCGGCCTCGGACGGCACCCAGAACACGATGACGTCGAGGTAACGTTCGCCGGTCTCGGGATCGGTGGCGTCAGGTCGGGGATTGCGGAAGAACACGAACGACCTGCCACCTACCTGGTAGACGGGGTTGTCACCGGGTCCGTAGTCGACCGTGACATGCGGCATGCCCATGGCCACCTCGTGCACGTCCTCGGCACGCGCTCTCCGGTTCCTGTCCGACATGTTCGCAGCGTAGGCACCCGCAACCCGGTCAAGCACGCAACCGTTCCGGGTCCATGGCCGCTCAGGGTCCGACTGGCTGGCACGTCGGCCTGATGATCAATGCTTGCGTACGACGCGCTCGGCCTCACCGGGCTTCCAGATCGTGATGTCCATGTGGCCGTCGCCGACCTCCACGGCTGAGCCGCCGGTCAAGTCGACCCGATAGCAGTGATCGAACTCTTGCCCCCGGATGTCGAACCCCGTCTCGTCGAACAGCGCTTCCGCGAACCGCTGATGCAGCGCCCGGTCCTGGACATCGTCGACGACCCCCCACAGCTTCGCGTCACCGTCCGTCACCTCGGTGTCGACGGTCGCTGTGTGCAGGCAGCAGCGGGGATCGCGGGCCAGGTCCCGGAACTTCGTGGTGTTCGGCATGCCGACGATCCACAACTGGTCGGCGAAGAACCTTGGTTCGACCGGGCTGATCCGCGGGAATCCGTCCGAGCGGAGGGTGCCGAGCATGCACAGGTTGCCGGTTGCGGCGTGCCGGCGGGCGAAGATAGCAGCGATCCGCGGCGCGGCGTGGGTGAACTCTGGCCAGGTAGTCACGGTCATGACGCTACGACGAGTCCAACCGGCCGCGATCATCGCCGTGCGGGGCGGGCAGCGCTCTCGCCGGTGGGGTAGCGGTGTGCCGCGTGCCTGTGCGAGCCGGTGACGCAGGGGCACAACCGCCGAACAGCCTGCAGGAGAGCGGGGCGAGGGAATCGAACCCGCGCATCAGTTCGGAAGCCGGCCGATACGGGTGCCCCGGTTGCCCTCCTCGCTCAGCTCGCCAGGTTCGCCAGCCTCGCGCCGGGCTGCACGAGACCCAGCAGCGAACGCCGACCGCTACCGGCTGGCACTCGTCTGCGTCTCGCCGAGTGGGTCAGACCAAGACGAGATCCGGTACCTGGTCGACCCGTTCGCCGGCTGCGACTTCGCGGCTGACGGGGTTCGGGGCGACTGGACGAAGGAGTGGGCGAAGGGAGGCCCGCCGGCGTGAGCGAAGAGCGCAGTTTCTCCCTTGTTTTGCGTTACCCTCGCCGCCGAGGGCCGGAGAAAGCTGGAGAAAACTGTGTCGACGGCACCGGAGGTGAGCAGCGCCATCGCGGCGCTCGACGCCGGCACGCGCGCAGGCGACCTGGAGAATGAGACGCTCGACTTCACGACCCAAGGTAGGTCCGTTCAGGACACCCGTCCGCGACGCCGATGATCGAGGCCGGCCTCACCGTCACCGCAACCTGGCCGATGCGCACCGAGCGCAGTGCCCGCAGCATCGGGATCGGCACGAATGCCCTCGCCTCGTCGATCGTGCTGGCCTGCCGGCCGCGGGAGGCGACGGCGGAGGCCACGACCCGCCGGGGTTTCCTGCAGGCGCTCAAGGACGAGTTGCCGCCGCCCGCACAGGGCGGGCTCGACTTCGACGATGGGAGCTGAGGCCAGACCATGCCTACTGCACTGCGCGTCACCCGTGCTTGGTCTCGGTAACTGGCGCAACTTCCTCTCGGTCGATGTGGAGCTGCAGCGCCGAACCTTCCTGGTCGGGCCGAACGCCGTGGGCAAGAGCAACCTGCTCGACACGCTGCGCTTCCTGCATGACATCGCGGCCGTCGTCGGCGGCTTCCAAGCAGCGGTCGACCGGCGCGGGGGAGTCACCCGCCTTCGCTGCCTGGCGGCGCGCAAGAGGCCGGACGTTGCCGTCGATGTCAGCGTCGGGACCGACGAGGACCCCGTGCTGTGGCGTTATCGCCTCGAGTTCGGCGGCCAGACTCGCAAGGCGCCGGTCGTCAGGAAGGAGCAGGTGTGGCACGAGGGGCGTCTCGTGCTCGACCGCCCGGACAAGGACGACACCAAGGACCCGGCCCGGCTCGGACAGACAGCCCTGGAGCAGGTCAACGCCAACCAGGCCTTCCGTGACGTCGCCGACTTCCTCTCCGAGGTCCGCTACCTCCACCTCGTGCCCCAGCTCGTGCGCGAGCCCGACCGGTCGGTCAACCACCCGAACGACCCGTACGGCGGGGACTTTCTCGAGCAGGTCGCCCGTACGACGAAGCGGACCCGCGAGGCCCGCCTTCTCAGGATCAACAGGGCCCTACGTGCGGCTGTGCCCCAGCTCGGCGAACTGCAGTTGGCCCCCGACGCGCGAGGGGCGTGGCACCTGGAGGGTCGGTACCAGCACTGGAGGCGGCACGGTGCCCGCCAGGACGAGGCCGACTTCTCCGACGGCACGCTGCGGCTGATCGGTCTGCTGTGGGCGGTGCTGGATGGCGCCGCACCATGCTGCTGGAAGAGCCGGAGCTCTCGCTGCACCCGGAGGTCGTCCGTCAGCTGCCGCAGCTGTTTGCACGCGTGCAGCGGGGCTCGGGTCGGCAGCTGCTCGTCAGCAGTCACTCACCTGATCTGCTCGACGATCCCGGCGTTGGACTCGACGAGGTTCTGCTGCTCGAGCCCGGCGAGAACGGCGCGACGGTTCGGAGCGCTCAGACCATCACCGACATCGACTCACTCCTGCGCGGGGGCTCGCGGTTGTCGGAGGTCATCCGTCCGCGGATGCGACCGGTCAACGTCGCGCAGCTGTCGATGTTCGAGGCCGTGTGATCGTCCCCGTCACGCTCGCCGGTGAGGGCTACGTCGACGTGCTCGTCCTCGAACGCCTTGCCGACGAGCTGGCTTTGCCGCATGGCACGCAGTACGACTGCGGCGGGAAGCCGGCGTTGCGCCGGCGCTTGCCGGGCTTCAATGCGGCAGCCGCGCGCTCGCCATGGGTGGTGCTCGCCGACCTCGATCAGGAGCCGTGCGCGGCCGAGCACGTGCACGAGCTGCTCCCGCAGCCCGAGCGCTTCATGGTCCTGCGGCTCGCCGTTCGCGCTGTGGAAGCGTGGCTGATGGCGGATGCGGAGGCGTTGGGAGCCTGGTTGCGGGTGACCCCGGACCGTCTGCCAGGCGCGCCGGACCAGCTCGTGGACGCCAAGCAGGCCCTGGTCGACATCGCCCGGTCCAGCCGCTCTTCCGCCCTTCGACAGGACATGGTGCCGCGAGGGGGTTCCGGTCGTACGGTCGGTCCGGCGTACTCGAGCAGGGTCGCTGAGTGCGTCACGGATCACTGGAACCCGCAGTACGCAGCTGAGAGCTCCGACAGCCTCAGTCGCGCCATGACGCGGATCCGGGCGCTCGCTGAAGGAGGCCGCTATGACGCCCGATGACGTTCGAGAGCGCATGCTGCGCGGCGAAGACCCCCACACCGAGTGGAAGGCAGCGCTGGGCAGCAACGAGGAGCTCGCCATGGACCTGGTGTGCTTCGCCAACAGTGACGGCGGGTTGATCATCCTCGGGGTCCAGGACGACCGGACGGTGATCGGCGTCGGCGATCCTGACCCGCTGCTCCTGCGCATCGACGATGTCGCGTTCAACAGGTGCTCTCCGCCGATCACGGTGGTGCCGGAGACACTGCTGCTGGAGGGCAAGACCGTCGTGGTTCTCAACGTCGCCAAGGGCGATCGGCGACCGTACGCCACCGCGGCAGCGTCACCCGTCATCTCGCCGACACCGGTCTCGAGGACGTCGAGGACATTCCTCGCGTGCTGCGCAACTGGCGGCTGTACGACGGGTCGCACCCGACCGTGGGCGGCGTGGTGCTGTTCGGCCGCGCCCCGCAGGAGGCTTTGGCATCGAGCAAGGTGGTGGCCGGCGCGTTTCGGGGCAATGACATCGGCGACGACCTGCTCGACCGAAAGGATCTCCGAGGCGACCTGTTCGAGGTCATCTCGCAGGCCCAGACCTTCCTCGGGCTCCACCTGCGCACCGCGCATGAGATCAACGGCTTCGAGCCCGAACGCCGCCCGGAGATCCCTCCGGCGGCCCTGCGCGAGGCAGTCGTCAACGCACTCGTCCACCGCGACTACAGCATCCCCGGCCCGGTCCGCATCTTCGTGCTCGCCGACCGCGTCGAGATCCGCTCGCCAGGACGGCCACCGAACACGGTGGACGCTGACGCCATGCGCGCCGGCATCCACGTCACGCGCAACCCGCACATCTACTCCCGAGTTGCGGAGGCAGAACTTGCCACCCGGGCGGGCACCGGGATTCGGCGGATCGCACGGTTGTTGCGCGAGCACGGCGGAGGAGAGCTCGGAATCACGATCAGTGACGCCGAGGTCGTCCTGACCCTGCCGCGAGGTGGCTCAGCCGCATGATCAGGCAGTCGAGGACAGTCGCGCTCACGCTCGACGCGGTGAGGGCGCACCGCGCTGCCCTCGAGGAGATCGGCAAGCGCTACGGGGTCCGCAACATCCGCGTCTTCGGTTCGGTCGCCCGCGGCGAGGCGGATACGGCCAGTGACCTGGACCTGCTCGTGGACGTGCTACCGGGTCACGGTCTGCTTGCCCTCAGCGCCTTCGCAACCGACGTGGAGGACACACTGCATGTCCTCACCCAGGTGTCAACGCTCGCCGGGATCAAGCCACGCATCCGTGCGCGGATCGTCGCCGGAGCGGTCCCGGTATGAGAAGTGACCGCGAGCGGCTCCAAGACTTGCTCCTACGGACCGTTCCGAATCTGGCGCACCAGGTCTACCCGGACCCGAGCGGACCGGCGGTGGGCGCGCTCGATCGCACCGGTCGTTGCGACGACGCCAGACTCCTGTACCAGGCGAGCGGGCGACGGGAATCGAACCCGCGTAATCAGTTTGGAAGTTCGATTTGTCTCGCAACGCGACTGAGGTGTAGCGCCGCCATGCGTACCTGCGAAGACCGCAACGTCACTGGTCAGGGTCCTGATCTGGTCGGCGTTGGAACACAGTCGGCCGGGGTCGGTACGCGGTCGGTACGGCCTAGGTGGAGGTACTGAGGAGGTACTGCGGAACCGAAGGGTCTTCTGAAGGGCCTGCCTCTGGCGGCCACCGGATCGACGGGGCTGCGGCCCTCGCGCAGGCCAAGACCCCACCCCGTCGCGTTCACGACGAGGCGCAAGCAGCGGCACTCTGCCGGGCGGGCCCCGCTGTGCTGTTCATCGACCTCGATGGGTTCAAGGACATCAACGACTCGCTCGGGTACAAGGCCGGCGATCTCGTGCTGGTGGCTGCGGCCACGGCTGTGACTCAGCCTTCGCGAGGACGAACCTGCTCGGGCGGTACAGCGGGGGACGAGTTCCTCGTCGTCATCACCAACGTCGGACACGGCACCGCGCGGGCCATCGCCCAGCGGGCAGCCGAGGGCGGGATGGACAGCTTGCACAGCCCGTTCGACCTGCCGGGCCACGAGGTCCGGGTCGGCGCCAGCATCGGTGTAGCCGTGTTCCCCTCCACGGCCGGACCTTCGCCGAGATGGTGCACGCGGCGGACCACGCGATGTTCACCGCGAAGAACGCCGGCCGGGGAGAAGCCGCCCTCGCCCCGCCCCAGCCCGCACTGACCCAGCCACACCCTCGTCCCTAAACCGTTCGTATTTGAAACGTGGCGGGCAGCGACAATCGCCGCGCCGGCGGGTCAGGCGGTACGGCGGATGACGCCGGGGCGTGAACGCCGCGCGTTGGCGATCTCGTGAAGGGCGGCCAGGCTGGTCGTGTCGATCGTGGGCACAGAGCTGGAGGAGGACCCGAGCGCGTTGAGACGTTCGGCGAGTTCGATGCCTTCGGCGAGACGCAGGGTGAGCCGGTTCCATCTCCATCGCGTTGCGGGGGTGGCGTCGAGCTGCGCAAGTTCCCGGGCCCGCGTGACGACGTCGTGTCGGCGGGCGTCGGCGAGGAGGTTCTCGCCGGCAGGGCCGCAGCAGTCCGGGAAGGGGCAGACCAGCGCGGCCCAGATCCGTCGCTTGGTGCGGGCCAGTTCGACGCGCCGCTTGGGTACGCCCCGGCCGATCTCATGAACGTAGACCGCGCGAGCGGCGGGGTGCCCGGTGCTGGGGTGGCGCTGCTGTGACATGCGGCTTTGCAGGTCGCACTTCTCGCGCCACCCAATTCCGCACTCGTACCCGGCCGCGCCCTCGATGACGCACGCCTCACCCAAGATGCCCTGCTGCCACATGGTGAGGGTGTAGGTGCGGGACAGGTCGCGTACCAGCATCAGCAGTTCTGCAATCCGGTCAGAAGGCTTTGCGCCCATGTGCACCTTCGAGGCCGCCAGCGCTACCTCGTCGGGGGAGAGGAAGGACAGCGCGTCCCACATCGGGTTCAAAGCCGGAACGCCCCGCCACGGGTGCAGGCACCGCCAGCCGACCGGCCACCCCGGTGAGGCCCGCAACCATCACAGCGAGCGCGACGGGTGAACGGCGCATGACGACCTCCCTGCTACCGACGCTACGCAACTCTCCCAACCGTCGGGGGCCGCTGCTGCGGCGACTCGCTACCGATGGATCTCGTTCCGTTGTTCCTCACGGGCCGAGTCGGCGGGTGTTGGGCGCACTGCCACGCCACGAACACCGCCTCGTGATCGTGGCGGTCTCCCAGACGCCGATCAGCCAGCGGTCGAGTTGCCCAGCGCCGTGCAGGTCGCCGGACCGGTGGTGGTCCCGCTCGCCAGGATGTTGGCCGTCACGCCGCACAGATTGGCCGCGATGCCGACCGGGACCTGAACCGTGGTGTTGGTCAGGGCGACGTTGACGAGCCCCGTCTGGGTGGTGTGGCTGCCGCCACCGCCGCTCGGTGCGGTGGCGATCGCCACGCCGGTCGCCGTGCACGTGACGGGCGACGTGGAGGTCGCGGTCGCCAGCGCGTTCACCGTCACGCCGCAGATGTTGGCCGCAACGGCGATGGGGACCTGCACGGTGGTGTTGGTCGCGGCCACGTTGACCAGACCATGCTGAGTGGTGCTGCTCGCAGCCCTGGCGGGAGTCGCGAGACCGACGCTGAGCACGCCGACGGCGAGAACGGACATCCCGGCTGCCTTGCCAGACGGACCTTTATGGGAGCCGCCAGTACCGGCTGTAGGGGGGTGCCGGTGTGCAATCCTAGCCCGGGGCTTTCACGGGGGAGTGGGTAGCGGGGGGTGTTGGTGGCCTGGAAGGTGCCCTTGAGCTGGGAAGATAGGTCTTGCGACAGGCCAGTCCAACCAGCACGAAGGAGCGCCTTCCAGGTGATGAAGCATAAACGGTTCTCCCCGCGTTTAAGCGCCGGTCTGGGCGGGTGTTAGCGGCCGGGGGCGGTCCACGACCCGGGCAAGGTGCTCCTCGACCTGGCGGTGTCGTCGGCCCTGGGTGGGGACTGCCTCGCTGATGTGGCGGTGCTACGGGCCGAGGTCGCCCTCCCGGGTTGTTGGCGTGGCGCCCGGCCCGTGGTTCAGTGGGGACCAATTCTCGACCTGGCAGGTCTTCACTCTGGTCAGCGCACTGTGGTGCTCCTCGATTTTCGTCGTTGAGATGGAGACGGGGTACCTGCTGGGGGTCTCCGCGCTGTGGTTCGGGTTCGGCACCGTGCTCATGGCCCTGGTCACCGGCTATCTGGTTCCCACGTTCCGCGACGGCTGGGCTATCTGACCAACGACGCGCGCGACTTCCTCGACGGCGGTGTTTTACTGGCTGTCTTGGGCTACACCACGCTGCTCGTTGTCAATGCCCGGCGAGCCCGCCGATGGGAAACAATCGAGGCAAACGAAAGCATGACGAAGGACCTCTCGGCGAGCGGACGGGACCCCTACGACGCCGCAGGCCGGGTTCGACCGCCAGGCGTCAGCCGAGGAGGCGACAGGCCGCGCTCGTCACCCGCTGCAGATCCACATGCAGCCGAGC
>JAABUV010001017.1_pt1 | contig 41498 bp, 34 predicted proteins | sample 5559971 | NCBI WGS metagenome assembly JAABUV01 (sample SAMN10711881, study PRJNA513362) | rock metagenome | isolation source: Antarctica rocks | place: Antarctica: Victoria Land, Knobhead nord | collected 2015-12-19 | reverse complement strand
CGGCTTCTTAATACTTTGGCCGATTTGCTCGTTAGTCAGATGGGGCTGAGCGTTCGTCAGTGTTAGCCCTGTTAAATCATGAGACTGCTATGTTGATTGACCACAGCGAACACACGGAATCGAATTAAGCACAGGGAATGCCCCATCTACGGCCATCGCTCATTAGATAGGTAACCTGTAGCCTGTTGAGGAGGCGGTGACGAGTGCGGCACTGCGTCCTTGTAGCAGTGGATTGTTTTTACGCTTTAATTGACTGATTTCTACGGCTTCTGTGTCAAGTGGCTGAAAGAGTGGTGGACTCTTTCTACGACTTCTGTGTCAAACCGGAAATTTTTATGATTTCATTGTACGGCCACAGCACATGTGACCTGACAATGAAATCCTAGAATAGAAATTTGATTACTTGCGCTCACATGGACGATGAACGGCAGCGGGGACCGTAGAAAGCGAGCATCTAAGTCGTAGAAAAAGGACGCGAAATCACCAAAGTCGTAGAAATCATACGACACCCAGTGAGACATAAAACCGGCCCTCTGACCAATGATGTGACAGTTGAAGTGTAGAAATAGTCCATACGCTACCTCGATGCACGCATAGCAGTAATGCCACTGCCTAATCGTGTGTCTTGGGAGACTATAGTCTCCCAAGACACACGATACGTGGATGGGGGAAACGGATGATGAGGCGCGGATAGGACAACCCTTGGTTGCGATCTCGCCCGCGCCGGGGCCGCCTCCCCGTCCGGCCCGGATGCGCCGCCCCTTGCGCGTTTCCGGATGGAAATGGGACCGGGCCACGCGCTCTTCGACGCGCTCGGCCCCGATGTAGCCTCCTCGAGCGGGAACCGCTACGCCTGGTACATGTGCATCCCCGACATGCCGGCGTTTATCCGCCGGATCGCGCCCGCGCTGGAGCGGCGCTTGGCAGACTCCGCCCTCGACGGCTATAGGGCGAGCTTGCGATCGATTTCTACCACGGCGGCGTGCGCCTGACCTTCGCGCAAGGGGCGTTGGTCGCGGCGGACGCAGTGCGGAAGCCGACGTGGGGCGAGGCCTGGGCCCAGGCCCACTTCCCCCCGCTGGTCTTCACGCAACTATTACTCGGGTACCGCAGCTTTGCCGACCTGAACTATGCGTATATGGACGTGGGGGCGGAGGGCATGGAACGGGCTTTGCTGGAAACGCTTTTCCCGCCCCGGCCCTCATATATGCTACCGCTGTCTTAACCCGATGGCACCTGTCCTGGCTCCGTGGCCATGCGGGCCTCTATCATGCGGCTCTCGAAGCACGATATGCTCAGAAGATGAGTGGGCGAGGCGCGTCCTAATCCAGATCCATTGGGGCGCGCCAGATGCAGGGAGGGCGTGAGTTGGCGACACGTCAATATATATCCGTTCACCTTTCCGACTTGCGATCGATGCACTAGGCTATGAGCACGCGGGACAATGCACTGTGCTCCAGGCCAGCGCGACTCAGTTAGACGGCGGTCAGCCCTCCGTCAATGACTAGCGCTGTACCAGTCACGAACGATGACTCGTCGGATGCCAGGTACAACGCCCCGAAGGCGACATCGTCCGGCGTACCGATGCGCCCCAGAGGGTGTTGTGCGATCGTCTGTTGCAACTGTTCCTCGGCATCGGGAGAGAGACGCAGGTTTTGCTCCACCATGGGCGTCCGGATTGATCCGGGGCAGAGACAGTTCACGCGTATCCCGTGGGGCGCATAGTCGATCGCCAGCTTCCGCGTCAGCGCGATGACCCCCCCTTTCGAGGCGACATAGGCCGCGCTCCCACCCCAGCCGATCAGACCGGAGACGGAGGCCAGGTTGACGATACTGCCGTGTCCGCGGTCACGCATCGCCGCGGCGCCGTGCTTGCAGCCCCAGAAGATACCGGCCAGGTTCACCTCGAGGACACGGTTCCACAAGTCAGGGTCGATGTCGTCGGGATTCTGGGCCAGAGGGTTGATGCCCGCGTTATTCACCAGGACGTCCAACGCTCCATACTGATCGATGGCTGTCCGCACCAGCCGCGCGACCTGCTCCTCATCCCGCACATCGCACGGCACGGCTTTCGCCGTCCCCCGCGCCTCCGTGATGAGGGACGCCGTAGCCTCCGCCATCTCCTCCGCCACATCAGCGCACAGGACGCGTGCCCCTGTGCGGGCAAACAACAGGGCAATGGCGCGCCCGATACCGGACCCCGCGCCCGTCACGACGGCTGTCTTGCCGCCTAATCGGGCGTCGGGTCCCACAGTCTCCATTTGTGCGTTCATTGCAACACTACTCCACCATTTCCACGACCACGCGCACCGTCGCGCCTGGCGTCTGTTTGTCGCCCGTGCGCGTCATCACCGATCACGATGACGCGCACGGGCGCAATGGAACGATCACCCCTGCGCCAGGTAGCGCTCCACGACGCGCACGAACATCTCGATCCCGATCGGGAGCGCCGCCTCGTCAATATCGAACCGCGGATGGTGATGGCTCCACACCAGGTTACGCTCCTCGTTGCGGGTACCGACGTTAAAGAAACAACCCGGCGCCCGCTCCAGGAAGGAGGCGAAGTCCTCTCCCCCCATGCTCGGCTCGAACGCCGTCACCCGCTCCGGACCGACCACCTCACGCGCGACCCCCGCGACGAGGTCAGCCATGGCGGGATCGTTGACCACCGCCGGGTAGCCCCACTCGTAGGTGCATACGCACGCGGCCCGCATCGCGCCAGCAACGCCCTGCGCCACCTCCTCGACCCGGCGCGCCATGTACTGCCGCACCTCCTTGTCGAACGTGCGCACCGTGCCTCGGAGCAGCGCCGTCTCGGGGATGATGTTCGGCGCCGTCCCCGCCTGGATCATCCCCACGGTCAGCACCGCCGGGTCGATCGGCTTGACTTCGCGGGCTACCAGGGTATGCAGCGCCACGAGCACCTGTGCGGCGACGAGCGCGGTGTCGACACTCAGATGGGGCGCGGCGGCATGCCCCCCCTTGCCCGTGATGTCCAGGCGGAACATATCGGCCGCGGCCATCATGGGGCCCGGCCGCACGGCGACGATCCCGACCGGGAGCCACTGCGAGAGGTGCAGGCCGAACACGGCGTCGACCGTGGGATGCTCCAGAACCCCCTCCGCGATCATCTGCACGGCACCGCCGGGGGGCCGCTCCTCGCATGGCTGGAACACGAATTTGATCGTCCCGGCGAGGTCGTCCCGCCGCTCCACCAGGACGCGGGCCACATTGAGCAGGATGGCGGTGTGACCGTCGTGCCCGCAGGCGTGCATGACGCCGGGCCGTTGCGACTGGTAGGGGACATCGTTGAGTTCCTCGATGGGGAGCGCGTCCATATCAGCACGCAACAACACGGTCTTGCCTGGTCGGCCGCCACGCAGGAGCCCGACCACGCCCGTCTGGGCGATCCCGGTCTGCACCTCCAGGCCAAGGTCGCGCAGGCGCGTGGCGACGAAGCGGGAGGTTTCATACTCCTCGAAGCCAAGCTCGGGATGGGCGTGCAGATGCCGGCGGTCGGCGACCACCTGCACGGTGACATCATCCAGTAAGGGCGTGTTCGTCTGCATGATACAATCTCCAATCGTAGCGGCTAGTGACTGGCCTCATGGTAGCGCGTACGCTACAAGCGCACGAGTGTGCGCTCGCAGGCCGTTTACCGTGGGAGCAGGGGCCAGTTGTCCTGATTGACCCCCGCTATCCAGGTCTCTCATAGAGTGCTGTGTGCCCTTCGCATGAGCCTACTGCTGTGGCTTGCTCACACAGGTGCGAGCTATCCCGATCGCATGCTTAGAACGCCCGCGCTGTTGCTCACGAACGGTGCTCTATTGTAGTACGCGAACGGCGTGCTTTTGTGGCGCCTGTCGTCATCCGCCGTATGCCTCGACGACATCTCGCGCCTGTTCGAGCGTCCACACGAAGCGATTCTGGCCCCGGGTCAGGTGGGCGCGTAAGATACCTCGACGCGCCTGGTCATTCCCGACTGCCGGGAATGTTAGGGCGGGGGCGAGGTCCGGTAGTGGGGGGACCGTGAGCGCGGGATCATGGTAGAAAGCTGGCATCTGGCTGAAGTTCACCGGAATCAGCAAGCGCCCGAGACGGCGCTGTACAAAGTTAAACTTTCGTGCGGGAGGGCTCGCCGCATCCTCTCCTTGTGGCGCCCGCGCGTAGAAGCGCGTCAGCGCCCCATCCAGGGCATCGAGGGCCGCGTACGACGCTGCGAAGTCGAAAGCGTCGCCCGCCGCATTCTTGTAGGAATCGAGGGTGCGGCGGAATTCGGCCGTCGTCTTCGTCCAGTCGAATGGATTCAGGGGGGCATCGAGCGTGCGCAGAACGGACGCGGCGTACATGCGCATGTCGCGAAGCAGGATATCCCGGTCGGCGATCTCCATCGTATCGCCTTCGGTGTGCCATTGGATATTGGCCCCGCATCCGCCCACGGCGTAATAATTCTTCTCCGCACGCAGGTCGTCCGGCATGGTCGAACTCAGCATATAGAAGGAGGTCAGGCCGATGTTGTTGAACGAGTAGTCACCGGCGCGGTGCGGTCGTTCCATCTGGGGCACAATCCCCGTGGTCTCGCGGATGACGGCGTCCACGAACGGTTCGGCTTCGCTCATCGCGTTCAAGCCGTTGTAGGTGGTGGCCCAGCGGCAGCCAGGGGAATCGCAGTCCACCTGGGCCACGCAGTGGCGCGCCAGGTCGACACCGAAGGTATCCGCGTACCATGTCGACCCCGCGTACCGGCCGTGCGAGTGCCCACTCCACCAGGCGATGCGCACGGTGCGGGTCAGGTCGTCGCGATGCTGCCAGAAGACGCGCGCCAACTCCAGCATGGTCGCATCCCCCGTGGCATTGTCACCAACCCCCACATGCCAGGAATCCAGGTGGCCGTGCAGCAGCACGAATTCGTCCGGTACCCGGTTGCCAGGGATCTCGGCCACGAGCACAGGGATGCGCCGCCAGCCCGTATCCAGGGTGGTGGACAACGACACCTGAGCGCCTTGCCGCGCCAGTGCGATCAACTCCTGACCGTCGGGGTTGTTGACCGCGACCACGGGGATGTTCGGCTGGCGCTCCATTGACGCGAGGTCGGGCGTTCCCCAGATCGTGGTGCAGATGCCTTCGTGGATCGCCTCGCCGGGATTGATGAAGATGCCGGCCAGGGCTCCCGCCTTCATGACGTCGATCACCTTGCCGGGCGACGCCATGCCCTCGGTCAGGACGATCTTGCCGCGGACATCGACCTGTCCCAGGTCAACGCCGATTGAGAAGACGTCGCCTGCCTGCTCGCCTGTCTCACTGGGTAGGTAGACCATCTCCCCCGTGATGCCCTGATCCCCTGTCGAGACGGACATGGCCGGCGTTTTGGCGTGGAAGGTTTTCCCGCCCGCGCGCACGCTGGCGCTCAAGGGGATGGAGATGAACGTTTCGGGTTCGTGCAGCGTATGCGGGATGCCCCAGTCCGTGAGATGCGTGATCAAGATGTCGAACGCCTGGCGCTCCTCTGGAGAGCCCGAGAGGCGGACCAATGACGAGAATTGTTCGACGACGGACCATGGCACGTCGAGCGAGATGTCGTCGAGGACCGCGCGCTCGACCTCCGCATTGCGCCAGGAGACAAATGATGGGCGCTGTGTCAGCGTCATTGTACGTTTCTTCCTTCCATAGTTCTGAACAATGGGTCTGTACCTCGCGATCCGCATCGCAACGTCTGATACCGGATGGCTCCATACCGTGTGCGCGACCGGTACGGGGCACGATCCCTCATTGAGACGCTAGCGCGTACGTGGATCGAGGACGTCGCGCAAGCCGTCGCCCAGGAGGTTATAGATCAGGACGACCAGGCAGATGCCCGCGCCGGGCAGGATAGCCAGGATCGGATTCGTCCAGATGTACCCCTGCGCGTCTTTGAGCATATAGCCCCACGACGGCGTGGGGGGTTGAATACCCAGACCGAGATAGCTAATCGCGCTCTCGGTCAGGATGGCGTAGGCGATACCGAGCGTGGCCGAGACCACGATCGACGGATAGGTGTGCGGGAGGACGTGGCGCAGGAGGATCTGCCACCGCGGGACCCCCATGGCCGTCGCCGCTTCCACGAACTCGCGCGTTTTCCAGCGCAGCGTTTCGCCGTAGAGCACGCGCGCGACCTCCATCCACGATGACCCGCCGATGACGAGCGCCACCGTGAGCGCATTCTTCGGCAACACGGTCAAGGCGACCAGCACGAAGAAGAAGCCGGGGATGGCCATCATCGCGTCATTGAGCCGCATGAGGACGGCATCGATCCAGCCGCCGCAGAACGCCGCCACCGCGCCGACCGCGACGCCGATCACGATGAGGAACACCATCGACACGATACCCACGGTCAGCGTGACCTGGCCGCCGGCGAGCAGGCGACTGAGTTCGTCCCGTCCCAGGTCATCCGTCCCCAGCGGATGGCTCGCCGTGAAATTGGATAGCGTGGAGAGCGGGTCCGCGCTCTCGGGGGGGATGCGCCAGAACAGCGGGCCGACGAAGACCACGAGATGCAGCAACACGAGCGCGCATAGCAGGCCGCAGGCGACCTTGTTCCGACGCAGCCGCGCTGTGAACGTCCGGTTGCCCCCGTCGTGCGACGCGGCCGTATCCGCCACACTCTCCACGCTGGAATCGCCAATGGGGAGAGCCTCGACGTGGTGGGTCATGACGCCATCTCCTTCCATGATGCTCATGCCACGCGCACCCGCGGGTCGACCAGCGAGTACATGATATCGACGGCGAGATTGATCACCACGACGGCAAGCGTCATGACGACGGTGATCCCCATCACCATCGGGTAGTCGCGGTCACTCGCGGCCTGGACCATCAGTTGCCCCATGCCCGGCCACCCGAAGACCGTTTCGGTGATCACGGCTCCCCCCAGGAGGCGTGGGATGAGCACGCCCACGATCGACACCACCGGGATCAACGCGTTCCGCAAGACATGACCATACACGATGCGCAGGTTCGGCAGACCTTTCGAGCGCGCCGTCCGCACATAATCCTGAGACAGCGCATCGAGCATGGCCGAGCGGGTGAAGCGAATGACCGTGGGTAGCGTCGACAACGCGAGCACGAACACCGGCATCGCCGCGTGTGACAGGCGGTCGCCCAGGTCGAAGGACGCGCCGGTGGACATGCCCGAGGCCGGCAGCCAATGGAACGTGACCGAAAACAGCAAGATCAACAGCAGCGCGAACCAGAAGACGGGGATCGACAGGCCGGCCATGCTCACCACGTTGACCAGGTGATCGATGATCCCACCCCTGCGGCGCGCGGCGGCGATGCCGAGGACGAGCCCCACGATGACGGACACGACGAGCGTGAGGACCGCGAGCTCCGCCGTATTCGGCAGGCGCTGGGCGATCTGTCCATCCACCGGAAGTTGGCTGGAGAGGGACGTGCCCAGGTTCCCCGTCACGGCTCCGTGTAGCCAGCCAATATACCGCACGGGTAGTGGCTGATTGAGCCCCATCTGCGCCGTCAATGCTTGCCGCTCGGCCTGCGTCATGTCCGGCCGCATAATCGAGGCCGGGCCGCCCGGCGCCGCATTGACAAGGACGAACACGATCACCGTGACCAGCACGAGCGTGAGCAGGCCCTGGAGCAGTCGTCGTACCAGAAAACCGATCATGGCGTCCTTAACCTTACCTTATGTCTGGGCGATGTGAGCATCGGGCGGCGGCGAGGGCGATATCGTCCTCACCGCCGGGTTTCCATCCAGGAACGGACGTTACGACGTCAGATACCACTGGTCCGTGTAATTCATCGCATCGCGCAGCCCGGTGTTCGGTATCCCGTGGACCTGCGTCGCCTGCGCGCGAATCTCTTTGGCGAACCACAGGAACGTGTAGGGGAGCTTCTGCGCCATGTACACCTGCACTTTGTTATAGGCGGCCTGCCGTTGGGCCTGGCTCGTCGCCTGCTGACCGGCCAGCAACAGCTTGTCGAGGACCGGATCGCGATACCCCGGCTCGTTCTCCTCCGAGTTCGCCGCGGCCGAGGTGAAGAACGGCGCGACATCCGGGTCGTCCGCGGTGGTCCACCAGTTGACGACGGCTTCGTAGTTCTTTTGCACGAAGTCTTTCTGAATGCTGGAGTTCCACTCCATCACGTTCAACTTGACGTCGATGCCCACCTTCTTGAGGAAGGCCTGGGTCAGCTCGGCAATCGGCACGAGGTAGCCCTTCTGGCCGACGTCCAGCGTAAAGCTGAACGACGTCCCGTTCTTTTGCAAGATACCGTTGTGCCCCATCGTCCAGCCAGCCTGCGCAAGGAGCTTACGCGCGGTCGCGGGGCTGTAGGGGTACTGCGCCGTGTGCGGGTCGTAGTAGTACGCGAGCGCCGGCGAGATGGCCGCGTTGGCCACGACCGCATAGCCCTTGGTGACCGAGGAGACCATCGCCTGGCGGTCCAGGGCGTAGGTGATGGCTTGCCGGACACGGACATCGGTGAAGAGCGGGTTCTTCTGGTTGAGCGCGATCCAATAGAACTGTGGGATATACGAGGCATGCAAGCTCAACGTCGAGACGCTGGCCAGGCGCGAGGTCGCGGCGTTCACGTCCACGGTCATCAGATTCAGGCCACCGCTCAGAATCTGCGCGATCTGCGCGTTGGGATCGGGCAACACCTTGAAGACGATGCTGTGCAGGTGCGGCACGCCGCCCCAATAATGCGGATTGGCGACGAGTTCCACGCTCTGGTCGGGCACATACGTCCCGAGCTCGAACGGGCCGGTCCCGATCGGCTTCGCCTTGTTGAACGAGGTGTCCGTGAAGGGGTTCTTGCCCTTGAGGATATGGTTGGGCAGGATGCCCGCGTTATAGCCGAGGTACGCGGGCAGGGCGGCGAACGGACGGTTCAGGTGGAAAATAGCCGTGTAGGGACCGCTGGCCTGCACCGAGGAGACATTCAGGTAGTACGAGGAGCCACTGGCCGCGAGCGCCTTCTTCAAGACGACATCGTCGAAGGTATAGGTGACGTCGGCGGAGGTGAAGGGTTGGCCGTCGTGCCAGGTCACGCCGTGGCGCAGCGCGAACGTCCAGGTCAGGCCGTCGCGCGACACGCGCCAGGTGGTCGCCAGGTCCGGCGCGGGCAGGCCGTTGACGCCGGGCTTGGTGAGTCCGTCGAAGAGGACGCGATCGGGGAAGACCGACTCGACCCCGACGCCCGGATACCAGGGGTTGAAGGTCGGGTCGGCGACGATCGGCATCGTGACCGTACCGCCGCTGGGGACCGCGGACCGCGCCGCTGCCGCGCGGTTGAACGCGCCGACGTTGGCCCCACCGATGGTGGCGACCAGGACGCCCGCCGCCGTGACCGGCGCTATGAAGGCGCGGAACGGGCGTGGCCGTACGGGTGACGGCGTCGGTTGTCTATCCTCTGCTGATCTGTCGTTCATCTCTCTGCTTTCCTCCACTTTCCGTGGCGCTAGCTAGCGCCACCAGGCGTCTTTCAATACACGCAGGACATTGAGGCCCAGGACCTTGGCGATATCGGTGTGGCTGTAGCCGTGGGTGACGAGCCAGCGGGTCACGTTGGGGAAGACCTCGGCCGGATTCTCGACCCCTTTGACGTACGGTACTTCGCTGAAGTGGGGGCCATTATGGCTCGCCGCGATCGAGAGCTGCGCGGCGAAGGCGTGGTGGATACCGACGTGATCGCCGAACATGGTGTCCGGCCCAAAGGCCACATGGTCGATGCCCACCAGGTTGGCGACGTACTCGAAATGCTCCATGTACGACTCGATGGAATGCTCACGGTGCGTTTCAGTCAGCGTGGTATGCGGCGCCGCTTCGATGCCGATCACACCGCCTTTCTCGGCGCACGCCTTGATGACCCAGTCGGGCTTCATGCGATTGGTGTCCCAGAGCGCGCGCGCGCCCACATGGGTGATGAAGATGGGCTTGTCGCTCACCTCGATCGTGTCGGCGGCGGTCTGGTCGCCCGAGTGCGAGACATCGATGGCGATACCGAGTTGGTTCATTCGCCGGACGGCTTGCCGTCCGAATTGGGTGAGGCCGCTGTCACGCGCCTCCCGCAACCCGGCCCCCAGGCTGTTGGCTTCCGAGTAGGCGATGCCCAGGCAGCGGATGCCCAGCCCATAGAGCACGTCGATACGGTCGATCTCGTTCTCAATCGGGGTGGCCGCCTCAAGTGACGGGACCAGAGCGATCTTGCCCTCGGGCTTGGCGCGCAGCAGATCGTCGACGGTCCCCGCGATGAAGACCAGGTCCTGGTGCGCGATGTCGCTGTAGCGGATGCCGATGTCGTGGATGATGTCGGTCCATTTCCAGCCGGCATTGGAGGTGATCAGGGCGGTCCCATCCATGAAGTTGTCGAAGATGACGTCGAGCCCGGAAACGCTTAACCCCTCGTAGCCGGTCCATTGACGGCCCTGACGGTTGTACGCGAAGATCTCCGTCGCATCCTCGGGGGTCACGAAGGGATGGTCGTGCAGCGAGATGACGATGTTCTGGTCGAGCAACTCTTGGACGCTGTCCTCCTGATCCGGGCTAACCGGCACGACATACGGCTCGACGCGATCGATCTCCTTCGTCAGGTGGAAAGGCTTGTAGTCGGCCCCCGGCTCAAGATAGTCAAAGGATCTATACCCCGTGTACACTTTCGGCCTGCTCGCTTGGGTTGTCATGGCATCGGACCTCCATTGAGATTGAGTATGTCTATTGCGACGATCGCTGCTATACTGCGCGCAATGAGGAGCAGCACCATTATATGGGCTTTTCCTGACTAATAGACGCATCCAGTATGACATACGCGAATGAGATAGGCAAGAATACACTGTACAGGAAGAATCCGTTCATAATGCCCAATGGTACAGGGGGCATCCAATAAGGCCTGTCGCTACCATCCCTATAGCCCAGGATGTGAGGCTATATTGACGCGCTACATGGGCTGTATATGGAACAGTGGAGGAACATGGTGGAAACACGCTGCTCGGATGCAATGAGGTGCTATGTACAGAGATTTGGAGCAAGGCGCTCAGGTCCAGTTAGTGCGGAGGAATGCACGCTTCAGCGTTACCAGTTCGGTGACTGTATCAATTTGTCGGATTCCAGAAAGCGCTCCTAACACGTTTGTTAAAAACTGGAAGAGATCGGTGTGCCCCGGAAGGATAATCTCACAGACGAGGTCGCTGAATCCGCTCGTTGCTGAGAGATAACGCACCTCCTTACGCTCTGCCAAAGCCGCTGCGATGGTCTTGAGTTGAGAGAGGTCGACGTGCAGCCACACGAGTAATTCGACTTCATATCCCAACATACGGGGATTGACGAACGCAACCGGTCGAACACCGGTCGTATTAATAAGCGCCTCGACTCGCCGCCGCGCCATCGGTTCGCTGATGTCGCACAACGCCGCGAGCTCCGCATAGCTAGCACGCCCGTCCCGCTTGAGACATATGAGCAGGCGTTGATCGATCTCATCTAGTATGACGGGTCGACTTGGCAATTCCCGTGGTGGATGCGCCCGCTCGAGTTCGTCCGCACGCCCGTGTAGTAGATCACGGCTCCAGTCGTACGACGTCTTGAATTGATGTACCACGGTTTCTGTCGTCGTGTGGATGATGCCATCAATTGCCGGAAATTCGCGCAAGATGACGTTTGCTAGGTGCTCGGTTGACGTCACGGTCATCTCAGCGACAATATCGAAGCGGCCAGTAACGAGACAAAGAAAGCGAATGTCTTCACGCTCAGCCAAGCGCTGGGCTACCGCCCGGACCTGTTGAATATTGCACGTGAGCTGAACCATGGTGGAAAAGCCCGTCATCAAAGCATCCGCGGTAGCCGTGACACGAATCAAACCCGCTTGCAACAGCCGCTCGGCACGTCGCCGCGTTGTCGACTCCGATGTCCCTACCACACCGGCAATATCTCGCCAGTGCGCTCGCGGCTGGATCTGAAGAGCCGCTGCGATGCGCTTGTCTAGCTCGTCGATATCGAGCGGAGCCCTTGACCCATTGGAAACGCCGGGAATAAGCGTATCAGACTGGATACGGCGAGTAGGAATCTTAGGCGCTATGTCTATGGCGTCGCTTGGCGTTGGCGCCAACAACATATCAGGATCCCTGTCGTCCTTCGCTGCTCTTCCTACTCGCATCGTTACTCCTGGCTCGAATTGCCTAGGCCGCTGACATATATGTTCCACGAAGCAAATCTATATATATTATGCAGCAAGACCCAACCCCACGCTTAATCGCGCTGGCGCCTGGTGCGCTGGGCTCGGTGCCCGCTGATCTCCGCCACCCCCTTGGTGGTCCATGTCGCAGTTATGTTAATGATATGGCACCTCTTCACTAACATCATTTTCGGCCTCAAATCCTGTCTCTGCCGGATCGTCGAAGCATGAACACACCACCGAGTAGCTAACAGACGCAGTTTGGTGTTCCATACGCCCAGGCCTTTATCTCGGTCGTGCGCTTAGACACGATGACCAGAATAATCGCATACATACCGTACTTGCATAATTCAGCATTATATGGCAAGATATTGGCGTAATCAGTCATATAAAGGGATTTGCGTGACACCGATTACGGTTCACTAAGACGCACCGGCAGTTGCTGGGGAGGATGCCCTTGCAACCAGATAGCCATGTTGCCTATCGCCTGATGTAACGGCAGTGCTTGGTCAATGAAATATCACACACATGTATGTGCAAAAACGTCATCCGAAGCAACAGTGCAACTATAGAAAGTCGCTGCCACCTGATAGACGACATAGTTCGCTGAGTGGCTCCGACTAAAGTTTGGAGAAAAAACACGACGCAAAGGAGGTAATCTTCGCGGAACTCGTAAACTTTTCTGCACCTAACTCTTAACGCGCTATCATCGTTACGATGCACTCTTAACACCTGGTCGTCGGCATCTTTGCTTGTTACCCGCCGCATGGCGGCTCTATACGGGAGGAAGCTTTACTATGAGCGCACCACGAGGGATCGATCGACATACTTTCCTAAAGCGTACAGGAGCCGTGGGCGCCGCCATCGCGGCAGGCGGATTAGGGCCTGTCCTCAATGGAGGTGTGCAGGACATTGCTCATGCTGCCAGTGCAGTGACACCGTCGCGCGGTGGGAAAATTACACTCGCGATCGTGGACCAGCCGGTGAACATGGACGCCGCCGACGGCGAACTCTACTCCTCCATCGAGGTCTACGATAATATCTTCTCCAAGCTTATCAATGTAACCAAGGACTTCCGCTTCGTTCCCAACCTCGCCACGAAATGGACGCAGGACGATCCCTACACCTGGACACTTGACCTCGTGGACAATGCGGTCTTCCACAACAACGAGCCATTCACGGCAAATGACGTCAAATTCACCTTTGACCGCCTACCCACGCATGCCGACGGCATTTTTTTCGCGGCCTTTAAGCGGACAGAAGTGCTCAACAAGCATCGTGTTCGTTTCCACCTCTCTCACCCATTCGGTCCGTTCGAGGCATCCTTGGCCGCGTTCAGCGAGATCATGAACAAGAAAGCTGTGACGAGCGCCAACCCGAAGTTAAATCCGGTGGGTACCGGACCCTACAAGCTCAAAAATTGGGTGCAAAACGATCACGTCACGCTCACACGATGGGACAAGTACTTCAAGCCAAACAAGCCGTACCTCGACGAGGTGACATTCCGAGGCATCGGCGATGATACGGTACGCTTAACCGGGTTGCAGACGGGTGAGCTCAACTGGATTCAGCAGGTTCCGGCGCAGCAAGCCACCTCCTTATTATCGTCGAGCCAGATCAAAACGTCTCCTGGCCGCCCCTATTTCCCGTACTTCATCCTGCTTAATTGCACCCGCCCCCCCTTCAATGACAAGCGCGTGCGCCAAGCCATCGCCTGGTGCATCGACCGTGAACAGTTCGCCAAAATCCTATGGTTTGGCACGTCAGTGACGGCGACCGAGGCTGTCTCACCGCCCGACCCCTGGTATTCCGGTGTTGACCCGTACAAAGGGGCTCCGGATCCAGAACGAGCCAAAGCCTTGCTCAAGCAAGCGGGGCGGACAAATTTGCACATCACCTATCTTGGCCAGCCTAACGTTGTCTCCCAGGAGCGAACGGGCGAAATCCTGAAATCGCAGTTGGCCAAGGCCGGCATTACCATGGACATCCAGAACTATGCTCCGGCCCAGTACTTCGAGCAGTTCGGCGCGCACAAGTATGACATCACGTCGACCTACTGGAGCGCGACGTTGGACCCGGCTCATCTCTACTTCCCGTTGTGCTATTCGCCGTCTATCTGGAACTTTCCCGGCATTCGCAGCGCGGCGATCAATGCGGCTCTAGAGAGATTTGTCTATACGACGGACCTGAAGAAGAGGAAGGCGGCCTACCCGGAGGTTGTGCGGACGGTCGCCGAGGAAGCGCCGGTTATCTTTCTCACCAATCAGATCCAGCGGTACTCGATGCAGCCAAATGTGTACGGCTCCGAACCCTTGCCATCGCTTGAAATCCGACTGGAAGATATGTGGCTCAAACGCTAATAAAACGCCTCGTCGTTGCTGTGCCCATCCTCTTCGGGATGTCGGTGGTGGTTTTCGCGATCCTCCGCCTCGTTCCGGGCGATCCCGCGCGGGCTGTGCTCGGGCTCAACGCCACGCCGGATCTGGTCGCTCAGATGCACCGCACCTATCACCTTGATGAGCCGATCCACGTCCAGTACCTTTCGTGGGTGGCGGGAATCATACACGGCAACTTCGGGGTCGACTACCGTAGCGACCAGCCCATCACGCAACTCCTCCTGCAGGCGTTACCCGTGACCTTAGAACTGGTCTTTCTCGCGCTGCCGTTGGCGATTATCATCGCTGTTCCCCTGGGCGCCCTTGCCGCCGTGCGGCAGGGTCGCCCGATCGACAAGGTCGCCCAGGGGCTCAGTCTTGTCGGCATATCGATCCCCGATTTCTGGTTGGGGATCGTGCTCATCTTGGTGTTCTCGCTGATGCTAGGGATCTTCCCCTCGTCAGGATTCATCCCGTTCGCACAAGATCCCGTGCAGAACCTGCGTGACATGCTCCTGCCGTCTCTTGCCCTCGCGGCCAGCCTCGCCGCCGTTCTCATACGCGTCACGCGGGCAGCTATGCTCGATGTCTTGCGGCAGGATTTCATCCGTTTCATCCGCGCTAAAGGTATCAAGGAACGTAACGTCATCAGCCGCCACGCACTACGCAATGCGGCGATTCCCATCGTCACCGTCGTTGGGATGCAGGCCGGGTATCTTGTCGGTGGGACGATTATCGTCGAACAGATCTTCGCGTTGCCCGGCATTGGAAACCTCCTCCTCAATGCCACCCTATCGCGGAACTATCCTATCGTGCAGGCCAGTGTCCTGATTCTCGGCATCATGTTTGTCCTGTGCAACCTTGTCGCTGACCTGCTCTATATCGCGCTCAATCCCCGACTCCGCACAACGACCGAATAGAGGCTCGCATGGCAACTCTCAACGACTCGATCGCACGTATTTCCCTAACCCGGCGTCTCCGATCACTTCGTTCTATGAACCCGCAGCTTCTCGTCGGCGTGTCCATCATATGCGCTATCATTCTGATCGCCGTGGTCGTGCCGCTGATCTGGCCCTATGGGCCGACGGATATCGTCACCGACGACGCGTTGACGCCCCCGAGCCTGCACCACCTTTTCGGCGCGGATAATCTTGGCCGCGACGTGTTCGTTCGCGTCGCGGATGGGTACCGTATCTCGTTGTCCGTCGCGGTCGGATCCATCCTCCTTGCGCTCGCCATTGGTGTTCCCCTAGGCCTCGTCGCCGGCTATGCCGGTGGCGTCATCGACGGGGCCATCATGCGCCCGCTAGACGTCTTAATGGCGTTCCCCGCGATCCTCCTCGCCATCGTCGTTACCGCGATTCTCGGCACTGGCACGGGTGTGGTAACGCTCGCGATCGGTATCGTCTACATACCCGTCATCGCCCGTGTCATGCGCGCCTCCACGCTGGTCGTCCGCAGGGAACCGTATGTCGAGGCCGCGCGCGCCCGTGGCGCGTCGCATCTGCGCATCCTCGTGCGCCGCGTCTTGCCGAATAGCATCGCGCCGGTCATTATCCAGGCGTCACTCCTTATGGGCATCGCCATCCTCCTGGAGGCAGCCTTGAGCTTCGTCGGCTTGGGCGTACGTCCGCCCACGCCATCGCTCGGTCTTATGCTCGCGGATGGGCGCGATTTCTTGAGCAATGCGCCCTGGGCGATGATTGCCCCGGGCGTCGCTATCATGCTACTCGTCCTAAGCTTCAACCTTATCGGCGACGGCTTGAACCGCTTGCTCGATCCAGGCGGTGGAGGGAAAGTGCGATGACCGCGCTCGTGGAGATCGACGCCCTCTCTGCCACGTACGGGCATGGACCTATCCTCCGTGACGTATCCCTCCGTCTCAACACAGGAGATGTCGTGGGGCTTGTCGGAGAGTCGGGCTGTGGCAAGACAACGCTCGGCCTGGCCATGCTCGGCCTCCTTCCCGCCAGTGCGACCGTGAGCGGGCGCGTCTTGTTTGAGGGGCGGGACCTTGTCTCGATGCCAGAGAGCGTGCGCCGGGGACTTCTGGGTGATCGCATCACGACGATTCCCCAATCGTCCATGAATGCGCTCGACCCGGTGTACAGCATCGGTGACCAAATGATCGAGGCTTTCATGGCGCATCGACAGATGGGGCGGAAAGAGGCGCGCGTGCTGGCGGTGCGGTGGCTAACAGACGTTGGCATCCCCGCCCCCGAGACACGTATGGCGGCGTATGCGCACGAACTCAGTGGCGGTACCCGGCAACGTGTCGCGATTGCGATGGCCTTGGCCCTCAACCCATCGCTCGTGATCGCCGATGAGCCAACCTCGGCCCTTGATGTCACCATCCAAGCCCAAATCCTGCGCTTGCTGCAGGGATTGATTCGCGACCATGCTGGCGCTGTTATCCTCATCACGCATGATCTTGGTGTCGTGGCCCGGCTGTGCACTCGCATCGCCGTCATGTACGCAGGGCAGATCGTAGAGGAAGCGCCGGTCCAGCGCGTCTTCGCACATCCTGCACATCCGTACACGCAAGCGTTGATGAACGCCCATCCGGCGCGTGTCGAACGCGGGCAGCGCTTGGCGACTATCCCTGGGCAGGTTCCCGACCCGAGTCACCTGCCCAGTGGGTGTAGTTTCCGCCTACGGTGTCCCCACGCGACTGAGGCCTGTGTCCACGAACCACCCTGGGTGCAGGCCGCGCCTGGACAATATGCCCGGTGCGTACTCTATGAGGGAATTCATGCCACTGCTGCACGTTAGCGATCTTCAGAAACACTTCGTGTCTGCTGGTCGGGGTATGTTCCGATGGCCGGCGGGAACGCGCCCCGTCGTTCGGGCGGTTGATGGTGTGACACTGGACGTTCAACCCGGCGAGACCCTGGGCTTGGTCGGCGAGTCCGGCTGCGGGAAGACCACACTGGGGCGCCTCATTATGGGCTTGACCCGGCCGACGTCCGGCCGCATCGTGTTTGAGGGTCAGGATATCACCACGCCGTCGCGCGCGCAGAAAGCACAGATTCCCCGTGCCATCCAGATCATTTTCCAGGACCCATTCTCTTCTCTGGATCCGCGCCAGAGTGTCGAGAGCATCATCCGCGAACCACTCGACATCCATCGTATCGGGTCAGCGGCGGAACGCCGGGCGCGGGTAGCGACCCTCATGGACCACGTTGCCCTTGCCCAGCGTTACGCCCGGCAGTATCCACACGAGTTGAGCGGAGGACTCCGCCAGCGTGTGGGCATTGCGACCGCTCTGGCTCTTGGACCGAAACTCATCGTGGCGGACGAGCCGACGTCAGCGCTCGACGCGTCGGTCCAGGCTGAGATCCTCAATCTACTCGTGGATGTGCAGCGCGACACAGGTATTGCCTATCTCTTTATCTCGCATAACCTCGACGCGGTGCGCTATCTCAGCCATCGTGTCGCCGTGATGTATCTCGGTAAGATTGTCGAGATAGGGCCAGTAGCACAGGTTTACCGCACCCCTGAACACCCCTACACTCGTGCCCTTCTCTCCGATATCCCGGTCCCCGATCCGACGGTGCGGCAGGAGTCGTTGCAGCTCACGGGCGAGGTGCCCTCGCCGATCAACATCCCCACCGGATGCCCCTTTCACCCTCGCTGTTGGCTGGCTCAGGAGATATGCCGGACACAACTCCCGGCGCTCGTGGAATATGAAGATGGGAATGACCATCGTGCCGCCTGCCATGTGACCGCTGCCGAGCGCGGGAAGGGTGAGGGTGGAGGCGTTCTCCCAACCAAGAAGGAGGAAGTAGGTCATGGCTATCGCTGATCATATCGACCTTGCACGGTATCTCGAGGCGGATGACCTCGTGCAGTCTGACCACCCCGACATCGTACAGACCGCCACAGCTATCACGGCCGGGGTAACGGATACACAGACAAAGGCAGTTCGTATCTTCTACTGGGTTCGCGACCACATCGCGTACTGTATCGAAGGAGATCGCCCCGCGCTCGCCGTTCTTCGTGACGGGCGCGGCGTCTGCGTCACAAAAGCCCTATTACACGTGGCGCTCCTGCGGGCCGCAGGCGTGCCGGCACGCCTCGGCCATGCTGATTACCGCTCCACCGTCTTGCGCCAGATGTTTCCCGACGCCTATATGGATCGGCAGCCGGAGATTTATCCGCTGCACACATTTGCGGAAGTGTATCTGGATGGCGATTGGCGCACCTGTGACGCCACCGTCGATCAAGATTTCGCGCGCGATCTGGGTTTCCAGCTCAATGAATTCGATGGCATACACTCGACACAAACGATGCCGGGGGACAGCAATGTGGTGCGCCGTTACGCGTCTACCTCAGGTCCGGAGATGATGCATCTCTACAGCCAGGCGTTGGAAGAGATTGGGGTCAGTCACGATGAACTGCGGCGCCAATACCAACTGCTGGATATCTATGTGGAACTGCGACGACTGCACCGGCGTATCGATACGGTCGAGCGCGTGATCGTCGCAAAGGTGACAGAATGACACGGCCTGCTAGAATAGCGCTGTATGGGGGTGGCGGCGCCCCGTATCACCACGCCGCCCTCTTCGCCCGTGCCGGGCATCGCATTGACTTTGTGTTCCCTGTCGATATTGCGAACGGGCGCCTCCGCGCGTATGACGCGTTCGTGATGCCGGGTGGTGGATACCGAGCAATGAGCGGTCAAATAGATCCGCTCGGGCACGAGGGCGCGCGTACGATCCGGGAGTACGTGCGTCGTGGCGGCATGTACATTGGGTCGTGCGCGGGGAGCTATGACGCGGCCACAGTTCCTGCTAGTTTCGTCGCCGCCTGTCCCGCACAGGCCGACCTGTGTCTGCTGAGCGCGCGCATCTGGAACGAAACAGGCACGAGTTGGGTCGGATTGCAGTCGCCGGGCGTTGGCGTCCTGCGCGCCCGTAATGTCGCCCCGACGCATCCCGTCATGGACGGGATGCCCGAGGTCTTCGACATCGTGCACTATAATGGCCCTCTGTTTCGTGGAGGCGAAGCGCTAGCGACTGTCGATGGCCCGACGGAGCGATTCACGCCCGCCGAACAATTCCTTACGACGACGATGACGCGAACGCTCATCGATGACGCCGCAGTCGACGGCGTGGCCAATATCGTAGTGGGCCGCCTGGGGCAGGGTCGTGTCGTCTTATTCGGCTCACACCCAGAGTTCGGCTTTTCGTTATCAATGACCGATCCTCAGCTCCCCGCGCGCATGCTGGAGAATGCCATCCGCTGGCAGATCGAGGAGTCTGGGGCGCGGGATGACGACAGCATTGACATCGTCGCGCATGCGCAGGCGGTACCCATGGATGATGTAGGGAAAAGGGCCATCAGATTGCTGGGTCAGATCCGCGAGCGATGCGCGGGTCTATACGTGCGCGACGGTAACGGGCCTGGGTGGTTACAGCGGAGCTATGCCATGTCGACATTCGGCCTCACGCCCCAAGAGATTTGGGCCGTGGCGCTCGATGAAATGCAACGTCTGGCGGAGACCATCGAACAACGGGTGCAGGATGTCGATCCTTGGGTTCTCGCGTTTCGCCAGCCCACAGAGTGGGACCTGGACGGTGGCTTTCATGGCGTCGTCGCGCTCCTGGAGCAGGCAGAGCAGATGCTTGGACAAGCGTGCGCGCACTGGAGCCTCGACCTCGGCGCCCCATCTGCAGACCCATATGCCTTCGCCTCGACGAGCCCGTATCACCTGGTGGCTGGCTCCTATCTCGCGGCCATTGGTCGCCTGGCGTCAGCCGCCCTCCTGTGTGAAGCCTACCAACGGGTGCCGGCATGACGACCCATGTACGATGCGGAATGCTCTTCGATGGGACGGGAACCGGACCCGTTGCTGATCGGGAGATCCTCATCGTTGGTGACATGATCCGTGCGGTCCAGGGGACAACCGTGGTGGAACACCGCACTGCTGATGACATCGACATCGACCTGGGCGGATATTTCGTCATGCCCGGTTTGATCGATGCGCACAGCCACCTCTCCATCATCCCGTCTCGCGGCGATCAACTCGGCCAATTGCGCCAACCAGCGAGTCAACAGGCATTGCGTGTCGCGGCGAACATCAGTAAGGATCTTAAGGCTGGCACGACGACGCTACGTGTCATGGGCGAAGAGGACTGGCTCGACGTGTATGCCCGTGACGCGATCCGTGAGGGCCTACTGGACGGCCCAGATCTCGTCATTGCGACACGCGGCCTTGCCGCTACCAATGGTCATGGGCACGCAAAGGTGGGGTTTGACGGCGTCGACGAGTTGCGGAAAGGGGCGCGCGAGAACCTAGACCATGGAGCCGATTTCCTCAAAGTCTTCGCGACGGGCGGCGTGTCGAGCGGCACGGGGTTAGGGAGTGCCATGTACTCGTTCGATGAATTGCGGGTCGTGGTTGAGGAAGCTGAGCGTAAGGGCGCCTATGTCGCGTCACACGCCCACGGAGGGCCAGGGCTTGTGCTCTCCGCGGAAGCAGGCGTGCGCACCATCGAGCATGCGGCGTTGGCCAGCGAAGGAGATATTGATGTCTTGCTACGCCATACGTGCTGGGTCATCGCCACGTTCGGTATTCTCTTCCATCCTGAGGGGATCGCCAAAGGTGATGCGACGAAGCCTGCTATCTTGGCCAGTTTAGAGGCGGCGCGCGACCGTGTGGCGACGAGCGCGCGTTTGCTCTTTCAGTCAGGGCTCCGCATCGCCTTGGGCACCGACAGTATGCATGGAGGTATGGCCTATGAAATTCAAACGGTGATCAAGCTCGGGCTGGACCCGCTTGAGGCGCTCCTGGCGGCGACGACATACGGGGCAGAGGCGCTCAGGATCGCTGACCGCACCGGCGCCATCGAGGCCGGTAGGGCTGCGGATATCATCGCGCTCGACGGCGACCCATTGGTCGATCCCAGCGCGCTCGAGCGTGTCGTCTTCGTCATGAAAGGGGGTAGACGGTATTATGGCTGATCCTGTTGATCTTGCGGTGCGTGGTGGCACGGTCGTCACGCCTGACAGCTTGTACACAGCCGATCTCGGTATTCGCGCTGGGCGTATCGTCCAGATTGGAGGTTCGATCACAGCCGCGCACGAGATCGACGCACATGATCGACTTGTGCTGCCCGGCGGTATCGATATGCATGTCCACTTAACCCCTGTTGAGATGGAAGACGGGGACGTACGGTGGGTGGATGACTTTGACAGCGGATCGCGTGCCGCGGCCGCCGGCGGGATTACGACCGTTGGCAACATCACGTTCCCTCGACGCGGTGACGGCCTGCTCGCGACGGTCGAGCGTGTAGCTGCCGAGGCCGCGCGCGAGAGCATTGTCGACTTCGTCCTCCACCCGGTGTTGCTTGAGCCGTCTCGTGAGCGACTGGACGAGATCCCGGCGTTGGCGACGTACGGGCAGACCAGTTTGAAGATTTTCATGATACTTGGCAATTTTGACGCACGGGCTGAGGGGTACCTGGAGGCCATGAGCCTCGCGGGCCAACATGGACTGCTGACGCTGATTCATTGCGAGGACGCCTGTATCATCAGCCACCTGACGCGGCGACTGATCGACTCCGGCCAGGGCGATCTCTCGCACTATCCCGATAGCCGGCCAATCTACTCGGAAGCGGTCGCCGTTGCGCGTGCCGCCTCGTTCTGTGCGGCGGCTCAAGCGCCCATTTATATTGTGCACCTCTCCAGCCACGACGCATTGGAGGTGGCGGCCCAGGCGCGCGCGCGCGGCTTACCCGTGTACGTGGAGACGCGTCCCCTGTATCTGTATTTCACGCGTGATAAGTTTGCTGGCCCCGATGCCCCTCTCTATATCGGTAATCCGCCGTTGCGCAACGCGGAGGATGTCGCTGCCCTATGGTCTGGACTCAGTACAGGTACCATCCAAACCTGCTGTACGGATCACGCGCCCTGGACACGTGACCAGAAACTGGCGCCTGGGTTGACAATCGACAACGCGCCCCCTGGAATGGCCGATTTGGAGACACTCATGTCCTTGCTGTTTTCGGAGGGAGTGCGCAAGGGTCGGCTATCGCTCCAGCACTTTGTTGACGTAACATCAACCAATGCCGCGAAGCTGTTCGGGCTATTTCCGACGAAAGGCACGATTGCCGTAGGCAGCGACGCCGATCTCGTAATTTGGGATCCCGAGCAGTCCCGTACGATAAAGGGAACAGAGGGGCAGAGCCGAGCGGGATACAGCGTGTACGAGGACTGGACCGTCACGGGCTGGCCAGTGACCACGATCAGCCGTGGCGACGTGATTTATGACGACGGGCGCATTGTGGCACAGCCGGGGCGTGGACGTTTGGTACATCGCGGCCCGACGATGATGCTGTGATCACCTTGAGTGGAATATAGAGTATGCTAGTCGGACGCATGATATCCACGGGGGTGAGAGAGTAATGGAATTGCGCCTTGATGGGCACGTAGCGATCGTTACTGGGGCCGCACAGGGGCTCGGAGCAGGTATCGCTCAGGCGTTCGTGGAGGCTGGTGCTCATGTTGCCGCAGCCGACATTATGCTGCCATCCCAGGCGCAGTGGGATATCCGGGCGTTGGAGACTGCGGACCCGCGCGGAATCTACGTTGTCGCCGATGTGAGCGCCGAGGCTGCGGTGGATGCGTTGGTTGGCCGTGTCCTCGCGGAGTTCGGCCACATTGACATCCTTGTCAACAATGCGGGAATATTGAGCCAATCACCCGTCGTTAGCCTCCCTGTAGCCGAATGGGATCGGATCATGGCGACGAACTTGCGTGGCATGTTCCTGTGCTGTCACGCCGTCCTTCCGCACATGCTCGCCCAACGAGCTGGGCGCATCATCAATATCGCGTCACAGCTTGCCTATCTTGGCGGTGTGGGGACGGCGCATTACAGCGCAAGCAAGGGCGGCGTCATATCGTTCACGCGGTCCCTCGCGCGTGAGGTTGCCCGTGACGGAATCTTGGTCAACGGGATCGCACCAGGGCCGATCGAGACCCCACTACAGGAGGATACGCCGCCTGAATGGCGCGATTGGAAATGCGCTCAACTGCCACTCGGGCGTTTTGGCGAGGTTGCCGAGATTGCTCCCACGGCTGTCTTTCTTGCATCCGACGCTGCGACGTACTATGTGGGACAGATTCTTGGCCCCAATGGCGGCGATGTCATGACCTGATCGGTCATAATGACGGAAGGACAAAGGGGCAATGGAGGGCACGGACCAGTTAAGCTCAATACCATGGTGACAGTTCGGTTGTCATGTGGCCATCGTCATACCTTGGGGCAGCGCGCCCACGCGTTGCCCCTCCTGTAAGATGTCCCATGCGCCAAGTGGCCGACGTGCCCGACGGAGCACCCCATCGACCGCGTCGGCGTGCATCCGCACGGTGTACTGCCGTCGAGAGATGGTCTGCCCCCCATAGACCACGAACCGCCGGGGCCGCCGCATCGTCATCATCGTCGCGATGATGATGTGGACGCCGTCCGGTAGCGTCAGGCTCCGCACCCACGCCGGCGCGACAGCGGCCGGTGCGTCATCATCCAGGTCTTGCACGACGATCTCTCGTAACCCACGCAGCATCATCAGATCTCCCCCATTGTTCATGTACATGCCCGCCTCCGTGTGGTCACTGCCCGGAATCCTCCTTAATGATGTAGCCGGTTGGCCGCCTCATCACACAAACGTGTGTACGGCCTGAGGCGGCAGACGCATTCATTCCCCTCATGCGCCGATACGGCCGCGGATATACACAGTACGGATGCGCGAGGGAGCTTTGACAGGTTGCGCCAAGTAACTTTGACAGGTACCGCGAGGGAGCGAGAAAAGACAGGCTTGAGCGGCGTCGGACTCCTGCTGCCGATTCGACACGTCCTCGGCTCCCAGCGAATGACGCGACCAGCGCTCGATCGTTGTGATGCCGATGTCCTGTCACCATTGCTGCGTGATCCCGCCACGTTATCCGGCCGACGAGGCGCGTCACCCGTTCAGGCGTCATAGCAGGACGTGTCCGCGGCGCCCGGTGTGATCACGACGCTCCCCGTGCCGCACCCTCCAACTTGTGAAAGAGATCGCCAAAGATTGGGTCGCGCTGGACATACCTGATCTCCCGCACCAGATGCCGATGGGGATCATGACTCCAGGTTTGTTCTGTGGTCAGGATCGGACTATGCGTCAGAACGCTCTCGGCCCACGCGGGATTGACCAGCCAGGCCAGCGGACCCACATCCCAGATGGCGCGCGAACGGCCAACATGATTGTCATAGTAGCCCGAGTAGGTCGCGCTCAGGTAGTCACCGATGGCTCCGCGTCCCTTGACAAAGCGGTCGATCTCCGCCTCGGTCGTGCAGAGGTGGTCGGTCACCGGCAGACAGGGCACATGCACCAACGGGACCCCCGAATCGAACAGGATGCGCGACGCGTGCAGGTCTTGCTTGAGGTTGAACTCCGCCGCGGTCGGCCAGTAACTGGCGTTTCCTCCCAACCAGACGACACGAATGCACGCGTATCGGCGTCGGGTCGGACGGCAAGGTGCTGGCCGTAAGGGCTCGCCAGAAAACAAAGCAGGTAGGTGATCGGCCGGTGTCGTACACTGGACGGCATGAGTGAGCACGACGAGGAGATGATCAAAGGGCGCTACCGGCGCGTGGCGGGGATCTTGGACGAACGCGGCCGGCGTGCGGTGGCGGCCTCCGAAGCGATGGCGATCGGACGGGGCGGGATCGCGGCGGTGGTGCGGGCCACAGGCCTGGCGCGGGTGGTGATCGAAGACGGGATCAAAGAGGTGAGTGGGACGATCCCCGTCGCCGCGCGGGGACGGGTGCGGCGACCGGGCGGGGGACGCAAGAAAACCGCAGACACCGATCCAGGCGCGCGCATCGACCTGGAGCGCCTGGTGGAGCCGACGACGCGGGGCGACCCGGAGTCGGCCTTGCGCTGGACATGCAAAGGAGTACGCCGACGGGCCGCGGAGTTGCAGGCCCTGGGGCACTGCGTCAGCCACCAGTGGGTTGCCGCGGCCCTGCGCGACCTGGACGATAGCGTGCAGGGCAACCGCAAGACGCGCGAGGGCCGTGACCACCCCGACCGCGACGCCCCGTTCGCCCCCATCAACCAGGCGGCGGAGGGCTACCTGGCGGTGGGCAACCCCGTGATCTCGGTGGACGCCAAGAAGAAGGAACTGGTGGGCGATTGTAAGAACGGGGGGCGCGCGTGGTGCCCCAAAGGGGAACCGGAGGAGGTGCGGATGCACGATTTTGTCATCCCGGAACGGGGGCGGGCGACGCCTTATGGCGTGTACGACGTGGCCGCCAACGCCGGCTGGGTCAACGGGGGCCTCGACCATGACACGGCGACCTTCGCGGTGGAGAGCATCCGACGCTGGTGGGACGGCGCGGGGCGGGCACGCTACCCGCAGGCGCGGCAATTGCTGATCACGGCCGACGGCGGAGGCAGCAACGGATCGCGGCTGCGACTCTGGAAATGGGAACTACAGCAGTTAGCTGACGAGACCGGCTTAACCATCACCGTCTCCCACTTCCCGCCCGGCACGCGCAAGTGGAACAAGATCGCGCATCGCCTGTTCTCCTTCATCACGCAGAACTGGCGCGGCAAACCGCTGGTCCGCGACGCCGTGATCCTGAGCCTGATCGCGGCGACGACCACGACGGCCGGCCTGACGGTGGAGAGCCGCCTCGACACCAACAACTATCCCGCCGGCCGCAAAATGACCAAAGAGGAGATGGACACGATCCGGCTGGAGCCCAACGCGTTCCACGGCGAGTGGAACTATTCCATCCTCCCCCACGCCGCGTGATGTGACTGCTTTATTTCTTGACGAGCCCTAAGCCGTGACATCCGCGGCGCGAAAGCGCGCATAGCCGCGCGGCGTCCGGGCTACCGGGGCGAGTTCACCCCGACCCACGGCGCGTAAGAGTGTCTTCTTCCCGATATGCAGGCGCCGCGCGGCCTCGCCCGACGTCAGATACGTGTCGTCTTGGTTCATTGTCCCTACGTCTGGCACTATCCCATCCACTGGCCCCGGTCGCCACGCTTGGCCCACTCCGCGCAGTATCGTGTGTGTGACCGCAGCCTGCAATGGCACAAACGGGGCAACGGGTCGATGGCACAAACGGGGCAACGGGTCGGGGGCCGTCCTCCGTTCTCGATGGGGCGCGTGGCCGTCAGGGCTCAGGCGCTCGCCCGGCTGACCGGTGTCCAGGCTGACGACGTCCGACGGAGCCAGCCTTCCATCTCCTGGGCGGGGAGCGGGCGCGCGAGGTAGTAGCCCTGTGCCGTGTCGCAGCCCATCCCCGCCAGCAGATCCCACGTCGTGCGGTCCTCGATGCCCTCGGCCACCACGCGTAGCCCTAACGCGTGCCCCAGTCCCACCGTCGACGCAACGATCGCCGCGTCTCGCTCGTCCGTCGCCAGGTGACGCACGAAGCCCTTGTCGATCTTGAGCTCATCCACCGGCAGGTCCTTCAGATAGGCCAGACTGGAATAGCCAGCGCCGAAGTCGTCCACGGCCAGACCCACGCCCAGGGCGGACAGCCGTGTGAGCACGGCCAGGGCACGCGCCGGGTCGGCCATCAGCGTCGTCTCGGTCACTTCCAGGCGCAGGCTGGACGGCGGGACCGCGTGCGCCCGCAGGAGCGCGGCGATGCGGTCGGGGAGCGCGGGATCGTGCAGATCCCAGACCGAGAGGTTGACCGACCCGGCGAGTGTGAGGCCGGCGCGCCGCCAGACGGCGCATTGGCGGATGGCCTCCCCGAGCACCCAGTCGGTCAGCGCCCCGATCACCCCGGTCTGCTCGGCCAGCGGAATGAACTCGTCGGGCGGGATGAGGCCCCGCTCCGGGTGGGGCCAGCGTACCAGCGCCTCCACCCCGCACACGCGCCCGCTCGCTACGTCGGCCTGCGGCTGGTAGTGCAGCGTGAGCGCGCCTCCGGCGATGGCCGCGCGCAGTGCGGCGATGACGCCGAGCCGCTCCGGGTTATAGGTGTCCAGCGCCGGGTCATAGACCTGCTGGCCCAACCGCCCCTGTTTGGCCGTGTACATCGCGACATCGGCCTGGCGCAGCAGCGTGCCCATCTCCGCCTCCGCCTCGTCGGCGGCCGCGCGCGCGATGCCCACGCTCGCGCCAATCTGAAACGCCTGTCCTCCGACCTCAACGGGCGCGTCCAGCGCCGCGCGGAGGGCGGAAGCGACGCGCTCCGCGCCCGCTGTATCCGCTCCAGGCAGCGCCACGGCGAACTCGTCGCCGCCCAAACGAGCCACAGTGTCACCGCGACGGACCGCACCACGCAAGCGATCCGCCACCTCGCGCAGCAGCGCGTCGCCCTGGGCGTGACCGAAGGTGTCGTTGACCTCCTTGAAGCCGTCGAGGTCGAGCAGCAGCAAGGCGGGGGGCGTGCCATTCGCCCACGCCCGCGTCAGGCGGTCGCGCAACTGAGCGCGGTTGGGCAGATCGGTCAGCGCGTCGTGGGTGGCCTGATGTCGCAAGGCCCGTTGGGCGGCGTTGTGCGCCGTCACGTCCTTGGCGATGCTGTAGACACCGACGACGACGCCATCGACCACGATGGGGATGGCGGTGACGCTGACGGCGCGGCCATCGCCGTCCTTGCGGTGCAGGCACAACGCGACATCATGTTGCGGCTCGCCTGCGACGGCGCGCGCGAAATGCTTGGCGCCGCGCTCCATATCCTTGGGCGCGATCAATGTGGGGAAGGAGAGGGTGAGCAGTTCCGCGACCGTGTAGCCGGTGAGAGCGGCGCACGCGGCGTTGGCGGAGGTGAGCGCGCCGTCGCGCCCAAGGGCGAAGACGGCATCGGGATGGTGGGCGAAGAGTGAGCGGTAGCGCTGCTGCCCCTCCTCGAGGTCCCGTTGCATCTGGACGCGCGCGGTCACGTCGTGGCTGTTCACGATGATCCCGCGGATCGCCGGATCGTCAAGGCGGTTGTGGAACACCATCTCCATCGTATGCCATGACCCATCGGCGTGGCGCGCGCGTCCCTCGGTGCGCATGGTCGCCCCGGGCGTGACGGCGAAGACGGCGAAGCCGGGGGCGAGAGCCGGGGCGTCGTCGGGATGGGCGAAGTCGAAGGCGCTGTGGCCCTCCAGCGCGGCGGGCGCGTAGCCCAGGATAGGCGCATAGGAGGGGCCGACGTAGCAGAAGACGCCCGCGCGGTCGAGGATGGCCACGAGGTCATTGGCGTGCTCCGAGAGCGCCCGGAAGCGTTCCTCGCTCGCCCGGAGCGCCTCCTCCGCCCGCGTGCGCGCGCTGATGTCGCTGATCATCCCCAGCGCGCCGATGTAGCGCCCTTGGTCGTCACGCAACGGGGAGTTGGTCGTGTGCGCCCACACACGCGCCCCATCTTTGCGCACCAGCGTCACGTCGTAGCTCTCCCGCAGCCCGGCGCTCCGCTGCGCGAGCCGGGCGCGCAGCGCACCTATCTCCTCGGGTAAGATGTACGACGCGGCGGAGGTATCCAGGAGTTCGGCCACCGTGTAGCCGAGCAGGTCGGCCAGCGCCTCGTTCGCGAACGCGATACGGCCGTCTGGGGTGAGCATCAGGATGCCCTCTTGCGCCGTCTCGACGATACGCCGGTAGGGCGCCTCACGCGCGCGTAACGCGTCCTGTGCCTGGTCGTGGTGGAGAGGAGCCGCGGCAACCACGGCGTGCGCCGGCTCGGATGGGTCGGCGAGACGCCGCGCGTAGGCCGCGACAGCGGTGGCGCCGAAACGCAACCGCCCACCGGGGCTCCGAAAGGCCGGGGTGATCTCTCCGCGCCGCACAGCCTGCCTTAGCGTCGTGGCCGACACGCCGAGGCAGGTTGCCGTGGCCCCCGAGCTCAGATAGGGCGCGTCCATCGGTCCTCCTCCTCACTGATGCAGTTGTAAGTGCCAGCTTTGAACTGTTACGCTTTGCCGGGTTAAGGTGTAACACCCGCGCACCGTCTTTTTTCCAAGGAGTGGGCGTCCCGTGAGCGTAAAATGGGGTTCTAACCGCCTTGACCAGCACGACCTATCTGTAACACCGTAAACCGGCTTTTTGTAACAGATCGAAACTGGCGCTTACAGCAGTCATGCAGCGCCTGTGGCTCGTAGAGCACCACCGGCCCGCTCTCCATACGTATATCGACGCGGAGGCGTGCGCGCAATCCCCCATGTAGTCACGGTCTCGCGCCATACTCCTTGTGCATCATCTGATCCGCCTGGGGTTCGGTGATCGACAGGAACGCGATGCCCATGGTGTCGGGTGTCATGACATGGGCCACACGTGCGATGACGGTAATCTGGAGCGAGCGGTCCGCGCTCCTGGTCACGCGGTCGCACACGGTCGCGGCAAGAGTGGGAGGAGACGTGTCCCGGCCGACGCGATCGGCCGATGGACGGAGACGATGGAGGCGCGCACGGGCGCGTCCGCCCCGGTGGACGGGACGATCACCACGCGCGGGGAGACACGATCGTGCGTGGACATGGACGCACCCCTTGATGTCGGACACACGAGCACTAAAAAGTCGGGGGGGATCGCACCGGGGCCGACGCTCTCACAATAGTTCATCTTCACAATAAAAATGGATGCCATATGTAGCGGTCAACGACTCGGTTTTAGGCGACTAGCATACAGCATATGGTACACCAAGCCTATTATGAAGATGAACTAATGGGTCCATCGCTGACCAACTCGCGTGCAAGCGCTGCCATGAGGAGCAAGAATGTGGAGGACGGTGGGCCTCCTTCACCTGCTGCCAGAGCTTCGCACCGCCTGCGTGTTGTCGAAGCCACGATGCACGAGCGCGCCCCTGTCCAGCCTCTCCTCGCACCGCCGACGCGACAGTTCGCCGTGGGCAAGGCGGCTGACCAAAGTGGCGGAGGACGCGCCGCCGTGCGCGGCCTAGGCCGCGCGCCGTCGGCCGGCCCGGCGGCCCAGGGCGACGCCGGCGCCCACGGCCAAGCCGACGACCAGGAGCAGCAGCGCCCCGCCCCCCAGTAGCCAGACCAGGGGCGTGCTCCGCGCCGTGTGGACCAGCGCCTGGACCGGCGGCAAGGTGACGTGCGGGAGCGGGGTGGGGACGGCGGGACGGGCCACGACCACCGAACCCTGCCACGCGATGAGTGATGCTCCCGCGCTCGACCGCACGCGCACGCCCACCGCGTACGCGCCCGGCTGGAGGCTGAGTGTCGGCAGCGGCACCGCCACATGGTCCGTTGCCGCAGGGAGGACCGTATCGAGCGTGAACGGCATGGCCGCCGTCTGCCTCCCTTTACCCTTGACCGTCAGTGCGCCCGTCCCCCTGAGCAGGACATTCCCACTGTTGCGCAGGGCGACGACTGCCTGGCTCCCTGGGGCCGCGGTCGTCAGCGTCACGCCCCTGAAGCGGGCCGCCGTCCGCAGTGCCCCCGGAGCCTCCAGCACCACGGCGATGACCCGGCGATAATGCACCACGATCATCACGTGGGCTCCCGGCCTCCGATCCTGGACCTGCTCATTCTCAAAGGCCAGGCCCCCAACATAGTCAGTACCGGGGCTTTCCCCTGCCCACCTTCACATGGCACCGGACCGGCGACGACTGGGTCTTCGCGGACTGCAATACCGCCGCCGGCGCGCTCACGGGCGGCGTCCTGCGTCCGCGCCTGAACCGGCCCGCGACGGAACTCTTCGCCGGCGTGCCGGACGCGTTGGAGAGGCTCCGGCGCTGCGCGCGAGGAGGGGAGATCGTACGCGGGGCACGGACGTGGCTCTTGCCCGCGCACCCCGACCCGCGCGACATCGTCGAGACGTGGGTCCTGGTCGCGCCTGACCTCATCATGCAACACGTCGAGGATGTCACCGAGCACCGGCGCGCCGAGGAGCGTTTGCGGCGCCAGGCCTGGTACGACGCCCTGACCGACCTACCCAATCGCGCCCTCTTGCACGAGCGCATCGCCACGGCGCTCGGCGACGCGCCTGACGCCTCCCGGCCGCTCGCCCTGCTGCTGCTCAACCTCGACCACTGCAAGGAGATCAACGACGCGTTCGGCCACGAGCGCGGCGACGCGCTCCTACGCCAGGCGGCCGATCGGCTGCGCGACGTGGTCCGTGCGGATGACACCGTGGCGCGCCTGGGCGGCGACGAGTTCGCCGTGCTGCTGCCGGGCGCCGACGCGGCGGGCGCGGCGCGGGTCGCGGACGCTATCCGTACCGCGCTGGATGCCCCCCTGCAGGTCGAGGGGCAGGCGCTCCGGGTTGGCGCGAGCGTTGGCATCGCGCTGGCACCCGCCCACGGCACGGACGCGACGACTCTCCTGCGCCGGGTGGACATGGCCATGGACGCGGCCAAGCGTGGGCGGCTGGGCCACGCCCTCTACGAGCCGGCGCAGGACCAGCACAGCCCCGAGCGCCTGGCCCTCATCGTCGCGTTGCGCGACGCGATTGAGCGTGGGGCGCTCACGCTCCACTACCAGCCCCAGGTCGACCTGGCGAGCGGCCACGTCTGTAGCGTCGAGGCGCTGGTGCGCTGGCCGCATCCCGTGCATGGCCTCATCCCGCCAGACCGCTTCATCCCGCTGGCCGAGCGGACCGGCCTGATCGCGCCCCTGACCAACTGGGTGCTCGGGGAAGCGATCCGCCAGAGTCGGGAATGGCAGCGCGCGGGCCTCTTGCTCGGCGTCTCGGTCAACCTCTCGATGTGGAACCTGCACGACCCGGCGTTGCCCGACCACGTCGCCGCCCTACTCCACGCGCACGGGCTCTCGCCGGCGTGGCTGCGCCTGGAACTGACGGAGAGCGCGCTGATGGCCGACACGGACCGCGCCATGGACGTGCTGGCGCGCCTAGCGACGCTGGGCGTGCACTTGGCGGTGGACGACTTCGGCTCCGGCTACTCGTCGCTCGCCTACTTGAAGAAGCTGCCGGTGGACGAACTCAAGATCGACAAGGGCTTCGTGCGCGAGATGGCGACGGATGAGACCAATGGGGCGATCGTGGCCTCGACGGTGGCGCTGGGACACGCGTTGGGGCTACGGGTGGTGGCCGAGGGCATTGAGGATCGGGCGACGTGGGACCTGCTCACGGGGATGGGCTGCGACGTGGCCCAGGGTTACCACCTCTCCCGCCCGCTGCCGCCGGACGCGCTCGTCCGCTGGCTGCATGAGTCGCCCCTGGGCCTCCCGACGCTGACCACACCGGCGACACGGACGATAGCCACAGGCGGCGACCTCACACCGGGCAGACTGACCTACGACCTGCGCCGTCTGCGCCTGCACGGGTTGATCGCGCGTATCCCGCACACCCAGCGCTACCGCGTCACGCGGGAGGGACTGCGCACCGCTCTGTTCTTCACGCGCGTCTACGGGCGCATCTTGCGGCCAGGGATGGCGCGCATCACCCCCGCCGCAGCCGTGGGTGACTCGGCCTTACGCCCCTCCTTCGACCAGGTGGAGGGTGCCATCGACCGCTGGATCGACCAAGCCAAACTCGCCGCGTAAACTTGACTCATGCGCACCATAAGTGCCCGTATTAGGAGTCTAGGGCAACAGGACAATTCGCCCCTCGCGAACAACAGTCGATAACGTGCACGACCCCTTGCTCGCACCGCCAGGAATGCCTGGGAGCACTGCTCCGGTCACGGCGACGTCGAACGGAACGCTGCGGCACCGGCCTCACGGCATCATGGAGGCTCGATACCGGAGACGCGAGCGCCCGGAGAGTCGTCGGGAAGACCAAGGCGGCGGGCAGGTCGCCGATCGACCCGAGGACCAGGTCCGGCACCACGCGGTGGGCGGAGCACCGCGCGCCCGCGTCGCATCGTGTCGCCGGCAGGCACTGTTGTCGCTCGTCGGGATGGGCTGTTTTGCCAGGGACAGCCGCGCTTCCGCCTGATTATGATAGTGGTATTATCGTGTCCGGGTAGCCAGACGACTGCGGTGGAGCGTGGTCGGCTATGATAGCAATTCCATCACGTCTTCGCGGGTAGGCATCGAGGGTTGCGCCCCCACTTTAGTAACCGCGCATGCCCCCGCCGCAAGACCCCACCGAATGGCGTCGCTGATTGGACGCCCCTCCGCCAACGCGACGGCAAGGGCTCCGTTGAAGGCGTCGCCGGCCGCGACCGTATCGGTAGCCGTTACGGGAACAGGATCCCAGAAATGTCCGTCCCGCCCATCGTCCCAATACGCACCCTTATGGCTCATCTTGATGAGCGCCCCACGGGCGCCACGCTCCACAAGCACACGCGCGGCACGCCGCACTCCCTCAGAGCTATCAGTGGGAATCCCCGTGAGCGCGGCGGCTTCTGTTTCATTGGGCGTGATGATATACGTCGCGGCATACAACGTGGGCGGGAGCGCACGCGCCGGCGCCGGGTCGAGGATGAGCGGGACCCCGTGTCGCTGCGCGGCCCGCGCGGCCGCCATCACGGCGTCAAGGGGGACTTCGAGTTGGACGAGCAGGACGTGGGCATCCTCCAGCGCTCCATCCAGGCGCGTCACGTCGTCCTCGCCCATCTCGCCATTGGCCCCTGGAACGACGATGATCGTATTTTCACCCCCATCATCGACGGTGATCAGCGCCACACCAGACGGACTGCCCGCACTCGTGGCAACGCCGCTCACGTCAACCCCGTCGGCGCGCAATCCGTCGCGCAGTGTGCGTCCGAACACATCGTCACCCAGACGTCCGATGAGGCGGGTGGTGGCGCCAAGACGAGCACAGGCGACGGCCTGATTCGCCCCCTTCCTCCCGGGAGGCGTGAGGAAGGTCACGCCCGTTAACGTTTCGCCGGGTGCGGGCAAACGCGGCGCGCGCGCCACTAAATCCATGTTGATGCTACCGAAGACAACGATCGCCATCCATCCTCCTCCCGTCCGTGCCGGCTGGTTCGACACATCGGGTAACACCACTGCGCGCTGCTCTCCCTGCTGCTGGACAGTCTATGCCGTATGCGTGTACGCGCTTCTCTACGATTCAGCCGCCTGGGGTGCCCGCACAATGCGCGGGTCCATGAAGATATCATGTTCATCCGTGCTCGTGGACGAGAACTCGGAGACAATCGCCCCCTCGGCGCCGCTCTGGAACCAATGCCAGGTGTCGGGCGGGATGGTGTACTGCTCACCCGGACCCAACGCAATCTCATGCCACACGGTGTAGACCTCGTGGTGTCCTTCAGGCGCTTGGCAGGACGGGTGCGGCGTTGGTTCGCCATCGACATACAAGTAAACGCGCCCACGGCGACATCGGAACGTCTCCTCCTTGCCTGGATTGTCACCGACGGGTGGATGACGATGTTGCGGGCAGGTTTGTCGGGGCAGCAACGCCAACTCCTTGGCGCAGTAGCGGTCGTTGTTGACGTAGACGACTAGCGCCAACCCCTAGTGCTCGAACTCGCCCAGCCCCATGTCGGCGATCTCGATCGTGGCCTCTTCCTGTGGCGTGAGCACGATACCGGCCTCGTGCAGCATCGCGGCCACTTGTCGCCGGGCCTGTTCAACTGTCGCATGTGTGTTCATCGGTGTCTCTCCTTCTACGCAAGGTTTTGTGTCCTGTCGCGCCCCACTGTGCGAGACAAGCAAGCGCATGTGTCGATCACGGTGCTCGTCTAGGCCCCAATGAACCTGCACCTGTACCGTAGCCCTGCGATAGTGTGTTACCGTCCGCAGATACTACACGAATACCGGACCGTTACGCTGGATCTTAGCCCTCTCCTTTGAAGAAGTCGGCGTTGATTTGAATGAAGCGCTGCTGCGCGTCGGGCGTCTCATCCTCCGTAAAAATGGCGTTGACAGGGCACTCCGGTTCGCACGCGCCGCAGTCGATACACTCATCCGGGTTGATGTAGTACTGCTCGGCATCGTCGGTCGTGTAGATACAGGCGACCGGACACACCGCGACGCAACTCGCGTCCTTCAGCCCTATACAGGGTTCCGTGATGACGTAGGTCATATCTAGTCCTTTTTCCCTTTTGTCAAGACCCGCGACCGACACGAGCGGCGCTAGAGCGGGTTCCATAGATAGCCAGCGCCGTCATGGACATTCGTGCGACCTTCGCCAATCTCCCGACGTAGACCGCGCGTTTGGGGCGCTGCCCGTTGCCCATTGCCCATTGCCCGTTACCTTTGTGGATGTACGGCGGCGCCACGTCGGCATGATATTCTACCGAATAGTTGAAGAGACCGTCCTGGCCGTCGTCAGTGGTCCATGCGTCCACCTGAGAGATGCGTCAGTCGACATGCGTGGTCCCACACTTACCTGGACGATGCGATCCACCAATCGTCTGGACGCATGTGGCCACCAGCACCCAGCGGTCAGGGGGCCACCGGATGGCGTGGACCGTCACATCGTTGCCGTGGCGATGCGGTTCCATTATCCCCAGATCCAATGAGGCAGGCCACCTAGCGTAACGCTGCCTTGATCATGTCGATCTGCAGGCGCACATCCTCCAAGCCCTCGCGGCCCGGTGTCTCCGGCTCCCGCCCCTCCGTGACACACTCATAGAAGTGCTGCAACTCGCGCCGGAAGGACTCTTCATAGGACGCCGTGATGGTACGCTGGACCAACGCGTCGTCCTCCATGTCGGTCGTCTGCACTAACGTCGGGGCGTATTTCACGTATGGGCTGGGGAAGCGGATATGCACCGTGCCGTGCATCCCGAAGGCCGCCAACTCCTCGTCAAACTCCTTCTTGCGCGTGGACCCGATCTCGAAGACGCAGCGGCACTCCTCGCCATAGTCCAGCGTGGACAGGATGTAGGCGCCGTCCTGCCAGATCTCCGTGTGCGTCACGGCGGTGGGGCCGCCGAAGGCTCCGCGCAGGATGGTAATGTCGTGCGAGGAGAGGCCACCGAGCAGGTTGTACGCCCGGTACACGGCATCGGGATGGCCCGCGCCGAGGGCAACTTCACAGCGGCGACGGATGTCCGCAGCCAACACTGGCCCCGTCCGCGCCTCCATCTCGGGGTCGCGGACGGTGGTGGTCATGTCCTTGACGTAGGCGGCATTGGGGCCGTTGAGGTCATGCACGCGGATAAGCCGGACGTCGCGCATCGCCCGCATGAGCGCGCGTCCGTAGATGTAGCCCAGGTCGTAGCGCTTCATGTATCCCACCATCAGCGTCACGCCGGCAGCCTCGGCCGCGTCGACCATGGCCTGGGCCTCGTCCAGGTTGAGCGCCATCGGTTTCTCCACCAGCACATGCTTGCCGGCGCGGGCGGCGGCGATGGTCGGGTCACTGTGAATGGGCGTGGCGACGACGACGGCGTCGACGTCAGCCTGATCGATCAGCGCCTGGTAGTCGGTGAACCGCTGTGCGACCCCGAAACGCTCGCCCACGTACTCCGTCACGCGTGGCGACACGTCACACACCGCGGTCACGCGGAATCCAGGCAACTCGGTCAGAAACGGGAGGTGCATCCATTGGGCAATCTCCCCACATCCAACCATGCCTACGTTCACGATCCTCATCAGGGCCCCTTCCATCGAAAAGAAACAACAGATATCAGCATAGTGGGGCCGCTACTGGTCGCCGCGCGTGAGCAGGACGATGCTATATAGTGGCGCGTCGCGCAGGACCACACGATAGATACCCCCAATGCGCCGGCTTTACCCTGGTCCTATGCTCTCGCTGCGTCACGGAGAACGTGGACACACGCGGGCAGGAGGATGTCGGGGTCACCGGGAACAAGGCATTCCAGTGCCATAGCCCCTTGATAGTTCATCGCACGGAGCGTATGGAGGAGCACGGCGAAGTTGGTGTGCCCATGTCCCGGTATCTGACGGTTCGAGTCAGCGAGATGGACATGGCCGAGATGCTCGCCCATACTCTGGAGCGCTGCAACCGGGTCAGCTTCCTCGATAGCCATGTGGAAAGTATCATATATGACCTTGATATTTGGTGATCCAACTTGCCGGCAGAGTTCGAGCGCCGGAGCGACCTGCCGCAGGGCACGAGACTCGTAGCGATTGAGCGGCTCAATTAAGAGCGCCGTACGCATACCCCGCAGATGGTCCCCGAGTTCCTGCAGCCCCGCGAGAAAAAGGTCATGGAGGAGAACGGCGGTGTCCACGGCTGGACGAAGGTCCGGTAACGACGGCGTGCCGTAGTCGGCGGCGATGATCAGCCCATTGGCCTCCCATCCCTCGGCCAGGTCAAGTAACCGTTTGCAATCGTCGAGAGCGCGGCGGCGTTGCGCGGGTTCCGGATGGACGAGGCTACCGTCAAACCCCGCGCAGATGGTCGATACCGGCACCTCCGCTTCCACAATGGCCAGTTGTGTCTCCTTCGTCCGCTCTAGCAGCCCGTAACCGCGGAGTTCCACCGCGTCGAAGCCATAGCGCTGCAGATTGACCAGCCGCTCGGCCAGCGTCACCCCACGCGGTAAGTGATCCTGACATGCGAGTGTAAACGTTACTTCCACTGTTTACCCCCTCTCTTTTCAATTGTCTAGATACGCGAGAGCGGTCTGTCTTGTCTCGCTCGGCCTCGTGCCTGTGAGGCTTCACCGCATTCTCATGCATATACACTTATCGTTCGCGCAAATTGGAAGTCAGTTCGAGAGCGCCGCGACCACTACATGTAGCATTCGTAGCGGATATGCTACTACATATAGGAAGTGCCGCTGGTTGAGTTGAAGGGAGATCAGAATGCCCAGCAACATACTGACCTGTCACGACCGTAGACTCCGCAGCCATCACGGCCTTTTGTTGACAATAACCACGGCACCGAGCCGTTTGTTCACAAGCCGTCGGCGATTGTTGGCACCAGCAGCCGAACTCGCTCAAGATTTGCGCGAACGATAAGTATACATCTTCTATATCTCGTTCGAGACAAATCCTCCCGCGAGCGCGTATATACATCCACATCAGCCACCTCTATATAGGTCCGCATTCCAGACCTATTACACTTGTGTCCGCTTACTTGTGTCCGCAGTTCTCAAGGAGATAGGGCTTCCGCGTAACCAAGAGCGTCTCAAAGAATCTAGCGGCCGTGCCCGCCTCGTCACAGCACGCTGAAGATGGGCGATGCAACGGTCGACGAAATCATGGTACGACGGGCGTGTCTCCGCTGCTACCTTCCGCGCCCGTGACTCGCAGAGCGCCTTTCCTTAGAGGTATCCGCGACCCCCCGACCATGGGAGTGATCGCCGTGGCCGAGCTTGAGGAATACATCCTGCCTCATCTGGCGTCGACCGGGAACGCAATGCTAACCTCAGTCTTGTGAAACATGTTTTCACCCTGGACCTATCACAGGTGGAGGTGGTTTACGCACGCGGGCCCACGCTTTCTTCGAGCGCGTCATTGACGTTTAAGCGGATCGCCGCGTCATCTGTTCCCGCGCCCTCACAGTCGGTCACCTCGCCATCTGGCCCGGTGGCCTCGCGGTTGGCCGAGGGCACGGCCTACCGCTCATAGCATCACCGCTCCATCTCAATGGCTGGATATCCCCGACAGGTGGGGCCGCCGGTAGGGACATGGTGGTGATCCTGGTAACTAGCCGCGCATTAGAGCAGGACACGCTCGGTCTCGCCGCGCGAGGCCCCTCGTCCCCGCGCAGGCGCCACTAATCAACTGCCCATACCAGCCCACGCCAATCGTCCGCTGTCCGCGGTCGGCTGTCATAGCGAGCCGCGGACGGTACCCTTGCGACCAGTGTTCTGGATCAGATACCCATCGATTCCAGCACGCGTTCCTCCTTGTACGACCAACGCGCCTTGTTTCTGCACGGCGCGTCGCGCCCTGTTATTTCGATCGCTCCAGTTGATCGGAGGATCGGGACAGCCATGGCCTTCGTCACTGATGCATCGTTGACGGTCATTGTGGCACTCTCCGCTCCCATATGCAGGCCACCATGAATCTGCATATCCGCGTGACGATAGCCACCGCCTCTGTCGGTCCTCTTCACCTCCCATCATTCCCTCCGCCTCACCTTATCATGCGGAAGCGGCTACTGCGCGGGTTGCACCGTCACAACCTCAGCCGAGAGACAACCCTCTGTGACGACCAAAGCCGCGCCACCATCGTCGAGCGGACGGTCCGCGTCGTCGGTCGCGAACAGCAGCCGGTCATCAATCCAGGCGTGCAGGGACGAGCCGATGACCTGTAGGCTCAGCGTATAGGGCGTGTCGCACACCCATATCAGCTCGGTCTCGGCCAGAACCGTCTCACCATCAAGCGCCTTGACCAACCGCGCCATACCGTCGCCGCATAGGAGCAGGGCATAGTACCGCCGCATCCCCTGGACTCGCGCACCGATCCCCACCGCCGTCGCGAGGTGCGGCGTGATGGTCGCGGTCACGCGATAATCAGTCCAAGCGCGCGTGCCTTGGATCAGCAGCCCTGTCCCGTGATTCTGCACCAGACGATAGGCTTCAGGCCATCTCTGCTCCCATTGATCGACGCCGTCGATCCAGGCCCGTCGCCACACTTCTCCCCCGTCCTCGGGGCGACTCAGTATCACGTCCGGCGCATCGCCCCAGGTCAGGTAATCCAGGTAGACGCTTCCATCGGCGCGCCCGTTTGTGTGGAGCGCCACCCCGATCGATGCGATTGGCTGACTGTATGTCGTCTGGATTCGCCACCGGAACTCGTGGTTCGCACCTGGGGCCAGCACGATCTCCGGCCCCTTGATGTCAACCAATGTATCGGCCACTCCATACCGTTGCAGATACAGGTGGCAGGTCACGGGGGCGCTATTTGTCTCGTCCGCCTCTATCCTGGCCGTCACGATTTGGCCGGGGTAGAGCGTGGGTGATGCGAGGAGCGCGTACCCAGGCATATCGAGCGCCTCGGGCGGGATGAACGTCCATGTAGACGCCCGCGCCACGCGTCCCGGTGCCAGGTGGCGATAGCGGAGCGCCAAGCTCCGCTCCCCCCGGTGGCTATGACCAACGACGTTCGCTAGCGTCACGACCCCTGCCGATTCGGAGCGTGAATCCACCTGGAAGCCCTGCACTGCGCCTGGAAGGTCGAAATGATAGCGCGCCCCACCCTTCGGCGCAACCGCCTTCTCGCCAGCGAGCGCCCGCCCACAGTTGATCACATGGTAGGCCTCGGTCACGGCGTCGGTGATGGCACGACCACCGTCAGCGGTGGCTAGGTACATACGGTCGGCGATGGGGCCACGCCAATCCGGCCCCGCCTCGATGCCGGCCAAGCCGTTCTTGATGCCCAGCAGACAGCCAACGTTACCGGAGTTGCAGTCGGTATCCCAGCCGCACGTATTCACGATCATAAGCGACGTCTGGAAGTCGTCGTCGCCGTATAGCAAGCTATGCACGATCAGGGCATGATTGGGGACCATGTGGCAGTTGCCGCCATAGGTGTCATAACCGTAGGCGTCCGCGATCTTCCGGCGCGTCGCCCGCCAATCATGTGGTTCCCGCGCATGCCACTCACGAATGTCGTGGATCAGACGATAGATCACGGAATCCCGCGGAATCAGGCCAACGGCCGTGTCGATCAACCGGTTGAGGTCTGCGTCCACGAAGGCCTGCGCTTCCATCGCTGCTACCACCTGAGCGCCATGGATCGCTTCGCCATCATGGCTCACGCTCGCCGCGCGGCGCGCCAGGTCCGCCGCCAATTCGGGGTCGCCGGGCGCAACCATGGCCCACCCGTCGATGAAGATCTGAGCTCCAACCTGCTCGGCGATGGTCGCGCCGTTGAGGTCCCGCGAGCCGCTGCGGGGCGCCGGGATACCGCTCTTGAGGCGCAGGTAGGCGGTGTGCTCCGTGGAGTTGCCCAGGCCACCCCACCACAGGATGGTGCGCCCTTCGATGATATAGTTGAGCCAGCTCTGGCCGATCTGTTGCGGCGTCAGGTCGCGGCGGTGGCCATAGTCGGCGAGGGCGCGCAGAAAGGTGAACGTGCCTGAGATGTCGGCTCTTGGGCGCTTTTGATGATGCCGATGTTGTGTCGATGTGCGGCGGTAACGACGAGAAGTCATGGGGTTGGTCGTTGGCTGACGTCGTATCGACATGGCACATGAACAACAGGAATAGGAGCA
>JAABUV010001015.1_pt1 | contig 41532 bp, 46 predicted proteins | sample 5559971 | NCBI WGS metagenome assembly JAABUV01 (sample SAMN10711881, study PRJNA513362) | rock metagenome | isolation source: Antarctica rocks | place: Antarctica: Victoria Land, Knobhead nord | collected 2015-12-19 | reverse complement strand
GCTCACCGACACCCAAGAGCGCAACGCCCGCGCCAAACGCTCACACATCAAACGACGCCTCCGCAGGCCGCATGACGACTTATCCGTCCCGCTCGTCGCGTGATCCGTCGTTGTAGTACTAGGGGACGCCGACGAATGCAGCAAGGGGGGCACGATGGACGAACAGCTTACCGAGAATGAGGCGATGACCCGCCCTCATGATTCCGCGCTTGTGCTCCTGGTGGACGCCCAGCGACGTATCCTGCTGCAACACCGCGACGCTCACGCCGCGCGCTTTCCCAACACATGGGGGTTCGTCGGCGGTAGTATCGAGGAGGGCGAGACCCCTGAACAGGCCGCGCACCGCGAGATCTGGGAAGAGACTGGACTGATGATAACGGCCGAACTCACGCTGTTCATGCGCTTCCCCTGGACATCCACCGAGGACCAGCGCCTCCTCTGGTACGTCTTCTATGCCCCGACCGAGGCGAGCGAAGAGGACCTGGTTCTCGGTGAGGGACAGGCTCTCCGCTTCGTCCCGGCTGAGGACATCCCTCAACTCAACCAGCATCCCGCGGCCACGACCATTCTCACCGCCTTCCTCGCGTCCCCCGCGTACGCGAACCTCAGAACAGGAGAGACAATGTGATGGGCGCGCCACCGTGCGAAATCCAGACTAAGAGTTGGACAGGAGCGTCGGCGGACGCGCACCGCCTACGTTCTGGCAGAATGCGCGGGTGCTGCGGTCGGCCGACTTATCGCGAGCCCGGCGCGCGACATGGCTCGTGGGTTCGTTATCGTGCCGCTAGCGCCCCAGAGCGACGCGGAGCACGGCGATGATGGTCATGCTGTCCACGATGCGTCCGTCGCGCACCATCTCTAGCACCTCGTCGAATGGGAAGAGGCCGCGCTCTATCTCTTCGGTCTCGTCGGGCTCGGCCTGTGCCGGCGTGAGCGCGCGTCCCACGAACAGGTAGGCGATCTCATCGCAGTGCGCCTTGCTTGTGTGGAAGTGACCCAAGGGCTCCAGATGGCCCGCGCGACAGCCAGCCTCCTCCGCCAGTTCGCGGTTGGCAGCCTCTTCGGGTGATTCGCCAGCGGCGATGTTGCCGGTCGGCATCTCCCAAGGGAAGGCGTCCCCGATGTAGCGATACTGCCGCACCAGCGGGACGCGGCCGTCCGCGCGCAGGGGCAGGACGCCGACACAGCGGCCCAACTCGAACACACTGTAGGTGCTCTCCTGCCCGTTCGGGAACATGATGTGATCCTCGCGCACCCCCACCCAAGGGCTGCGATAGACCTCGCGTGAGCCGATGCGGCGCCAGCGGCGCAAGCCAGGGGGGGGCGTCGTGTTGTTCACCATAGCTCTATGCTATCAGAGTGCGCGGCGGTAGGGCGCGAGATCAGCGCGCAGCACATCCCATTGCTCTACGCGGGTCAGTAATGCGGCATGGACCCCGTTATTGCGAAGGTAAACTAATGCCAACGCCAAGTACGCCCTCTCTGTCGGAGGGGCGCATCAGTACTACCACGCGCACAGGCCCGTCTCGGCCAACTCGACGCCGAGCTGGCGCGTCAGCATGTCCAGCCCAGTCTTGGAGGTCGAGTAGGCTTCGGTACGCGCGAAGGGGTTTCGCGCCGTGCCTGAGGACACATTCACGATGCGGCCCCAGCCGGCGGTGATCATACCGGGCAATACCGCGTGGGCGAGCGCGAAGGGCGCCAGCAGGTTGAGGTGTAGGGCCCGCTCCCACGCGTCCGGATCAAGCTCCCAACTCACGCCGAACGGCCCACCATGCCCGCGTTGTTGACCAGGATCGCGATTGGTCCGAGCTCCCGTTTCACCGTGGCGACGAGCCCTCGCGCCACCTCCGCCACCTCCGCATCGGCTAGGTCGACTGGGACAGGCAGGACGCGCCTCCCTTGCGCACGGGCAGCCGCGGCCGCCTCGTTGAGATCTTTGGCGCCACGCGCCGTGATGGCGACATCGGCGCCCTGGCGCACCAGTTTGAGCGCGGTCGCCCGCCCGATACCTCGTCCCCCGCCGGTTACCAAGGCAATCTTACCCTGTATGGTTGCCATCAGGTCCCTCCCTTTCTGTGTCGGATATGTCTATGCCCGGCACAGCCGGACGCGGAGCCACACGCCAGCGCGGCCCGGTTGGCTGCACGTAGGGGCTAGCGGCCAGCGTTGAGATCACGCAGGGCAGCCAGGATCTCCACCGGTTCCAGCCGATGTGTGTGGTCCGCATCTACGAAGGCCACACGCGCCGTCCCATCCGGCGCGATGATGAACGTGCCGGGCATCGGTAGCTCCCACGACTGGTCGCCGTTATAGGTGGGCAGATCGGAGCCGATCGCCGTGTAGACCGGACGCACGCCTTCGGAAAGGCTGTAGACCAGGCCGTACTGCCGTGCGACCGTGTTGCCGGTGTCGCTCAAGACCGGGAACGTTAGCTCTTTCTTCTCCACCGTGGTGAGCGAGTTGTCGGGTGTCTGCGGCGAGACCGCCACCAGCGTCGCGCCTAGCTCGGTGATCGCGGGGAGCGCGGCCTGGTAGGCGCGCAAGGTCAGGTTACAATAGGGACACCACTCTCCCCGATAGAAGGTCAGCACGACAGGCCCACGCTCCAGCAGATCCGAGAGACGCACCGTGTTTCCCGTCGCATCCGGAAGAGCGAAGTCGGGGGCGTGTGCGCCGACTGTCAGGGCGTGCGCGGCAATGCCGGAGCGGGCGACCCGTGCGGTCTCCGCCGTGAGTTGGGCCACAATAGCGGCCGGCGCCTGGCCGGACATGGCCTGCTGGAACGCGTTGATCTGCTCTGTCAGGGTCGGTGTTTGGGCAGTAGTCATCAGTACTCCTCACGACACGTCGATCACGCATCAGGTCTTATCAGCTACCGGTTCTCATTTTTTGGACCGATAAGTCCACTCTAGCATAGTTGGACTTAATAGTCCACGTAGCCGTGCGCGTGGTAAAATAGAGGGTATGACAACACAACCGAAGACGCGGCGTGGACAGGCCAGCCGTGAGCGCATCATCGCCGCGGCCGCGGCGCTCATGTTCGCACAGGGAGTGCGTGGCGCCAGCCTGGACGACGTGATCGCGGCGGCGGGGGTGAGCAAGAGCCAACTCTACCACTATTTCGCCGACAAAGACGATCTGGTGCGCGCCGTCATTGCCCGCCAGACCGCGCGGGTCTTCGCGGCGCAGGAGCCGTGGCTGGAGGCGCTTGATTCATGGACGGCCATCGCGGGATGGTTCGACGCCCTGGTCCGGCTCCAGGAGGAGCAGGGCTGCGTCGGTGGTTGCCCACTTGGCTCGCTGGCGAGTGAACTCGCGGACCAGAACGAGGAGGCGCGGGCGGATCTGGTCAACTCCTTCGACGCGTGGGAGGGCTATCTTGCACGCGGGCTGGAGCGCATGCGGGCGCGTGGCGAGTTGGTGTCGGCGGTCGATCCGACCGCTTTAGCGGCGGCGACGCTGGCGAGTATCCAGGGCGGCCTCTTGCTGATGCAGACACGCCGGAGCGCGCGCCCGCTGCATCTAGCGCTCGACGCGGCGTTGGCCTATCTGCGCTCGTTCGCCGTGGTTCCCGCGCGCGGGACCAAGAGTTCCGGAAACACCCGCGCTCGTGTGTCGTCGCGCGGTAACGTCTTGGGGCGCGATGTCCGCGTCGCGGGGAGTTGAGATCGTACGCCACCGTTGTCCTGGGAGGCTCGGAACTCAGAACAAAACTGCCGCGAGAAATGAAGACGCTCCTTTCACGTCGGCTCGGGAAAACAGGCTGTTGCCGCGATTTGTTGTCGCGTGATGTAGCGCGAGTCGGGGACATGAGGCTGATAGACAACACCATTGATGACATGGGCGATCTCGGGGTCGCTAACACGCCTCCTAGCGATGCGATCATGAGCGACGATCCAGGGGGGGATCATCGATGAAGAGGCATAACGATAGCCTATTGAGGCGGTCGGTGTGCCTGCTGCCTTTGCGCGGTCGCCGACGCGTTATGGCCGAAAAATCCATCCGGCCACAGCACACCCGCATGGAGGTCGTCGTTGAAGCAGTTTCCTTACTAGGTCGCGAACCATGCGCGCTTTGTGGACGCCCGTATCCTAACCGTCGCCAGATCAGCGCACAGCCTATCCCAACACTACTTGGTGTAAGCCTCCATGCATACCTATACATGGAGGTGCATGATCATACGCTGGCGTGAGTGGTCATCGGATCGCCATGGCCGCCACGAGTCGGCTCTGGCAAGTGCGACGGGGATGCTCACCTATCTGTCGATCTTCCCCTCTGCTGGCGAGTTGACGAACGCCTACCGATCCGTTTATGGCGCGCCTTCGCGGCGGGCCGTGAAATAGTTGCGCCGAGGGCGTGCGTGGCACCAGTGGTAAACATTGCCCCGTATGTTTGCTCTTTGCCCCGAAGTCTCCCATTGAGCGCGGCTACTAAGGACGGCAACAACGGCCCCTGCTTGCGGCATGGGGCGACGACTGTGGTAGATTGGGACCCGCCGACGTCTGCATCAATGTGCAAGAAAGCGCATAGCTATGCAGGTGTCCAAGAAAGCATCGGCCTGCGGCTGATCACACCTGTAACGATTCTCGACGGTCGATTAGCAGTGCTATGCGGGAGCGATGCGTCGATAGCATGCATAGTGCTTGTACCATGGAATAGTACAGCAGTGGCGTTGATTTCCTGACCGTATGGATAACGCCGGTAGCTCGGCCGCCCATCGTGCGGCTTTTTAGTTGCCTCTATCACGTCCATGAGTGGCTTGCGTCACATCACCCGGTCGTCCTTCTCGGCCTACACAGCCCGACATCGCTGTCTGTTCAGTGACCCGCCACGAGGCCGCGTTCAATCGCGGCGACCGCGGCGGAGGCGCGCGACTCGACGGACAGTTTCCCGAAGATACTAGCGAGGTGCGTCTTCACCGTCGGCTCGCTCAGGCCAAGGCGTGCGGCGATCTCTTTGTTGCGCTCGCCGCGCACGACCCCCTCCAGCACCTCCAGTTCGCGCGCCGTCAGGTCCAGCGCTCCGTGTCCCTGGGCGGGAGCGGGAGCGGCGGTGGTCCGCGCGACGAGGCGCGCCATCGTCTCCGGCTGCAGCAACGTCTCGCCCCGCGCCGCCGCACGGATGGCCTGGAACAGGGTCTCGCGTGTCGTGTCCTTGATCAGATAGCCGCAGGCGCCGGCCTGCAACGCCTGCAGCATCAACTCATCGTCATTGTAGGTGGTGAGGATCACCAGGGCCACCCGCGGCCAGGCGCAGTGAATCTGGGCGACGGCCTCCAGCCCCCCCATACCCGGCATGCGCAGATCGACGAGGACCACATCAGGCTGCAGGTCAGCCACCAGCGCCACGGCCGCCGCGCCATCGGCGGCGTCGCCCACAAGCGTAAACTCCTCCTGCCCTTCCAGGATCAACCGCAACCCTTCGCGCACGACCATGTGGTCATCGGCGATGACAACGCGTATCATATCTCTCCCCCGTTTGTGCGCTCGCGCCTCTCCACCCGCTCCACCGTTTCCGCAGCGGCAGAGGGCAGCGAGAGCCGGAGCGCCACGCCCCCGTCTGGTCCATTGCGCACATCCAAGCTCCCTCCGGCCAGACGGGCGCGCTCGCGTAAGCCCAATAACCCGTAGTGTCCCCGCGCGTCACCCGCCGCGGGATCGAACCCCACGCCATCGTCGCGCACCTCAACGTCCACGGTCCGCGCGTCGCGCGCGACGTGTATCCAGGCGTGATGGGCGCGCGCGTGGCGCGTGATATTGACCAAACCCTCGCCGATCACCCGGAGGATCGGATCGTGCAGGGCCGGGGGCAGGTGCGCCAAGCCGTCTAGGTCGCTCTCGCACACGATGGCGGTCTCGGCGCTGAAGCGCGCGATCTCGTCCTGGACGGCGTTCAGCACATTGGTGTGCCCGGTCGCCTCCTCGCCCTCACGCAGCCCTTCGATGGCGTAGCGCGCGGCCGTGAACGCGGAGCGCGCGCGGACCATCGCCTGCTGGACGATCTCGCGCGCCCGCGCGGGGTCGTGCGCGGCGAGGCGCGCATCGGCCGCCTCGAGCTGCATGATCAATCCGGCCAGTCCCTGCGTCACAGTGTCGTGCAACTCGCGCGCGATGCGCTGCCGTTCGGCCTGGAGCGTAAGGGCCTCGATGCGCGCCGCCGAGGCGGCCAGCTGCGCCTGCGCGCTTTCCAGGTCGTTCACGAGGGCCTGGCTGCGCTCATAGGCGGACGCCCGCTGACTATAGAGGACCACGAAGGCGGTGACGCCGGCGACAAAGAGGGCGACGCCCGCACTGTCTTCTCCCCCAGGGGTCCCGAACACCGGACTGATCCGCACCAGGTAGGTCAGCACAAAGAGCGCGAGATAGCTGCTCGCCGCGCTGACCACGGGGCGCGGGCGCTCCAGCAGGATGATGCTATCGATCTCCAGCGCTAAATACAGCGCCATCACAAGGCTCCAATTGGAGAGGAGGAGTCCCATGAGCAGCACGAGAAGCCCCTGGGCGGCGGTATACACGATGCGCCCGCGCCCACCGAGCGTCACGACCAGACTGACGGCGTAGAGCGCGGCGTGCAGGAGCATCAACGCCGTAAAGAGCGGCAGTGTCTGCCCAACGACGGCAGGGGGCAGGACACCCGGTAGGTGGACGGCGCCGATGGGCACGCTCCCCCTCCCCGCGCGCGTGCCCCAGATGTAGACGAGGGCCAGCCAGGGCAAGACGAGCCAGCGCACGGTGCGCACGGTGCGCATGCCCTGGAATCTCTCTACCACGCTCATGTGGAACACCCCCTTCACGCTGGCGCACTCGTCAGCCACCCTCTCTGCATGGTAGCGCACGCGGGCGGTGGGCGCCTCATCCGTTCGGATGAGACCAAAGGGATGAGGCGGACCATACGAACGACGCTGCGAACGTAGGATGTGCGCACACCTGGCCGCGCTTACAGTGAAAGCAGGTGGGGCATCCACCACACGACAAGTCAGGCAGGGAGAAGACACGATGACAGCGCCACGCGTCAGGACACACACAACACACACACGCCGCGGTCGGACATCCGCCGCTCTACTCGGCGTCGTCACGACCGCCGTGATCGGGACGGGCCTCTGGGCGGGGACGGCCGGAGCTGCGGCCGGCGCGCCGCGGGGAAGCGCGCCGGCCCCGCAGCCGAGCGCGCAGACACAGACCAGTGCGGCGGGGACGACGGGCATCACCACGATGCGCCAGGGCAACATGGAGATGGCGATGACGCGGCTGTCGGGCAAGGCGCCGACGTGGGCCGAGGTGCAGCGGGTCTACACGATGGTGCACAGCGCGGCGGCGGCCACGGCGAAGTACCATACCCTGGCCGCCGCCCAGCACGATGGCTACGTGACCGCCCCGGACCTCCTGGTCGACGGCCAGGGCGTGCACTATTTCAACCCCAGGTTCAATGACAAGGCGGGCTTCGACCCGACGCATCCGGCGTTCCTGGTCTACAACCCCGTGCATGGCCACCAGGTGCTCTCGGGCTTGATGTACTACGTGCCCGGATCGCTGACGCCGGCCCAACTGGGGACGATCTTTCCGACGTCCATGGCCAGCTGGCACAAGCACATCAACGTGTGCATCACGGGAGGGACATCGCTGCTCAACGGGAAGGCGATCATCCCCTACTTTACCCAGGCCTCGTGCGCCGCGCATAAGGGGACCTTCGACGGGGACACCGGATGGATGGTCCACACCTGGATCGGGCAGGCCAACGGCGCCGGGTTATTCGACATGGACATGACCACGTCACCCGGCAAGCCGGCGATGGGCGGCATGCCCGGCATGTAAGAGGAAAGGGGCGCAGGGGCGCCCTGCGCCTGGAGAGGGCGGCGCGGGCGCACCGCGAGAGACGATGCGCCCGCGCGGCATGAGGAAGAAGGAGCATGACTGATGACACAGAGCTACGCACCGTCACACACAGACACGCCGCACGCACGCGGGCCGCGTCTCGCCGTCCCCGCGGCCCTGGCGCGGGTGACGCCCGCCGCCTGGGGGATGGCGCTGGTCGAGGCCGTGATCGGCTACGAGTGGCTGCTCTCGGCTCTGGATAAGATCTTGAGTCCGAGCTTCAACGCGGGGCTCGCGCACCAATTGCACATGGCGATGATGGGCAATCCCAACAGCTGGTGGGTGTCCCTGTCCAACACGCTCATGATCCCGCACGCCCACCTGTGCGCGCTGCTGGCCCAGGTCGGCGAGTTGCTGGTCGCGGTGGGTTTGTTCGCCGGCGCCGCGCTCTGGATCGGCGGGTGGCTCCCGACCGCACGCTGGGCGCGCTGGCTCAACGGGGGCGTGATCGTCGCGCTCATCGGCGGCGTGACCATGACGGCGAACTACTACGTGATGGCCGGCAACACGGTGCCCGGCCTCAATCCGAACGCCCCCTTCAACGAGGGGCTGAGCCTGGACGGCGTCCTGACGCTGCTCGCGGTAGGCCTACTCCTTGTCCACCTGCTGGCGCTCCGCGCGCCGACGCGCCGGTGGACCTCGGAAACCGATGATGGGACCCACGCGGGAAGCGCGACCAGCCACGCTTAGCCTCATGATAGTCATATGGCTGAGCGTGCGGCCGACCAATGATCACGAGGAAGGGCGCCCATGCCGCCCGCTCCCACATGTCCACGACAAGGAGACACGTCATGTTCTTGGGGATCGATCTCACGCACCTCGTCGCCACCTACGGCGTCTGGGCCGTCTTGTTCTTTGTGTCTATCGAGAGCATGGGCGTGCCCGTGCCCGGCGAGACCACGCTCCTCGTCGCCGCCGTCTACGCCGGCGCCACGCACCAGCTGTCCATCGCCGTGGTGATCGCCGCCGCCGCGGTCGCCGCCATCGTGGGCGACAACCTGGGCTACCTGATCGGGCGTCTGGGCGGCGACCGCCTCCTGCGGCGCATCGGCCCCGCCCTGCATCTGACCGCGGGCCGGCTCACGATGGGCCGCTATCTGTTCCAGCGGCACGGCGGTAAGGCCGTCTTCTTCGGCCGCTTCGTGGCCGTGCTGCGCGTCTTCGCGGCGTTCCTAGCGGGCACGACCCGCATGCCGTGGCGGCGCTTCGCGCTCTTTAACGCGGCGGGCGGGATCGTGTGGGCCACGCTGATTGGCCTGCTGGGGTACGGGCTCGGCGCGAGCGCGACGGGGCCGCTCGGGTACATCGGGCTCGCGCTGGCCGCGGTGGTCATCATCGCCGGCGTGGTCGTGCTGCGGCGCAATGAGCAGCGGTGGGAGCGCGAGGCGACGCAGGCCCTGACCGCGGCACGCGCCGCCGGCCAGGGACGCAGCGGCAAAGAGGCGGCCTGATGACGGCCCAAGGAAACGAGTGGACGACGGGGGGAGACACCCCGGCCTATCGGAGGTACGAGCACCGTCAATGCGGCGCTCATGTGTGTGACACGGGGGCGTGGGCAGCGAGCGGGGGGTGTAAGGAGCAATGGAGGGCGTAGAGAGTTGTCTAGGAGAGACGCCGTGCGCCGAGCAGTCACACAGCCACCGATCCGTGCCCGCAGCGACTTTGCCCCGGCGTGGCTGGACGGCAGCGCGGCGGTGCGATGAGAGATATGCGCGCCTACCACATGCCCTGACGGTTCACCCATACGTTGTGTCCACCGTCCTCGGCGCTACCCTCACAGGTCGACATGCGCGCCGCCATCTTGCACAACCATACAATCTCGGTGTCGTCGATGAGGAGCCTATGCGGCAGGCTTCATCGGCAGTCCAGATCACTCAAGGCAGGTCGCCGATGTGATCTTTGCGCCCAAGTCTCCATGTAAACATCGGGCGCAACGCGTTCGCTCCGCCACATCTCGCTATCTACACAGTTCGTGTATCAGGTAGCCGAGTCCGACACCAAAGCCTGAGAAAAGAGGCTACACTGGACTGGAGCGATATACGGTAGTGCTCGGCTTGTAGAAGGTATGTCGATGGCGAAATGGACAGCCGCGGATATCCCCGATTTGTCCGGCCGCGAGGCGGTGGTGACTGGGGCGAACAGCGGGCTGGGATTTCAGACGGCCCTGGAGTTGGCGCGGCATGGCGCGCGCGTGGTGATGGCTTGCCGGGACCAGGGGCGCGGCGCGCAAGCCGTGGACAGGGTCCGCGCGGCGGCGCCTGGCGCGCAGGTCGAACTGGGCGCGCTTGATCTGGCGGAGCTGGCGTCGGTGCGACGTTTCGCGGCGTGGTATCGGGAGCGGCGCGAGCGCGAGGGACTTGATCTGCTGGTGAACAACGCGGGTGTGATGGCGATACCGCACCGCCGGACCGCGGATGGGTTCGAGATGCAGTTGGGCACGAATCACCTGGGCCACTTCGCGCTGACCGGACTCCTATTGCCCCTGCTCACGGCGCGACCAGGCGCGCGCGTGGTCACGGTCAGCAGCATCGCTCATCGCGCCGGCTGGATCAGCTTCGGCAACCTGCAGCGTGAGCGGCGCTACGAGCGCTGGACCGCCTACGGCCAAGCGAAGCTGGCGAACCTGCTGTTCGCCTTCGAGCTGCAGCGGCGCGCCGACGCCGTCGGCGTGGACCTGTTGAGCATGGCCGCGCATCCGGGCTACGCGGCGACTAACTTGCAGGCGGTCGGTCCCCAGATGTCTGGCGCGCGGCTTTCAGCCAGGCTTTTCGACGCCGCCAACCGCGTCGTCGCCCAATCGGGCGCGGGGCGCCTTGCCCTCGCTCTATGCCGCCACGTCCCCCGACGCGCGGGGCGGCGCTTACTACGGTCCCGATGGGCTGGGCGAAGTCCGGGGTTACCCTACGCGCGTCAAGGCGGCGCGGCGCGCCTACGACGAACGCACGGCGCGCCGCCTATGGCAGGTCTCCGAGGATCTGACGGGAGTGCGCTACGACAGCCTCGACGCCAAAATTTTGCAAAAAGCGTCGCGCGTTTGACGGACAACGCCGGCTCATATACAGTGGAAGTAGATTATAGTATATGTAGATGTGGATGATGGTCGGGGAAGAGATCGTCTAAGCGGGCTCTATGCTCGCTCTGGCGACGCCGAAGGGGAAAGCCGCGTGGGGCGCATAGGCCGGCGCGGTGAAACTCTCAGGCAAAGGGACCTCGGCCGGACGAACCTCTGAACGCGCCGCCACCGGTTATCAGCCGGTAGCGTGTGAACAGGGTGGAGAAGCCGTGTACCACTAGGGTACAGCGCGCCTTTCCACCCTGTTTGTTTTTAAGCCGTCAGCGATCAGCGAGCAGCTTTTTAGTTATTCGATGGTATCGGTACATAGCAATGTCCCTGTCATTGCTACGGCATGTTCCCTGCTTCGCAAGAAGCTGACAGCTGACAGCTGACAGCTGATCGCTGATGGCTAATAGGAGGAGGCTATATGAAACACACCCCGCTCTACCAGGAGCATCTCAAGCTGGGAGCGCGCATGGTCCCCTTCGGTGAGTGGGAGATGCCCGAGCGCTACACAAGTATCATCGAGGAGCATCGCGCCACCCGTACCGCCGCTGGGCTGTTCGACCTCTCGCACATGGGCGAGTTCCTCGTCTCCGGCGCGGCGGCGGCCGACCTCGTGCAATACCTCGTGACCAACGACGTCGCGACGCTCCCCGTCGACGGCGCCCTCTACGCGCCGATGTGTCAGGACGACGGCGGCATCGTCGACGACATCATCGTCTACCGCCCTGGCTACCTGTCCGCGCACTACCTGCTCGTCGTCAACGCGTCCAACATCGCCAAGGACCTGGCCTGGGTGCGCGACACGGCGCGCGGCCTCGGCATCGAGCGCGACGTGGATATCGACGACCGAAGCCAACATATGGCGCTGATCGCCTTGCAGGGGCCGCGCGCCATGGACATCCTCGACCCGCTGATGGTCGACTCCCTGCGCGACCTCAAGCCCTTCCATATGCTAGCCGGCGATGTCACCGACGGCGTCGAGGCGATGGTCTCACGTACCGGCTACACCGGCGAGGACGGCTTCGAGCTCTATGTCAACGAACAGGCCGCGTCCAGCCTCTGGAATCTGTTGCTCAAGCGCGGGCGCGACCACGGTCTCCTGCCCGTGGGGCTTGGCGCGCGCGACACCCTGCGCCTGGAGGCGCGCCTGCCCCTCTACGGCAACGACATCGACGAGACCACCACGCCGCTCGAAGCCGGTCTTGGCCGCTTCGTCAAGCTCGACGACGGCGACTTCCAGGGCCGCGACGCCCTGCGCCGGCAGAAAGAGGAGGGACTGAAGAAACGCTTGGTTGGCCTGGAGATGGAGGATCGCGCTATCCCGCGCCCGCACTACCCCGTGACCCACGAGGGCCGCGAGGTCGGCCACGTCACCAGCGGAACGTTCTCGCCAACCCTCAATAAAGGCATCGCGCTGGCCTACGTCGAGGCCGGCCTTGCCCCCGTCGGTACGAACGTCGAGATACAGGTCCGCGACCAACCGCATCCGGCGCGCGTGGTGAAGACGCCTTTTTACCATAGAAGTAAGGCTGACGTGGGAGGGAACTAATCCCTCACCCCCGACCCCTCTCCCTGTGTGCGGGAGAGGGGAGCAATAAGGAGAGAGTATATGTACCCGGACGACCTGAAATACGCCCAGACGCATGAGTGGGTCCGCCTCGGCGGCGATGGTGAGCCGGCCACGATCGGCATCTCGCAGTTCGCGCAGGAAGAACTCGGCGACCTCGTCTACGTCGACCTGCCCCAGGTGGGGCGCACGCTACAGGCGGGCGAGAACTTCGGCTCGGTCGAGTCGGTCAAGACCGTCTCCGACGTCTACGCCCCCGCCGCTGGCGAGGTGACCGAGGTCAACGACGCCCTAGCCGGCCAACCCGAGAAAGTCAACACCGACCCCTACGGCGAGGGCTGGCTGATCAAGCTCAAGCTCGCCGACCCCGCCGACCTCGACAAGCTCATGGACGCCAAAGCGTACGAGGCTAACGTCGGGCCGGGACACTAATAGTCGTGAGTCGTGAGTCGTGAGTGGGACGACGGTCAAACATCGCAGGCCGTGTACACCATCCAACGGATGACTCACGACTCACGACTCACGACTGAATCAGGAGACACGCGTGACCAACACCTACACCCCGCATACTACTGAAGACCGGCGCGCGATGCTGGAGACGATTGGCGTCGATAGCATCGAAGATCTGCTCGCGCCCGTGCCGGCCGCGCTGCGCGCGAAGCCGTTGGACCTGCCGCCCGCGCTCAGCGAGTCGGCCGTGCTGCGCCACCTCGCCGGCCTGGCGCGCCGCAACGTCACGACCGAGACACACGTCTCGTTCCTGGGCGGCGGCGCCTACCACCACCACATCCCCGCCGCCGTGAGCGCGCTCGCGTCGCGCGGCGAGTTCGTGACCGCCTACACACCCTACCAGCCCGAGTTCTCGCAGGGCACGCTACAGGTCATCTACGAGTGGCAGTCGCTCATCTGCGAACTGACCGGCCTGGACATCTCCAACGCCTCGCTCTACGACGCCGCGACCGGCTGCGCCGAGGCCGCCGCCATGTCCGTCAACGCCACGGGGCGCGGCACGGTCGTCGTGGCCGGCAGCATCAACCCCGACTACCTGGCCGTGCTGCGTACCTACCTCACCACGCAGAGCCTGACCCTGCGTGTAGTCCCCGCCCCCGACGGCGTGGTCGAACCGGCCGCGCTTGAGGCCGCCCTGGACGACGACACGGCCGTCGTGATCGCGCAGTCACCCAACTTCTATGGGCTGATCGAGGATCAGGCGGCGCTGGCCGCAGCCGCGCACGCGCGCGGCGCGCTCTACGTGTCGTGCGTCAACCCGCTCTCGTTGGCGCTGTTGGCCTCGCCTGGCGAGGTAGGCGCCGACATCGCCACGGGCGACGCGCAGCCGTTCGGCGTCGCCTTGCAATACGGCGGCCCCTACGCCGGCTTCCTGTCCGCGCGCGAGGCGCTGCTGCGCCGCATGCCCGGCCGCATCACCGGCGCGAGCCTGGACAGCCACGGCCACCGCGCCTACGTGCTGACGCTGCAGACGCGCGAGCAGCACATCAAGCGCGACAAAGCGACCTCCAACATCTGCTCCAACCATGCCCTCTGCGCCACCATCGCCACGATCTATCTGGCGCATCAGGGCAAGGCCGGTCTGCGCGACACCGCGACCCTATGCGTGCAAAAGGCCCACTACGCGGCCGAGCGCATCGCCGCGCTGCCCGGTTACAGCCTGCGCTTCGATGGCCCCTTCTTCCACGAATTCGTCGTGCGCTGCCCCAGGCCGGCGGCCGAGGTCGCCCACGCCCTGCTCGACGAGGGCATCCTGGGCGGCGTCCCGCTCGACGGCAGCGGATCGAGCGGCAGCATCGTGGCGCGCGAGCGCCGCATGGGCGACGACAAGAATAATAACGCGGATACGGACCTGGCGAACTGCCTGCTCGTGTGTGTAACCGAAGTCAACAGCAAAGACGACATCGACCGGCTCGTGGCTGGTCTAGCAAAGGCGGCGGCGTAATATGACCAGTACCCTCGAACCAACCCAGACTCACATGCAAAACGCGCCGGAGGAGCGGCGCGTCCCGGCAGCCGTGGCCGCGCTCCTGGACGCGGGCGTGGTACAGCCCTCGCCGCAGGCGGCCCCGCCCGGTTCACCCGGCGCGGAGGAGTCCACCATCTTCGACCTCAGTGTGCCGGGGCGGCGTACCGCGCCGGTCGCGACGCTCGATGTCCCGGCCAAAGAACTCGACGCGTTGATCCCCGCGAAGTATCGACGGCAAAGTGAACCGGAGCTGCCCGAACTCTCGGAACTGCAGGTGGTGCGCCACTTCACGCGTCTCTCGCAGCGCAACTACAGCATCGACGGCGGCATGTACCCGCTCGGCTCCTGCACCATGAAGTACAACCCCAAGCTGCACGAGAAAGTCGCGGCCGAGCCCGGCTGGGCGGCGGTACACCCGTGGCAACCCGACGCGACGGCGCAGGGCACGCTGCAACTGCTCTATGAACTACAGCAGTACCTGTGCGAAGTGGGCGGCATGGACGCCTTCACACTACAGCCGGCCGCCGGCGCGCACGGCGAGTTCACCGGCATCGCCATGATCCGGGCCTACCATGAGAGCCGTGGCGAGGGCGACCAGCGGCGCGAGGTCATCGTGCCCGACAGCGCGCACGGCACCAACCCAGCCAGCGCGGCGGCGGCGGGCTACGCCACCGTCGAAGTCAAGAGCAACGCCCAGGGGCGCGTCGACGTCGCGGACCTGCGCCGCCTCGTCGGCCCCCGTACGGCGGCGCTGATGCTGACCAACCCCAACACGCTCGGCCTGTTCGAGCGGGACATCGCGGAGATTGCCGCGATCGTACACGCGGCCGGCGCGCAATTGTACTACGACGGCGCCAACCTCAACGCCATCATGGGCATCGCGCGTCCCGGCGATATGGGCTTCGACGTGGTGCACTTCAACCTGCACAAGACCATGACCACGCCGCACGGCGGCGGCGGCCCGGGGACCGGCCCGGTCGGCGTCAAGAGCCACCTCGCGCCGTTCCTGCCCGTGCCCATCGTGGCCAGGCGCGACGATGACTCGTACTATCTGTCATACGACTACCCCCGGTCGATCGGCAAGATGCGCTCGTTCTGGGGCAACGTGGGGCTACTGGTGCGCGCCTACACCTACGTGCGCACGCTGGGGCCGGACGGCTTGACCGAGGCCAGCTGCGACGCGGTGCTCAACGCCAACTACCTGCGCGCATTGGTGGCCGATGTGCTGGAGTTGCCGTACGAGGGGCCGTGCATGCACGAGTTCGTGGCCTCGGCGCGGCGCTACAAGCGAGAGAAGGGCGTGCGCACGCTCGACATCGCCAAGCGCCTGATCGACTACGGCTTCTACCCGCCGACGGTCTACTGGCCGCAGGTAGTGGAAGAGTGCCTGATGGCCGAGCCGACCGAGACAGAAGACAAAGAAACGCTGGACCGCTTCGCCGCCGCGCTGCACGCCATTGCACGCGAGATCGCGACGGACCCTGCCCTCGTCAAAGGCGCGCCGCGCGAAACGCTGGTCGGGCGCATCGACGAGACCCGCGCCGCCCGCCAGCCCGACCTGCGCTGGCGCAAGCAGAGTAGCCAGTAGTCCAGGGTCTGTGAAAAGTCCTGGGAGCGCGGGCGTCTCGCCCGTCCCCGTCGTTTCTGGGAGCGCGGACGTCTCGTCCGCCCCGGTGTGGGCGCCGGGATGAACGCGTGACGGGCGGCGACACACCAGCCCTGCGGGGATGGTTAGCCCGCGCCTGCGGACGCCGGGGCGGACGAGACGTCCGCGCTCCCAGTGCCGGTCACCCCGAGACTTTTGCGCGCTAACGACTTTTCACAGACCCTGCTCCTGTTTGGCGCTCCATCCGGTTGTTGGTCCACTCCATGCTCCCCGGCGCTCGCGGCCGGGGCTAGCCGCGCGACCTGGGACTAGCATATACTGGACGTAGGGCCGTCGCCTAGCCTTTTCGTGCGGCAAAAGTGCGGGAAAGATGCGGCACAGATGCGGCCAGGGCGGGGATACGCTGATGCGGGAGCTGGCACACTTTCGAGACATGGTGCGGGCGCACCGCCGCGCCCTGGGGCGCACGCAGCAGGAGTTGGCCCGCGCCATCGGACTGCACCCCAATGTGTTCAGCCACAAGCTGCACGAGCGCGACGACGCCACGTTGACCCAGGCTGACGTGGTGGCGATCGTCCGCACACTGGCGGCCTGGGGGCGCTGACCACGCGGGCCGAGGCGCACGCCCTGCTGGCGATGATGTCCGTGCCGCCGCACGCCCTCCCCGCGTCCGCGTGGGCCGTCCCCCCGCTCGCCGACCTCGCCTCCGCTGAGGCCGCGCCGGCCGGTGCCCAGCCCGTCTCCCCGGCCTCCTCCGTCCTCTCGGCGCCCGCGCCGGCCACTCCCGCTGTGCCGGGTCCGCTGTGGTCGCGGCCCAGCCTGCTGCCGCTCCCCTTACCCGAGCCGACCACGCCCCTGATCGGCCGGGTGGAGGAGCGCGCCGCCGTCCACGCCGCGCTGGCCGCCTCCCGCCTGGTGACCCTCACCGGCGTCGGCGGGACCGGCAAGACGCGCCTTGCCCTGCAGGTGGCGCATGAGACTGTGAGCGACATCCAGTTCGCCGACGGCGTGGCCTTCGTCGACCTGGCGCCCCTGCGCGACGCCGCCCTCCTCCCGCTCAGGCTCACCGAGGCGCTGGACCTGCCCGCGCACCGCGCCGCCTCGCCCGAGGTCCAGCTCAGCGAGGCGCTGCGCGCCCGCCACCTGCTCCTGGTGGTCGATAATCTGGAGCATCTGCTGGAGGAGGCGGCGCTGTTGGGGCGGCTGCGAGCAGCCGCCCCGCGCCTGCGCATCCTGGCGACCAGCCGCGTCCCGCTGCGCCTCTACGGTGAGCAGGAGATCCATGTGCCGCCGTTGCCGCTGCCCATGGACGGCGCCGGTGAGCCATCCGACCCGACGCGGAGCGAGGCCGTGCAGCTCTTCGTCGCGCGGGCGCGGGCCGTGTCGCCGGGGTTCGCCCCCACCGGCGCGGCGCTCGCGGCGGTCGCGGCCATCTGCGCGGCCCTCGACGGCCTGCCGCTGGCCATCGAGCTGGCCGCCGCGCGGATCAAGCTCTTTCCCCCCGACGCGTTGCTGTCGCGCCTGGGCGCGCGGTTGGCCCTCCTCACCGATGGTCCGCGCAACCTGCCGGAGCGCCAACGGACGATGCGCGGGGCGCTCGACTGGAGCTATGCGCTGCTCACGCCCGAGGAGGGTGCGCTCTTCGCCCGCCTGGGCGTCTTCGCCGGCCCCTTCGACGCGGTCGCGGCAGCCGCGGTCCGCGCCCCGGACGACGCGGGCGGCGCCTGCGGCGCCGAGGGCCCCTCCGCGCCTGATGCGGGCGCCGCTCTCACTGCCGGGGACCAGCAGACGGACCTGATGCTGGGGCGCCTGGCGTCCCTGGCGGACCAGGGCCTGCTGGAGGTCACGTCTGGCCTCACTCCCCGCTTCCGGATGCTGGTCACCGTGCGCGCATATGCGCTGGCTCGCCTGGCCGAGGCGGGCGAGCAGGAGGCCGTCCAGATGCGGCACGTCCGGTACTATCTCGCGCTGGCGGAGGCAGCGGAGCCGGCGCTGACGGGACCGGAGCAGGGTGAGTGGTTAGCGCGGCTGGAGGGGGAGCGTGACAACCTGCGCGCGGCTGGAGGGGGAGCGTGACAACCTGCGCGCGGCGCTGGCCGACGACACGAGCGCCCAGAGCGCGCTTCCGCATGAGACGCACGAGCGCGGCGCGTCCGGGCCGCGCCTGGCGGGCGCGCTGTGGCGCTTCTGGCGCGCGCGGGGCTATCTCGGCGAGGGGCGCGCGTGGCTGGACGCGGCGCTGGCGCGGACCGCCGCGTGGGGCGACGCGACCACGGCCGCGCCGGTCGCCCCCCTACACGCCAAAGTACTCAGGGGGGCGAGCGTACTCGCGCGCGACCAGGGCGACTACCAGCGGGCCACGGCGCTGGGCGAGGACGCGCTAGCGCTGAGCCGGCGGATGGAGGACGCGGCGGGGATCGCGGAGGCGCTCAACGGGCTGGGCGTGGTGGCCTATCTCGCGGGCGATCCCGCCCGTGCGATGGCGTTGCACACGGAGAGTCTGGCCGTGTATCGCGCGCGGGGCCAGACGTCGCGGGGCGCCGTGGTCCTCAACAACCTGGGGCTCGTGGCGCAACGCGCGGGCGACCCCGCGGGCGCGCAGGCGCTGCACGCGGAGAGCCTGGCTCTCAAGCGCGCCCTAGGCGACACACGAGGCATCGCGATCTCGCTCCACAACCTGGGCGTGGTAGCCCTCGTTCAGGGTGACATAGAGCGGGCGGCGCCCCTCTTCGCGGAGAGCCTGACCCTCAAGCACGGCCTGGGGAACATGCAGGGCATCGCCGCCTCGCTCGACGGTCTCGCCGAAGTGGCCGGCGCGGGCGGACAAGCGCGCCGGGCCGCGCGGCTGCTGGGCGCGCCGGCGGCCCTGCGCGTCGCCATCAAGGCCCGCCCCAAACAGGGCCCGAGCGCGCACTACGGCCGCACCGTCGCGGGGGCGCGCGCAGCGCTGGGCGAGGGACCTTCGTGGCGGCGTGGGCGGAGGGGGAGGCCTGGCCGCTGGAGCAGGCCATCACCGACGCGCTGGCCCTCGCCCCAGCCGTCTTCGTGGCGCCTTCAGCTGCTCGCGCTGCTGTACTATCGTATGGCGTATGTCCAGAATAGATGCGTGACGACGAGGGTGGGTATTTGTTACCTTTCGGCGCCGTGACTCGTCATAGCTACTATAGGGCGCCTCGTCCCTATGGCACAGACGGTGATACTATCGGGATGCAGGACCCGACCGCTAACCGCGTCAGGCCAACGACGACGGACGACGATAGAGGAGCTCGACATGCTAGATCGACCGACGGCGCCTAAGACATCCGAGCGCCCGCTGCAAGCCCCGGCTACAGGTCGGGGCGCCGGCAGCCCAGTCTACAGCCGCAAAGGCGCGATCCTGGCCGGGCTCGCCGGCCTGAGCCTGCCCGGGCTCGGCGTGGGCATGGCGCCCGGTTTGCTTGCCGCTCCCATTGGAGCGCCGCCACGCGCGGCGCGGCCAGCCGCCTCGCCAGCGGTGTTGCGGCGACTGGTGAGCGGAACGCGCGACTTCGGGTTCGACCTCTTCGGCCGGTTGATCACCGCGCCCGGCGCGGGGACGACAAATGTCTTCATCTCGCCCTTCAGCATCGCCACCGCGTTGAGCATGGCCTACAACGGCGCGCGTGGCGCCACCGCGGCGGAGATGGCCGCCGCCTTGAAGCTCAACGGCTTGAGCCTGGATGAGGTCAACGCAGGATACGCCACGCTGCTGCCGTTACTGACCGGCGCCGACCCCGCCGTGCGCGTGGACATCGCCAACTCGCTGTGGGCGCGCGACGGCGTCACCTTCAATCCGGCATTCTTACGGCGCGTCGGCGCCGCGTACCAGGCGCGTCTGACCAACCTCGACTTCGGCGCGCCTCACGCCGGCGCGACGATTAACGCGTGGGTCCGCGCGCATACTAACGGCATGATCGACGGCATCGTCCCCGCTCACCTCGATCCCTACGCGTTGCTGTACCTGATCAACGCCATCTATTTCAAGGGGCAATGGACCTCGCCCTTCGAGCAGAAGCTCACCACGCCCCACCCCTTCACAAGCGCGAGCGGCGCCCGTAAGAGCGTGCCAATGATGACGCGGCATGGCGGCTTCCCATACTACCAGGGGCCCGACTACCAAGCTATCGAGCTTGCTTATGGCGCCGGTAAGACCGGCATGATCGTCGTGCTGCCCGCCATGGGCGCGAGCTTGGCGCGGGTACAGGCGCGGCTGATCGCACCCGGCTTCGACGACCTGGTGTCCCGGTTAGCCAACGCCCAGGGCGCCCTCTCCCTGCCGAGGTTCTCCGTCAGTTATAGCGCCACGCCCAACCTGAACGGTCCGCTGGCGCGTCTGGGCATGGGTCGCGCGTTCATACGGGACGAGGCCGATTTCACCGCCATGTTCGCGTCCCCACCGCCCGCGCACGCACACATCAGTGCGGTCGCGCATAAAGCGGTCATGCATGTGGACGAGAAAGGCACAACCGCGGCCGCCGTCACGTCCATCGGCGTGGTCGGAGCGACCGCGGTCAGGCGAGAGTTCAGCATGGTCGTCGACCGTCCCTTCTTCTGCGCCATTCGTGAGCATACCAGCGGCGCCATTCTGTTCGTGGGCCAGATCACCGACCCCGAGACGGCATAGTTTGACCCACTGGCCAACATTCAGGGTCTGTGAAAAGTCCTGGGAGCGCGGGCGTCTCGCCCGTCCCCGGTGTGCGCGCCGGGATGAGCGCCTGACGGGCGGCAGCGTACTGGCCCTGCGGGGATGGCCGGCCCACGCCCGCGGACGCCGGGGACGGGCGAGACGCCCGCGCTCCCAGTGGAACCTGCCTCACGGACCTGGGCCAACATTCCAACCCCGTGCGGCGCCTTCAACTGCTCGCGCTGCTATAGTGCCGCACAGCGTAGTTCCAGAACAAGTGCGTGGCGACGAGGGAGGCGGCGGCGAGAGCGAGTCCCACCGGGAGCAGGCGTAGGTCGGCCGTGCCGAGCAGCGCCTGCGCGGGGAAGGTCGTGGCGAAGGCGACGGGGACGGCGAAGGTCAGCAGCGCCCGCACCACGCCCTTGAAGAACGGGACCGGATAGCGCGCCGTCTCGAACACGCTGTAAAAGAGCGTGTCGAGCGTATCCACCTGCACCAACCAGAAGGACAGCGTGACCGTGAAGAACCATAGCGCGTAGAGCAGGATCAGGCCGCACGTCCCGAAGGCGAGCGCCGCGGCGACGCCGAGGACGCTCCAGTGCACGCCGGCGCTGTTCCCGGCATAGACTGCCAGGGCCAGTCCGCCGAGCGCGTTGGCCGCCTCGGGGAGTTCCAGCGTGCGCAGGCTGCTCAGGAACTGGCTGGAGGCCGGTCGCAGCAGCAGGAAGTCCATCTCGCCGCGCCGGATGTAGCCGGAGATGGCGAACATGTTGGGCGCGATCTGCAAGCCGATGACGCCATCGGCGATGCGGTAGATCCCGACCAACAACAGCGCCTGCGCCTGTGACCACCCCGCGACTGTGTTTGTGAAGCGGTACAGTAGCAAGAACGTGAATACGGCCAGGGCAAGCTGCGCGACGCCCTCGCCAACCCCAATCAGGAAGTTGGCGCGGTATTCCGTCTCGCGGACGAACGCGATGATGGCGAAGCGGCGCCACAGCCGCAGGTAGCGTATCAGGGAACGCATCGCCCTACGCCCCCACCGCGCCGTAGGACCGCAGCCCGAGGCGCCAGACCAGGCGGTAGCACAGGTAGAGCACGACGCAGTACCCAATTTGCCAGGCGAAGCCGTGGGCAACCTCCCGCGAGGAGAGCCGGCCTGTCACCACTTCCAGCGGGAACGAGATGGTGTAGCGGAAGGGCTGGGCGTCGACGAAGCCTTTGAGCCCCGGCGGGAAGAGCGCCAGCGGGACGAACTGGCCGGCCAGGAGCGTGGCGATCAAGTCCTTGACGCGCACCAGGCCGCGGATATCGTGCATCCAGAAGGCCAGCGCGCCGATCACAAAGTCGATCAGGAAAGCGATCGCCGCGCCCAACGGGACGGAGAGGGCGAACAGAATCCACGCGCTTGGGCTCGTGGGCAGGCGCAGGTCAGCGCGGAAGGCCAGCGCGACCAAGCCGACCAGCGGGAGCAGCAGCGGCAGCTTGACCAGCTTCTCGCCGATGTTGTTGCCGACATCGCGCAGGATGTACGGCGCTGGGCGCAGCAGCCAGGGCGAGAGGCCGCCCAACCGAATGTTTTCGGCCACGAACGGCGCCGTCCATGTCGCGGTCAGCATCGAGACGACGCTGAGCAGCAGGTAGTACGTCACGAACTGCCCCCGGCTGTAGGGCAGCGCGACGCCCTGTGCGCTCACGGTCAGCCAGACCAGCAGCGAGATCAGCGGCACGGTGACGGTGTTGAGCATGTAGATGAAGAAAGCGCCGCGGTAGGCCAGGGTCGCCACCACGTTCATCGTGACCTGTCGCCACAGTATCCGCCCCAGCCGCGTACAGGCGCTCATTGTCCCCCGCTCCCCGCGGCGACGCCGCCGAAGATGTCGCGCACGATGTCCTCGACCGGGACCTCCGCGATGCTCAGGTCGGCCATCGACCCCAGCTGTAGGAGTCGACCGGCCGCGTCGGCGACCTGATCGCGCGGGACCGACAGGCTGAGGGTCAGCGGGTCGTCGCCCGGCTGGATGGACAGGCCGGCGAGGACGGCCTGCGCGCGCGCTTCCGTGACGGGTTCCGTGAAGACGGCGCGTAGCCTCTTATGCGGCGCCGCCTGCTCGATGAGCGCGGCGAGCGTGCCGTCGTAGCCCAGGCGGCCGTGATCGATCAAGAGCACGCGCGGGCACAGCTCCTCGATGTCGGCCATGTAGTGGCTGGTCAACAGGATCGTCGTGCCCCGTTCGCGGTTTAGCTGGCGTAGGAACACACGCACGCGCTGCTGCGAGACCACGTCGAGCCCGATGGTCGGCTCATCGAGGAACAGCACGTCCGGCTCATGCACGAGCGCGACCAACAACTCCATCTTCATGCGCTCACCGAGCGAGAGCTTGCGCACCTGCACGCGCAGCAGGCGCTCCACGTCGAGCAGGTCGGCGAGTGCGTCGACGGCGCGGCGGAATCGCTCCGGCGGGATGTCGTACATCTCTTTGTGCAGCAACAGGGTCTCCATAGCGGGGATGTCCCACCACAGCATGTTCTTCTGGCCCATCACGAGGGCGATGCGGCGCAGGTAGTCACGCTCACGGCGGGAGGGCGTGTGGCCGAGCACGGTCGCGGCGCCGGCGCTGGGATAGAGCAGCCCGCACAGCATCTTGAGCGTCGTTGTCTTGCCCGCGCCGTTGGGCCCCAGGAAGCCGACAACCTCGCCCCTCTCGATAGTGAACGAGATATCTTCGACGGCGCGGGTTTCCAGCGACTGCCGCCGGAAGAGGCTGCGCAGAGAGCCGCACACGCCCAGCTCCTTGCGGTGGTAGCGATAGGTCTTGGTCAGGCCGCGCACGTCGATGGCGGTCGTGGGCGCATACATGGATTGGTTAACCCCTCTTTCCCGTCCTCTCGGACACGCGCCTATCTTGTGTCAGGCAAGCGTCCGGAGCGGGCGGCAGCATGAGCGTAATAGCGCGCGGGCCGGCGGTCGAGCGATATGGCATGCCCCGTACAAACGACGTGACCATGCGATCCTCAGCGCTGCCGATCTGCCGGGCGCACGAAGAAGACGGCTGCACGCCGACGCCGTAAGGCGGCCGCGCTAGCCGTATGACCCGTGAGGGAGGGCCAGGCCACAGCCGCGAAATGCGCGGGGGAAGAGGTGTGGTCTGGCCCTAGTTAGGTAGGATGCTGAGACTACTCATGATTCGGCGCTCTTTTCGGGGAAAGTGTGGTTGGTACCCTCATTATAAAGGTGAGCTATGGGCGCGTCAACAAGCGAGCGCGTCTGCACGTCCCCATAGACTTGACAACCACCTTACTACGTTTTATGATATATCGTGAAACGTAGTAGCGGCGAGGAGGTGTGATGGTGGACGACAATCTGTCCGAGCTTGCGCGCTTCTCGGACCCGGCGCTGCTGATCCTGGTCAGCCTAGCCTGCGGCCCGAAGCACGGCTACGCCATGATGGACGATATCGAGCGGCTCAACGGCTTGCGGCTGGGGCCGGGCACGCTCTACGGCGCCCTAGCCCGCCTGGAGCGGCGCGGCCTGATCGAGGCGCTCCCGGCCGAGGAACGTCGCCGGCCCTATCGCCTGACTGCGCCCGGCGCGGCGACCCTGCGCGCGCAACTCGACGGACTGCGATCGTTCGCCGCGACCGGCCTGCGTCGCCTGTCTATGGCGCCGGGAGGGGCATGATGAAGAAGCTGGTGGCTCTCTATCCGCGCGCCTGGCGCGAGCGCTACGGCGAGGAGTTCCTGGCCCTACTCGACGAGCAGCCCATGACCCCGCGCGTCGTCGTCGACCTGCTGCGGGGCGCGCTCGACGCCCACCTGCATCCCCAAAAGGGGGGAACAGTCCCGCGCGCCGCCAGCGGCGTGGTCCCGCCCGCCGCCAGTTCGGCGCGCGCCAATATCTTAATGGGCGCCGTGCTCATCCACATCGAGATCGCGCTGCGGCTGGTGGCGCTGTGCGACGCGGGGCTACGGGACTACCTGCGCGAACTGTCGGCCACGGCGGCGCCGGGGCCGTTCCTCGTGCCCAAGTTCCTGTGCGCCGTCCCTGCTCCAGCGGGCGACACGCCTGATGGCGCGACGGCGCGCCCGCCCATCGTGACCACCGGCGCGCGGCGCCCCATCGTCCCGACAGGACCCAGCTCGCCGAAGCGGGGCTGTCGTAGCGTATCTACTGAGAGCCGGCGATCCCAGTAGATGACGATCACCCACTCCACATAGCGGTAAACAAAAACATGACATGATTAGAGCGAGGGGAGAAGACACATGGACATGCCACACGCCATCTATTTCGGCGGCGCGCTGATCGGCGCGGGGGTCCTGTTCGGTCTCGCGGCCCTTGGTGCCGCCACGGGCGACGGCATCCTGGTCTCGCGCACAGTCGAGGGCATCGCGCGCCAGCCGGGTGCGCGCGGGCAATTGCTCACCACCATGTTTATCGGCATCGGCCTCGTCGACTCGCTGCCCATCATCGCCTTGGTGCTCGCGATCGTCCTCATCTTCGCCACGCCCGTAAAATGAATCCAGCCCTGCTTTCCTTCTCACTGTATTGCCTCCTTAGTAAAATGACAAGTTTGCTTGACAAACACCGGCAGGCGTGTCATACTGCGGATGTCAAACGTGCTTGACATTGAAGGAGGAGAGATATGGCACCCGTGAAGAGCATGGAACAGCAGTGTGGGAGGGGAGAGACGACGTTCATGAAGAGCGCGGGGTGGACATACCTCAAAGAGTTTGGGGCCGCGATGCTTGTCTATGTCATCGTGGTCTTTGTTTCGACATTCATTATCATCGCGCATCCTCACGCGCCCTGGCGTTTTCCGCTCGCCTTGACACCAATGGTCCCGGCGACATTCGCACTGTGGGCGTTCGTGCGTCATCTGCGGCGCCTGGACGAGTTGCAGCGCCGCATCCAGTTCGAAGCCCTGTCCATAGCCTTCGGGGGGACAGCCTTGCTGACCTTCAGCTACGGCTTTGTCGAAAACGTCGGCTTCCCGCACCTCAACTGGTTTTTTGTCTGGCCGCTCATGGCCGTACTCTGGGGAATCGGCCAAGCCCTGGCAAGGCGGAGATACCGCTGATGCGGAACTCGCTGAAAGTCCTGCGCGCCATGCGCGATTGGTCGCAGGCCGATCTCGCCGATCGCCTGGATGTCTCGCGGCAGACCGTAAACGCCCTCGAGACGGGCAAGTACGACCCAAGCCTGCCCCTGGCCTTCAAGATCGCGCGGCTGTTCGGCCAATCGATAGAGGACATCTTCACGCCCGAGCCTGATGACGCCGCACTGGACCAGACGTCCGCCGGCGCGACGCGGCTACATGAGGTGTCGGTGTAGAAGCCGGAAGTCGTGAGTCGTGAGTCGTGAGTCGTGAGTCGTGAGTCGTGAGTCGTGAGTCGTGAGTCGTGAGTCGGAAGTAAGTGCGACAGGTTAAACCCTCGAATAGCAATCTATCTGCTCACCACGAAGAACAACTTCCGACTTCCGACTTCCGACTTCCGACCAGGAGAATACAATGATCGAAGTACGCGATCTGTACAAGAGCTTCGGCAAGGTGCGCGCCGTGGACGGCGTGTCCTTCGCGGCGAGCGCGGGCGAGGTGTTCGGCGTGCTCGGCCCCAACGGCGCCGGCAAGACGACGACGCTGCGCCTGTTGGCGACGACGATCAAGCCGGATCGCGGGACGGCCAGCGTGCACGGCTACGACATCGTGCGCGAGCCCATCAAGGTGCGCCAGCGCCTGGGCGTACTGACCGCCAGCATCGGGCTCTACCCACGCCTGACCGCCCGCGAGAACGTGGCCTACTTCGCCCGCCTCTACGGGCTATCCGACGCGGCCATGAAGCAGCGCATCGACGAGTTGTTCCGCCTACTGGACATGGAGGAGTACGCCGACCGCCGCACCGACACGTTCTCCACCGGGATGAAGCAGAAGGTCGCCATCGCGCGCGCCGTCGTGCACGACCCGCCGGTCATGATCTTCGACGAGCCGACCAGTGGGCTCGATGTGCTCGGCGCACGCACCGTGGTCGAGTTCATCCGCTCCTGCCGGGCGCAGGGCAAGTGCGTACTGCTCTCCACGCACCAGATGGTCGAGGCCGCCAAGCTGTGCGACCGCGTGGCCATCATCCACGCTGGGCGCATCCAGGCCAGCGGGACCGTGCCCGACTTGCTGGCGCGCACCGGCGCGTCCGACTTGGAGGACGCCTTCATGGCGCTCATCTCGGCTCCATCGACCGCTGCCACACCCATAGCCAGAACCGAGGAGGCCGTCCGTGCGTAACATCCTGATTATTTGGGCCAAAGAGCTGCGCGACACGGTGCGCGACCGCCGCACTCTCATGGTGATGGTGCTGGTCCCGATCCTGTTGACGCCGGCCCTGATCGTGGGCATGAACGCGCTGGTTCATGCGACCTCGAGCAAGCCCGTCCACATCGCCGTTTCCGGCCAGACGGCAGCGCCTCAGCTTGTGGCGCTGCTGCGGCGCCAACCGCTCGTAACCGTGACCGGCAGCGCCAACCCGGCCGGGGCCGTCAAGCGGGGCAGCGCCGACGCAGGTCTCGTCATCGCGGGGGGCTTCGCTTCGCGCGTTGAAGGGGGCGCGGCGGGCACGCTCACCGTGGTGGTGGATTCCACGCAGACCTCATCGGACCGCGCGCTCGCCGCTATCACCGCCGCGCGTGAGCAGTATGACGCCCTCGTCGTGTCCAGGCGGTTGCGCGCGCGTGGGGTCAACCCGGCGGTGCTGAACCCGGTCGTCGTGACGACGCGGGATGTGGCGACGAAGCAGGCGCTGGCCGGCTTCCTGCTCAGCCTGATCGTGCCAGCCTTCCTGGTCTCCTACAGCATGATCGGGGGGATGTACACAGCGATGGACATCGCGGCGGGCGAGAAGGAGCGCTTCACGCTCGAGGCGCTATTGCTCTCCCCGGCCACGAAGCTACAGATCACGCTGGGCAAGCTGTTGGCCGTGAGTACGGTCTCAGTGGTCACGATCGTGCTGGCGCTGGCCGCGATCTTCGTCGCGCTGGAGAAAGCGCCCCTCACTGCGACGATGGGGACAGGCGCCGGCGCCGCGTTGAGCCTGCCAGCGGGGTCGATCGCACTGCTCGTGCTGTTGGGCGTGTTGCTGTCCCTCGCGTTCTCGGCGTTGGAGCTGGCGCTGAGCATCCTGGCGCGCTCCTTCAAGCAAGCGCAGAGCTACATCATGCCGCTCTACCTCGTCGCGTTCGTCCCCACCTATGCGCTGGCGTTCGTTCCGGGGCTCAAGCTCGCCACGGTCTACTACCTGATCCCGGTCGTCAACACGGTGCTCGTGTTCAAGGAAACGCTCGTGGGCGCGCCGGCCGCCTCGCACGTTCTGCTGACCATCCTGACCATGCTGCTGTTCTGCTTCGCCGCGATCCTCGTCACGCTGCGTACCTTCAGCGACGAGCGCGTACTGCTACGGAGCTAGCCGGGGGGCATGACTCTTGCTTCTGTTAAAAAGTGGCGTAGCGATCACGACTCACGTCGGCGGATACACGTAGATACTTGTAAAGGAGCAGATCAGTGAGCAACGATCAATCTGGCGGCAACACAGGCTCGACCGGCGCGACGGACAGCGCCAGCAATGAGGGCCTGGACCCGGAGGTGCAGGAGGCGCTGCGGCGTCCGGGTCCGATCGATGACCCTAACCTGGGCGGCTCGACCACGTCGAGTTGGAGCGGGGACGCGGGTCCCGATCCGGGCGGGATCGTGGGTCCGAGCGGCGAGAACGGCGAGGGGTCGTAGACTTTATCCGCTCAACGGGGCGTCCAACATGGACGTCGCACCCACATCTGGCGTTACTGATACAAGAGGCCGCCAGCGCGTTATAGCGCGCCGGCAGCCTCTTTCGCGTTAAGACATGTCGAGAGAAAGCCCGGGACCTTTTCTATGGTTAGCTAGTCCAATGCCTGTGTGAACTCCTCCACGTTTTGCGCCGATAGCGCGACATCCACAAGCGCGTCCAGCCGTTGTAGATCGTCCACCCGCGCAAGCCGTTCCTCTACTTGTGGCGGTAAAGGGCTGAAATGGCTCCTCAGTACCCGCAACACGGCTTGCCGGCCCATCCTGAGCCCCTGCTCGATGCCTTCTTGGCGGCCCTCTTGGCGGCCCCGTTTTAGGCCGCGTTCCATCAATCGTTGCCCGATGCTCGTGCTCATTAACCCCTCCAATAAGATGTCTATTTCAATGTCGTTCAGGAAGTGACTGCCCAGCCCAATTAACGACGCCACTGTCTGGCGTTGTTGCCGTTCGGGTAGTTGTCGTGCCAGAGCCACGGCTTCTACCACGACCTCCCGCCGCGAACGTGTGTGCCGCATCAGTGGCAGGAATATCAAGTCCAGGTTATTCGGGCAATGACACCTCAGGTTCGCTGGCGGCTGTTTCGTGCAGCGCGGCAAGTCCGTCGGACGCGAGGCGCGCGACGAGGCCGCGCAGGTGGTCAGCCTCGTCCTCGGTGGCATCAGGCTTGACACGGGTGATGAGCGTCGGTAGCGGGAGGCGCTCGCCGGGCGCGAGCGCGCGCAGGGCGTCAACGATGCGGCCGCGGTAGTAGCGCGTCGAGCCTTGCCATGGCCCCTCTTTGCGCGGCGCTTTGTAGTGCGCGCGCCCCTCGCGCGCGACACGGCCGGCCTGGAAGGCGGCGCGGCAGGGCTCCTGCAAGGGGCAGATGAGGCAGGCGGGCTTGCCGTCGACGCAAACCGTCGCGCCGAGATCCATCAGCGCCTGGCGCCAGGACCAATTACGTCCGTGTGGCAAGACGCGCTCGTCCAGCCCGTAGACCTCGCCCTCGGTCAAGGGCGTGTACGTGCCCTCGGCCCCGACGAAGACGCGGGTGAGCACGCGGCGTATGTTGGTGTCGACGAAGGAAACGTCCTGCTCGTAGGCGAAGCAGAGCACCGCTCCCGCCGTGTAGGGACCGATACCTTTGAGTTCGCGCAACGCCTCGACCGTGCCGGGCAGGCGTCCGTCATAGCGCTCGACGGCCTGCCGCGCGATCTCCTGGAGCCGCACGGCGCGGCTGTTGTAGCCCAGGCCCGCCCACAGGCGGATCACCTCGGCGCGTGGCGCGGCGGCAAGCGCTTCCAGCGTCGGCAACGTCTCTAGCCACGCGCGCCACTTGGGCAGCACGCGCTCCACGCCGGTCTGCTGGAGCATCACCTCGGCTACGAGGATTTTATAGGGGTCACGCGTGCGCCGCCACGGGAGGTCGCGGCCGTGCTCGTCGAACCAGGAGAGCAGACGCCGCCATACGTCCTCCGGCGCGGGCGCGGGCTTTTCCCGCGCCCGCGCCGCCAGAGGATAGGTGATGTCGGAAGATGTCACATCTTCATACCAGCTATCAGCTGCTGACGGCTGATAGCTGACGGCTGGCCGTGGTCAGTAGTACGGGCGCGGCTGGCATGAGGCGCTGACGCGCCGTATGGATAGCCGCCGTGTCGGCGGCGGGCTCATGCTCGTCCTCGCGCATGGACGCTGTCAACGCGACGGCGTCGTCGAAGGCCGCATCGTGCTTCTGGCTGCCGGCATGGCGGCCGTCGTTGATGAGGCGCAGTACGGCGGCGGCGAACACGGCGGTGTCGCGCGGCGTGAGCCCCGTGAGGATACCGAGGCGGCGTGCGACCCTGCTGGAGTGGGGTAGGTCGTAGAGGTCACGGCGCGGGCGCAGGCGTCCCGACCCATCGCGGTCGATCACCTTCTCGCACAACAACGCGTAGAAGTGGCTCTCCAGCAACAGCGAGTGTGGGCGGCGCGGCTCGGGGCCACGCGAGGCGAACAGGAATGTAGGCGCGGTGAGCAGACCAAATTCTTGGGCGAGGAAGGCGACCGATTGCAAGTGCTCGACATCATAGACGGAGTCAACGATGTCGAGCAGGTCGATGATCGCCTGGGCGCCCAGGCAGATGGCGCTTTCGTCGGACTGTTGCTCAACAGGGGCGGTCTGGCGGCTCGGCATAAAGACCATTAGCTACGATCCTTTCGGGTCCGCGTTTTGGTTCCGCGACGCCGCGGGCTACAACGGCAGGGGTGGGCAAAAACGTGCGATCGGGTAACGACGCGAAAACGTCTTCCTTGACGATGTACCACTACCATCTATAGTACATCATCGCGGCGTGTCCGGCGAGGGTCCGATCAGGCTAGGGTGCGCCCCACGATTGTGATGGTGAGCGTCGTGGGCCTGGCCCTAAAGGACCATGGCAGAGCACGGACCTTAAAAGGTCTGCGCGCCGGCGACGCGGGTGGTCTGGCCGCACACCGGCCGGCCATGCTGACCCTTCAGGGTCCGTGCCCTGCCATGGTCCTTTAGGGCCAGGCCACGTCTCACAATCGTGGGGCGCACCCATCAGGCTAGCCTGGAGCGTACCCTCATCCTATTACCCTACATCTTCGACGGCGACGCCCACAACGGGCTTGTCCACAAAAGTCGGAAGTCGGAAGTCGTGAGTCGTGAGTCGAGAGTCGAGAGTAGGATGCGTGAGATCGACCGCTTGTGAAATAGACAAGTACTTGACGAGCCCGCATCGCATATGACTCACGACTCACGACTTCAGGTCCCACCAGGGCCGCAGTGTGCGCTTGACCTCGGCCAGTCGCACGCGCGCCTCGTCGGAGATAGGGAGCGCCCGCGCGTAGGGGTCGGCGATATCGAGACCGAGGCCGCCGAGGGTGTCGAGGATGGCGCCGGTGAGGTAGGGCAACGTGTCGGGGTTATAGCCGCCCTCCAACGTAAGGACGGGGCCGCGCACGCCGGTCTCCCGTGCGATATCCAGGGCCAGCCGCGTGAAGGCGGCGAAGCCCGCGGCCGTCACGGCCATGCCGCCAATGGGGTCGGCGATATGGCAGTCCTGCCCCGCCGACACGAGCACGAGGTCGGGCTGGAACGCCGTCGCGATGGGCCGCACGATCTCCTCGCAGGCCAGGGCATAACCCGCGTCGCCTTCGCCGGGCGGCAAAGGTATGTTCACGGTGTAGCCGGCGCCGGCGCCCTCACCGTCCTGGTCGACGAGGCCCCAACCGGGCGGCCACAGCGGATATTGGTGCAGCGAGATGAAGAGGACCGAGGGGTCATCGTAGAAGACGCTCTGCGTCCCGTTGCCGTGGTGAACGTCCCAATCGAGGATGAGCACACGGCGCAGGCCATGGACCTCTTGGGCGTAGCGGGCGGCGATGGCGATGCTGTTGTAGAGGCAGAAGCCCATCGCGCGGTCTGCCATGGCGTGGTGGCCGGGTGGCCGCGCTAGCACGAAGGCGTTGAGCGGGCCATGCGAATCGCCGGACACGACCGCGTCGAGCGCGGCCAGCAGCCCCCCAGCGGCCAACCGCGCCACCTCCTCGCTGTGCGGCGAGACAATCGTATCGGGGTCGATGGCGCCCCCGCCGCGCACGGCTAGCCCTTCGATGTAGGCGAGGTGTCGCGCGGTATGAACGCGCAGCAGATCAACGTCCGTGGCGGGACGCGGCGCGATATGCGGCAAACGCGTGTCGAGGCCCGTTTCACGCAGGTACGCGTAGACGGCGCGCAGGCGGGCCGCGTTCTCAGGGTGGTAGCCCGTGTCGTGGCGCAGGTACGCCGTATCGGTCACGAGCGCGACGCGTTGTGCCCCCGGTGTATTCATCGCGTGTACGGTGTGTGATTCAGTCATCGTTGGGGCTATTGTACACCACACGCGCCCCAGGGACCAGAAACCTGACTATTTTGTCAAAGTTGGCCGGCCTGGCCTTAAAAGACCATGGCAGGGACCGGACCTTGAAAGGTCTCTCGGCGATCGATTCAGCAAAGTAAACTTATGACGCGGCTTCCAACGGCCGCGCGCAGGGGCCACACAGGGCGAGGCCGCCGACAACGTGCTGGCTGCCGACCTGTTCCTTGCGGCAATTGCGGCTCTGGCAGAACCACGAGAGTTGATCGCGACACTGGTCGCAGGCCCGGGTGGGCTGCCCTTCTTCGAACACCGTGGTGAGATGCAAACTCGCCGCGGCCTCTTTACGGCCGCAGATCGCGCACGCGCGACGTACGGGCATCGGTAGAGTGTGCATAACGAAACGCCTCCTGATGTCAGCTAAGGTACGTCACGAGTATGTGAAACTATTGGCCGGCGCGCTATAGCCCAAATGGGTCGTCAGGGATGCTATACTTTTTATACAGCCCGTCGCGTTCCTCCCTGTCTCGCGCTTCCTCACGTCATGGGCGTGGGGAAAGATTCCGGCTGGAGAAATTGGCCTGTGAGCGCGCTGCAAAACTCGTTGTACTGGACGCTAGCTCGTTTTAACTTGCTGTCGCTGCTCGACATCCTGGTCGTGACGGCGGTTTTCTTCTGGGTGTTGCTGCTGATCCAGGGGACGCGGGCCGATCAGGTCTTCCGCGGTGTGGTGCTGCTCGTTGCCGTGGCCTACATATTGTCCTACGGTCTTAACCTCACGCTGCTGACGTGGCTACTACAGCGCTCCGTCCCCGCGCTCTTCTTTGCCATACCAGTCATTTTCCAGAGCGAGTTGCGCCGCGCGCTCGAACAATTGGGCCGCACCAGCCGCGTCGTCGTCCATCCGCTCTCGACGATCTCGCCCCCGCGCCTGGGTCATACCATCGGCGCTATCGTCACCGCGTGTGAGCGGCTCTCGCGTGAACGCGTTGGCGCGCTTATCGCGGTGGAGCGGGGCACGGGACTGCAGGACTACGCGCGCACGGGTGTGCGTCTCTCCAGCCTGGTCTCCGATGACCTGTTCGTCTACATCTTCACGCCCAACTCGCCGCTGCACGACGGCGCCGTGATCGTACGCGGCGACCACATCATCGCGGCGGGCTGCGTGTTGCCCCTGAGCGAGAACTTCCCCGCCGGCGACACCATCGGCACCCGTCACCGCGCCGCGCTCGGGTTGAGCGAGGTGACCGACGCGCTGGCCGTCGTCGTTTCCGAGGAGACCGGCGCCATCTCGCTGGCGAGCAACGGCCGCCTCGTCACCAACCTGACGGGCGAGCGCCTGCGCCGCGTCCTCGAAGGCTTCTACCCGTCGAACGACAGTCGGAAGTCGAAAGTCGGAAGTCGGAAGTCGGAAGTCGGGAGTCGGAAGTCGGAAGTCGGGAGTCGGGAGCCGGGAGTCGGGAGCGAGGGGACGAACGCGGAACGTCGGGAGTCGGACGTCGGGAGTCGGGAGTCGGGAGCCGGAGGTCGAAAGTCGGACGTGGACGACAGCAGCGCCGCGCATCCCCGCGCCTCGCGTTAGCAATCTCCGACTAACGTCCGACTCACGACTCTCGACTTTCGACTAACTCAGGGCGGGCCTGCTCTAGCGCCGGGATCAGTTCGGCCACGGATGGGGCCACGAGGCTGGGTTGTAGGTCGGCGTCGGGCGGTGGGGGGACGCTCACGCCAGTGAGCACGAGGACACTGTAGAGGCCGAGGGGCGCGGCGGCCGCGATGTCGGTCAGCATGTTGTCGCCCACCACCACCGTCGTCTCACGCGTGGCGCCTGTTGCCCGCATCAGGGCCTCGTACATGTGCGGCGCGGGCTTGCCGATCGCCGTGCCGGTCTGTCCGGACGCGGCTTCGACGGCGGCCAGGATCGAGCCGGCGCCGGGGTAGACGCGGTTCTCCGAGGGCAATTGTAGGTCGCGGTTCGTCGCCACCAGCGTCGCCCCTGCGATCAGGGCGGCCTGCGCCGCGGCGAGGCGTTCGTAGGTGAAATCGCGGTCGAGGCTCGTGACAACGGTGTCGATCGGCGGATGGCCGTCCGTGCGCGCGTCAAGTCCGGCCGCGGCGATTTCCGTCGCCACGGCCGGCGCGCCCAGGATGAGGAGCGAGCGGGGCGGCGTGGGCAGCGCACGCAGGTAGAGCCCCGTCACGTAGGCAGACGCGACGACGCTGTCCGACTCGACGATAAAGCCGAGCCCCATGAGCTTGCGCTCGAAGTCGGCGCGCGTGCGCGTGCCGTTGTTGGTCGCATAGAGCACGCGGTGACCGCGCGCGTGCAGCGTCGCGATCGTCTCGCGCGCGCCCGGCAACACCTCGTCGCCGCGATACAGTGTGCCATCGAGGTCGAAAATAAAAGTACTCATAGCAGAACAGTAGCATACTCGGCGTGGACAAGCGTTAGACAGGGGCAGGTGGCTAGTGTTATCGTAACGGCACTAGCCCCGCTGGCCTGCCTGCGACTGCGGTCGCATGGCACATCACGCCGACCGCGGTCGGTTTGTGGAGACACGGGATATGTCCTGGTACCGCAGTGCCCGTAGTTTGCCATGCGACCGCAGTCGCAGGCCAATGAGGTAGGACCCGTGGCATCGATCGACGACATACGCGAGCGGCTGTCTATCGAGGACGTGGTAGGCGGCCAGGTGCAACTTAAACGCGCCGGCAGCACATACAAGGGGCTGTGCCCATTCCATAACGAGAAGTCCCCCTCGTTTATCGTGACGCCGAGTCGGGGGCGCTACCATTGTTTTGGCTGTGGAGTCGATGGAGACATCTTCAAGTTCGTCATGGAGACGAAGCACATCGGCTTTCTCGACGCGGCGCAGTTGCTGGCTGACAAAGCAGGCGTGACGCTCGATAAGCCCGACCAGGACAGTCCTGAAAATAAGCTCAAGGACCGCGTCTACGAGATGAACGCCGCCGCGGCCATCTACTTCCAGCAGATGCTCGCCGCGCCGCCCGGTACGCAGGCGCGCGCCTACCTGACCCGTCGCGCCATCACCCAGAAGACGATCGATGATTTCGCCCTTGGCTACGCGCCGGGTCATGGTGAACTGTGCAAGCGCCTGCGCGACGCCGGCTACTCCGACGAAGAGATGGTGGACGGTGGGCTGGCCGTCGCGCCCGAGGGCGACGGCCCCCTCCGTGACCGTTTCTACGGGCGCCTGATGTTCCCTATCCGTGACGCCAGGGGACACATCCAGGGCTTCGGAGGGCGCGTGCTCGACGACGGCCAACCCAAGTACCTCAACTCGCCGGCCACATCTGTCTTCGATAAGAGCCGCGCGCTCTACGCCATCGAGCGCGCCGCCGACGCCATCCGCTCCGCGCGCGAGGTCGTGGTGGTGGAGGGCTACATGGACGCCCTACGCGCGCACCAGGAGGGTTTCGCCAACGTCGTGGCTACGCTGGGCACGGCCATCACCGAACAGAACCTGCGCGCGCTGGCGCGCTACGCGCCGCGCCTCGTGCTGGCGCTCGACGCCGACCCCGCCGGCCAGCGCGCCGCCATCAAGGGCGGGCTCATCGCGCTCAAAACGCTGCCCAAGACGACCGCGAGTGGGACGAAGCGTGAGCCCACGGACATCTACGTGGCGGCGCTGCCCGACGGTCAGGACCCCGACGACGCCATCGCCGCCGACCCCACTGTGTGGCGCGACGCCATCGCGGGCGCGGCGCCCCTGATGGACCACTACGTCGCCCTCGTCACGGCCAGCCTCGACCGTGGCAAGCCCACCTGGCGGCAAGAGGCCATCGATACGTTGGTCCCTGCCATCGGAGACCTCGACGGCGTTGGCCTACAGCAGACCTATATCGCGCGGCTATCCGACCTCACAGGTGTCGACGCCCGCTACCTGCGCGACGAGGTGACGCGCGTTTCGGGCGTCCCCGTTCAAGCCCAGGCCGGGCGCCGCGTGGACAGCGGCCGCAGGCGCGAACGGGCCGTCGCGCCGCCTCCACCACCGACCCCGGACGCCGTCGACCCGATTCGCACGACCGAGGAGTACCTCGTCGGTCTACTGTTGCTGCACCGGCCGCTCGCGCCGGAGGTACGCGCCACGCTGGAAACGTACGCGCCCGGTGACATCGAACTCGCCGCGCTGCTGTCCGCACTGCTCGATGGGTACGCGCCCGACCCCGCGCGGGAGGGGTTGGCGGAGCGGCTGGCGGCGCTCGCGGGCAAGGGGCCGCCCGTCTCGCCGGGCAACCTGCTTCTACAGGTGCACGACCTCGTGACGCGCGTTGGGGCCGAGCGCAGCCGGCGCGAACTGCTCGACCTGGGCGAGGCGCTCTCCGCGGTCGACCGCGAGACAGCGCGCGAGATGGACGGGCGCGTGCTCAAGGTAATGGCGCTCAAGGAGCAGGCCGAGGTCCGCTACCAGCGCGAACAGATGCAACATCGCCGCCAGCCCGCGATGGCCGGCGAGGAATTGTAGCAGGCGCTCCATCCTCGATACCAATCCACTTCTCACGGTATGATGTAGAACAAGCGCATAAGAGCTATAGCAGTGAAGAAGAACTCGCTGGGTCCGAGATGAGAGGATGGAGATATGAGCGCCACGGCAACCAATACGCGGAAGATAGTGACGGAGCGAGACGTGGTCAGCTGTGATCCCGATGTCGTCAGCGGAACGCCCGTCTTCAAAGGGACACGCGTCCCGGCGGTTACCCTGTTCGACTACCTCTTGCATGGCAAATCCCTGGACGAGTTTTACGATGAGTTCCCCACGGTGACCCAGGAGCATGTCCTTGGTGTCCTACAATCAGCGCGTGAGCATGTAGGCCAACCAATATTCCCCTCGCGCGCGAGCGCGCCACGCGGCGAGTTAGGCGCGTGCGCGTCTTGCTGGATGAGATGGCGCCCTTACATCGTCTAGCTCGCGCCCTACTTAACACATATATCGACAGGACGCCTTAACGATGCCCGCTAAAGACCGCTACCACGATGCCGTTGTCCACGCGTTGGTCAAGGATGGCTGGACGATCACGTCCGAGCAGATGTATATTAGGCTCGCCGGGCGTCGGCTATGGATCGATATTCAAGCGGTCAAAGCATCCGAGCAACTGGTGATCGTGGTGGAGGTCAAAGGCTTCGAGAACATGTCGTCGCCGGTCGATTATCTTGCTGACGTGGTCGGCAAATACGTGTTGTATCTTAGTGCAATGGATGCCGTAGGTATTGGCGCGCCACTATACTTGGCCGTTCCGGTGGCGGCTTACCAAGGATTCTTGAGCGAGGGAATAGCACAGCGGACGATGCGGAGGGTTGACGCCAAGTTAATCGTCTTTGACCCGATAGAGGAGGAGATCGCACAATGGATACCGCAACCTTGAAGGATGCGCTTCGTCGTGGGATGGAAGGCTATACCGGCGAGGGCTGGAACGGCCGTAGCTACCTGACAAGCAGTGAGGACGGCAACATCCTTGCGGTCGTGATCGTTGCACAAGTGCGCGACCAGCGTATCGCGGACGCCGATCTGATCGTGCGCCTCGTCGGCGACAAGATCGTCATCGAGCGCGACATGAACGACAAGGTGCTGGTCGACGCGCTGGTCCAGGCTGGCGTGCCGCGCCGGCAGATTGTGCTGGCCTACGCCGGTGAATCCGTCGACGCGGCCGCGTAAGGCGCGTCATTTACCAGTCTCGAAGCGGTACCTGGCGGTGTGTAGGGGCGTACCGCATACGCCCTGTGGTCGCGGGCGTACATCGCGCGGCAACCGTCGCGGGTCGCGTTGGACGGGCCGGGGCACAGACCGGGCGTATACCATACAGTCCTGTCTGATTAAATTTTGCCCCATTGCCATAACGGTTGTAGGGGCGTATCGCTATACGCCCGATGTTCGCCGCAGCGATGCCCACTGGACGGCGCACGCCGACGAACGCCAGGCCGGCCGCCCGCGACCGCCGGGCGTATAGCGATACGCCCCTACCCCCATCTCCCTGCCATGCGTTAATCGGATCGCGTTGCATACGCTACGACACCCCGACGAAAATGCCGGCGTCATGCCATGCGGTCGTAGGCTCTCTACGCCTTGACCTTGCGGCGTGTCGCCCGCAACGTGCTGGCGATGGGCAGGATGAAGACGAGCAGCAGGATAACTACGACGACGCCCAGCGCGAGAGGATTGCCGCCCTCATAGGCCACGACCTCGTAGAGCATCATGAAGCAGGCGAAGGCGACCAGCAGCGCGCCGATGATGATCATGCGGCGGCGCTGCGACGGCGTCGGCGGGGTACGCCGTTTGCGTGTACGAGCCATAATTTATGCGCCTTTTTGTTCAGAGTAGTGGCCCGTAGCGTCGTTTACTACAGGCCACACTGTTGCCAACAACCAACCGCCGACGGCGGTCGGTTGCCATCCGGGGTCCCCAATGAGGAGGACAGCCGCAACCCGCCGGCTACGAGCCGGCTGTTGGTCCCTTGGCCCCGTCGTTGATCCAATTCGCCAGGTTCGTGCGGTCCGTCAGTGATATCTGTGCGTTGCCCAACGGCATGTTGGCCCCCGCGCACTTCGGCTGCACCCAGCTGGTGACCTGCCAAATAAAGCTCTGCTTGGCGTTGCCCGGTACGACGACTTTGGTGGGCAGGCAGGCGTAGCCGTTAGCCTTACCCAGGCCGCCCTTCATCAAGCCAGCGTAGTCGCTCAGGTTCAGGCCACCCAAGTAGGGGCCGTTACCGACGTGGCAGGGCTGGCAGTTCTTGGCGAAGATAGCCTGGATATTGACGTACTTGGGATGCGGCGCCACCGCGGCCAGGTAATCGCTTGCCCCCGCGTTGAGGGCCGCGCTAGACGAAATTGGCGTGTATGTCAGGAAAACGATGGCGAGGATCGCCACGACAGCCGAGGCCACCGCGATGGGCCGGCGCACGGCGCGGCGGCTCCAGTTGCGGTCGTAGAAGGGCAGGCCCAGCAAGATGACCGTCGCGATGCCGGGGATGATCGCGGTGCCCACGATCTCCCAGGGACCCTGGAAGTACTTCAGCAGCTGGAACAGGAACAGGAAGTACCACTCAGGGCGTGGGTTGTACTTGACGTGGTTGATGGGGTCGGCTGGCCCTACCGCCTGATTACTCGCGCCCAGCGTAGCGAACGAGTCGGCCGGATGGATCAGTGAGAGGATAATCAGCGCCACCGCCGTGGCCAGGATATACATGGCCGAACCGAAAATCGTGACCGGGTAGAAGGGCTGGCCGTAGCGCGGCCGGCGCTGTGTACTCGTCAGGCGCCCCGCGACGGTGTGCATGCGCTCACGCTGCGAGCGCGCATCTTCCGTCTCCGGCGTCTGTGGCTGTAGGGGATCGGGTTCGCGTACTGTTGCCATCTCTCTCTCCTTACAACCTATCCGCGCCTGTGTCCACAGTGCCATTGCCGCCCGGCTGTGTCGGCGCGTTGAAGCCGGTATTGCCCACGGGGCGGCTACCGGGGACGAAGCGGCTATTCGAGTCAGCCGCCGCTTCCGGCACGTTGGGGATCTGCTGCAGCGTCTCGCCCATATTGGTCTCGACCACCAGGCCGTCGGCCGCGCTGACGCCCTGGATGTTGACCAGCAGTAGGTGCAGGCCGATCAGACCGCCCGTGAGGGCGGGGAGCAGCAGCATGTGGATGGCGAAGAAGCGCCCCAGCGTCGCGCCGGTCAGAATGGGGCCGCCGCGCACGAGGTCGGCCAGCGGCGTGCCCACGATCGGAATGGTATCGGCGATATTGACGCCAACCTGCGTGGCCCAGTAGGCCTTCATATCCCAGGGCAGCAGGTAGCCGGTGAAGGCGAAGCCGAGCGTCAGACCGAGCAGAACGACACCGGAGAGCCACGTCAACTCCCGCGGGTACTTATAGGCGCCCGCGAAGAAGCCACGCAGCATGTGCATGATCACGAGCACGACCATGAAATAGTTGCCCCAGAAGTGCATCGAGCGCACCAGCGACCCAAAGGTGCTGGACATGATGACCTGAATGCTCTGCCACGCCTCGGAGGGCGACACAGTGTTGATGGCCGGGCAGTAATGCGCTTGCACCTGCTGCGCGGCGGTGCAGAAAAAGTACGGTGTCTGCGCCACGGGGTGGTAGAACATCGCCAGCAGCATACCCATGACGGCCTGGCTGATGAAGATGAACAGCGTCGTCTCGCCCAGGTAATCCAGCGGGTGGATGTGCAGCGGAACAGGATGATTGAGGACGAAGTCGATGGACTTACCGCTGTGGATACGCTCGTCGAGCCAGGCGTCGATGCCCGTGCGTCTGCGGTCCGGCGTCGTTTGCTGATGTGCCGCCATTAGCTTGAGATCCTTCCCTTGCAGATAAGATTGCCGCTCTGGTCGAGCGAGAAGTCGTGCTTGTAGAGCGGCGCGGCGGCGGGGCCTTGCCTGACCTGCCCGTCTTTGAAGTAAACGGAGCCGTGACAGGGGCAGTTGAAGTTGCCGTTGTCGTTGGCGCCCGCCGTCCAAGCCACGGGACAGCCCAGGTGACGGCACGTCTGCTCGAGCATCAGGTAATCGCTCACGTTGTCGCTGCCCTGCGCGCCCTTCATCTGCACCAGGAAGACGCCTTGCGCGTCGCCGCGGCCGGTCGCGTCGTAGACGAAGGGGCCAGCCACACCGCTCGCGAAGTTACCGATCGCCGGCGTGATGCCGGAGCCGGTCACCCCGCCGGACGCCACCTTACCGATGTACTGTGGCTTGGCGCCTTCGCCTTTGCGTGGCAGCAGGAAGGCGATGGCGCCACCGATGTAGCTAAGGGCGACGAGCCCGATGAGGCCCGTCAGCGTCGCGACCATGAAATTGTAGCGCGATGGTGGCGTATGCGTGCTTGATCTGTGCGCGGGTACCGTAGATGCCATTCCTTCTCCTTATTTCACGTCGGCGCCATGCGCTGTGCTGGTGTGTCGCGACACACATGAGGGCATGATTGTGCGTGCGCCGTGCCCGCATCGGGCGCGTCAAGAGGTTGGGGGCGCCTCACTATCACGTAGTATACGCGCTGGACGCGGCTCTGCCTAGTACCCTTCGCCGGAAATCGTTCCGCAAGGAGGGGTAAACTGAGTAGGTGAGGGACGGGGTGGCCACAGGCCGCTGTGAGGACACGACAGGAGGGGGA
>JAABUV010001013.1_pt1 | contig 41619 bp, 41 predicted proteins | sample 5559971 | NCBI WGS metagenome assembly JAABUV01 (sample SAMN10711881, study PRJNA513362) | rock metagenome | isolation source: Antarctica rocks | place: Antarctica: Victoria Land, Knobhead nord | collected 2015-12-19 | reverse complement strand
AGCATTTGCGCCGCCCACTCCTGCTGCGCCTGCACATGCCGAGCTGGCAATTCAGCGTCCTCGCGCCAGGCACACGTCACCTGGCGGTACAGAGGGTGGGGCGCGGCAGACTGAGATGTTACCAGAGTTTTGGGCGCTGAGTGCACAAGTTTGTCTGTGTATCAGAGCCAGGATTGCCTGTCTGTTCACCTCCGACGTTGAGCCTGGCGCCTGGGAGCAGGTGCGCGTGCACAGCACGGGCGTTGATAGCGCTGGAGCATCTTCAACTTCGCCGCGGTGGTCGCGCTGCCTGGCGTGCGCGGGGGGCCTTCGACCGGCAGCACAGCTGTGCCCAAAGCCCGCGGTGCCAGAGGCGCGCGGCGGCGGCGCCAGACACCACAGTGGCGTCATACCGTGCCGGCTATGAACTGCCGAGGGTGCGCACCGTGCGCCTGCGGCCGCTGCAGCCGTCAATGGTGGCACTGCTGGGCGTCTGCTGGTAGCAGACGCATTCGCCAGGCCGAGCATGCCCCTGGCAAGTGGCCGGTGAATGTTCAGCATGCTGCTTGTGGCTGCGTGTTGAGGCAGCACCGGACGCCTTGGTGGGTTGTTGCTGCCCGCTGGCAGGCAAATTTCCGGTTCTGCTGGTGCCTCGCTTCACTGCCGAATGGGCCTTGCATGCAAAGCTTGTAGCTGCGTGCTGTGCTATGCTGCCCGTGCCAAACTAGCAGCCACATGCCTGGCCCTTGTGCGCCTCATCGTGCGCCTCACATACCTTGACGGGCAGGCTCGCCAAGGCTGTGCAAAGGCATCGGTCGGCTGCCCCATGTAGGTTGCAGCACTGTCGGCGCGCCTGCGCATGTCCTCTGCTGTGTGGGCGGGGCAGACATCATTATTATTGGTAGACAGTTAAATGCTGCGGCCCAATTTGTCGCTGTATATCCTCGTTTTCAAGGGGGCTTCCTGCAAGGCAACCTTGCCTGCGCCCGCCGCGCTCTCATGTGCACACAGTGCTTAGCAGCCACCGGCGCAAACAGCCACTGTGCTCAAAGCACAGTGGCGTTTCACGCACGGGCGCTGATCGTCTGTGCAGTTGCAGATCTGCACTTGCACAGAGTGACAACATGACGGTGCAGGCTTGCAATCTGTGATGTTGAAAGTGTTGTGCACACAGCTGCCACGCGTGGCTGTTTCCGGTCAAGGTGTTGAGCTAGGTGTTTGGCTCTTGCACTAGTCCTGCTGTACAATTCATTCCTGTGTGTCGCAGCATGTTGTGATCGACGCCAGGCAAGCTCACCGTCAGCGCACAAGGACCGAAGGCCTGTATGCTTACAACAATTCTGAGAACTAGGCGGTGCCCAGTAACGCTGTGCAACCCTGTCGAGGAAGACTTGCTTGTGATTTGGCTCTTGCTAGGCTAGGCTAGGCTAGGAACTAGAACGGAGCGGGCCAACATGGCGGGCGTCTGGCGGGCAGGGCAGCACATGCGCAGATGGAATTGTCTCGCTTCGCTGCACTGCTGTGCTTCTCTGCGCTCGCTTGCTCAGGTGCGCCCAGGGCACACTGTACTGCGTTCCATGCCTGTGACAGAGCAAGCGCCCTTCTCTTGGCAAAATGGAGAGTACGCATATGCAGGCAGTGTGCGTGCTTGCCCGCACAGGGCATGCCCCTCTCCAGCTCCGCCGACGCACCGCGCTCGGTGCGCGCAGGCCAGCACGCTGGTGCTTGCGGAGCATAAGGACGCGCGCCTGGCGCCCGCCGCGCTGAGCGCCGTGACTGCCGCAACGCAGCTGGGCGCGCCGGTGACCCTGCTCGTGACCGGGCAGGGCCTGGACGCTATCGCGCAGAGCGCACGCGGCGTTCTTGGCGTCATGCAGGCCTGCCCTTTTGCCACTCGTGCATCATGTCTTTTCAAGCCTGTCAGGAGCATGGACGCACACAGTCTGCCCAATACCTGCACCCCAACACCCGACCATCCCACTGTGGCCTGTGCCGCCGTAGTGAGACGGGGCAGTAGGCCAGGAGCTGCGCAAACCAGAGACTTCATACCACAAAGCCTTTCAGTACGCAGTTGCTGGAGACGGGGCCTTCAATATGCAGTGCACCTGTGGCACAGAAGGGCCAGGCGAGGGGCGACGTCGATCCCCCGCGCTCTAACAGAGCTGCGCGAGGCGAGCGCGGTCAAGCAGCCGTGAGCAGCAGGCGCGAGCGCAGGTGCTGGTGGCGGACGACGCCAGCCTTGCGCACAACCTGGCCGAGCCTGCGGCCGCGCTGCTGGCGGACGTGCAGCGGAGGCGCGCCATGCGGCTGGCGCCGCACAGCTGTGACACGCCGTGCTGTGTCACGGGCATGGAACTTGTTGTCACAGAGCACTGGAGTCTGGTGGGGCGGGCTTCGCCGTGCTCACCCGCAAGCACGCATGTGATGAAATGGATGAGAGACGAGCACGACACCTGAAACAGAGCATTTTAGTCACATGGCAGTGTGGCACCTCGTGCTGCCGTGATGCTCGGAAGCTTGCTGCCATGTGGCGTGCCCGCCAGGCGGGAGCCCGGTGCTGAGCGCCCCGCGCAGCCTCCCGCGCATGCTTGCGCCTAGAAGCGGCTTCGGGCGCACTTTGTTGAATGCATCTGGCACTCATTCACTCGCGTCATCAGGCGCTGTGCCCTAACGCGGCGGCACGCAGGCGCGGCTTCACGCACGTGCTCGCGCCGTCCAGCAGCTTCGGGCGCGACGTGCTGCCGCGCGCCGCCGCGCTGCTGGACGCGCAGCCGGCCAGCGACGTGGTGGCGCTGGTCGACGCGGAAACCGTCGTGCGCCCGTTCTACGCCGGCAACGTGCTGCAGACCGTGCGCTTTGCGGCGGACGGGCCGCGCATGCTCACGGCGCGCCCCGGGCGCGTCGCGCCAGAGCAGGGCTGCGTGACAGTGGCTGCGGCAGGGGCGCTCCCTGCGCGCCGCCAGTAGCTGCTGTGCTGACCGCGCAAGGCCGCGCAAGGCCGCAGAGGGTGTCGAGGTTACAAGTCGTGGGGCCGTTTTAGCTCGATCCTTTTCAGGGCTTTCTGGCAACATGCGGTGCAGAACCTATAAGCCTGAGGGTGGCACCACCGGGCATCCCCTAGCTAGCTCTCTGCTGCTTCTGAGCAAGCAGCTGCCAGACAGCGGCGCATGGTGCTGACTGCATGGTGAGCCAGGGTAAGCTGCGGCGTCAGGTGCGGCCAACGGCGTTCGCGGCGGCTGCCGTTGGCGGCGGCGCCGCTGCGCCGGTCGAGGCTGTCTCGGCTGAGGAGTTGGGAGCAGCACAGGCGCGCCTGGGCCGCACCCCCCCCCCAAAGCCCTGCTTGTAGTGTCCGGCCTCTCGGCGTCATGCTCTGACGTATGCTGATGTCATGCTCTACCTCCCAGAGTGCGGCCTTCGCGCACAGCCCTGCGGGTGCCAAAGCCGCCAGCGGCCGGGCCGCAGGCCGTCATCCAGTGGGCCGCATGTTCCGAGCTGTACTCACTGTGTCACGCAGTGGGCTGACCTGCACGTGCGGGCAGGCGCAGCACGGCGTGAGCGCAAAGGCGGAGTGGGTGGGCGAGGAGCTGAGCCACAGCGAGCGCCCCGACCTGGGCGCCGCCAAGGTCGTGGTCGCAGGTCCGGCGCCCCGCCAATTTCTGGGCCCGCCAGCTTGCGCAGGATTTGCTGCTGGCCCCGCGCTGCCGCCTCCCCGCGCGCAGCCAGCACTGCATGCTGCGTTGCTGCAAGGGCATGCCGCGGCCAGGCGAGGCGCAGGGCCGGTGGCGGCGCGCACGGCGGGGCAGATGGTTTCACTGGCCCATCATGGCATACCTCCCACATGACTACGGGTGGGGAGACCATACCTTTGAGGTCTAGGGTTGGGGAAGGCAAGGCCGCGGGGTGCCAACGCGGCAGGCGGGCGCGGACTGAAGAGTGCAGAGGGCTTCCAGCGCCTGGACGCCATCGCGGCGCTGCTGGGCGGCGCGATCGGCGCCTCGCGCGCGGCTGTGGACGCCGGATTTGTGGGCAACGACCTGCAGGCGCGCGAGCTGTGGCACGCACGGGCCCGAAGCGCATCATGATGCGTCGAAAGCAGCCCTTCCAGGCCGCGGCAGGTCTGCATCGCACGTCATGCATGCGCTGCTCGGTCCAGTGTCACACCGCCCAGCGTGGCGAGCCTGGTACTCAGGGTGGCCTGCAGCCGGGCGCGCGCAGGTCGGCCAGACCGGCAAGGTGGTGGCGCCGGAGCTGTACATCGCGGTGGGCATCTCGGGCGCGATCCAGCACCTGGCCGGCATGAAGGACTCCAAGTGCATCGTGGCCATCAACGCGGACGCGGACGCGCCCATCTTCCAGGCGCGCGCGCCGCCGCGCGCGGCGCCCCCTGCGCGGGGCGGGCGGGCGGGCGGGGCGCGCTGCGCGCCCCTGGCTTGGCGCCTCGCGGCGGCGTGGGGCATGATGTGCGCGCGTGTGAACACCGCCGGCGCTGCGGGACGTCTTTCCCTCTTGTGCTCCCTGCTTCATCGGTGCATGGCGTCAAAGAAGAGGGTGTCAGGCAGGGGCGCCACAGGTTGTGCGGCATGCGCTGGGTGCATGGCGAGAGGAGGGCTGGTGTGGGGGCGCAGGTTGCAGACTACGGCCTGGTTGCCGATCTGTTCGAGGCGCTGCCGGAGCTGGAGGCGGCCCTGCGGCGAGTGAAGGAAGAGGCGTAGCCCAGCACACTGTTTGCACGCTGCCTGGGGTGGCCGGCACCGTCGTGCCCGGTTCTGTACACTGCTCGGTCAAACTGTGTGTCACAAGCAATTGGTTCAGGGCGTCATGGAACACGACATGCAAAACAACTGTCGTGTGCGCATGGTGTAGCACTGCACATCTGAGACTGACATGTGGTTCAACCGCGATCTGTTCAGAGCTGTGTGCAGTGCCTGGCAGCGGGTAAATGTTGCAAGCCGGCCCTTCCAACTGCAGGATAAGCGTAGTGGGGCTGGAAAACACTGTGTCAAAAACAGCAATGTGGGTACGACCCAATGTCTGTCACTCACAGGGTCATTGGTGGAACCAGGCACGCGTCAGTCAGTGACCACAAAACCTATGCCCGGCCCGTGGTTGACATGCATCTAGCGTCCTGCATGCACCCACCCCGTACCGCAGCGGTCCGGGCGCCATGGCTAAGACGAGCAACAGCCATGAAGCACTCATGCAGCACCCCGCGGCGCGCATGCAGCCCGCATGAACACCGCCCTCCTTAAAAGCGCCCAGGCTTGCCACAGGCGCGCAGGCAGCAGCGCTCGCGCTCAGGTCATGCCTGGCAGCAGGCGGTCAGTGGTGCTGGGCGCGGCGTTGGCGCGCTGGCGGCAAGTGCATGCCTGAGCGTGCCTGCTTTGCCATTCACGGCAGTGCTGCGGACGCACCACCTACACCAGGTTTATGACCTCGCTCCCTGCACGGGCGCCCTGCCTGCGCAGCACACCCCGCACCCAGCGCAGCCCGCAACCCTTCTCGCCCGCTCCGCTGCCCGCCTAGTACCCAGCCGCGCACAACTGCCTGCCGGGAAAACGCCGCCATCAACTGCTGCTGCGCACAGCGGACCCATGCACGCCATGCTGCCGCCCACCCGCGCCCTCACCAAGCACCGCCGCGAGCCTTCATGTAGGGGCGCGCGAGCGAGCCGGCCCCCACCCGCCCAAGCGCCAGTTGGGTACGGCCTGGCGACGGCCAACACACCCGCACAAGGCGGCGCCGCGGCCGCCCAGGTGCACGCCGCCGCGCACGCCGCCGCGCACGCATGGGCGCAGCAGCCCCGCGGGCCGGCCCCAGCCGCTTGCTGTGCAGGCCGCCGTCCCAGTCGGCCAGCGGCGCGTCTCTCGGGCGCGGGCGCAGCGACCTCAGGCAACCCAGTTCCAGGCAACCCCAGGCGACCGCAGGCAGCCCCCGGGCGCGCTGCCGCGCAGCCGTCGAGCAGGCAGCCGTCCTCGTTGGGCAGCGGCGCAGTGGCCAGGAACCCGCCCCGGCTCCCCAGGCGGCGGCCCCCAGGCGGCGCCCCCCCAGGCGGCGACCCCCGGGCGCGCGCGCGCGCTCAGCCGTCGAGCAGGTCGTCGTCCTCGTCGGGCAGCGGCGCGTTGGCCGCCTCGGCCAGCTGCTGCTCGTACGCCTGCTGCTGCGCGACGTCGATCTGCACCTCCGGCGGCGCGAGCGCCACCTGCTCCACGAAGTGCAGGTTGGCATCCCTGCGCGCGCAGCCACGCCCGCTCTCGGCCGCCCGCCGCGCTCCAGTGTGCGCCGCCTCTATCTGCTTGCCGTCCTCCAGCTCGCTCCCCAGCTTTCCCTTTCTAGGACCTTTCCACCAGCATTCACCATCCAGCATATTTCCTCCAACCTTTGTTCTCTAGCTCGATCCTTCCAGCTTCTGTACTCCAGCTCTTCCTCCAGCTCCCTCCAGCTTGCTGTGCAGCGCAGAGACGGAGCGCGCGCGGCGGGCGCGGGCGCGCACCCGACCAGCTTCCGCGCCAGGTACAGGAACGGCTTCTCGTAGTTGTAGTTGCTCTTCGCGGAGATCTCGTGGTACTGCAGGTTCTTCTTCCTGTGCGCGCGCGCGCGCGCACGCCTCGCCCCACTGGCTGCGCCAGGGCGGCCGCGAGCATGGGCCAGACTGGGTGTTCGAGCGGGCCACAGGGAAGGAGAGACGGCGCGGCCGCGCCTGTGGAAGGTGACCTGCTTCGGCTTCACTTGCCGATTCTTCACGTCCACCTTGTTGCCGCAGAGGACGATGGGGATGTTTTCGCACACCCTGCGCGGCGCGGCCGCTCAGCGCCGGCCGGCTGCGGCGGCGCGGCTGCGCGCGCGGGGCGTCGCCGGCTCGCATGCGCCGCACCGGCACAGGTCGCGGTGCCAGGTCGGGACGTTCTTGTACGTCAGCCGCGAGGTCACGTCGAACATGATTATGGCGCACTGGCCGTGGATGTAGTACCCATCGCGCAGGCCGCCAAACTTCTCCTGCCCGGCCGTGTCCCAGCAGTAGAAGCGCAGCTTGCCGCGGTTGGTCGTAAAGTCCAGCGGGTGCACCTCCACGCCGATCGTGGCTGCGCGACACAGGCAGGCGCGCGCTCAAAGGCAGCGCGCGGCGCAGCTGATGGGGCGCGCTGCGCGCCCCTCGCGGCGCGAACGGCGCGGGACGCGGGCCGGGCGCGCACGCTCGTACTTCTTCTCGAACTCGCCGGTCAGATGCCTCTTCACGAACGTGGTCTTGCCTGATGCAGAATCCCCACACACGGAATCAGGCCCTCCCCGAGCTCTGGGGCCCGCAGGCGCCGCTTTCTCCACCCATGCTCGGCAGGCAACAAGGCAGCCAGCGGTCAGACCACACAGCGGTGCCGGGCGCCCGCCTGTGCCACCGTCGCCGACAAGCACCAGCTTGAAGGACGGCACCCCGTCCGGCGTGTTCTGCCCGGGAAGAGCCTGCGAGGTGGCAGCCACTCAGCCTGCCCCCGGAGGCACAGCCTCCCTCCAAAACAGAAAACTCTTGCACGTCATGCACCAAGCAGAGCCATCATGAACAGGGCCCTTGCTACTCACCATGGGTGCAACCGCTTTGCTAGGAACTAGCTTCGCTCAAACGAAAAGCCACCTGCTGCCTGTCCCGTCTTTGCAGCACAGAACCTAGCAGAACCTGCTCCCTGCAGTGCAGCTCCAGACGCACTGTGAGTCAAGCCGCTAAGCAAGCTGAGGGCAACAGTGCTCCCCTACCACGGCACACGCACACGCACAGATCAAGCCGTGGCATCACAGCTGCTCACTGGCGGTGAAGTGCGGCCGTGCACATGCGCTGCGCCGGTCGCCTCAGTCGCCAGCCACGCAGCGAAGCATGACGCGAATGTGCCGCAACGGAACGCTGAACAGGTGGACGACCGCGCGTAGCGTATGGGCCTCCCCTCCGTCCTTCGGCGTGACCAGGCGCCCGCGCACACGCGCACCCCCCTGCAGCGGCTTGCGAGGTGTGCTGTGCAAGCGCCGGCAGCATCGCTGCGCCTGCCACACACGCCTCGGAGGGGCGCGGCGCGCTGACCGCGCCAGCGCGCAGGCGCGTGCGCATACTCTGGTTCCAGTATGAGATATCCTTCGCCGCCTACTGCTTCGAGTGGTGGGAGAAACTGATCGTGCACGCCGTCCTGCTGTCGGTGCTCTTCCTCGCCAGCTATGGCGCATACCGCCAGGGCGCCGCGCTGTGGGCCCGCCTGGGCGCCCTGCCCTGGTGCGCGCGGCTGGCTCCCTGCGGCGTGCTCTGGTGCGCAAGCGCTCGGGGCAGGGGCACCAGGTGTGGGCGTGCCTGGCGCGCAGGCGGCCGCTCAACGGGACACAGGGCGCAGCGTAGCGCCGGCAGCGCCTGAATTGGCCCTCATGCGGCGTGCTACAGCCGTGAGAGCGGAAGCGTTTGCACGGAGTGCAGCAAGGGCTGCGGGCGGGCGTGAGCGGGTTGCTAAAACCGCCCACTATGGGTGTGAACAGTAGCTGCAAGTGACCGCTGATGACCTGCAAAACATGTGCAATAGACGGGATAGAGGGCGTGTGTAGCTCAGGTGCTGCGCCTGGAACGCGGCTTAGATGTGTGCATGCGGCTATGCAGCTGCCCTCCAAACGTTTGCCTGCCACCAAAGCGAGCAGCGTGCTCAGTGGTGGCGCGCTCAGCGCGGACGGCGTGCTTATCGGTGCAGCTGAAGCGCACCAGAGAGTCCCTGATGGGTTGTCCACGGTATAAGAGTTGTTGTGACCCTATGCAGGCTGCTCGTGCAGGTTACGCGTGCCAAAGGTGGCAGAAACTGCGTCGTGTCAAGCCCTGGCTAGGTATCACAGCATGGCTGCTCAGAGCTGGGCGCGCTGTAAAATGAGAGTCATGCACAATCCGGAGCAGCTCAATAATACATGCTGCTGTGTTGCTGCTGCAAGCTGGCTGGCTGCCCAGGCACTCAGGAGACCCACCCTCGCACAGTTTATGGCGCGCTCATGTTTCATGGCACAGCGGCATGTGTCTGGCCAGCTGTATTAGTCAGCGGGATGGCAACGCCAGTGCAAATGCCTGTACAGCTGCCAACAATAGCGCACCAAAAGGGTGGTGGCACCTCATTGCATGCCTAATTAGGTTTTATAAACAGGCGTGTGGTTTAACACGGCCTGAGCAACGGACACTTTCGCCTCACCTCACAAACGTGAAAGCTCTTTACACACAAAGGTGAAAGGCCTGGCAGCTGCTGTGTCGCCTGGAAAAGGAGTGCAAGTCGCGCGCCTCGCTGGGCGTCACTGCTAGCTCGCCTCAAGCAAAGCAGGACCAGTGGGCGTTGCGCACCATCTAGGGAGAAGTAAGAAAGAGTCGGCCGCCAGGTGAGGCGCAGCTTCACGCCGCTGACAGGGGCACTGCGCTCCCTGGCTCAGCACTGTGTACAGAAGCTCGCAGCGCACAGCTCAGAGCAGTGCGCAGCACTGAGAGACACGTGGTGCACCGAAATCGACAGGGCCTGGTGGCGTGATGCGGCGCTGACGCGCGGCGCTGCGGCTCGGGCCGTTTGCAGCAGTGGCAAAGGCGTTTGTGCAGCGGGCGGCTCTCAGCGAGCTCGACGGCAGCCTTCGCTGGCAGAGGCGCTGCACGCAGCTCCTCCCGGTGTAGCATGTTGCTAGGTGCGGTGTAGGGCGCCGTCCGCGCCCTGCAGTCCCGCTGTCCACCTGCCCAGGCTCACTGCAAAAGCGCCAGAGCCCGCGCGTGCGCAGAGCCGCGGTAGGCGCCGCGCGCTGGCAGCGATGCAGCCGGCCGACTTTGAGGGCCTGTTCGCCTACAAGCTCATCATCCCGGCGTTCACCTGGGGCAGCATCCTGTCCACCTTCCTGGGGCCATTCCTGTTCCCGGCGGCATGGCTCAGCTTCGTGGCGCTCTTCATGGTCGTCTTTGTCCTCGTGTCGCTGTCCCAGGCGCGCCCTCAGACCCGTGGCTGCAGGCTCCCGTTGCCTTGCTCGCGAAGCGCACTCGCGGCCCGGTGTACTCACCGCTGAGCTGGCACCAAGCGCGTGTGCGGCGGCCGGCAGCTCGCGCGGATGGTGTCCATCATCGGCCGCATACGGCGGACGGTGGCGCGCACGGTGCCCGTGACGCCCGCGTATGCGGAGGCGCGCCCCGCCCCGCCACCTGCGGCTCGCTGCTGCAGCCGCGCGCGGGCTGGGCCGCAGCGGCAGGGCGCGCGCGCCGACGTCGCGGCCGCGCCCGCAGGAGGTGGCCGCGCGGCAGCGCAGCTGGCTGTGCTGGTGGCGGGGAGCGGCGCCGCCCAAGGTGGGCGCCGTGGAGGCGGCGGCAGCGGGCGCCGCTGAGGCGGCGGCCGTTGCGCTGGACCTGGGCCAGGCCTTCCTGCACGCGTTCGTCATCCCCAACTACAAGGCGCGCGCGCGCGCGCGCGCCGGGTCTAGGGTAGGGTATCCTGGAGCCGCCTCGCAGGCCGGGGCGAGCGTGCGAGCGGCGCTGCCCGCGCGAGCGGCGCGGGCGGCGCCGCGAGCAGCCCGTGGTGCAGGCGCCGCGAGCGTAGTGTGAGGGCGCACCTTTCTGCCTGTTGCTGGCGCCTGCCCAGTGAGGCGAGGCCGTGCGGGTCCCCCGGGGCACGGCATGCGTGTATGTTTGCCCGACACACAGGCGTGCACCGTCCAGCGCCTCCAGAGCAGGTGCTCTCGCCCGAGGGCCGCTGCAGCAAGCAGCGCAGGCTGACGCGCGGTGGCCTCCCTAACTCTACTTCAACCCTACCGCGATGCCGCGCAGGAGCCCATGAGCGTGCTGAAGGGCACGCTGGCGGGCCTGGCGGAGCACCCGGGCGCGCGCGAGCGCTACCTGGTGGTGCTGGCCATGGAGGCCGGCGAGGCGGGCCATGCGGACAAGGCGCTCAAGCTGATCGCCGAGTTCAGCGGCCGGTGCGCGCTTGAGCGGCGAGGCGCCGGCCGGCCCCTCGTCGGGGGGCAGGCGCGCACGCAAAGGGGCCGAGCCAGGCTGGGCTCGAGTCGCTGGAAGCTTGTGGGCGGCAAGCGTTGCGGTCAGGGCGCGGAGCCCGCTGCAGGGCCTGCCGCGGCCGGGCGGCTGCGCAGCCCGGGCCGCCAACGGGCGGCTGCTGACTGTGGTTTAGGGAAGGGTGGGATAGATAGGGCAAGACTGATCGCGGCGCGCGCCGGCAGGTTCCGCCACATGATGTGGTCGGCGCACCCGCGGCTGGAGGGCGAGATGCCCGGCAAGGCGTCCAACGTGGACTGGGCGGCGCGTGCCGCCTGCCACCACCTGCGCGAGCTTGGTGCGCGCTGCGCGCTGCTCCAACCCTAATCATGAGCTCAAAATAGAAACCCTACCCCCCCTGCTGCGGCCCGCGGCGGCTCGGGCATTGCCCGCCGGCGAGCGGCGGCCCGCCATGCCAGGAGGTTAGACAGGGCGGCAGCGCGTCTCGCTGCCCTCTGCAGCGCTGCGCCTGGGCGCGCTTGGCTGGGCGCTGTCCGGCGCCTGGCGGCGGCGGGCGCTGCCTCCGAGCGCGACAGGCCGCGCGTGCGCAGGCGTGGACGCGGCGCGCGTGCTCATGACCAACATGGACGCGGACGCCCAGGTGCGGCCGCGCTGCGGGGCTTGCTGCTGTGGTATGCAGGGTTAGGGTTAGGGTTCGTGCCACCGGCCGCCTGCGCTTGCTGCTGGTCCGCCGTATCCAGAAGCTGCCTGCCGGTCTGCGTGGTGCGCCGGCGCCGGAACGGCTGCCGGCGCGGCAGAGGCGCATCGCGATGGATTCCCTTGAGCGGCAGGAGTGCACGCACCAGGCCTGCGGCCTGCGAGTGCACTATCCTACGCACACACACCGCGCTGTGCGTGAAAGGCGGCGCGTGCTAGCGGGCAGGCGCCGCCGGGCAAGGTAGACCGGCCCCGGGCCAGGCCGTGCAGCCCCGGTGAGGGCTCTGGCCATGCGGCCGGCGCTGCAGGTGCCGGCGCTCTATGTGGCTGAGGTGGGCCGTGCAGCCCTGGTGAGGGTTTTGAACATACGGCGCTGCAGGTGCCGGCGCTGTACGTGGCTGAGGTGGACCGGGCCGCCGCGGCCGCCGCGGACCCGCACCTGCTGGTGCGCGCGCCCCGCGCCCCTGCGCTCGCGTGCGGCATGCCACCCCCCAGCTTGGCCTGCACGCAGGCTAGCTCCGCCGCTTGTCGCCGCTCAGGGTGACAGGCGGGTGCCACTTTTGCTGCACAGCTTGCGATGCGTTCACGTGTGTGTCAAGTGAGTCGCCGCACAACCAGCGGCACAACCAGCCCGAGCTGGGTGGGTGTGCGCTGCGCACAGGTGTACGCGGCCCCGATCGTGTTCGAGCGCAACGCCTACGAGGTGCCCGTGTTCACGCGCGTGCACGACTTCATGTGGTCCGGTGCGCACAGCGCCCGGGCGATCAGGGTGTTGCGCTGTGATGCTGGCAATGAGCTGAGCTGCGCAGCTTCTTGTCCTGCTTGACGCACGGCCCGAGCGCGCCTGCAGCGAAGGCTCGTGCCCTTGCGTCGTGCCGAGCAGGGGTCGCAGAGCAGGCTCGAGTCTGTGTCACCCGGTGCGGCGCGCCCGCATGCATGGGCCGCTGGCCCGGGACGCGCGCGGCCCCGGTCCCGAGCGCTTCAATGCCGACCCTGGCGCCGCGCGCAGCGATGGCGATGCAGAACCTGGGCAGCCCCATGGGCCTGGGCTTCCCCATCTCCAACTACACCATGTCGGCCGCGCTGCTGGAGCGCATCGACTTCTGGGACACGGTGGAGGACGCGATCGGGGAGGACTTCCACATGTTCGTCAAGGCCTACTTCAAGACCGGCGGCCAGGCGCGCCCCACATGTTGAGGGCTGGGCGGTCCACTGCCACGCGGCTCACTGCCACACGGTTCAATGCAGCTGACAATGCAGCTGAGGCGTCGCGCCTCATCCGCGTGGCAGCATGGGCTCGGAGGTGGGTCGGTCCTACGAGCAAGTCGTTCTCAGGTCGGACAGGGCGGGCGGCGCGCGCGCAGGCGCGGCTGGCGGCGATCCCGGCGCCCATCAACATGCTCAACCTGCAGGCGCCGGGCTTCGCGCGCACCATGTGGGCGCGCATGGTGCAGGCGGAGCGGCACGCGCGCGGCTGCGCCGACTTTGCGTACGCGCTCAAGCACGCGCGCGCCATGCCCGCCTTCTCCTGGACCACCGTGGCGCTCTGCCTCAAGGTGCGCGGCGGTGATGCAAAGGGCTTGAGGCGGCGCGGGCTCGCCGCACAGCGCTAGGGCGTGCTGCTTGGGCGCCGGCGGTGTGCGTGCTCTCCGCGGGCCGTCGCGGTGCTGTGCTCTATCGTGCAGGCCCCTGCATGTGCCCGCTCAGGCGGCCGCCCTGACGGCGCGCCTGATTGCCAACTGGGGATGCCATGTCCAAGTTCTGACTTCACAGTCTGACTTCAAGAGTCGGGGCTGGTGTGGGAGCGTGCACCTCCTGTACAGAGGCCGACGTAGCGTTCGCAGCCTGGGACGCTGCTGATGGATGGCTGCCAGCGCGGCCGCTCGCTCCCAGCGCCTCCCTGCGGCCAGGTGCCGAAGCGGGCGTCGCCTGCGCGCAGGTGCTGGAGGCGCAGATGCTGCCGGCCACGGCGCCCTTCTACATGGGAATCGCCGCCGGCTGGGCGGTGCTGGTCGGCGCCTACGTCCACCACACGGGTGCGCGCGCGCACATCCCCTGCCGCACCCACCTGCTGGCGCGCACAGAGGCTGTTGCGACGAAGACTGTCTCAGTGCGTGTGCTGCTCTGCTGGCGATCTGGCCAGTCAGCTAGTGGTGCAGAGTAGAGCGCAGAGGCCGTCCACGTTGTTGTGCCTACCTTCGCAGGGTGCGCCAGCAAGCACCGCTTGCAGTGGTGCATGGCGCCTCACTGGCGGCGGGGCGGGGCGCGCGCAGCGACCAGCCTGGCGGCGCTGCGCTTCGTCACGCTGTTTGGCGTGGCCGGGCTGCCCATCTTTGTGGGCCTGGCTGTCTGCAACGAGCGCTGCCGGCGCTTTGTGCGGCCGCGGCTGTACAATACGCCCAATGTGCCCATGTGGCGGTGCGGGCGCCCAGCACCGCTCGTTAAGGTTAGGCTTTTGGTGCCCTGCCAAGTGGTGCCATGTGGCCATTGGTGCCCTGCACCCGCTGGTGCGTGACTGGGCTGGGTATCTCAATAAGGATGTGTCAGCTTACGCCCGAGCAGCCCGTGACGTGGCGCAGCGCCCTGCACACCCACCTGTTGTGCTGCTGTCTGCTTGACACACCCTAACATTCCCTGCATGGCTAGCGCGCGCGTGGCCCACATGTATGCAGATAACAATAGGGACAGATGTGGTGCCCCATGCTTGCGGCACACGCGCGGCGCGGGGCATTCGCACGCAAGGCGCGTGCCGCGCGAGCGCGAGCCTGCACAGGGTATACCTAACCCGTAACCCTGCCGGCGGCGCAGCTCGGTGGACTACGTGACGCTGGCGGTGGACGTGTGGCTGTTTATGGTGCTGCCGACGGTGTTCGCGCTTACCAAGTCCGTGCTGCCGTTCGGTCAGGGCGCGCCCCGCGCCCAGCAGCTTGCTGACGCGTGACGGCTGCCATCCCTTGGTGCAGCGCCCCTGCAGCGCCCCAGCACCATCCCATGCGGCGCTCGTGTCTGCTCGTCGCCGCGCCTCGCAGCCCGCTCTCTGGACATGTCAGGCTCTTTAAACCCTAGGCGCTCTCTGCTGCGCCCAGCGGCCGCTGTCAGTGTGGCCGGAGCAGGCGCCCTGCATCGCCAGGACAGCGCGCGCGGCGCGGGCGCCTGGCCCGGGCTGCCTGCAGCGCGCTGGCCGCCGAGCGCGGCGGGCCCATTCAGAAAGGAAGGCAAGGTTCCATGTGTGTGAAAAAGAGGCCTGCTCGACCAAGGGAGGATTGCATCTAAAATAGAAGGGGTTAGTTGGGGGGGAGAAAAAAAAAAGTAGAGAAGATTGTGGCGCGGGCAGGCGAGTACGTGGTGGCCGAGAAGGGCGCGGCGGACGCGGACGGCCTGCGCTCCCCGCGCGGCATGCTCGCAGCGGCCCCGCACGACAGCAGCTCCTCGCTGGCGTGGGACCCGGCCGCCGGCGCGCCCGCGCAGGCGCGCGCCCCGCGGCCCCCCCGCGAGCAGGGGCCGGAGGACCAAGGGCGGAGGGTGGTGCAAGTCTGGGTCGCCCAGTGTTGACGATTGTGCGATACATGTGTGTACTGGCTTTTGCACGTGCTAGCCCACTTGTGGAAGTGCACCACATGTCTGGAAGCGGCCTCCCGATGAGTGCGGCGGCGGAGGCCCCGCCGCCCTGCGTCAGCCGACGCGCTGAGCGGAGCCGCCCGCCATGCATCAGCCAGCGCGCCGAACCAAATCGGCTGACGCAGGCGGGCGCCGCGGCCGTGGAGGTCGCCGCCGAGCACACCGATGCGCGCGCGCCTGGCGACTGGCGGGGCGCGCCGCCGCGGTCCGCGCTGGACGCGCGTGCCTGCCAGCCCCTGCCCCAGGTGCGCGGCGCGCTCGCCCGGGTAGGCCAGCAGATCGCGGAGGCGGCCTGTCAGCGAGGCGCGCGCCTCGCCCGGCGGGCAGAGAGCGGCGCGTATGGGGCCCTGAAGGGCATGCACAGGCAGGCATGGGGAGCGGGGCACTGGGAGATGTGCAGCAGGTGTGGGTGGGTACTCCTGTCTACATCGCACAGAGAGGCTCACTTGGATGCTCGGGGCGTGGCTGCCTCGCTCCTCCGCTTGCGCCCTCTCGAGGCTCAGGGCCATCCGTGGCCCCGGTCCCCGCACCCCGCCCCCTTCCATGCGGCTTGGCAGTTCTATCGAGACGCGATATGAGAGGCCGATCCAGGCAGCTGGGCATGGGGCCACGGGCGAGGCGTGTAGCGTGCGAGCGGGCGGCGTGCCGGGCGCGGCGGCAGGTGCTCAACGGCGGCGGCGACGCCGGCAGCGCGCCGGGCGCCAAGTGGGCGGCGCCCGCGGGCGGCGCGCCGCCCAGCGCGGCTAATGGCGCGCCCATCCGCTGCCGGCCGTCGGTGTCGCGGCAGGCGGCCGCCGCGCATGCCGCAGTCTCCGCAGCCGCGGCCGAGGCCGGGCAGGGCGCGCCACCGGGCGGCCGCGGCGGCGGCGGCGACACCACGCCGCGCAAGCAGGAGCGCGCGCAGCCGCCAGAGCTGCTGCGCTTCCTGGCTGGCTGGGGCCTGCCCACGCTCACCGCGCACCGGTAGCGCGGCGCGGGCGGCCGCGCCGCGCCGCGAGCTGCTCTGCCCGCGACCCCGGCCCGCCTGCTTGCGCGCGGCGCTGTGGAGCTGTCTGCTGACCAGGACTGGCGTGAGCTGAGGCGTGCTGCTGTGTCTGCCAGCGAGTCCGCAGCGCGCGCCCACAAGCCCGCCATGCCCTCCGCATGCTGCGCCCGGACGGGAATAGGTGGAGCAGAACATAGGGTAGGGCAGGGGTGTCCTGCACCTTCTGGGGTAGCAGGTGGGGTGGCGCAGCCAGTGAGCAAGGGGTGCTGCCACCGGGGCTCTGCACATAGGCGCTTTTCAGGGCTGGTGTGCGAGGCGGTGTCCCGGTGCCTGTTCGTGTAGGCTGGTTGAGCGCCTATGTCGGTCGTCGTCAGAGCTCACAACGCATGCAGGTTTCAGTAACGCTTTGTAGAGGCGCGCTGCACCGAGAACATGCGGGATCACCAGGTTGCAAAACAAAACACATTTTCAATGAAAACTACCATGCAGAGACGCCCGTACCCCAGTCTACGGGCCAGAGCAACCTGACAGCTTTGCATTGCGGGTGAAGGCAGGTGAAAGTGCCGGTGGCGAGCTCCTGAGCTGTGACAATGTAGAAGGCACACCATGATGCGCGCTGGACGTCGCACTGGCTGGGCGGCACGGGCCGAGCGCTGGGCGCTGGGCGTTGCTCTGGCAAGCTTCCTCGCAACAGCACATGGGGGTGAGCACACAGAGGCTGCAGTGCTGCTGCCCCTGTGGCCTTAATTGATAAGGCGCGGCTGTGCGTGTGCGATGTTCAGCAGAGCAACTTCACTAACTAGCCTCTTGTGTCGCGCGCCTCCATCAGAGTGCAACGACCATGGGCACACGGTGGCCGGGACGGCCAACTGCGTCTGTGACGGTCCCGCCTTCCCTGCCGTCAATGCCTGGGGCTGGGGCGGACCGAACTGTGATATGCGTATGCGCCCATGCAGCGCGCTGCTCAACTGCTAGGCTGCATCCGCACGGCCCGGTGTGACTGGAAGGCGCTGCGGCCGCAGGCGTGTTTGGCGCTGCCGCCAACGGGGAGGACATGACGCGCGGGTGCCAGGATCGGCAATGCAACTTGTTGCAGCCCTCGCAGTGGATGTGCTTCGCGGCGCCCTTGGCATGGAGCACCAAGTGCGCGCGCGGCACCCGGTCGCCTTCGTGCAGCTCAGCCAGGCCTTGCTCGTTGCCAGCCCTCCCGCCTTGCAGCTGCAGCGGGAAACAGCTCCTCGCCGCTTCGGGGCAGCCCTCTGTGTCGCGCTGAGCAGGTGTGTGCTGTGTGTTGCACCGCCCTCTTGCAGTGCGGCGGAGGGTGCGCCGCAAACAGGCCCCTGCCTACGGGCCGTGCCCCTGCTTGGCCCCGTGCTTAGAGGCGCGTCGAGGGACGGCGCGCGCGCGCGCAGCTCCTCGGGCATGCCCTGGCAGCACCTGACCGTGCAGCTGACGCGCGAGTCGGAGGACGCCGCGGGCGACCCAGACCTCTATGGCATGTTCTACGGGGGCGCTGCGGGCGCGGTGCGCCCCCCGGCCCGTCTCGCTCTGCGGCCCCGGACCCGTGTCGATCCGTGCCTCACCTGATGCGCGGCCGGCACACCTTGCGGCCTGTTTGCGGTGCTCAGCAGATCGCATGGTCGGCTTGCGCCGCTCGCCCCTGTCTGCTCCCAGCCCGCCGCCTGTGCCGGGCTTGTTCGGAGCGGGTCCGTGGCGGCGCTCCTGCGAGGCGGGCGGGAAGGCACGGACGCGGCCGAGCAGGGCCAGCTCTGTCCGCCTCTGCCCAGCCTATGCCCCCAGCTTGCCCACGGCATGGAGCGAGGGCGGGGCACCTAATAAGAGCCAGGGCGGGGTGCACAATAAGAGCAAGGCCGGGGGGCACTTGAGAGCAAGGGCGGGGGGCGCGGCGCAGGACAAGGCGCTGGACACGGCAACATTCACGTATGACTTCCGGGAGACGTCGTCCGGCACGCACCGCTCGGTCGTCAAGAAGGTCAGCAAGCGCGACTTTGACAAGGCGGGCCAGACGCTGGACTACTCCGGTGCGCCGCGGCCCGGCCGGCCAACAGGCGGCGCTGCGCTGCTCGGCGGCGGGGGGCGCCGGCCGCCGGGCGCCCGCGCGCCTGACGGGGCCCAGGGTCCGCGGCGCAGGCGCGTTCATCTGCGTGAAGGCGTACGGGACGGCCAACCTGACGTTCTCGCTGCGCGCGGTGCCGTCGATGTGCCCCGCGGACTTCACGCCGGCCGGCGCGCAGCTGCTGTGCAGCTCGCCGGTCGGCGGCGGCGGCCCGCGGCGCCACTCCGGCTGCTCCGCCGAGGGCGTGTGCCAGTGCGTGGCGCCGTACGCCAAGCCGGTGCGCGCAGCGCGCGTGGCGACGGGGTCCCGGGGGTGATGCGGCCCGCCGGCTGCTGCGCTGGGGCCGTGCGCTCACGCGTGCCGCCCGGGCACATGCGGGGTTGGATGCCACGGGTTGTGCACCACTCCGGCTGCTCTGTTGCGGCCATGTGCCAGTGCGCGGCGCTCTGCTCAAAAGCGCTGCACATCGGGGGACGGATGCCATGGAAGTGACCGGGCCTCCAAGTTGGTGCAATGCCCTGGTCGCGCACACTGACCAAGGTGCGCTCCGGAGCTCGCTGCATGCGAGCGGGATGGGCTCACAGCTCATGTCTGCGGGCTGATGCGTTCTTAGCGCGGCTGCGTGCGCGCTGCTCGGGGGCGCGCCGAGCTGCACTGAGGGAGACGCTGTGTGCGCGCGCAGGTGCCAAGCGTCTATGAGAGTGCGCACCCAGCGCCGCTCCTCGCCAACATTCCCTGCATCCCCCTCCCCCTCATGCGCTCGTTACTGTCTAGGAGGCTGCTCGGTGCAAGCACTGCATGCCATTGCTCGCGAGCCCAGTGCATGACAAGCTTACCTGCAGGGCAGCGACCATCTGAGCTGCCCGGTCTGCTCTCACAACGTCTGCGGTGCTGAAGGGTCCCCACCCGTCGAGTGGGGAGGCTGTTTGTGCAAGCCAGTCAACCCCTCTATGTGCTCTCTTTTCTGACCATGCCCGCCTGCAGACCTCGGCTTTGAAGACTGCTCGGCGCGCGTGACCGAGGCGGCCGGGCTGACGCAAGCGGCGCCCTACGTCGCCACGCACGAGCAGCTGACGCCCAAGGACTGGGCGTTCTACTCCTTCAACGTCACGGCCGACGACTACCAGGTCGTCGTTAACGTCGACGCCGAGAATGACACGCAATGTGCGTCAGGGAAGGGTCAGGATACGGTTAGGGCAGGCTACCTCAGGGTAGGATTGTTATCCTCCTGCTGCCCACCCACAGAAGCGCTGAAGGACGTGCGCTGGGCGGGGACCGCCGTCGCAGCGCACGCCGCGCGTCGCGCGCCCTGTGCCGTCCGCGCACGGAGCGCCCGCGGACGCGCGCCCTGCTGGAGCGCGAGCCTGGCCGGGCTGAGGCGCTGCGTGCGCCGCAGGCACCAACCTGGGCTACACCGGCCTGTTCGTCAAGTACGGCCAGCCGCCGGGGTGGCGCTACGGGCAGTGGGACTTTCGCCCCGAGTGGGACTACTACTCGGAGCGCGACAGCGACCTGGAGGTCCGCTTCGACGCCTTGCACAGCGCCTGGCAGACCGGTGCGGCCCGCCCCCAGGTCGCGCGCGCTCGCGCTCTGCTTACCGTCCCGCGGGGCATCGCACGCCGCCCATGCGCTGCTGACGGCGCGCATGTGCGCGGCGGCTGCTCAAAGGCGCGTCTCGGCGGCGGCACCCCGAGGTCGGGGGAGCCGCTGCTTGGGCGCAGCTGCAGCGCAGCCGAGTGCGGCGCCGAAGGTGAGCCGGCGCCGGGGGCGCGCGGCCGTGCAGGCCGGTACTTTGTTGGCGTCAACGGCGACGACGCGCACAACTGCAGCTTCACGCTCAGCATCACCAAGTACAGCTGCCCGCTCAACTGCTCCGGCCGCGGCACCTGCCAGCACCTGGCCAACGGCACGCGCACCTGCCTCTGCGACAAGGCGCGCGCCCCCCCCCGTCTGCTGGCAGCACGTACGGCGGTCCCTTGGCTCCGGCGCGCCCCGCAGTCCGAATGGGACTGTCCGACACATGCGTGCCGCGCGCCGCGCGGCAGGGCTTTTTCGGCGCGGACTGCGGCAACGAGGCCGCGCGGCTGGCATTCGACGCGCCGCTGCAGCGCGCCGACGCGTCGTTCGAGTACGACTTCTTCCAGCTGCCCGACCTCAGCCCCTCCGCGCTCACGCACAGCATCGAGGCGCGCGCGCCGCGCGTGGCCCCGCGCGCGCGCCCCACCGCGCGCCACCTGCTGCGGTGCCGCATCCGCCCTGCCGCGCCTGCTGGAGCAAATGCGCAAACGGGGACGCGGCCAGGCGGGTGTGTATACAGGTTGTTACGCCGTTCCATGGGTTACGCTGGTGCCACCTTTGTGAGGATGCTATGACATGGCAACACCGCCCGAATGCGCAGTGCAGGCTTGCCCGGCAGGGGCGCGCCCGCGCCCTGCTCTCGCAGCCCCTCTCCCATGGCGCTGCCCGCCGCCCCGGCCGACGGCCGCACGCGGCGTGCGCAGGTGAGCATCAAGGCCAGCTTCCGCAGCTCCGGCTACGGCCAGTGGTCCGTCTCCCGGCCCGCGCTGCTGCTGCTGCAGGCGCGCGCTCCGCCCACAGCCTCTCCAGTCTCCCCTGCGTCCCTGAACTTCGGACTGTGGGCCGACGCGCGGCTCAGCTGCCGCCAGCCCCCCCGCACTGCTCCGTTCATAGAGCCGGACGGAAGACCGGTGAGTCTGGCAGGTCAGTCTGCGACTGCGGGGCGGGCGCGGCGCCGCCGACTGCTGGCAGGCTGACGGCGGGCGGCGTGCCGGCCGCAGGGCGACCACCCCAGCAAGGACGTGTACACGCTGAAGCAGGTGCTGCAGGAGCACAACACGACGTACGAGATCGTGCTCTGCCGCTCCCAGCTGACGCAGGCGCGGCGGCGCGCCCGCGCCCGTGCCTGCAGCCCTGCAGTCTGCGTGTTTGCGACAGTTGCCTTGGCTCGGCTTGACCTGCTCGGCAGCTATGCGGCACGGGCGAGCCCTGCCGCGAGGTGTGGGGCCCAGCGGCGAGCGCGGCTGGCCGCGCTCCCGTGGCATGGGTCCAGTCGTGAAGGGCACATGTGTCACCCGCAAGGGCACATGTGTGACTGTGCATAGATTTGGCGCAGCTTGAAGGGGGTTGTGGAGCCTGCAGGAACAAGTGAATCGCTGAACCTCCATGAGCATGACTGCGTGCTGACCCGCGAGGGCACTGAAAAAGGGGATGGACGGACGAACCCCGCAAGATGGGGGAGGGAGAGCCACTGGCAGGATCCTGCACAGGCATGCGGCGCTGCGGTGCGCCGAAGGCAACAGAACGGCGCTGCCGCTGGCCGGCAGGGGCTGTGGCGCGCTGCCATCTACAATCCCATGCACATCTACAGGCTCTCGTACAACCTCACCGTGTCGCGCTCCGCCGCCTGTCTGAACAACTGCTCGCAGCATGGCGCCTGCAGCGCTGACGGCCTGTGCCACTGCGAGGGCGACTGGCGCGCCCCTCCCTGGCAAGACATGCCCCCGCGACTTTGCTCGAGTGGGGCGGCTGCACAGGCGCGGCTGTTGTGCAAGCGTGCTTCGCGGCGCCGCCTGACACATGGTTCGGGTGAAGACCCTGCACGCAACGCACAGCTGCTCATGCGCCGCGGTGAGCGGCGTGGGGCGCGCAGGACGGGCGGCGACTGCTCGGTCTCGCTCGCCAGCCACTGCGTCCAGGGCTCGCGGCGCGCGGTCCCCATGTGCGGCCCCTCCGGCCCAGCCGCGTGCTGCGCGACCGAGCCACAGCATGCTGCTCTGGTCAGCAGAACATTGTCCATCTGAGATTGGCAACAGCTGAGTATGTGCGGTAGTGTGCGCGGTGCCGCGTGGAGGCCAGCGATGCAGGCCCTTGCGCGGCGCGACGAGGCAGGCGGCTGACAGCGCCGCCCGTGCCGTGTGCCAGGCCGGCGCAGCATGGCACCTGCTGGCAGGAGTGCCACTGCAGCAACGGCGGGACCTGCGAGCACACCTCGGAGTGCGTGGCCTTCACGTGCGACGACCCCAAGATGCGGCGCCGCGGCTCCGCGTCGGAGTGCGTCGCCGACGAATGCACGCAGGTGCCGCGCCGGCGCCGCCCGGCCGCTCTGGGGGAGGGCCCCTGCCTTTGGGCCTGCGCCCGATCTGTAGTGCCTGCCTTGCATGGCGGAGGGCCGGGGCGGCCTGCGCGAGGGCGGGCGCTGCGAGGACCATTGTGCTTGTGAGCCCATCGCACGTCGGGAGCGCCCGCCTCAGGCCGTGTGCTCGTGTGAGGAGTTTGCTTTCGTCCGCTGGCGAGGCACGCGGTCGGGTGGTTCAGGAGCATGCAGTTGGCACGATTACGGCCAAAGCTCCGCCTCATACCGGAGGGCACGTGAGAGAGAGGGCGCGCGCGCCGAGTGCGGGCGCAGGCCAAGTGGAACGAGACGGCGGGCCACGCGTGCCAGCTGCCGTGCGAGTGCCCCGCCGACGGCGGCCGCTGCACGCTGGGCGCCGCGTGCGCGGAGGGCACATTCGCGTGCAAGCCGGGCTTTGAGCGCTTCACCGACAGGCAGCTCAAGTGCTTCAAGGCCGGCTGCCAGGACGGCAGCTTGCAGGCACGGACTGCAGGCCGCTGTCGAGGATAACTGCGAGCTGTGAAATGGCGGCGCCTATGCCGTCGGCGCTCATGGCGCCGGCGCTTGCCATGCCAGCCGCTGGCTCCCCGCGCTCCTGTGCTTGCTCTTGGGGTGCGCTTCCCATCTCCAGCAACTGCTGGGCGCCTGCATGGCCCGCTCACCAGGCATGCAGCACACGAGCGTTGGTCCCCCTCTCATTCTGGACAGCAGGTGCGCCATCTGGTGCCAATGCAGTTTGGAGGCAGAGTGAAGTCCTTGGGACCACCCATGCGGATTTGCTTGATGGGCCGCTGGGCGGCGGGCGTGTCGGTAGCTAGGCAGGCTTGGCTGCGTCGTCGGATGACAGCCTCACTGTGACCGCGCGCCGCCCACTCTCCGGGCTGGCCGCCGCCGGCAAGCCCCTCAGCACGGGCGCGGTCCTTGCAGGAGATCGCCGGCGCGGGGGCCGTGGGCGGCGGGCGCGCGTACGGGGTGTGCCGCTGCGCCGGCGCGGAGAGCGAGGGGGTCGAGCGCTGCACCTTCTCGCAGGCGCTTGGCCAGGCGCGCGTGGTGTGCGGCGACGGGTACGCGCTGACGGTGCGCGCCCGCCTGCGGCAGGGCCGGCCCAGGGTCCTGGCCCCCTCACTCCTGCGCATGTGCGGCGCCGGGCCAGCTGCGACCTCGCTTGCTTGTCAAGTGCGGTTGATCATATATGTCCGCTACATGATGATGGTCATGGTGCAGTGCGCTGTGATGTACTGTACGTCGTGCCAGGTGCACGCGCATCATGATAACGGTGGTTGTGCCGCGGAATATATGTCATGTGTGGGCCTCCTGCTTTTTATTTCTGCCAGAAGAGGCCGGAGTACCTCTGCGGATACTGCGCCTGAAAACCAGGGCATGACAGCGCGCCCGCCTGTGCTCGAGAATGCGACACGGCCCAGGGAGAAGCAGTGTCTGTGCTCAGCGCGCCGAGCGCTCGGGTGCAGGGCGCGTCTGGCGATGCGCTGGGGGGCCGCTGCGTGCGGCGCGGCACGGCCGCGTGGGCGGTCACGCTGTGGGCGCTGTTTGCGGCGCTGCTGGGCGTGGGCGCGGGCGGCGGGCTGCTGTGGTGGTACGAGCAGCGCCTGAAGCGCGCGGGCCTGAACGAGGCCCTGTTCGAGCTCGCGCTCGACCAGGGCTTTTGAGGCCGGCTGCCCAGTTCCAGGCGGAGGCCGGGCGAGCCGGCACTTTTGCGGCCTGTGTGCAGAGCCTTGACGTGGCGCGCGCTAGGGTCGCCCGCCCAGTAGCTGCGAGAGCTCGTCGAGCGGTCCTGAGCACTGCTTGGAGGGGCAGGTGCATGTTGCCTACTTGTACTTTGACTAACATTGCATTCTGCTTAGCTAGGTGCGGCGCTGGTCGGTGAGCAGAGGCGCCCTTGTACCATAATCATGTAGCTGCACTGCGCTGTGCCGATTGGGTACAGTGGCCCGAGTGGGGGGACAAGTTTGAAGTATAGCTAGCACAGATGAGAAAGGTTGCAACAAAGTGGCATACGCTACACATAGTACGTGCAGTGCGCTGCCAGAAGCACCGGTGCAAAGTGCCCTTCCCCACCCAGCACACAGACTGCTCATGCCAAATGCGCTAAAGTCCTGTTGGAACTCATCAACACTGCTCACAGCTTACACCCCAGACACTTGTGCAATGATGCAGACATATTAGCAAACGTGTGAAACCACACAAGAGGGGTTCTGTGACTCCCAAATACCAGCACTCGACCCCAGCTACTTCAAAGTAAAAAGCACACACATGCAGCAAAGGAGAAAGCGCACACATGCAGCATGGCCGCTAGCGATGCCGAAAACCATGAACCAGCGTGAGCGGGCCCCTGCCGCAGCTGCGCTGCAGCTGCAAAGTCGCCGTGTGAGCGGGACAGCTATGCACTCGAAGCTACTAGCCCGGCCCTGCCCAGGGCTTACTCTGTCGCGGCCCCCGAGCTGGCCACCGCAGCCTCCGCCGAGCCCGCGCTGGCAAGGCTGGCCGGCGCTGCAGCGCCGCTGCCGGCCGCCGGCTTTGCGGCGGACGCCTCGCCCTCCGCGGCGGGTGCAGCCGCGCCGTGCGCGCCCCACACCTGCGCGCGAGGCCCACGCCGCCTCGGCGCAGGCTCTCTGGGGAGCCGGGGTCGTGGCCGCCGCCACGCCCCTCTTGTCTCACAAAATTGCTGTGCATCACAGGTTGTGCGTGTGACACGCAGAGGCCGTGCAGCAAGCCTACAGGCTGCTGTGCGCAGGGCGGGCTGCACAGTCGCGCGCGCAGGAGCGCGCGGGTCCCGCGCACCCGCCAGCCCGAACCGCCCGGCTGCTTGGCCGCGGCTGGCGACGCGCGGCCCTTTGCGCGCTTGTTGGCCTCGGCCAGCTGCATCAGCGCGCCCACCTTCTCCTGCGTGGCCTGCGTGCGGCGCATGCAGGATTGGGTTAAAAAAGAATATTCCCACAGCATACGCGCGACCACCTGTGCGTCGGCCCGAGACGCGCCTGCCGAAAAGTCAGGCGCCAGAGCACGACCATGGGCCATACGCATTCGCAGTGCCTGCTGCCGGGAGCAAGAATAGCGCCGCCGGCCCGGCCGCCCACGCCTGCAGGGGTGGCGCGAGGGCGCGCGGGGCCCGGCACCTGCGCCAGGCGCTCCCGCAGGTCCGCCAGCTCGTCGCGCATCTCGCCCACCTCCTCAAACGCCTGCGTGGCCGTCGCCTCAGCGGCCGTCAGCCGCCGCACAGCGGACGCCCGCTCCGTGGTCACCTGGGCCCGGGGCGCCCGGTGAGGGCCCAGGCCTGGCCCAGCGCCGGGGCGGCTGCAACCCCCTGGCCCGTCACCGGCTGTTCGGCCATAGGCATGACCGTGCAGCGCGGTTGCTGCCATTGAGTCGATCTGGGCACCCAGCGGGGCTCACACGTGACGTGCGGGGCCCGCCTCAATTCCCGCGGCACCTAGCGGCTGCGACCTGGGAGGTTTGGGGCAGCCGGCTCATCGCCGTGCCGGGCCCTTGGCGGGCGCGCCGCGGCGGCGGCGGCGGAGCGGGCCGCCTCACCTGCTCCAGCTCCGCGGTCAGGGCGGCCACGCGCTCGCGCGCGGACCCCAGCTCACGCCCCAGCGCGGCGGCCGCCCCGTCGTGCGCACGCGCGGCGGCCGCCTCGCGCGCCGCCGCGCCCTCGGTCGCGGTCGCCAGCCGCGCCTGGCAAGGGGCGCCGCTGTTTCAGCTCGTGCTAGCGCTGCAGCTCCTTGCAAGCGCTGGTGCTGAGACAGCCCCTGAACTGAACGCTTGGTCGTGCAAGTATGCACGCCTGACATGCACGCACTTTGCCACCAGCACGGCATCAGCAACCCGCCTGCACTGACCAGTGGCGCGTCATGCGCATCTGGTCGCTGCACACCTCGCAGCAGCATGCACCTCAAGCAGACTACAGGGCACAGCCTCTAGGCAGCTCAGGGCCGCTTGCAGGACCAGACAGCCTGCGCGCCGCCAACGGCAGCGGCGTCGCGGCGCCCCGCCCGCGCCGCTGCGCGGCCACGAAGCTCGGCACAGCGCTTGCGCCCGCGCTTCCGCCCGCGGCGCGCGCGCCTGCAGGTCGCGCGTGGCGATCTCGACCTCGGCCTGCGCGCCCGCCAGCGCGCCTTCCGCCTCGTCCGCGCGCGCCTCCGCCGACGCGAGCGCGGCGCGCAGCCGCTCCGCATCGGCCTGAAGCGCGCGCGCACGCATGACTCTGGCGCGCTCGCTCGGCATCCGCCGCCTCACAGGGCACGTCAGCTGGCCGGCTCGATGCATCACGGACTTCACAGCAAACATCTCAGGCGTCTTTCCGCTGCACATCTCGCTCTGAGTACGGCGGGCAGGCAGCACGCGCCCACGCGCTGACACAAGCAGGGAGGGAACGCGTCCAAAAGCACAAACCTCCAGGGAACAGGGAGACCCTTACGCCGCATGCTCAGCACCTGCAGGGCTGCAAGCTGCCCGCCACTGGTGTCCGCCACGTCCGCCGCGGCTGCCTCGGCGGCCGCAAGGTCTGCCGCGGCGGCGTCCGCGCGCGTGCCCGCTTCCCGCGCCTGCGCCTCCACTGCGTCGGCGCGCTCGCGCACCGTGTGCAGCTCCTCCTGCGCAGCAAAGCACGCGGGTATGTGCGGTGCCGGCGCGCCAGCACACAGCGCTCTGACGCGGCACATTCTGGTGCAGTACAGGGCACTACAGGGAATATAGCGCCTCTCGCATTGCATGCCCAGCCGCAAAGGTCTTGCCCCGCAGGCACTCAGCAGCCCCGACGCCACACCGCATCGAAGGCTCCCCACCACTTCACTCATGCTGCCTCAATACTGGTGGTAGGCAGCCTTGGCACACATGGTGAAGCAAGCCAGGAGCGCGCCTCCAGCTGCTCACACCGCTGCTGCAGGCCCTCGGCGCGGCCTGCAGTGGCATCCAGCTCCTTGCGCAGACCGGGCAGCGCGTCTGCTTCGCGCGCGCGCGCCTGTGGCGCCGCAGCCCAGCCTTATGACCCCACGGTATGGCCATGCCAGCAAGCACATTTATGACCTAGTCAGCACACATTGGGGCAAGGTGGGAGCAGGGCCAGGCTGGCACGCATGGTCTCAGAGACCGCTGCAAACCAACGATTATCAAGGCAGGTTTGTTAAGTGCTGCTCACACGCGTTCGCCGGTGCTGCATGCGGCACGGCACAGCTTGACTTTGGTCGAACAGGTGCAAGACAGCCTGCCAGCACCCACAATGGATACGAGCAAAGCGACTGAGCGGGGCCGGGGCCAGCGCCGACAAGCGTGGCGCCGCACCTGGAGAGCAGCCTCGCGCTCGCGCGAGCTCTGCAGCGCGCGCTCGGCCTCCAGGCGGCGTGCGCGCTCGGCCTCGGTCTGGCCCTCCGCGCGCCTGGCCCGCTCCTCCAGCCCTAGCGAGCGCGAGCGCAGCTCCTCCGCCTCCCACGCAGCCTGCAGGCGCAGCCCAAGCGCGTGGGTGCAGCAGGGCTGACACAGTGGAACTGCTTGCAGACGACCCTATGCCAGGTAGCCAGGCAGTCCAGGGCGCTGGCAGCTTTGGGGGGGGGGCTGAGGAAGGGGGCAGGCCTTGTCGCGGTCTGCCATGGCGCGCGCGCTCTGCGCCTGGTAGAACGCGAGCTCCTTCTCGAGCCGTTCGGCCTTGTCGCGCTCCGCGCGCCAGCTGCTGTCCGCGTGCCGCTTGCTGGTCCGGTAGTTGACCAGGTCCTCGCGCAGCGAGTTGCGCTCGGCTTGTACGCTGGCGAGCTGCGCCACGTCACGCATCAGCACATTGCAAGTCACGGCAGGTCCAACAGGCCAGTGTGTGGCACCGGTTGCTGCTCAGAGCACTGGCTTGGCCAGCAGCTTCCGCGCCTGCTGCTTGGTGCTGTTGAGCTCCTTTTGAGTGGCAAGGATGCGCTCCCTGAGCACCGTGGAGGAGGAGGCGAAGATGCTCTCGGAGCCCTGCTGCATGCAGAGCGCCTCCACGTCTGCCGCGAGATCATCGCGCTGCGCGGTGACCCGCGCCAGCTCCCGCTCGAGCACTTTGACGCGGTCTGCCGCGTGGGCGGCAGCGCCGTTGGTGCTCTCCATGGACCCACCAGCGCAGAGCGCTGTCAGGGGCTTGTTGCAGGGCAATTGAAAGCTGTTGAGCGCCAGGCAAGCACTGGCCCGGGAATGCCCGACTGGGGCTCATTCCAGGCCCTATCAGGAGGGCTGAGTGGGCCCAAGGACTACATGCAACATTTGGAATAGGTCTGGAAACAGATGTTCCAGACTTGTGTACATCGTGTGCAGTACGTGACTGTAGGCCAGGCATGTGGAGAAGCGTAGCGTCCGGGGGGACTTGCATGCGTGGATAGGGATAGGGAACCCATGTGTGGAAGTGCATGTGGAAATGCGCCGTGTCAGGGACACCACACTCGCACAACTTACATGCCCCGAGTCGTAACAAGCAACAGAAAACGAACTGTGCATGATCATGCAGCTGTGTATGAGTGCAGCGTAACGCTTGGTCTGTATAAAAGCCATTGCTTGGTCTGTATCCGAGTGCGCAGAGCGCCCCAGCGCACTCATGCAGCGCACTCAAAACCTGATACCCACCTGGCCAATGTTCATGCCACATGGCCCAAGCCAAGCACTGGCCACATCGGACTCTGGAAAGTCATCAGCCGCGGTCGCATGTTGCCCCTTACTCACCCGGATGGGCTGCAGCGCCTATGTCAGCCAGCGCGGCACACCCCGTGCACATACGTCCATCCCTGCTGATGGCTATGGTGCCACCCCAGACCGCAAGCCGGCACTGCTTGCGAACGCGGGATGCAGACGAGCGTCAGCGCAGCAGAGGGGTTACGCGCAGTCACACTGCCGTTGCACTGCGCCTGCTGCATGCCTGCTGCATGCCAGGCGGCCTAGCCCAGGCACAGCTCCTGCTGTACGGAAAGACATGTTGGGGAGGGAGGTTGCGCAGCGTCCGCCCTCGTCAGCGGCGCTTGAAGTAGGGTGAGATGCGGATGTTGAGCGCGGCGGCACGGCGGCGGAACTCGCGCTCGGCTGCGCTGCCGCCCCCAAGCGCCTGCCGCCCCCGCCAAGCATCATGCCCGACTCACAGGCGCTGCATGTACAACACACCTAAGTGAGCCTGCAGACACCTACAAACAGTCACCCTGAGTCTGCCGCTGTAATGGGAGGTGTTGGCACGCAATGTGGACAACGCTGTACGCTGCACATGGGTTGAGCAGTTTTGGACTGCGTCCAAGATACTACCTGCGTAAAACAGAAAGCAGGTACATGGCCATACCTGGTGCAATCGGCGGCTATGCTTTCAGCTGCATACTCCTGCTCAGCCTTTGCCGTTGCATGCTGCATGTACTCTCCAAAGACAGGGAAAGGGTTCCCACCGCAGCAGGGCGGCGCCGCGGCGGCGGCGGCGGCGGCGGCAGGAGCGGGGTGCCGTCAGAGTCACTGGCGGCCTCAGGCTCGTCAGGCAGCGCCTGCAGCGCCGGGGCTGGCGAGGCTACTGCGTTCTCTTTGCCGGCAGCCTGCGGCGCACATGGATAGGGGTGTCTGGGCGCGGCGGTTAAGGAGCAGCAGATGTTGGTGGGCAGCCACATCGCAGCCACAGGCCAAAGTCAAGATCAGGATCGATCAGCGCATGCACTTCAGTATTGCACGTAGATGGTGTGGGGGAGCAAGACAATGACTACGGCCTGAGCCACGCAAGGACTTAGGCCATGTGTTGACCGCCTTCTGCAGGCGGTGCGCACCGCCCCCGGTACGCCACTGCCGACGTGTATCACGAGGCACACTGGCTCGTGCGCCGGGCTGGCGCTCCCGTGCGCGCGGACGGCGCCGCCAGCCTCGCCAGCTTGGCCGAGTGCCTGCGCGCTCAAGGGGTGTACGGCGGAGCGCCAGGCAGTGTGAAGAGCAGGCGTAAGTGCGGCCCCACTAGCATGGGACTGGGCGCTGTGTATGGGTCCCTGCCTACTAACAATTTGGAGCCAACGCCCAAGAAAATAAAGTGCCTGGCTCTGCCCCAGAGCGTCTCGCTACGCTGCATGCACCAAGGACAATGCACTGCGCATGGTATGCACAGGGGAATCGACCTCATGCAGGCATGAGCATGTCACGCACCTGGGCGCTGAGGGGCGCCCGCGCAGGCCCGCCGCCCTGCGGCGCATGCGGCGTGACCTGCGTTGCGGCGTCCACAGCCGGCCGCGCCGGCCGCGCCGGCGGGGATGCCAGCGGCTCCTCCGCATCTGGCGCCCGGCAATCATCCGGATGCCGAACCTCGCCCGCGGCCTGGCCCGCCGCGGGCGGCGCAGGCAGCAGCAGCGGCGGCACCGCGGCGCGCCCCCTGAACTGGTGCACCGCAAGCCGGGTGTCCTGCGGCGGGGCGGGGAGTTGGGCCTGGTCAGCGTCTGCATGCCCGCAGCGTGCCCAGCACGTGCTGCACGCACAGCCGTGCACTTATTTGCGCAAACGATCAATGATGTGAGCCTGCTTCAGCCAGCCACGGCGACTTAGGCAGAAAGGCACATGGCATTGCATTAGGGTAGCGAAACAAGCCCTGCCGCCGACAGAGCAGCCTGGCGCCTGCCACGGGGGCGCAGGCGAGCCTGCTTTGAAACGCCAGGATTCGGAACTAACCCTGAGTTTTTCCCACAGTGCTGCGGGCTGCGGCTACAGCTGCCGGGCTGGGGCGCGCGCCTCCAGGTCGGCGCGCATGCGGCGCAGCCGGTCGCGCACGCCGGCCCACTCGCGCGCGGCCGGGCTGCTTGACCCCGGCGCTGCGGGGGCCGGGCCCGCGGCGGGCCCCGCGCCGGCGCCGGCGGCCGCCGCTCCGCCTGCACCTGCCAGCCCACGCCTTCAGCGCCCGCTCCGCTCAGCCGTCCTGGACTGAGCCATGGATCGTGACCCTGCATGCATGATTCAGACAGAGTTCATGGACATTTTGATCATTGCACCAAGCAAGCGAGGACCGCATGCAGTGCTATACAGGAGTGCTATGCAGGACTTTGGCAACTCAGCCTGCTCAGTGGAGCCACCGCGGGACCCCATGAAGCCCGGAGGGCGTCCACATCAAACATGCTGGCAGCTAGCGGCGCGGGGCTCAGCAGAGGCAGCCCTGCATCGTCTTGGAGGGGCCACGCCTGGCGCCGCGCCGGCCGCTGGCGGAGCGATGAACACGCGGTGCGCGCCGAAGAAGGCCGGCACGGCGGCCTGCGCGGCGGCCGCCGCGCCGACCAGCGCCGCGCCCGCGGCGGGCACCTTGGCCGGCGTGCCGTCGCCGCCGTCGGGAGCGTCGCCGCCCCCGCCAGAACCCTGCCCTGGCGCCAACTCCTGCAGCTCTTGCTGGCCCGGCGCCTCGCCTGCTGGGTCCTCGCCGGCAGCCGGGCCCGGGGACTGGGCGTCGGCGGGACGGACGGCGGCCCCAGCAGAGGGCGGAGCGGCCGCGTGGCCGGCGCCTGCAGCGCCCAGCGCCTTGCGCGCGCCCTGCATGCAGGCGCAGGCATGTTCAAGTCCTTGTCACTGGGCCGCATGGCCCCATCTCCCTGCCAGGCAGCATGGACGAGCCTCGTGTCCCCATGTGGATGCTTGGGACCACTGCTGTCCCACGGCCCGACATTAGCATCCGCATTGCAGGCCACGCGCCTTGTCGATCACATGCAACAGGCGTGCATCCCCGCGAGCCTGCCGTTGAGCACGTGCGGCACTGCTTGGCTGTGCGGCGGAGACCGGCGCGCCTGGAGCTGCTCGCGCAGGTGCGCGTTCTCGTGCACGCATGCATCGTTAGCCGCAGCGGCTGCCTCCAGCGCCTGTTACGCAGCGCGCGTCGCATGCCTCCATTGCCAGCTCGGTCACCAACGCGCAGGGCTGCTCACCACATGCACAAGGAGCATCGGCACAGGAAAAGACGCTTGCTTGGCGTGCCCACGCGCGCCATGCCCTGCCTCTTGGACACTGCGAGGGGCAGCGCTGTGCTGCAGGCCGCTGCTGTGGGTCCCTGCGGGTGCGAGAGGCGCGCGGGGGCTCACCAAGCGCCGCTGCATGACGAGGCCCCCGACATGGTCTAGCGTGCCAGGCGCCTGCGCGCCAGCGCCAGCATGACAGAGCTTAATGTCAGGTGCTGAGCAGCGACATGCACCCTTGAGGTGCGGACCAGGGCAGCTGTGCCCGCCGCCGCCCAAACTGCTCCTGCTCCTTTTGTGCATGGGTTGGGTGCATTGCAGGAACCTGTACAGCACTGCAGCGCGCCGCGTCATGTGCAAACCCTCAATCACTTCATGATGGAGACTGCTGTCATGAGAGCCAGCGTGGAGGCAGGTGCAGCAGGGGCAAGGCGGCCAGGCACCTGGCCCGGCGAGCCCAGGCCCGCGGGGCCGGCGTCGCCGCCCAGGCCAGCGTGCACGGCGCGCTGCGCCGTCTCGGCGCCGCACGCGATCTCGTACAGCGCCTCGTGCGCCTCCTGCGCGCGCCCCGCTCTCGACACCTGGCTACAAAGTGCATAGGGGGCAAGGTGCGCAGCGCTTGCTGGCGCCACCCCGCACGCAGGCAGGAAGTGCTTTTTCACGGCATGGCCTGCTCGCGCTTGCCATCGGCCTGCACGGAGCACTTGGCAAGCGGGTGACCACGCAGTGCACACAGACCGCGCGCATGGTCTCGCGCGGCGCGCCTGCAGCTGCTGCAGCAGCGCGGCGGTCTGCGCGTCAGCGCGCTCGGGCTCCCGCGCCGCGGCCTCCAGCTGCGCGCGCGCGGCCGCCAGCTCGCCCTGCAGCCGCGCCTGCTCTGCGGCCGCGGCTTCGGATGCCTCGCGCGCAGCCGCGGACGCGGCCTCCGCGTCTGCATACGCGTGCCTGCACCACACGCGCCGCCTCAAAGCGATGGATAGGGTGCGGTAGGGTAGGGTGTGGAAAGTGCAGGGGCCCAGGCAGGCGCGGCTGCTGCCTCGGGCTGTAGCCACGCCGGCTTTGCAGCTGCGATGTGAGTGGTCCCGCGCGCGGCCGCACATGCGGCCTCGGTGTCGACTCGCCCTGAGCGTCCATGCAGGGCATTCGACCATGGGTGCATGCCGGGCGCGGGGGGCGAGGGGGATTGACGGGAAACCAGTGCCGCACCGCGCCTCCAGCAGCTGCGCCTCCAGCTGCGCCAGCTGCGCGCGGCCGGTGTCGCGCGAGGCGGCCGCGGCGCCGCGCGCGGCCTCCGCGCCCGCGACCGCGGCGCGCGCCGCCTCCAGCTCCGCCACCAGCGTGCCCTTCTCCGCCTGCGGCCCCAAGCGGCAGGGTCTGGCTTAACCTAGCACCCGCGCCCGCCGCCTCCTCTGGCCTTGTGACAGTGCCCGGGTGTCGAGGCCGTCAAACGACCCGCGTGTGTTTGGAAGCCTGACGGTGCCCAACGGTCATACCTTGAAGGAATCCATGCCGGTAACTTGAGCACGCATCCGAAGCATAGATAGCTGCACGCCCTGCTTCCGCTCGTGGGTCGTTCCCGTCACAGCAGGCACGAGCATGGGACACGCCGCCGCAGCGCGCCTCGTAGGCGGCCGCCACCAGGCCGGCGTGCTCGGCGAGCTCGAGCAGGCGCGCGCCGGCGGCGCGCGCGCGGTCCGCCTCCGCGGCGGCCAGCTCGCCCTGCGCCTCGGCGCTCTCGGCTGCCGCCGCGCGCTCGCCGCCCGCGCGCGCCAGCGCCGCCTCCACGCCCTCCAGGTCCGAACTGCGGGTCCGAGCACCACATAACCCTACCCTATCCGAGCACTCAGCACTCGTTCAGGCGCCACGCCCGCGCCGCGCCCAGCTCGGGCCGTTGCATCATGCTGGAGCGTGCTCGCTGCCTGTTTCCGCCCAGCGTTACTGCGCGGCGCTGTTGGGCTGGTCGCCATGCGCATGCTCAGCACTGCCCTAATATTTTTGAAAACGAGCAAGCCTGGGCAAACCTCCCCGCCACACGTGTGAGCATGTCTGCGTCTGCGCGGGAGCGCATGGCAGGCCGAGCTGCGAGAAGCGCCACTGTATTCCGGCCCCGCGCCCGGGGCCGGGGCGCGCCGCAGGCGGCGGTTCTCGGCCTCCAGGCGGGCGCTGTTGCCCATGAGCAGGTCCCACTGCTCCAGCTGCTCGCGCGTGGCCGCCAGCGCGGCCTGCTGCCCGGCCGCGCGCGCGGCCTCCGCCTCCTCGCGCAGCGCGCCCGCCTGCGTCGCGCGCGCCCACAGCGCCTGCGCGCGGCCGCGCGCGCGCTTTCTACGCCGGGCCGCGCGCGCGCTGGCGGGCGCGCGGCCGGGCGGGGGCAGCGCCGGGCTCCAGCCGCCCGGCCGCGAGCGGCCCAGGCGTGGGCGCTGGCCAGGCCTGATCTGTCCCTTGCCCGCAGGCGCGCTGGCGGACGCGCTTCCGCCTCATCATCTTGGCACCAGAAATGTACCATGACTGCAAAAAAAATAGGCGTGCTTGGCGGCCAGCGGGCGGCGCCGCACCAGCAGCAGCCCAGCAGCCTACCCCTGGTAGGGTGCGGCAGGGCGGGCCGCGCCTGCAGCTCCCCGCGCGCGGGCGTGGTGACGACGGCGGCCAGGCCCAGGCGCGCCAGCCACGCCTCCAGCGAGCCGCGGCCCACGCTCGCGGGCGCCGCCGACGGCAGCAGCCCCAGCCGGCTGCGCGTCCACGGGCCTGCAGTGTGTGCAGTGTGTCAGTGCGCCGACTGGAGGGTATGCAGCACACCGGCTACACTGTGAGCATGGCGCCCTGGCCAGCGCAGCAGCCCAGCGGTGTGCTCCTGGCCATGCTATCTGGCTGCATGTCATGAGGGCCTGCACTGTCAACATTCCAAGGAATGGTACGCGCAGACCGCTTTGGTTGACCTGCCCTGGCCCGGTAGGCCCCGCATCTACGTCCCAGCAGGGTGCACGTCTGGATGCAACGCAAGCCTCCACTCGACAAAGGGTATCCTGCCAGCGCCTGTCGCGCTCGCATGCTGAAGGGCCCCGGTGACAGAGCCTTCGAGGGGTGATCACCGGCAGGCGTGGCAGAGTACGGGAAGGCAGGCACGCCGCTTGCGCCGCCGCACGCGGGCGTGGCGGGGCTGCCCGGGGCCCCCGTCGCCGGGTCGCCCTGGCCTGGGCAGGCAGCCGGGCCCTTGTGCGGCGGGAGGCTGCCGGGCCCGGGCGCGCCCGGCGCCGCCTCGCCCTGCACCGGCGAGGCGTAGGCGCCGCGCGCCAGGTGCGCCAGCATGAGGCGGTACGGCGTGGCCGCGCGCTGCGTGGCTGCCGGGCACCCTGCGCGTGCCGCGAGCTCAGCCGTCGCCAGGCTGCTGCAAACGCAGGTCAACAGCATGCATGCGCAAGGCCCTTTGGCCTGCAGGTGCGGCGCAACATGCCAAAGCTACGGTGGCCAGCGTCGCCACGGCGCCACTCACAACCCCATGGCATGCTGCATATGATCATATGCCAGCCCATGAGCTGCGACTTGTCAGTTGTCAGTTCCAGGTCATGCACGCCCGCCGCATGCACGCACAAGAGTACGCCATGCACTCACAGGACGCGCACCCATCTGCGCAGAGATGCGAGCAGCTGCAAGGTGCGGCGCCGCCGGCTGCAGCGCCGACTCCCCTGCATCTGCCATCGCGTCGGGCGCCGCCACCGCGGCCTCCGCTGCCCGCGCACCGCTGGCGGGCGGCCCGCGCGCCGCCTTGTCCCCGCGCGCGGCAGCCGGCCTGGGGTTGGTGGTAGTGTTGCAGGCGCCTGCGGCATGCGCCGGCGCAGGGCGCACGGGCGACACCAGGCGCACGCGCCGCGCGCCCGCCCGCTTCCCGGTCTCAGACCCCGCGCTCGCGAGGTGGTCGCAGGTTGGAGCCGCGGGCGCAGGCTCCGCGCAGGGTGCGCCACTGCCCGCTGCCGTGGCGGCTGCCGCTGCAGCCAGGCTTCGCCTTCTCCCCTCTGCTGCGACAGGGGCGCCGGCAAGGCCGCCTGGCGTCACGCTGCCGACAGACTCGCCCGTGCCGTCCGGGATGTCAGGGGGCCCCGACCGCACCGCGGCCCCAGCCCCTGGCCCGTCAGCTGTGCACAGGGGCCGGGGCGTCTCTTGGAGCGCCTGCTCCAGCGCCGCCGGACTGCCCCCCGCGGCTGCGGGCCGCGGCGCAGAGGCAGCTTCCACGCCTGCTTCTGCTGCGCTGGCCGCCGTGGCGGCGGACGCAGCCGGAGGCGGCGCCTCTGCGTCGCTGCTGCCGGCCCCAGCGCTGCGCATGGCACTGGCATCTGCTTGGGCGCCTGCAGGCGCTGGCGGCGCCGCGGAAAGGGCCGCTGGCTCGACCATGGCCCGGCTGGCTGCGAGCGCGGGAGCGGTGGACAGCTGCGCGGGCGGCATCCGGCCCCCATCCGCAGCCTCCAGCTCGCCGCTGCAGGCTGCAGCGCTGCGGAGCTCAGCGGCGTCCGCGCTTGTACCAGCGGGCGTGGGGGCGGTGACAGCATCGGCCGCCTTCCCGGCACTGGCGCTGCTCGGCAAGCAACTGTGCAGCCTGCTGGCGACTGCGTCTTCGCAGGCACGCGGCGGCGCCGCGGATGCCCCGGCTCCCGCCGCCGGCGCGCCGCTGCGCGATGGCGTGGGGCTCTGCGTTGCGCTGATGTCCGCGCGGAAGCTTGCAGCGTCCCTGCCGGCTCCTGCGGCCACCGCAGCGGCCGCGTCGTCGCAGGCATTGGCGCCGCCCGCCTCGCCGGCGCAGGCGGGCAGCGGGCGCGCGGGCGGCGACGCGGATGCCAGCGCGCGGATGAGCGCCATGGGGCTAGGGTTGGGGCCCGAGGCGCCGCCCTCGCGCACTGCAGAGCGCGGCAGCGCCCGGCCGGCGACGGCCGGCGAGGGGTCGACCAGGTCCGCCCAAGCGCTCGCCAGGTCGGGGTCCGGGGTGAGGCCGGGCGTCGGCTGCGGCGCCGTGCGCCATAGGCCCGCCATGAACGGCGTGCTTGCCAGGCCCTGTGCGGCACGCGGGTGCGTCACAGGAAGCGGGCCTTCGACGCGCAGTGGCGGCGCCCTGTGAGGCCATCTCACGGAGACCTTGGGGTGCACCCGTGTGACCATGACGTCCGTGCTTGGCTCTGGTCAGGAGGCGCGCCCGGGGCTGCGGGCAGGCAACCCAGCAACTGCCGGCAAGCCCATGCAGGGCAGGTGGGGCACACCTGCGGCCCGAGCGCTGGCGTGTCCGGGCGCAGCAGCCGCAGCAGCCCGGCCACTGCGGGCGTGGGCAGGCTCTTTGCGAGCACGCTCTGTGCGACGTAGTCCACTGCGGCGCCCCCGGACCCCTGCACCTAGGACACACAGGTCGTGGAGTCTCTTTGCGCTGCACGAACGTTTGCTCTGCGCTGCAAGCCCTGACAGGTAGCGAAGCAGACCCAGTGGCAGCAGCTCGCCGTATTTTCAGCTCTGCATACACGTAAAACTGCACAAGATGGGCGCTCCCACCTCGACGTCAGCGGCAGCGAGCGCGGGCGCGCTCACGGCCGCGGCGCCAAGCTGAACGGGCGTCGTGGCCGCGCCCGCGTCTGCGCGCCCCTCTAGGCCGCAGTGCCCGGGCGAGGGCAGCCTGGACGCTGGCCGGCCGTCGCCAGAGCTGTCTGCTGATACTCGCGGCGGGCCCTGCGGCGTTGGGATGCGGCTGACAAAGCCCGGCGTGCTGCGCCGCGGCGCTGCGCCCAGCCGGCTGGCGGCACGCCTGCCGGTGGCGGCAGCAGCGACGCCCTCGCCCAGTGCGCCAGTGCCAGGCGTGGCCTTGGCACCTGTGGCGTCCAGAGCCTTTGCTGCGGAGCGCGCCTGCATGCAAACCAGCATGTGAGCATACTGCTGCAGGCGGCACAGGCTCAGTAGCCACTGTGCTGCGAGGCGCGCCTCAAGGGCTGACTCGCCAGACATCCTGTTTGGCTCCAAGGGCGTGAGCGGCGCTCTGCCTGTCAGCGACACTCTGCGCGCTCTGCCCGCCGGCGCCACCACCATGGCGCAGCGCTGCGTTCACGATGCAAGAGGGGGCTCCGCAAGCCCAATTCAGCCCACAGACTCCCCTCCTTGCCCTGGGATGCTACTAGCCGTTGCTGTTGTGAGCAAGCACTTGGGCACTGCTTTGCTCCGGAACGACCTTCCGGGCCTGTGGAACTGCTGTTATTGTAGCCTGAAGCCTCGTCGTGGGCGGGGTCTGCTCTCAGCTGTGCCTTCCCAAAACATGTCCGCAGAGAGGGTGTAGGGTTAGTGCTTCCTGGGCCAGCCTCCGAGGAAATAGGCCCACCAAAGTGCTTCTGTGTTTCCCGTGCGCGTGCAGCTCGCAGAAAGCGCGAGGTATGTGCAGCGGCTGACGAACTAGCGCCTTTGCCTGATGCCCTACGACCGGGAGCGGGATAGGCGGGACCGAGACAGGGAGGCGCCTGAGAGGCCCTCACGGCGCGACAGGGACCGCGACCGCGAACGCGAGGCTCGCGTCAGAGACAGGGACAGGGACAGGGACAGGGACAGTACCAGGGACAAGGACAGAGACCGCGACGGGGGGGCCAGGGACAGAGGCCGCGACCGCGACAGGGACCGCGCGGCCGAGCGGCCGCGCGACGCCGACGCGCGCGGCGCGCGAGACCGTGAACGCGAGCGCGGGGACGAGCGAGCCCGCCGCCCGGCCGAGCGCGACGCAGGCGAGCGGGAGCGCAAGCGAGGCAGGGAGCACGAGGAGGACCGGCACAGGTGCGGAGTGTGGTGGGGTGCTGCCCCTGTCTAGCTGCAGCTTGGAGAGACCAAGACTGGCTCCTACAGAGGGCACTGCTCTCGTGCGTGTGGCTTGCTGGGTCGCAGGCCAGCTGTGACGTGTTGGGCGCCAGAGTAGGTGGCGCTGCGGCTTGGGCGCCGGCTGCAGATGGTTCCATGGCAGGCTGGCCGCAAGGCGTGAGAGGCGGCTTGGCATCTCTTGATATGGGTGCTGCGCCCCACTGAAGCGTATGCGTGCCTGCAGGCCGCGGAGCGAGGCGCTCGACGACAGGCGCCGCGAAGGCCGCGAGCGCAGCGCGGAGCAGGCCGGCGGCGAGGACGAGGGGCGGCGCAAGGGCAGCGGCGAGCGCGAGGACGGCGCGGACGCGCCGCCGGCCAAGCGCGCGCCGGAGCTGCCTTCCGAGATACCTGAGGCGCGCGCCCGGCGCGCCGCTCGCTGCCCGACTCTCTGCCACGCCGCACAGGCATGTGCTGCAGTGCTTGGCTGTCTTTACCCTCTAGAGCCCGCCTGGCACCTCTGGCCACACGGCAGGCTGTCGGGGCGCGCACGAGGGTGCGATAGGTAACCTACTTTGACCTACCCAATCATAACCCAACCCTATCGGGGCGCGCAGGTGCCCTTCGACGCGGACATTACGGCCGAGGAGATGCAGGTGATGGTGGCCATGGGCATCCCGTTCGGCTTTGAGACCACCGCCGGCAAGCACGTCGAGGGCGACGCGGCCAACGCGGGCGCGGTCAAGGCGAAGAAGACGCGGCGGGCGCGGCAGTACATGAACCGCCGCGGCGGCTTCAACCGGCCGCTGCCGGCCGAGAAGACCGGCGAGATTGTGTACGCCTCGTAGTGGGCTGCGGGCGTGCGGCGCCGGCGCTCGGCTGCGCGGCAGCAGCGCGGGCGGCGCTGCCAACTCGGCACTCTGCTTTGAGGGATGGGTGTGTGCCGTGTGTGCCGTGAGGCTGTAGAGTGGCTGGTGTTCATGGCTGTTTGGCAGCAGCAGAGACACTTTGCCATGTGCGTTTACTTTGTTGCCCAGTCGCGTGCGCTACTGAGCAGTCGGCAAACCACTTGTGTGAAGCAAACACACTGAAGGTCCAACATCAGACATATGATTCGCTGCAAGGTTCAGTCGCACACTCAACACATACACCAGGGGCGGCCATGCAACGTTTGCTGGCAGAGCCAGCTGCACGCGTCAGCAGCGTCCCAACAGCAGCTCCCTGCGAAACGCAGCACATGCAGCGGCAGTGCGTGTCCCCGCCTGCAAGCGGCCCAGAGCCAGCGCCTCCGCGTCAGCTCCGACCTCCCGCAAGCCCTGCCCCCAAGCGGCACCGGGCGCCTTCCCCCCCAAAAACGCGCTGGCGCTTGCGCGGCGCAGGCGGCCCGGGGCAGCGCGGGGTGTGCTGGTAGGGTATACCCAGCATTTCCCTGCCCTATCCCTACAACAGCGCGTTGCGCAGGTCCTCCAGCTTCTTGAGCACCTCGCCGGGCGTGCGCTCCAGCTCCTCGGCGACCGCGCGCTGCTTGTCGGCCGGCATCTGCGAGAACTGCTCGCACAGGTCGCCGTCGACCACGTCCTTGACCTGCGCGCGGCGCGCCCGCGCATGGGCCTCGGCGCAGCGCCTGCGCGCACCTAACCCTACCCTATATTCCCCGCGCGCACGGCCCGCGCGCCCGCCACGCGCCGTCCCGCGCCGCCCTCTCCCGAGCGGCAGCACGAGGGGGGCGCGGGCGCGCGCCCGGCGCGGCGGGCCTGGGCGCGTCAGAGCAGCGCATCCGAAGGCACGCACTCGCCTGCGCGCTGTCAGCGCGGCCAAGGCTGTACGCTCCTCCGGCCCCTCCTCCTCCTCAAAGCAGGCGGGCGAGCGGAGACAAGCCCAACACGCCAGGCTGTCCGGGCTAGGGTTTTGCGCCGGGAAGTAGGAGCTGCGGTAGGGTTGGGGCTCCGCACCGGGAAGTAGGAGCTGCGGTAGGGTTGGGGCTCCGCACCGGGAAGTAGGAGCTGCGGTAGGCCAGGTGGTCGCGGCCGGACAGCGGCGGGAACTCCTGCCGCAGGTGCATCTCCAGGTGGCTGAAGAAGTCCACATCCTCGCGCGACGTGAACGGTAGGAACGCGCCTGCGCGGCGGGCCCCCCAGCGCTCGCGGCCGCCCCCCAGCGCTTGCGGCCGCACCCCAGCGTTGGCGGCCGCGCAGCACGCCCGCGCCCGCGCCGGCATCGGCTCAGCTTGCCGCTGAGGCGCATTGCTGGGCTTTTGCTGCCCCTAATGGTGTCCAATTCAGGACCAGCGTGCGCAGCCAGGACAGGCGCACAGGTCCGTCACCAGGCTGGGCACGTTTGTGGTTGCGAATTCGTCCCGCGTGTCGTCGATGCCCGACGGGCGAGCAGCTGGAGGACCTCGAACGCGCGCGCGTCGGCCAGGTACCGCCAGAACATTTCCGGCGGTGCCTGGCTGAC
>JAABUV010001011.1_pt1 | contig 41714 bp, 19 predicted proteins | sample 5559971 | NCBI WGS metagenome assembly JAABUV01 (sample SAMN10711881, study PRJNA513362) | rock metagenome | isolation source: Antarctica rocks | place: Antarctica: Victoria Land, Knobhead nord | collected 2015-12-19 | reverse complement strand
GCTATGGGGGTGGGGGAGAGGATTGTGGTGTGTACACCTGGTGGTGGGGGGTGGGGCAGGGTTGGGGGGGAGAGTCGGGTGGTGAGGAGGAGGGATGGGAGGGAGGGGTGGAGGAAGGGGAGTGTGGCTGCGAGGATGGAGGCGCAGGAGACGGTTTGAGGGGTTGAGGTGAGGCGGGATGAGGTGGCGTGAGATGTTGTGGAGGCGAGAGAGCTTAGATTGAGAAGTTGGTATGTTATGAATCAAGATGGTCTCGCACTGAATGGAGTTGTCTGAGCGGCCAGCACCGATCATGTTACTCGAATGTTTTCGACGGTGTTGCGCGCGCGTATTCATTTTGCTATGTAGATCCATGGGCCCGTTGTCCAGCAGCGTAATTCGTATGAACGTCATTGATGATTAGTTGCTCAAACCTCTTCCGATATGGCTAACCTGAATGGTTGATGGATCAAGATGGTCTTACATTGAATGGAATTATTCGAGCGGCCATCACTATTCGTGATACTCATATTTTTCGACGGTCCTGCGCGCGCGTATATATGTTGCTATGCGGATCCAATGGTCTGTTGTCCAACGGTGAAACTCGTACCAACATGTTGTATTATTGATGATTCGTCATTCAAAAGTCTTCTGATATGGCTAAATTGGGGCCAGCGTCTGCCGCAATCTCCCCTTTACCAATGTGGGACTCGGCACCCTTTCGGACCATTTCTTGTAGTCGTAGTTCCAGGCGCTCCATATCTGTGGGCGCCTGCGGCGTACCGGTCAGAGGGGCTGCCGGGAAGATCCACCCCGCACCAGGTAACGGCGGTATGCCAGTTGAGCGATCGTAAATCACTTGAATTTTCAGGTCCCGCAAGCCGTTGGGGCCATGTTGTAGGCTGAAGATGCGAGACACCCATTCCTCCTCTGTCGACGGGACTCTCATGCGCGGTTCGAGGTAGACGAACACCTCAACGCTTTCGAGGCCCGTCATGGTGTGTCGGATGGTGTCGAGCCAGAGGTGAAGGTTGCAGGAGTTGCACTGTTGGAGGTTGTGCTGGCGCTGCAGTTTGGAGGAGTGCCGGTTGAAAGGGTAACAGGTTTTGTACATCCAGCTTTGATGGTAGCAGATCTGGACCCGTCTTATCTGGGCCAGGCGCTTGGGCAGTAAACTTTGGAGGAAGAAGGGGGGTTTGTCGAGGGAGTTGAAGAAGAATGTTGGAAGGTCTGTGAAGGGGAAGGGATTCGGTAAGCTGATATAGATGCAGGAGAGAAGATGATAGGACAAAGTAAGACTGACTGTAGAGTAGGGGTATGGTTTCACCATAGATCTGCTTACAAGTCCTCGAAAGCGCGAGGATGCCTCGACCTGCGTGTTCGGAAAATGGCGCCTGGCATCTGGGAAGTGCACGACCGTACCCATAAGAGCTTATGATGAAACAGTTGCAATCATTCACGGGGTTTTGTCTAACGTCGAACATGCAGAATTGACCATGCATCCTACTCATGAGTCGCCTTTTCCCCGGTTTCCGGGCGCGATGGACTGTGATATGCACATGAGTGCTGTTGCCCAAGATGACTTCTCTGTATATCTGCAGACGTAGCTCAATCGGCAGTCGTGTGATTCCACTTGGTCCTGGCAGGGACGAGGTGAGAAGCTCCTGGCTATCAAACCCCCTTGGCAGCCGGGCTAGAGGGATGGGTCTGGCCTTCTCAATGTCCCATTCCGAGGCGAGTCTTTTCGAATTGTCTCGATAATAATCAAAGATATGACGTTGCACTTCTATTGGTGCAGTGTACCAGTGGTAAAGATTGCTCCATCTGCGTGATATGAAGGTGAGTGGAAGGATGGTAAACGTGATGAGGACAATGTAAATGAAGAAAGAGACAGCGAGACATAAAGTAAGGCAAGCCAATAGGATGATTTGAATGCCATGGCGGATCACAAAGGACGTTCTGGTTGGGCTTTTCACACGGGGATAGTCCGGCCCAGTACTTTCACCGACTCCCAGAGCCATTGCAGATGTTGGAGGCGGGTACCTCATGGCGGAGATGATTGGGAGGATGTCTATAAATCTTCGAGACCTTGGAGCGACTGGTAGGTACTAGTGGCGGTAGGTACCTAGTGTTTCACAGCCTTGCCTCCGCCCCTACCTTTTGCTGGCTTCATCCAGGCTGCAGGTCGAGAGCCATACGTGGAAGATACTGGTTTATGAGTTACAGCGGGCTTTCCTACATATGTTATAGGAATCTATCATAGCGAAGAAGCATGATATAAGGTAGAATAGTATTGACTGTACACAGCGTGTCGTTGTTTTGTACCGGAGAAGTTGGCTCGGCTGAAGTTGCTCCGGTGTTTAGAGTGTTAAGTCCAGGTCACGTGGTCATCAGCTCAGGGTCCAGGGGCTCGGCTCGGTTGGAAGAGGAAGAAGCAAGCTGTCCATTCGAAGTGAAAACTTACAAATACACGACAGCGTAACAACTAGACAACTAGACACTTACACAAACAATCTCTCTTCTGCACCATACCAACCTCCTACTACTTCCTTTACAAAAGCCCCTCTCCCTTTCTTCCTTGTACACAACCATGAGAAACTTCCGGAGTGTGGCCCTCGGGCTCGCCGCTGCAGCCGTAGCATCCGCATCAGACGTCCACGACCTCAAGAAAGACACCTTCACAGACTTCGTAAAGAGCCACGATCTCGTCCTAGCAGAGTTTTTCGCCCCATGGTGCGGTCACTGCAAGGCGCTTGCCCCGGAGTATGAAGAAGCTGCCACAACACTGAAAGAGAAGGACATACAACTAGTCAAGGTAGACTGCACAGAGGAGGTCGACCTGTGCAAGGACTATGGAGTCGAGGGATACCCAACTGTCAAGGTCTTCCGGGGCCCAGACAACGTCCAGGCATACTCAGGCGCACGAAAAGCACCAGCGTAAGATCCGAACCCTCACTGTCGCAAGGGCGCAGTTGAATAATGACTATATCCAGAATCATCTCCTACATGACCAAGCAAGCTCTCCCAGCAGTATCAGTCCTCGGATCCGACTCGTTAGAAGAGTTCAAGACCGCCGACAAGGTCGTGGCGGTTGCATACTTCGACGCTGACGACAAGACGTCCAACACCACATTCACCGAAATCGCAGAATCATTGAGAGACGATTATCTTTTCGGCGCTACAAATGACGCCAAGCTGGCCAAGGCCGAAGGTGTCAAGGCACCTGCAATGGTTTTGTATAAATCTTTCGACAACGGCAAGGACACCTTTGAGGGGAAGTTCGACAAGGACACTATCTCCAAGTTTATCAAGACCTCGGCCATCCCCTTGGTCGGCGAGGTCGGCCCAGAGACCTACGCTGGCTATATGGCCGTATGTACCACCAGCTATCCTTGCGGTTCCCCCTACTAATTCTCAGCAGGCTGGTATTCCCCTCGCCTACATCTTTGCCGAGACCCCGGAGGAACGCGCAGAATTGGCGGAGACCCTCAAGCCTCTCGCACAGAAGCACAAGGGAGCCCTCAGCTTCGCGACCATTGACGCCAAAAGTTTCGGTGCTCACGCTGGTAACCTGAATCTGGAAGTGGACAAGTGGCCCGCTTTCGCAATTCAGGAGACCGTGAAGAACCAGAAATTTCCCTTTGACCAAGGCAAGGAACTCTCTCACGATAATGTGGGCGCATTCGTCCAAGACTTCGTTGATGGCAAGATGGAGCCCAGCATCAAATCCGAGCCTATCCCTGAAAAGCAAGAAGGACATGTCCAGGTCGTTGTCGCTCACAACTACAAAGATGTAGTCATCAACAACGAGAATGACGTCCTTCTCGAATTCTACGCACCATGGTGCGGCCACTGCAAAGCGTAAGCCACCTTTGGCATTCCTCTCTGCACTTTCACCGCTAACCTTCCGTCCTAGCCTGGCTCCCAAATACGAAGAACTCGCCGCCATGTACCCTGCTTCCTCGCAAGTGACCATCGCAAAGGTAGATGCTACAGCAAACGACGTCCCAGACGAAATTCAGGGCTTCCCCACCATCAAGCTCTTCCCCGCCGGCAGCAAGGGAGAACCCATCACCTACTCAGGCTCGCGCACCATCGAAGACCTGGCCGCATTCGTCAAGGAGAACGGCAAATACAAAGTGGATGCGTATGAGGGTACGAACGCTACAAATGAGGATGAGGTGCCGTTGGCTGAGGGTATGGGCGAGGCGGCCAAGGCGGCCACCAAGGCTGCTACCAAGGCGGTCAAAGAGACGGCAAAGAGCGTGGCTAGTGGTGCGGCCGAGGCCGTGAAGACCGCCGTTACCGATCCAGATGGTGGTGACGAGGGGGAGGAGCATGATGAGCTGTGAGAAATTGGTGGAGGCTGAGTGATATGCCATGTAGGTTCAGTATGATACAATTGGCGCAACGAGATCAATGGGGGTAGGTACAGCTTGGCTGCTTTGTGATCTATCGTGTACATCTACAGCTACCGGCGTTGTGTTTCTTTCGATGTAGAATGAAAAAGTGGTTGTTCATTGACCTACACTGACGTCCAGTCAAGGAGCGCATATTATAGTGATCTGCAGGAAGGAGACTGAAGATATCGTCCTGTCAACGCAACCGTCCCCATTGACTGGCTCACAACCTACACACTTGCATTCTTTACAGAGGCTTAGACGAGGCTAAGACGAGATATGTTACCTTAGCGGCGCGCAGTGGGTTACTCGGACGGTCTATAGGCGGTAGTAAGTAGTTAACGGTTCTAGTATAGTAATTTAACTAATTAACGTTATAAACTTTAAGTATTTAATATCTTAAAGGTATTATATATTAACTATTATAATTATAGTCTTTATTATACTTTATATCTAGTTAGCTAATATACTTAATTTTATACTATAATAGCTACTAAGCCTATTAAGCCTACTACTTATTAGTATAAGGCTATATATCTCTTTAATATTCCGCGAAATCTAATCTTAGATTTAAGTGATTTAGCTAAATTTTATACGGGGGGTAGAGGGTCTAGGTAATAAGGGGCGTGCGCGACGTAGGGTAGGTAGGTAGGTAAGGTAGATATACTCTAGGAGACCTCCGCTAATTAGGGTATTTTAAATACCGCGCTAAGATTTAAGGTTTAAATATTATTATAAGGAATATATTATATATCTATTATTAAAACTATTATCTTAAATATATATATCCTTTAAGGGATTATATTAAGGCGATATATATTTAGAAATATATAACTAAGACTAAACTATAATACTATAGTATTATTACAGTATAAATATCCTACCCCTAGCCGCTAAGTTATTCTTAGTAGTCTAACCTTAAATAGCTAGTATAGTTCTAGAAGGATTTACCTCCTTCTAGTCTAAACCTACTTCTAGTCTAACCCTAAGGGACTAGCGGCCCGGAGCTTTTAAGACTCCGTACTCCTAGCCCTAGCTCTAGGGTACTCTTAGGCCTAATAGTATTTATATCTATAGATCCTTAATTAAGGAAGCTAATTTTAAATATAAGTTTATTATAAGAATTATTTAGTATAAGATTTCCTATTATATTTATAGCGAAAAGAAGTTAATAAAGTCTATCGTTATGGAAAGCGAGGGCGTGGACCAGAAGTAGGTATAGACCAGAAGGGGGTGAACCCTTCTACGCCGGTTTCAGGAGTTGTTTTCCCTGGGTTCCAACAGTATAGGATATATTCCACCACATATGCTCGATCATTGGTACCGAGCAGCAAATCAGTGTCTCCCTTCTTTAGGCAGATCTTACAATGCAAGGAAATCGAGATGGCTCTTACGTTGGTCGACAACACGTCGCTCGATAAACCATGTAGCACAACCTCACATTCCACAGCCAACAATCGACCTACCGTCAGGAAACCGTAGGCTCCTTCTCTCCTTACACTGTCACCTCAAAATACTAGCTAAGTACTATCCAGCTCTTGACCCTCACAGCTACACTAGCGGCCGGTGGCTCCGTCATGACAAGCTACAGCGTGATGCGCGCTATATCAAATTCGACTTTGACGCTCTCCGCAAAAGGGTCATCGAGCTGTGCCCCGGCGCATCCTCTGTTGTGAGCTATGAGAAGAAAGAAGGTGGTTTCAACCGCGTTTTCATTTTCACTTGTGATAATGGGAAGCGTAGTGTCGCGAGGCTACCTACTCGGGTGGCAGGGCCATGTAGATTGACGACTCATTCGGAAGTGGCCACAATCAAGTATCGTGAGTCTGGATAATGTTCACGGGAAATACATTGGAGCTGGACCTCATTTCTGTGCTAGTCCAATCTAGTACCACTGTACCGATACCAACGATCCTCGACTGGAGCGATGATTCCTCCAATGCCATTGGCAGTGAGTATATCATCATGGAGCACGCGATAGGTGTTCAGTTGCACCAGAGGTGGCCCACAATGTCCGGAGAACAGCGAATTTCCTGTATCCACGCAATCTCTACGAACGTTCAGCAAATCGCAGCGATCAAGTTTCCCGCGTACGGAAGCCTGTACTTCGACAACAGATCTATCGAATCCGCTTCCAAGGTGCCATTAGCCCAAGGTTTCTGTATTGGACCCCATTGCGGTACTAGGTACTGGGAGTGCAATATTGGTGAAGCGAGATACTACACTGCGATACAGCCTAACAGGGGACCGTGTGAGCTCCGTGTCCATTGAACCCCATTGATCGAGCCGCTTACAAGTCTATGTAGGGTGCGACCTTGTGGCATACTGTGATGGCCTTATCGATACAGGCCTTTCCAGACTTCCGGTCGTCAACAAGCCCTTCTCCGAATGTCCACAACTTCATGGATCCGCTGCAACGCACATGCATCTGCTCAATGCCGGTCGCGATGTACTTCATAAGCTGTCGGAGGATCCTCGAATTCAAGAAGCTGCTGCTCCTACCTTGTGCCATGCCGATTTACACAAAAGGAATATATTTGTTTCCGACCACGATCCTACCATCATCACCGATTTCATCGACTGGCAATCATCTAGTATCGAGCCAGCGTTTGAATACGCCGACGAGACACCGGACTTCGCAGCCGCTAGCCCGAACCATCCATCGGAAGACCAGCCAGCAGAAATTATCGCCCAGCTCTGCAAAGAGGCTTTCGATGCCTGTCTGCAAGGCCTCGTCCCGAGTTTATGGGCTGCTAGGGCCCTTGATGATGACCTACTACGACCTTTCCGTTATTCTCATAGAACCTGGAAAGATGGTGCGGTGGCTTTCCGACAGGTGCTGATCGAAACCTCGACTCGGTGGAAGGAGCTGGGTCTTTCGAATTCTTGCCCTTACCAAATCCCTACATCAGATGAAATGGTCCTCCATCGAAGGGATTTTGACGATTTCATGGAAACGCGAAACTTGAAGCAAAAGCTGGTAAGCCTATTGGACGTAACATCTGATGGATGGGTCCCATCAGACTTGTGGGAAGCGACAAAGGTAGCCCACATGGAAGCATTCTACTTAATTTGTCAAGCTGTGAGAGACGAGAACCTCATCGACAATCAGTCGATGAGCGAGGAGAAGTTGAGGAAGATGTGGCCTTTCGATATTGAATTACCTTCAGAAGCCTGCTCAAAATGCGAACGCTGAATACTAAAAGGCGGCGAGAAAAGGGTTGCCGAGCGGATTGAGACTCATAGAGCAAAAGTCTAGAACTGCCCGAGAGGTCCAGTGATACCACAGCTACTCTTCACGAACAGGTTGGTCAGGTCGTTTCGACGGCTAGTAATTTTGGGCTCCATCATAGTGGTCAATACCAGACTGTTACATTGCTGTTCTATTCTTTGATGCCAACGATGACGTGCCCAGATGTCTTCTCTAATTAGCCGATGTTTGCTACCTGCTGGTTGACTTTCTCCCTTCCCTACGCATTCTAGTAGGTTAGTTTTCGATGAGCTCAGGGACTTTTGCTCATTGAATGGAGCGGAGAGTGTCGGGTAACACCTTGCTGACCGTGAGCGCCTGTTTCCTCTTAGACTGGGTGCTTGACTCGGATGTCGTCTCTTACTTTCTGGGTCTCCAGGTTTGGGTTTCCTTCATATATTAGGTGCGCTTACAGAATCACACCATGAGTTCGGGCGTGATGGAATCACATAATCCAAGCTGCTGAGTACCATTGTCTACATAAGCAGGCACATAAATATATACACCCAGCTGCCAGCTATCATGGTCTTGTTTTACCCACCCACGCCACCAGTCATACTTGTGAAAGCATCCACCGCTCAAATGCCGGATCGTCGCACACTAGAAGTACCAAGATTCCATCTGGGCTTGTGGAAAGGGTGGGGCAAGCGAAGGACGGAAAGAATATGCTATACGCATATTGGTTCGTGGAAAACTCATCACTATCGACTGTCTAGATCATCCCCTTCACCAGGTCCTTACTCCAGACCAGAAGCGCCGTTATAGGCAAAAACCTAGGCACAAAGTTTTAGTCTCACAGTAATCAAAGTTCTAGGTTTTGGCTTACATTGACGGTCCCTTCCGGTACATCTTTTACCCCACCCTTCAACGCTATGTCCAGAAGTTGCTTCTTGATAACATCCGGTGAAGAAGCACCCTTGTCGGCAGCGGAGATGAAATACGCCAGAAGACCCGCAACATGGGCAGCTGCAGGGCCCGTACCACCCATCACTTCTGGTGTTTCCTTCGAGCGTCTGGAATCCGATCGTGTATACTCCCCCGGTGCGAACAGGTCGACGCAACTGCCGGTATTCGAAGAAGGTTCGATCCTGTCGATGTTGGTGGTACTGCTAACCACGAGACCTTTCGTTTTGCCAGCGGCGGAAGCGCACGCATCGCCCGTTCCGTTGCCAGCGGACACGGCAACGTGCATTCCGGCTTCATAGGCAGCGTCCAAGGCCGCGACCAACTCATCCGAAAGCGGTATTCCTCCGTCAGACAGCATAATGACGCCTCCTTTCAAAGTTTCATCATTGCAACGTCTCAATTGGTGATCTATGCTAGTCCATTCGATACCCTTGATTATAGATGTCACGTTGGGACGTCCCGTCGCGAAAGTTTTGACGGCGATAACATTCGCCTTCTTGCTCACGCCGTATGTCCTACCGGCCACGGTACCGGCGTAATGCGTGCCATGGCCATCGGCATCCTCGTCTTTCCCGTCCTCGACGATGTTCTTGCCCCAGATCGCTCGACCCTCGAAGTCGGGGTGGTCGATGTCGATGCCGCTGTCCAGGATGTATACGTTGACGTCTGCCCCGGCCTGTGGATCGTGTACGTACTTGTTGAACGTTCTCCAGTCCAGGCCGGAACGGTGGGAAATTCGTGCCAGGCCCCAGGCTGCATTGGGTTGAACGACTGGTTCTTCGAACTTTGTGTGCAGTGATTGTTGTTGCGGCGTCGGTTTGAGACGAAACTTGATCTGTTCAACAGTGACTTCGTAAAGGTCTTGTATGTGATAGGGGTGGAAGGGAGAAGCAGCCGCTAGTTGTCCGACCAGCGCAACGGTGACGACGACGACAAAGGATTTCATATTTTCTCGCATGGCAACGACAGTAAATGAGCCAAGTTTGAGATTTTCCTGGAAATAAGCCGGGTTAAGACGAGGGAAATTCGCGCAGTGGTATATAATATGACTTCTCCGATCGCCCTCGCACTCGGTCCCAAAGTTCTAAACCGACGTTTTCCGAAAATGGTACCTGCCGGCTCATCATCAATGCTGCATCTTGCAAAAGCTTATGCAATGCCTCCCACCCTTTCTGCTATGTGGATACCATAACGAAGGACCTCGGACGACACCGAGTCTGGGCGTATCCTCTGCAACAACCTCGCCGATCGGTGCGATCTGCAATATTGGCAACTCTTCAGGAACCCACAGTGCCAATACGATATTGGAGGTGCAGTTCTATAACAGCATACTATCGACATCAAAGCCCTTTGAGTATTAAGGTCCCTGAGCTGCGAGTGGAGTCGCTGCTAGAGACATGTATTCTACGGTTCAGATCTAGATCGACATATAGAGGCTATTCTGTCTCTATCGGCCGAGCACCTCCGAAACGAAAGGATCGGTAGAAGGACGACTTCTTTGGGACATCTCCTAGGTGCGGCGTACCCAGATGCGGTACAAGATTGTCCACAAGAAGACTATAAGGAACGCGAAGAGGAATTGAGGGATGTGTCTAGTCTGCGGCGTTCGGCTTATTAATCGCGAGGAGTTTGAGAGGTAAGGGGGTAGCTACGTTGGTAGAATGAAATACGGGTTGCTTCTGGGAGGGGAAGAAGAGGAGGAGGAGGAGGAGAAGGAGAAGAATTTAGAACCCTAGCTCTCGCAGGACGGAGCTATGAAAAATCCGCGGCAACATACCTACGGTGGGACTATATCAGATTATCGAACTGATATAGATTGAAACCTGTTCAAAATCAGGACCCGGATGCAAACGGCGAAGATTTTGGTACTTGACCCTAACCTCGAATGCCAGCTTCGCTCCTGATGCATTGATTATGCTTGAGTCATTCTCTCAATCCGACTTGGAATGAGCTGGGAGCTCTACAGGCCACGTTGCAGTCGTCTCAACTGATATTATATAGATAACGCTTATGGTTCGGGAATGTCTGTGATACCTTTGTCCTTATATGCTTTCAGTATGTTGTATCCTTTCGTATTTTCGACTTCAAGATGAAGGAGGATAGTAATCTTTCCTATCCAAAGTTCTAGATACACGTAGTCTATGTATACTTGCTATTAAGAGCATCAAGACGCTGGTACTAATACAGTGACCTGATTATATATCTTGCATATTATTTTCCATCGAAGCAAAGATCTATACGGTGATAGCCTGACAGGCGGCCGAGTTCCGCACTTGCCCAAAGCAGCTTAGCGCTGCCATGTCTTAAAGCTGATGCTAACAACATACATTACTTGACACTTCATCAACGCCAGCATATCACATATCCTATCACAGGACTGGTGAAAGCTGTATAGAATTGTCTGAGTGATAACGCTCACGCTGACACCAACGCCGAGACTGGGTGGTGAAATAACACATGAAGAGTATCAATCTCCTTCTGATCTTACCCTGACCAACAGCCCCCTTCATCAGATCTTCGTCGATGTTTGCTTATTCTTACAGTTTCCAGCTATAATAAGCAACAAATCTTGTAGCTCTCAATTACTTGGTATTACATCAGTAATTTCGGTAAAGCCCGATATAGAAAAAAATGGCACCAAAGACCGTGTTCGTCTCTGCCAAAGATCCGAAATACCTCGCATTGAAGACGGCTATCACCAACGCCGATCTACAAAAGCTCAAGTCTATACTGGTGCAAGACTCTACCATCGACATCGATGCCTTACACCCTAGCTATGACGAGTCGGAAGGTCATACAATACTTCACTTAGCTGCGAGCAATGGGGACGTCGAGTTGATTGACTGCTTATTAGCTTGGGGCGCGCGGGTCGATGCACTCAGTCGAAGAATAGATGGTAATTGCACACCACTGTTCGATGCTGCAGTCCGTGGCGAAGTTTGCGCCGTGCAATTGCTTCTGCTTGCTGGAGCCAGTGTCAATACCAGAGGCTTGCTGGGAAGTACACCGTTGCACTGCGTCTTACTCAACAAGCGGGTTGTATACGACTCTCAAATACAAATAATCAAGGCCCTACTTGATAGCGGGTCCTCCATCGACGCCGACGCTCCCAAGTGCGGTGGCAGGGTGGTGAGCATTGTAAATGATCCAAAGTCAGATTTGACTGACGGATACACAGCTTCATCAAGCAATACGTGTAGGCCACGTTGAGTTGATCAAGATGCTGATCGATAGAGGTGCAAGTCTCGAGGGCTCGCTATGCGCTGCTGCTGAATTCCAAAAGACGGCCACCGTGATCAATATCCTACTAGGGTATGGCGCTAAAGACGAAGACATGTCAGCATACTACAAAGCAGCTGGAAGCGGCAAGATGGAAATCGTTCGCGCGTTACGTAACAACACCAACAACGCAATGGACCCTGGGAACAGCGGTGCACTCCATCAAGCTGCCCTCAATGGCCACCTAAATATCGTGACTCGGCTTCTCAACCAGCGCTTCGACGTCAATCAAAGGGACTACTGGCGCCGAACGCCTCTTCATTTTGCTTGTCTCGGAACTACACGACGTTGCCCAGAGATTGTGACAACATTAATCAAAGAAGGAGCCGATACAGCTGCCAAAGACCAGATTGCTCCCACATGGCCTTTCAAAGGCGGAAATACACCCCGTGAGTTACATCCTTCAAGACAGTGTCTATACCGGCTAACCCTCACGAGTACACTGTGCCGCCTGGCGCAGCGACCCTGGCGTCGTGCAAGCCCTCCTTGACGCTGGCTCCGAGCTTGATGGAATCAACAACGACGGATCGACGCCTTTGCTCCTGTTTGCATCCCAGATAAGCCTCCGCTCAAATTATATATGGCCAGGCTTGAATTCGCGCATTAAAAGTCTAAACCTCTTGCTGGCTGCTGGCGCGGACCCTATTGTAACCGATGTTGAGGGAAGAAACGCACTGCATATGATAGCTGCGATCCGCCACACAGATGCAGAAAAAAATAGGCTGCGGGCTTCGAGGTTGCTGTTGGCACGGGGTGCTCGGAAGGATTTACTAGATATTCACGGGAACGAGCCCGAGGATCTGCTCTCACCAGATGATGGAGAGTTGCGACGACTTTTGGCCGAATGTTGAGCGGATAATCTCTGCCTCACGCGTATTATACATACGGATGATAAGGAATTGTTGATTGTACGGAATTGTGGAGAAATCTGTAAAAAACAGTATCTTTCGAGACCAAACGTGGTTGAAGCTAATCAGGATACATTCTGGCAGGTCGAACATCTACAGCCACAGGCTGGGCAACCGTTGGAATCCCATTCATATGGTACGTTCTTGATCTTCTCCTAAACATGTCGTGCACGGATCATTTACCCTACATTTTCCTGTCCCTAACGTGCTTCATAGGGTCAAGGGATAACAACGCCAACGAATCCCATGGATCCACACCACAGGGCTCAACAGGTGTTCAATGCCGCACAGCAACCGAAGTGAAGTCATGTACACCATACCTTCATTACTCTAACATACCATCATCCTCTGAATCAATAATCACAAGCCTCATCGCCCTCACCATCGAATATCCTAAGATCCAACACCTACACTCTGATAGTCTAAACCCTTTGAAGAATATAACTCACACCCTAACGAAGATAGTAATAGATAAATAGCGACCCTACTAAGTATCACTATATATAGCTAGTACCTACAAAAAACCCCGAGATTCGCAGTGTTCTACACTATTATTCCCCTACTATAAGAAAAAACTCAAAGAGAAAACAGCTACCGCTAGCCTCACGTCCCGACTCAAAGGCTACTACAATATCAACACCCAACCCATTACTCTTACTTACTCTTAACCCCTAAAGCTATATCACCCACCACCACACACATCCGCCCCCAAAAACGCACCTCTCCTCCTCTATCACCTCCCCAACCTAAACCCTACCCACACTCCAATACCCACTCCCACTCCCACATCCCAAAAACAACCTACAAACACCCTTGTCTCTAAAACCAGTAAACCCACTATCTACCATCCCTAAAATAGTCTATATATCTAACTTTCCCTACTCAACCCCCACTCAACCACCACCACCTCTCCCTTCTCACTCTCACTCCTCCTCTCACGAACGTCGACATATTCCATCTATGCAAACACCCTAATCCCCAAATCTCTGACGACGGAAGAAGATCTACAATAACATCCCCCTATAGTACTAACATCCCTCTCCACAAAAATACCAGCACCTTAATACAAACAAAGAAGCAAACCCGAAATCCCCTACCCCGCCTCCCTAACAATAATCCATCCATCCTCTACTACTCTACTACGTAAAATTCCACCCCTTCGCCCCTTACCCCCCCGATCCCCAACTCAATCCCATCGCCCCATCACCCCTTCCCCCTATACTATATCCATCCTCTCACAAACCACAAACTACAATCCTCCCACCCCAACCACCCCCTCCAAACTCAATCCTATCACACCATCCCTCCCCCCTCTACGTACTAAATCTCATCTCATCTATAACCCCCGTCATCCCTTATCCAAAAACTATCCCATGGGTATGCATGCAGAGTACTACACCCCTACCTCCTACAGTTCCATCTCACCTCCCCCCTCTACATACCAAACATTACCTATAACCCACGCCGTCCCTTACTTATTTAACAAATATCCTAACGGTATACAGAGTACTTCTCTCGAGTGACTGGCCGGATCGTCTCGGATATTTAGTTATTACTTACTTTACCCTGGGTAGCTTACTTACACATACATACATACAGCCTTCTTATACTTATCATCAATCACTCATTCAAAAAACAAGCGGTGAATAGATATCTTCCTATCTAACATAAAAATACATATATGCGTGCGACCTAAGGTTTGAGAGTACGAGTTTCGAGGGTGAATGAGTATGTGCATGCATGCATACCTCACGAACCACGGCAGTGATCTCCCTTCAACGCCAAGAATGAACTGCATCCATCCTCCTCCCCCAAATACCACCATCGATCGCATCATGATATGACACCCCACCATTATCAGCAAAGAAAAACCCCAGGCGAGGTCATATTCTCACCCTCTCCCTCCCCTCCCCTCCCCTCCTCACCCCTCTCTACCGAGCATAAGGATGGAAACCCCCCCGATGCCCACCCCCTCTCCCTCCACCCCGATAATTCGCCCCCGGCTTCCCCGCATTCTTCGGCCCTGTCGGCGCATTAGCAGGCGGCGCCGCCTGCGGTTGCGGCGTATGGCTCCCCCCACTCCCACCCCCAGCCCTCGCACCGCCCCTCCCGCCACGTCCTCCGCCACCCCCCGGAGGCTGCGGCACGTCATCGTACATGCCCTCCCAGCTCGTCGGCTGATACCCACCCATCTGCTGCGCCTCCATCGCCGCGCGTCGCGCGGTCTGCTGCTCGTATTTCTGCTGCTCGAACGCCATCTGTTCCTGGGCGGTGTAGCCGGGGGTGCTGCGGCGAGGTGGGGGCACGCCGGGTCCGCCTTGGAAGCCGGCGGCCATGGCGGCGGGGTTGGGGGAGGTGCCCATGGGACCGCCTCCGCCGCCGTAGCCGTTGGTGCCCGCTGCTTGCATCTGTTGCATCTGCTGCATTTGCTGCAGCATTGCGGGGTTCATGCCTGCCATTCCTTGTGCGCCGGGGCTCTGGGGAAGCGGGCTCTGGTTTCCCTGTCGGGCCATCTGTTGTTGTTGCATGGCTTGCATTTGCTTCATTTGTTGCATTGCTTGCATTTGCTGCATCATCTGGGGGTTCATGCCTGCCATACCGCCCATGCCTCCGTTCTGCATGACGGCTGCCGATGCCATCTGTTGCTGCATGGTGGCGAAGTATTGCTGCATCTTCTGCCAGTACTGTGCCATCATTTGTGGTGTCATGCCACCCATCATGCCCTGACCGCCTTGTTGATTTTGATTATTTTGGTTTTGCTGATTGTTGCCATCGTAGCCACGGTCGTTATCTCTACCGCCACCACGACGGCCGCCTCGTCCACCTCCAGGACCGCCGCGTCCCAGAGACTCGTTCTCTTCTTCCCGCATGTTTCCTCGGGGCTGGGCTTTCTTGACTTCGATGGGCTTGCCGAGGATCTGAAGATCGCCTGCTAGCGTAGCGTCGACGGCAGCTTCGCTATCAAATGTCACGAAGCCAAAGCCACGAGGTCGGCCGGTATCTTTGTCCATCATCAACGTGGCATCGACGACGCGCCCGAATTGAGCAAAGTAGCTCTTGAAGATTTGTTCATTGGCTTCCTGACTAACGCCACCAACGAAGATCTTGCTGGTGCGCTCTTGTTCGTCTCGAGGTATAGCCCGCTTGGGGTCGATCTTGGGTAACGGTGAGCATACATCCACAATCTCAGCGGGGTTCCCAGGGGGTCTCATGAGCCTTGAGGGTGCTTTTTTAGAAGTAGAAATATCGGGTCTTACGATTTTGCCATCAAGATAATGTTCTTTCACCATTACTACGTTGACGGTCTTCGGGTCTCTGAAGGTAAGAAAGCCGAAGCCCCTGGAGCGCCCGCTGGCGCCATCTCGCATGACTGTGCATTCTTGGACTTCGCCGAATGTCGAAAAGTAATCTTTGAGCGATTCTAGTGTAGGACAGTAAGTCAGATACAGGTGAAGTCGTGATGATTGTATTCAGTGAGGGGTACATACGATCGGTGGTTTCCCAATTCAATCCGCCAATGAACATTTTTCTAGATCCAAGCAAATAGTATTAGCGAAGGACAACGCCAACAATAGAAAATTCAAGTCAACATGAGACAGCATCAAAGCGATAGTCAAGTAATCAAGAGAACTCCTTTGCTAGTCGCCGATGCTCAAAAAGGTCATCGCCGATAATGTGATCCAGGTCCGCTTCAATCCATACTGAACCATAATCTCTGGGAGGCGCCAGGGGGTCGTGGACTGGCAGAGCCACATGGTCGTGGTGAACTTGATGGCGATGAGTACGCTAAGGTCGTTGTCCGGCCAGAAGTCCAATCCATGGTCCCGCTGTGTGCGTAGAATGGGGTTAACCGAATTTGCCATGGAATACAGGACGCAGTCCCCACGTAACAGAAGCCCAGTGTTTGGCACCATGCGTACACCCGGGCAGCTGGACAACCATGTACCGGACAGTACGAGCATATGTCAAGTACTCGGGGGTGATTCGTCTTGTTCTTGCTATAGAGTCGTATGCTAGGTACTGTTGCTCGGCCGCTAGACAGTAGCATGACACCGGCCTAACCTGCTCTATGAAGATGATATCGACAACAAGCTATGTAGTAGCAGGAGTAGCACTATCGTGAGATCATGAGTAATTCCAGTGCCGAGTGTTGTATACGATCCAGCTGGTGCCAATCTGATTGCCCGCTTCATCAACTTTAGGGCACAACCTCACGAATCGCAGCTGATCAAGCAGCATCCCGAACACAGCCCAAGCTCATTATCCTCCACAGCTCTCAACTTCAATTATTCGACCCAATGTGAATATCGTAATTGAGGATTCCAACTGCTCTGTCCCGTGGACCAATGCTAGAAACGTCGCAACCCTGGCGGATAACAAGATGCTTCTCCGGAATGGTGTGTTCTGTATCAGTCTTTCCAAAGACTGCAACTCACCACATGAAATAGTCGGCATGGAAGCCTTCGCGATCATTCCGCCGTACTTTTAGGTAAGGGTCCGGGGATTTCCACAATCACAGGTAAACGCCAACCGATCAAGGGAGACTAGGACAGAAATGTGCATCAAAAACGCTTCACGCAAAGACTCACCCATCCTCTTTGATGCCAATAGGTGGCAGTTCGTGCTCCATATGGGCATCATTGTATTGCCCTGAATGGCCGCCATTGACCTGATCGCCATTCCACCCTTGGGCAGCATCATCATTATGACCGTTTCCGTACATAGGCTCTTCTTTTATTGGGGGTTCTGGGGGGGCGTCGAAGGTGTTGATATTGTTCGTCCCCAATCCATTCACCACTGGTGCAGGGGCTTCGACGATTGGTGGTGGAAAGTCAGGCTCTGCTGCAGTGTCTTCTTTGGCAGGGGCGTCGTCTCCATCGTAGCTGGCGGACGCTGTCAGTATCATTCAAGTGACCGTATCTGCCAACAACATTACTACATCTCAGAGGATACGTACAGGTCGGCGAAGAGATCCTCCTCGAGATCTTCTGGTTCGGTCATTCTGGCTATCAGTGCAAGAGTAGTGCGAAGGTGAAAAGGCAGTCAGCTTTATCAGAAGGTCTTATGCCTTCCGATCAGCATGCGTCGCAGTAGTGTTGTAGAGGTTGAGGAGTGATGGAGCCAGATCACGCTCTGGGCTGCCAGAAGCGAGTGGAAGGTGGTGAGCCCGGTCTTGCGCGCTTGATCGAACAGAGATATCCTGTGACGTTTACCGGGCAGCGTGAGGTAGTCCTCTACAGGCAGCACGCCTCCAGTAGAAGAAGATGTTCGTCAATGAAGGCTGAGATGATGCAGTGAGGAATCGGTCAACCGTTGCAAACAGCCATTCAAAAAGGATCGACAGCTAGGGATATAGCCGCTAGCCGCATTGGGGATCACTGGTTTCGGCCTCCAGTGCGGTATGCACCATTAGCCTTATATACCCATTCGACCAGCTCTTCCTCAGGTCGCTGTTCATATGAAGAGGGGCATACCTAGTGGGTCTACCTAGTATGAGCTCCAGAAAGATCCTTGGTCAGGTCAGTATCCTCCAGAGCGGATGCACAAACTAGGCTAACGACTTATCAAAGGAAATGGTTCAGGTCGGTTCGTGTTCTACTTTTCGAGCTGTGCAAGGGCATTGCATGCTGTTACCCGACCAGTGTCCCAATATTACAGCGCTAATATATGACCAACGAACAAATAGATGGGTCAGAGCAAGTATACCAAGATCAATCGCTTTCGAATCGTTTGCTAACCGAACTGCAGCAGAACTACCTCGCCATTCTGGCGCAATCGGCCAGTGAATGAAAGAGACGGCTCCTTGAGAGCTACCAAACCCAACGCTGTTTTTGGTGCCTCATATTCTCACGCGGATGTGCTCAACTTCGATTCATTGTTAGTCATTCGCTTCTCATGGTTGACGCAACTGATGAAATGCTGAAAGATCCTTAACGCCCTCAAACTCACGCCCTCATACTCCTCCCTTGTTGTCCTCCAGATCAAACTCCCGCTATGCGACCCAGTCCCCTCCTCCAAGATCCAACTCCGCCCTCTCGTCACCTAACAAACGACCCTCCTACTCGCATCCTATCTCGCATACAATCAACGCTTGGACTACTGAACCCGAGGACGAGAATGATAATGAGGACGCCGCTGAAGAGTACTATCTGAATGAGAATGCGGACGAAGACGAGTTTGGACTGCCTAGTATAGGGAATTCGAGACGAGAAGCAAAGAGAAGGATACCCGTGAATACAATCAATGACCCTGGTGGTGGCATACTTGGAAGTGCCAATGGCTCATCCTCTAAAGGGTTATATGGTCGTCCAAGGGCAAATGACTCTGATATTGCCGACGAGCGAGGGCCCCCGAACTACCCAATAGCGAAGAAGAGTGAAGGAAAGATATTGAGACCGCAGTACAAAGACATCCTACGAGGTATACACGCCGAAACACGTGTATCGGCTAATACTAAATGATACTCCAGACCCTGCGAACTCCCTCCACCTCATCAGCCACCCACCAGTCCCGCAGAACGCAGCCCCAAAAGAAGCGGAAGCCCACTCGACGCGAATATCCCGCATCAACAAGTTCAAGCGAATTCTCCAAGCGAGTTCTATCCCAATATCGGACCTCCGTGACTCCTCGTGGTCAGGTATTCCAGAAGAAGTGCGAGCAATGTCATGGCAGCTCCTTCTCGGCTATCTTCCAACAAGCAGTGAGCGGCGAGTTGCCACTCTCGAGCGAAAGCGGAAAGCCTACCTTGACGGCGTTCGACAAGCGTTCCCAGAACGAGGTGGAAATACCTCAATTACAGGCGGCGCAGGAAGCTCGACTACACGACAAGCGCGGATTCGTGGTCTCGATGAAGCTCTTTGGCACCAAATATCTATCGACGTCCCTCGGACGAGTCCTCATCTCCAGCTCTACAGCTACGAAGCAACCCAACGCTCCCTCGAGCGTATCCTATACGTATGGGCGATCCGGCATCCAGCAAGCGGTTACGTCCAAGGTATCAACGACCTCGTCACGCCCTTCTGGCAAGTCTTCCTCGGCAGCTACATCACAGACAATAATGTGGAAAGCGGCATGGATCCCGGTCAGCTACCCAAACCTGTCTTGGATGCGGTTGAAGCAGATTCATTCTGGTGTCTCACGAAACTACTTGATGGTATTCAGGACAATTACATAGCTGGCCAACCGGGCATAGTGCGACAAGTAGCTGCTCTGCGGGATCTGACCACACGAATCGATGCCGGGCTGGCGAAGCATCTTGAGAACGAGGGGGTCGAGTTCATGCAATTTAGCTTCCGATGGATGAACTGCCTGCTCATGCGGGAAGTCGCCGTGAAGAATACGATACGAATGTGGGATACATACATGGCCGAAGAGCAAGGCTTCTCGGAATTCCATCTATACGTCTGTGCAGCTTTCTTAGTGAAGTGGTCCGAGCAGTTGGTGAAGATGGATTTCCAGGTACAGCCCCACTTACACCGACACAAACCACCACAAGTCCAATAGTGAGCTAATGTGCGTACTAGGAGGTCATGATGTTCCTGCAAGCGCTACCGACGCGGGATTGGACCGAGAAGAACGTCGAGCTCCTCCTGAGCGAAGCATACATCTATCAAAGCCTGTTCCGAGGAGCGAGCGCGCATCTGAGGAATTCCAGCGGGGTCACATAGGTGCAGTGTATTGTTCCTTAGATGAACGTAGGTCACTCTGTACAATATATAATCTCCATATTTCCTCGATGATCATCATATACGCACCCAGTCCTAATTTTCCATGCAACGAGTTTCCCCCCCTTTTGCAATAACGGGATTCATTCGCGAAACCCTCGCCATCACGCTCCCCACCAGAATCCGCGCTTACATACCAGACCCCCACTTAGGCCCGTATTAAGGCCTTAGCGAATTAATATTATACTAAAAGCTAGTACTAGGTATTAAAGGTAGTACTAATACTCTAGCCTAAGTATTTTATTAGTATTAAACCTTAGTACTAAGTAAAATTCAACTTAATATTTAGCTTAAGTTAGAGGTTAAAATACTATAGATTATATATAAAAGATAGCTTATAACTTTATAATACTATTTATTAAGTATAAGTTATAATTAAGACTATATATTATTAAGACCTTACTACCTAGACTAACTATTAAGTTAGAATTTAGTACTAAAAATTAGTACTAACTAGATACTTAATACTAGCTCTAGGTACTAACTTAAATACTTAGTACCTACTTCTTATACTAACTTACTAAGGCCTTAATACCTTAGTAATCTAAGTTAATCTAAGTTAAATTACTAAGGTATTACTAAGATACTAAGGCCCTAATAAAAGAGTAAGGGATACTAAAATAAAATCTAGAATTACCTTTATTCTAAAAAAATAAAAATTAATTAGAATTTTAATCCCCGCTTTAATTTCCTAGGGATATATATAACCTTTTTATATTACCTTAAAGAATTACCTAGATTAGGCTAGATAATAATAATAATAATACTTAGTAATATAGTAGTAAACTATATATATAGTAGTAAGTACTACTATAAATAGAAAATATTATTAATATTATAGTTATTACTTTTATAAGAATAGCTATTACCTTTCTTATTATTATAATTCTAGTACTATATTAGCCTAATTAGGACTAGCGTAGTTATAGCGCGTACTATATTAGTTATATTATAGATATATTATAATACTATAGCTTTTATTCTTATTATACTAGAATACTACGTTATTAAACTAATATTATTCTAGTCCTTAATTATAAGGGTACTATGTAATAATATAGCTATTAAGTACTATAAATAGTATATATATACTTATATATAGAACTCTCTATTCTTATTAATAGTAAGACTAATTACTATCCTTCTCCTTTAAGGGGAACTCCCTCCTCTATATATTATAGGTAAAGCGGTAGCGTAGTACTACTACGTACTATAGACACCACGTTAATAGTAGTACTATATCCCTAACTAGTCCTTATACTAATACTTATTATCTTATCTACTATTAAGAATTACCTAGGTAATAATAATAATAATACTTAGTAATATATACTATATATACTATATATACTATATATACTAGTAAATATAACTATAAAAAGAGAATATTACTAATATTATAGTTATTATTTTCCTAGGAATATATATTACCTTTTTATATTATCTTATTTACTTTTAAGAATTCCTTAGATAATAATAATAATAATAATAATAATAATAATAGAGGAAAAAATATAGAAAATATAGTAAGAAATATACTATAAGTACTTACTTATTATTACTATTATTAATAGTACTATTTACTTAATATACCTTTCTTATAAAAGGCTTCTATACTTTATATACTTAGATAGATTTCTTATATATAAAGAGTATATCTTCTTTCTATATTATAAATTAGTAGTAATATATAGTAGTAATACTATAAATCTTATTCTATATTACTAAGAACTATAAATATACTAATAAGAACTACTAGCTCTAGTAGTACTAGCTTTAATAGTACTAGTCTTTAATAGCCTTCTACTTCCTACTATTTTATCCTTATAATTAGATAAATAGCTATTATAACTACTAGTCTATTAGCTATTAAAGTAAAATAATAAGGTAATAAAGCCCTTATTAATTTAAGAAATACTATATCTAAGTATATTTACCTTATCCCTTACTATTACCTTTACTACTACTTCTTTAAAGTAAAAGGTAATACCTCCTACTTATATTTCTACCTTACTAGTAGTAAATAATTAATAAGCTAGCTCCTAATCTAGTACTTCTTAATTAAGTAATCTATTAATTATATAAGACTAATTTATTCTTTAAGAGTAGTAGCCTTATTACTAATAAGCTTATAATAAAGTCTTAGAGAGTACTTAAGTTCTTTACTATATATTACTTATAACTAGAAGACTTAACTCCTAACCTTAAAGATAATAGTACCTTAGAGTTATCTACTATATCTACTATCTTATAACGGACTAGGTAAGTATTATTACCTACTACTATAATACTTCCTACCTAAGTACTTAGGTAGTTAATAAGTATAGATTTAATCTTAATATTTAAGTCTAGTATATTAAGCTTAAGAGGGTAAATATTATTCTAGTAAGCTTTAAACCTACCCTAATACTACTACTATCTAGGACGCTAACGCTAGTATTAAATATAACTACTACTACCTTCTTAGAGGCCTAGCGAATTAAAATAGCTAGTATTATTACCTAAGCTATATATATATTTAATTAGATATAACTAGGTAATTTATAACCTATTATAATAGGTCCTTAATAAGGATCTTATTTTTCTACTTCTATCTTTAAACCTTAAGATATAACATATTTTAATCCTAACTTATAAGTTATACCTATTAAAGTAAAGGGTAATTATAATATCTATTATAATATCTTTAACTTTACTAATTACCTCTAAGTTAAGGTAGCTAATATAGACCTTACTATCTTAAGATAGAATATAGATTTCTATTTACTTAATACTATTAATAATTTATATATTAACTAGCTTAATAAACTTAGCTAATCTAGCTTATATAATAATTCTAAGAGTATTAATTAATAGTATAAGAGTCTTAAAGCTAGATTCTATAACTCGCTAGGTAAGTTACTAGCTTTACTTAAATCTATTTATTATATAATTAAAGATATAGGAAATTATTATAATCTAGCTAATTATATTAATATAATTATTTCTAATAGTAAAAATACTAGCTTTACCTTTCTAAAGGATATATAAGTTAGGTTAGTATATAAATATATAGATAGTAAGTTAAGATAAAATCTATCTTATCTAACTAATATATCTACTATTAGTAGCCTACTTACTAAGTTATACTATTAGAAAGATATCTAGTTTAATATATATATAGAAAGTCTTTTATAAATATAATAACGGCCTTATTATAAGTAAATAAGTAATAGTTATAAGCTAGTAAGTAAGGTTAATATAATCCCTTATTAGTAAGATCTTAACTTACCCTTATACCCGTACTAAAGGCCTTATAACCTATAAGTCTAAGGCTAGCCCTAGGAGCTCTAGGTTAGCCTTAAGCCTATCGCAGCGTATTATAAGGCCTTAGGGCTACTCTAGACTCTAAGGGTAGTATTATATAACTACTAACTAAGTAATATTTCTAAAATCTATTATTTTATAGATTTTAGGAAGTTATATAACTAATTACTAAGTGAAACTATATTATATAAGTAATTACTAAGTAGATCTTTAAAAGTTTTAATATTCTATAATTAATAGGGGACTTAGGTAGTATACCTTAGAGCTACCCCTAATACTACTTTAAAAGCGACCTTAGAATTAATTAATTTAGCTAATTTCTACGCGGGGGTAATATACTAGGGTAGGCCTAGGTAGGGGTTAATAGTATAGTAGTTATATTAACTTAAAGTAGTTAATAATATAATAGTATTACTATTATAAGTACTTTAATACTATTACCTAGCGCCTAGAAGCCTAATTATAAGATACTAATTATACTATAATACTATTACGTAGTATCTAGAAGCTTAATTTTAGGGTAGCCCTAGGTATTAGGTAGGTTACCCTTACAGCCCTTATAACTCCAGGCGGACTCGTATCTACCCCTATAACTCTAGGGTAAGCTTTCTTAAACTACAGCCCTAGGGCTAGCCCTAGATACCCCTCTAGGTTTTTAGAAATTACTAATACTATTCTAATTTTAGTTATAAACCTTTTAATTTAAATCTATATTAGTATAATTAAGGTTATAATAGACTATATAAGCCTTATAATAATATCTTTAATCCTTATATAAGTAAACTATTTAGTAATCCTTCTTCTAATTATTAGAACTATATTAACTAGTAATAATAGTAATAGTAAAATATCTAAGCTTGTATCCTTCTTAAAGGGTATTAGTACCTTTAAATTACTAGTAGAAATACTAACGTATTAGTAGGGATATAGAAGTAACTAAATAATAATATTAATAATAAGAATCCCTACTATAAGCCCTTTTAGCCTTAGTATTAGTATAATAATTATACTTATTAAGTAAGTATTAAAGATAAAGAGAAGGATAATAAGATCCTTAATAATTAAGAATAGTATAATATATACGAAGAGGGATACTATTAAGGTATTAACTAGTCTTAGATAGATTAATAGATAGACTAGTCTATACTAGAAGCTTCTAGTTTAACTACTAATAAGGTAAGTATTAATAATATTATAGAGAACTACTTTATAAATCTGAAAATATAATTATCTAAACCTAAATATTATACTTATACCTTTATATTTAAGTTAAATAATATATTATATTTATATATTTACTCTAGCTATATTTTAAAGCCTTAAATAACGCCTACTCTCTTATCTAGTATAATAGGTAAATTAAGTAAATTATCTATTATCTATTCTAATCTTCTTACTATAATAGAATATCCGGATATTTAAACCCTAAAGATCTTCCGGACCCCTTATCTAATAGATTTATCGCTTTATACCCCTATTTAACCGCTTTTAGTTTAGCTTACCTTTACGAAGAATATTATATTCCTAATATTCTTTACATTCTACCTACGTATATACCGACGTATTATAATATTTTCTATATAAATTATATTATTTATTCTATTTCATACTACTTAGATATATTAAAATTAGGAAAATCGGTCTAGTAGTTTAAAAGATATATTAGAATAAGTAGATTTACCTACTAAATTCTATGCGCTAACGGCTAGAATAATTAGATTAATAATAAAAATCCTATTATTATTTATAAATTACCTATTCTACTACGTTACCTATTAACGTGTCTAATATCAGCCTAAATAGGGGGTAATATCTATCTTATTACTAGGTATATAACGCTATTATAATGATCTATATCGCTGTATTACTATATTAGCTAATGCTATCGCATTTACAGGCTAAAAACCCTACTATTCACGTCACCTACTAACGTGTCTAATATCTACCTACTAACGTGTCTGATATCAGCCTAAATCGGGGGAAATATCCGTCTTATTACTAGGTATAGAACGCTATTAGAATAGGTATATATAATATAGCTAATACTATCGTATATACAGGCTATCTACTAACGTATCTAATATACTCCCTACTATTCACCTTACCTACTAACGTGTTTGATATCGGTCTAAATAGGAGGAAATATCCGTCCTATTACTAGGTATAAAACGCTATTAGAATAACCTATATCGCTGTATAGGTTTATAGGCTAATACTGTCGCATTTATAGGCCGGCTACCTACCTACGTGTCTAATATCAGCCTGAATAGGGGGAAATATCCGTGTTATTAATAGCCTACTATATCTAATATACTCCCTACTATTCACCTTATCTACTAACGTATCTAATATACTCCCTACTATCTATATTACCTACTAACGTGTCTAATATCAGTCTAAATAGGGGGAAATATCCGTGTTATTAATAGCCTACTATATCTGATATACTCCCTACTATTCACCCCACCTACTAACGTATCTAATATCGGTCTAAATAGGAGGAAATATCCGTGTTATTAATAGCCTACTATATCTGATATACTCCCTACTATTCACCCTACCTACTAACGTGTCTGATATCGGTCTAAATAGGGGGAAATATCTGTGTTATTAATAGCCTACTATATCTAATATACTCCCTACTATTCACCCCACCTACTAATATATCTGATATGCTCCCTGCTATTCACGTCACCTACTAAACGCCAGGTAGTAGGGGTGATTTTCCGACGTAAAAATCTTGAATTTTTACAGGTATTTTCTAGTTCTAATAATATTACTATAAAACGTTATAGCTTTTAGAGATATTACTATATTACTATCCCTATTACCTTCTTAGCTAGTAGTATAAAATATTATATCTATACTAATACTAGTACTTAAGTATATCTAATTAATTAAGACTTCCTACTTACTAGGTTCTTAAAAGCTTTAATAGAAAAGATACTAATACTTATAATAGTAAGAGGTATTAATAATAAGAAGTATAATACTATTAAATTTACTAAGCTCCTTATATTCTTTAAAAGTAGTAATAGAAAGGTTACTTTAATAAATTAAAGTACTTATTATAGTAGATATCTTAAAGCTAGTATAAGTAGTTATTAATTATAGTAATAACTTAATAAAAATTCGTTCCTATTAAAATATAAGAATACTAGTTATATTTATTAGTTAAGGTCTTTAAATTAGTACCTTAGTATTTAGTAAGGTATATACTACTATCCCGCCTTAAAGTAATTTTACTATACTAATAAGTAGTTCTTAATACTATTTATTAAGATTATCTTAGGACTATAATTTTATTTTTAAACTAGATACTTTAAATAATCTATTACTATATACTTATAGTATTAATATAGTAATATCTTATATCTTTATCTATAATAATACTAATAGCCCTATTATACTTATATATAATTAGGCCTTTAATAAAGTTATAGAATACAAGTTAACTAGTTATTTTCTAGTTAACTCTAATAATAAAGTACTTGTAAGTAAACTACCTACTAAGATAATTAGATAGGTAAGGTTTAGTATATATAGTTTACTTACTCTTATAATAGCCTTTATAACTATAATAAGCTCTTTTTAAGTAATTATAATAAATTCTTAAGTAGTTTAAGTAAATAAGGCCCTTAATACCTTACTTCTAGTTAAAGTATATTATCTTACTAGAGTTATAATTTATAGTACTATACCTTAAGTAGCTACTTTAATTACTACTATAATTAATAAATTTCCTAATCTTTAGAAAGATATTAGTAATATTAGTAAACTAGGAAGCTTATATATTATAAAAATATACGTATTTTCTATATATAACAGGCGCGCTTATATACTAGCTCTAGAGATTAACTTTATACCTCTAGTTATTAAATATAGAAAATACGTATTTAGTAACTTTTAATATATTAAAACTTAATAGGTAAAAGTCCTAGTTAGTATAACTAATTAGGTATAATAATATAAGGCTAGTACTAACTAGGTAACTCTAATATATTACTAAGTCTTATTATTTAATTAGTAGTACTAATACTTAGTAAGAGAATTAATAGTAGGTAGAATATAATTATAGAATATAAGGCTAGGCTAGAGGAAGTACTTTATACGTATATAAATTATATAAATTAACTGTATTTAAAACTTATATTATACTAGTGTTAATAATATAGCTATTATAACTCTAGTAAGCTTCCTATTTCTTCCTAGTACTAGAGGAAAATTACGGATTTAAGGCCTTAAACCTATATTTTCTATATTTAAGACTTTTAAGCTAGAAAAAAAAACCTGAGATTTTCCTATTTATTACTAGTATTTTACCTGGAAATATTACTTTTAGTAGATTTAATAGTTTGGATTTTCTATATAGGTTCCTCGTTTACTAATAAATATTATTATTATTTCTAAGTCTTAATATATAGAGATTCTCTTACTTAATAATTAGGAAGAATTTATTAACTAGGCTAAGTATATATATACCCTCTTAATTAGAGGGATAAGAAAGTAATTAATATAGAATTTAATAAGCTTTATTCTTAGAAAAGATTAGAATAGACTAATATATCTATACTATTCTCTTTCCCTTACTTTATTATTTAGAAAAATACGCCTAAAGCTTAAAAGACTAAGTTATTATTAATATTAGAGTATTAAATAAGATTATAATACTTAATACCTAGTCTATTCCTCTCTAATTAGAAATACTTACCTTATTATATAATACTTTATTCCCTACCCTTAAAGAGGGTAGGAAAGGCTCTAGAGTAGAGTTATTTTAAGAGAAGGTAGAGGTCCTTTAAGGGACCTTCTTTCCTCTACCCCTAAGGGTAGACTTAAGTAATATCTAGGGGTTTTAGTATAATATACCCCTAATAATAAATATAAAGGTTATTAAGAAGAAAGTCTATAAGGTAATTAATAGGTTAGAATAAGATAAGGTATTAAGGATAGATAGGATCCTAAATAGATTCTTAAAAATAGTAGAGAGGGAGCTACTATCTAGCTTTATATACTTATTCTAGGCTTATTTAAGGGTTAGATATTACCTAATAAAGTTTAAGAAGGCTAATATAATTATCTTAAAGAAGTTAAAGAAAGAGGACTACTTAGAACTAAAGTTATATTATCTAATTACTCTACTTAATACCTTAGAGAAGGTATTAGAGGTAGTTATTATAAAGAAATTAGGTGACTTTATAAAGGAATATAAGCTACTACCCTTATAATAAATAGGAGTAAAGAAGGGAAGGTTAATAAGAATATCCCTTAAAATAATAGTAGAGGTAGTATATATAATCTAAAACTATAGTAAATCTAATATAATAAGTATATTATTATTAGATATTATAAGCGCCTTTAATAATATCTCTTATAAGAGGTTATTATATAACTTAAAGAAGAAAGAGGTCTTAACCCTTATTATATAATAGGTATAAAGCTTCTTAATAAAAAGGGCTATAATAACTATACTAAATTAGGAGATAAGTAGAATAGAGATAATAGAAACTAAAATCTCTTAAAGATCTCTAATATTACCTATTTTATTTTTATTTTTTAATTCTCTAAGTACTTATTAAAGAGTATATAAAGATAAAATTCTAAGTATAAATTAAAGGCTTTATTAATAATATTTACTTAATAGTATATAATAAAATTATTAAGAAGAATTATAAGATCTTAATAAAGGTATATAAGATATACCCTTATATTACAACCCGTTCGTCTTCTAACTAGAAGGCTCTAGGGTCTAGGTGGATCTTATAGAGAGGAGTATTAAGGACTAGGGTAAATAGGCTTTATACTAAACTAGTCTAATATAGGTATAGTATTATATTTAGTATCTAGGAGATTCGTCTAGTAAATAATATAAGTTAAGTACGAAGCTCCTATCTATAAGGAAAGTAACGCTATCTATATAGATATAGGAAAGTCTATACTCGCACTAATTACTAGCGCTTACTCCTTACTAACTAGAGTAACTAGTCGCGCGATTACTCCGTTTACTATAGTCACCCTATATTAACTAGAGCGACTAGGTAAGTAGTTACTTAACTTACTATATTAAGGTATATTTAACTTTAGTAAGCGTCTATAATATACGCTAAGGCTCGCGTACTAAGGGCGTAATATTACCCCTCCTTCCCTAAACCTTTATCCTAAAGGTTAATAAGTATTTATATTATTAGTATAATAACGACGCCGTATTAAACTATTAGATCGAGTGGCTTATAAGGGAGTAATTACGATAGTATTATATCTATAATATACTAGATCCTAAAAGGAGTATTAGGTATCTTCCCTTTCTTAAAGGTACGTAGAATATATTTAGCTAGGGAAGTAGTATAAGCCTATTATACCGGTTATCTACTTCTCTAGTATTAATAAGGCTATAAAGAAGCTCGAGCGCGAAGAGATAGAGATAGAGGTAGCTTAAGAGGCCGCTAATAAAGCTACTTATTAGAGTAGCGAAATTACTTATTAGAAATAAATAAAATTAAAACGCCTTTATTAATAGAAGCGTTTCCTGAAAGAGCGTAAATAACGGATATTTAATAAGGGTCTTAACGATATTAAGGAGCTAGAACGTCTAAAGGAGCTTAAAAAGGCCGGCGAGGTTAAGAAAGTACTCGCTACTTATCCTACTTTTTTAGAGTTCAAGGGTTCTAGGACTCTCTTACCTAGAGCTCTTAAGTAGATCGCTTAGGGTATATCCGGGTTTAATAATACTATTAGAGGAGCTCTTAATAGTTTATAAGATTTATAACTAGTTCCTAGGTATTCTCTAAGTCCTCGTATCCTTTCCATTTTACTAGGTAACTCTAACCTTTCTATAATAGAATCTTTTCGGCTTTAAATTTATTCTCTTCTTCTATTCTAAAATAGAAGGTTTCTTATAAAGGTATATTAGGGTCTACTAGTTCTAATATAAAGACATAGAATACTAGATATACTTTAGCGTCTAGCGGGAGCTATAACTCGTAGGTAATAGGTCCTTTTTCTTTAATAACTAAAAATAGTCCAACCTTAACGTGGTCTAGTTTCTTACTTAGTCTTATACCTTTTAAATTCTTTATAAGGAGGTATACTTTATCCCCCTTCTTTAACTAAGGGCCGTTTTTTCTCCTTTTATTCGTTGACTTCTCTATAAAAGTATTTACCTTGCTAATTATTTATTATATATCCTTATATAGACTTTTTATATTAGATGTTAATACCAAGGCTTTTTCGGCATCTAGTCCCTACCTAGGATCTAAGAATAAATTCGCATATCATCCGTAGTTTATAAAGAACGGTGACAGCCTTATAGTATCTAATCTCTTATTATTATATATTAATTATACTATTAGGAGTAGTATAACCTAATTATTTTATCTTTTATTAATGTAGTATCTAAGGTATACTTCTATTATTTAGTTAGTACGTTTAATTTACCTATCCGTCTATAGATAATATACTATTAATATTTATAGTTTAATTCTAATTAATATAATTAAGGTCTTCTAATAGTTTAAAGTAAAGAGCTTATCTCTATCCGAAGTAATTAATTCCGGTATACTATAATCTCTAATAAGTCTATCTAACAAGATGAAATTAAGCTGACTAGCGTTATAGGTTTCTTTATATAGTATTATAATCGTATACTTAGTAAGTTTATCTATAATAACTATTATTAAGTTATACTTATTATTAGTTACTAGGTTAATTAATAGTAGTAATTTAATAATAAAGTCTATTATAATATCCTTCTATAATATATCTAGAACTTTAGTAAACTAAATCTATCTGTACTTAGTATATCTTATAGACTTATTCTGCTAATAATATATATATTCCTTAATATATTATTTAATTAATACTCGCAAGTTTAGTACGGCGTATAGCCTTTAAATAAGTTCTAAAGTCTTAGATACTCCTAGATATCCTAGTAAAGGATTATTATAGTAATCTCTAATTACTTCCTTAACCGCCTTTAATAGTAAATATAACTTTTCTTTATATAATAATAGGTCGCGGTTAGGTTATTATTTCCTTAGCTTACTAGCTAGGGTGTCGTTAATATATACTTCTTTTAGGTTCGGAACTATGTATATTATAATATATATAGTCGTTACTAGACTTCTTATTAATACTAATAATCCATCTTTTTCCTATTTTAAAATAGGTTAATCCGTAATATCTTTCGTTTATATATAGTTAGATTATCTACTTAAAGCGTCTACTTATCTATTATCTTTGCCTAGGGTATACTAGATTTTAAACTTATATTACCTGAGTAGCTTAGACTATTAAACCTATTATCGATTTAACTCTTTAGTTATAATAAAACTAACTAGGTTTTTATAATTAGTAAAGATAGTAAGTTTGGAATAACTTTTAGTATAAACTCTCTAATATTATAGGGAATAGATAACTACTAAAAGCTCTTTATTATATATATTATAATTCTATTCCGCCGCTATCATCTTACGTAAGTAGTATGCTACTAGATGCCATTTACTACCTTTTTACTAATATAAGTAAGCTCCTATTATAAGATCCGAAGCGTCTATCTTAATACGTACTAGTTCTCTATTATAAAATATATAGAGTATAAGTAGGTCTATATAAGCCTGTTTTAGCTCGGTAAATACTTTCTCTTAGTTAGTATTCTATTGAAATCCCGTTTCTTTTTTAGTGATTTCTATAAGTAGTAAGGCCTTCTTAGAATAGCCTTCTATAAAACGTCTGTTAAAGTTAGCGAATCCTAAGAACCCTTATACTAATTTAATATTATGCGGTTTAGGCTAGTCCTATATAGCCTAAATCTTTTTAGGGCTTATATAAACTCCTTTAGTTATTACTATAAACCCTAAGAACTTAACTAAGGTCTTATAAAACTCGTAGTTCTCTGGCTTTAAGAGGAGTCTAGCTTATAATAGACATGTTAATATACTCTAGACATACTAAATATATTCCTCGAGAGTTTTAGAGTAGATTAATATGTCGTCGAGGTATATAATTACTTCTTAATCTAAATACGCTCGTATAATATTATTAACTAGTACTTAGTAGGTTACTAGTATGTTAGTAAGACTAAATAGTATAACTAGGTACTTATAATATCTATACTAAGTCCTAAATGCTATTTTCTATTTATTACCTTCTTTTACTTAAATTAAGTTATATACTCCTCTAAGATCTAACTTTATAAAGATCTTTACTTTAGCTAGCCGATCCTGTAACTCGCTAATATTAGGTAGCGGGTAATAATTCTTAATTATCATATTATTTAACTTTTAATAGTCTATATATAGTCGTAATAATTCATCCTTCTTCTTTATAAAGAGTATTAGATATCCTGCTAGTAATTTAGATTCTCGAATAAATCCTTTCTTTAGGTTCTCGTCTAAGTACCCGCGTAGTACTAAGAGTTCCTTTTTAGATAATATATAAATAGGTCTAAATGTTAGTACCTTCCCTAGTTCAAGTTTAATTTTATAATCCTAAGGTTAGTATTTAGGCAGAGCTTTTACTATTATCTCTTTTATAAAGAGGCGTTTCTATCTTTAATACTCTTATAAGATATTAGGAGTACTATTAGTTACTCTAAGAACTCTAACTTATTAACCTAGCGGACCGTCGCTAGTATCTATTAAGCCGGATCCTTATTCTTTAAGGTTATCCTTATTTAAAATTAAAGTAATATATACTTTAACCTCTTAGTTTAATTTCTTATCTACTATCATCCGCTATTAATATATAGGGTAGAATCTAGTAATATTACTAGTTCGCTTAAACTTAAGTACTTTTCTTTTCTAGTTAATTACTAGGTTATACTTCTCTAACTAAGGTATACCTAGTATAATATAATAAGTAGCTATCCTAATAATATTAAAGGATATTTCCTTATAATACCGTTAAATTATAAATAGTAGAGAGGTTATTTCCTTATCTATACTTCCTATTAATATTTTTAACCCGTCAGCTATCTATAAGTTATAAGGTAACTTCTTCCTTTATATTAGTAGGCCTACTAACTGTACTAATACTTCGGAGATAAAGTTTCTAGATACTCTAGAATCTATTATTACTATAGTTCTCTAACTATCTATTCTAACCGGTATATTCACGTCTATTATATACTCTATTAAGTATAACTAATATATTTTAGGGGTTAGGATATTAATCTCCTTATACTTCCCCTTAGTATAAGGGATTACTCTTTTCCTAAAAAAGGTAAGAATCTAGTAGTTCTCTTTATATATATATATTTTCTATAATTATTATAGAAATAAGTATACTAATCTATTAAGTAGTACTCTAATATATACTCGTTATACTTAAGGTATCCGTAGAGACTACTATACTACCTTTAGTTATAGTTTAGAAACTACTTTCTTAATCTCTTAGTTACTAAGTACTAGTAGTAACTCACGTCTTAGTAACTTAACTAAATCTTTCTACACGTACGTACTCTAATTGCCTTACCTAGGTTTATCTTTACTTAGTAATAAATTATATATATTTCGTCGGTACAGGCTAACTAGTATATTACTCTATACTAGGGATACGCTAAGTTATTTCTAAACTCCTTCTAAAGAAGTCCCCCTAATACTTTTTCTTAATAGAACTCTACTTATTCCTCGAGTTTTATCTATAAATCTTTTAATATAGAAGCTCGAGATGCTACGCTGTTTTTCTTCCCTTTTTTCTTGCAATTTTTGGAAGCATAGCTGAGGTTTTCCCAGTCGGAATCATCCTTACTTTCTCGGCTTTATTCAGGTTTTTCCTTCTAAACCCAACTACTATTACTATTATTATCGGAACCTAGCTCCTTGAGTTATTCGTGAATATCCGCGAGCCTTTATTCGATTTTTACGATATTTCACTATTTCTTAGCTATTTCTTCACGTAATTCTTCTTCTCTAGTCTAAAGTTCTTTATTAATAGGCGGTTTAATAAAGGCTAGTAAATTATCTATAATTATATCTAGCTTAGTATTATTATACTCCACTTCTAATTAATCCCTTAGAGGTTTAGTCTTCCTAACTAGAACTCTTTCTAATATATTTAACTAAGGTCGTTTTACTATGTTTTTTAACCTATAATCTTTAGCGATATAGCCCGGCTTACTATAGCTATAGTAATTTATTACTTTCTTTCCCCTATACTATTTCTTACCTCTAAACGTTTTCTTCTTCTACGTGAAGTCTAATTCTATTAGTATTAGTTTATAAGGATTACGTAGGGCTTATTTCCTTCCGTAACTTCCTCCTAAATAGAATCTAGTATAATTAAGTCCTGAAACTCTACTATTATAGCGTAGTTCTATTTTTAACTTATAGATCTAGTTATTAATTCTTATCGAGTTTCTAATAAGTAAATTAAGATTATTACTCTAGGCTCTATCTTATATAAGCTCCTTTTTTACTTAGGGTTTTAATCTACGTCGATACATTACTATTAGTATATTATTATCCTAGTTAGTTCTTATAAAATACTATTAAAACTATGTCGTATACTTAGATACTAACTTCTTCTATATTAAATGCTAGATAACTCTTATTACTATACTTACTTTATTAGAAGGCCTAAACATTTATCTTATCTCTTCTCAGAAAAGCGCTAAGCTTTCTATCTATAACTTAATAGAGATATTATTATCGTTATTAGGATCTTCTATATATTATTTAAGAAATAGGGCGGACTATCGCTAGGCCCGTCCCCTTATATAAGTTATTATAAATAGCGGTTATTTCTTTAGTTAAATAGCGTCCTTATTAAAAGAGAAGTATAACTATATCTATACTAACTACTCTTTAAGCTTATCCTAGTCGTTATAGTATAAGTCTAGTTTAGTAACCTTAATACCTTCCTTAAATTCTACTATTATTAACTGTCGTAGACCACGTTTACTTGGGGTAAGGTCTCTTTATCCTAAGGTACTTATCTTGAGGGTACTTAAAGTATTACGACCCGTTCGTCTTCTAACTAGAAGGCTCTAGGGTCTAGGTAGATCTCGTAGAGAGGAGTATTAAGGACTAGGGTAAACAGGCTTTATATTAAACTAGTCTAATATAGGTATAGTATTATATTTAGTATCTAGGAGATTCATCTAGTAAATAATATAAGTTAAGTACGAAGCTCCTATTTATAGGGAAAGTAACGCTATTTATATAGATATAGGAAAGTCTATACTCACACTAATCGCTAGCGCTCGCTCCTTACTAACTAGAGCGACTAGTCGCGCGATCGCTTTATTCGCTATAGTCGCCCTATATTAACTAGAGTAACTAGGTAAGCGGTCGCTTAACTCGCTATACTAAGGTATATTCGACTTTAGTAAGCGTCTATAATATACGCTAAGGCTCGCGTATTAAGGGCGTAACACCTTATTAGGTAAATATATATAAGGTAACTTTTACTCCTTATTCTATATCCTAGCGAATTTAATACTTGTAATTTCTTAGTAATAGCTACTAATATTTTTAGATATAGGAGTTCTCTTATAATATTCCCTCTAATACTATACTCTTTATTAGAGATACCTATAGTAGCTAGTCTATATTATCTACGGCGTAGCCCCTAGATATAATATTAGCTGTAATAGTTAAATGTAAATAATATAAGCGTCTATATTTTAATATTCGTAGTACCTAGGTAAACCTTAGTACAAGTATCTTATTAAGATATAGGATAAATATAAGTTAATCTATTTATTAAGGAGCTTAAAGAGGTTTAATATAAAGGTAATAATAGATAGACTAACTATATTAGGTCGGTACTTTAAACTCGAGTCAGGTACCCGACTCGACTCTTAACGAGTTAATACTAAATTCCTAGCCTAAGTATTTAAGTTAATACTAAGGGGTAGTACTAAGTATTAACCCGAAGTATTAACCTGACTCGCTAAGACTTTTTTCCCTAGTAATATTTTCTATTTTTAGTAGTATTTCTTACTATATTTTCTAATTTTTCTTCTAATTATTATTATTATTATTACCTAGGAAATTCTTAAAAGTAAATAAGGTAATATAAAAAGTAATATATATCCCTATAAAGATAAAGACTATAATACTACTAATATTTTCTATTTATAGTAATATTTCTTACTATATATAATATTTACTACTATATATAATATTTACTACTATATTATTAATTATTATTATTATTATTACCTAGGTAATTCTAAAAAGTAAATAAGGTAATTATTAGGAACTAGACTAGAGGGCTAGTTCCTTAGGGCTAGAATAGATAGTATAAACTACTAGCGAGTAGGTAGTATTACAAAGGTGGACTTAATACTCTAGTAACTTTATAGTTATAAAAGAACTAATCTCTACCTTTTAAGGAGGTAGAGGGAGGACTATCTAAATACCCCTTAAGGAAGCTACCTAGCCTCTTAGATATCTAGATAAAAGGATATCTATTAGGATAATAAGAAGCCGAACTAATACCGCTAGGATATTACTAGTAAGCCGTATTATACTAGCTAGATACGTTAAGATATCCTAATAATTACCTCCCCTTTAAGGGTATTTATCCCCGAATACTAACTATTACTATCTATAATAGGACTCGTTAAAAACCTTTAAATCCCTAGTAGGGAAAATAAGGGAAAGAGTTCTAAGGATAATAATATTATAGTAATAGTAACGCGCTATTAATATTATATAGTACTATTATATAATAACCTTCATAGTTATAATATTATTAGTAGTAGAATATAATTATTAATTAAGTTTATTATTATAGTACTTTATAAACGCGTAATATAAATAAGTAATTATAGAAGTTAGGTAGTAATATTACGCCGTTAAATTACGTAGTTAATATATTTAATATAGTATATAATAGAGTTATAGTTTATTTACTTCTAACTTCTTTTATAACTACTACTATTAATACTAACCTACTATAAGTTACCTTAAGCTATATATTAATATATTAATAATTAAAGCTAACGTATTTAGTATTAATACTATTAATACTTCGTAAGATAACCGCTATTAGTACGTAAGTATAATATAAAGGATTAATTACTAATATAGTACTATATATTAAATAGTTAATAACTATAATAATAATTAAGGTAAGTCTCTACTAGTTATTCTTTACTACTCTATATATATTATTACCTTATAATAGACTTTAGTTATCTTTAAATATATTATAAGTATATTACTTATAAATTACCTTTTTATATAAGTCTATTATATTAGTTATTTAAGGACCTTATTAATATCCTATTATATTATACTTCTTTTAAATTATTCCTATACTCTTTATACTTAAAGGTATTCCTATTAGCTAACTCTTATAATAGATAGTTAAACCCTCTCGCCGCGCTACGCTACCCCGTTATACTACTAGGGTAGTAGCCCTCCTACGGCCCTATTATCTTTAGTACGCTAAGTACCTAGGTTTAAGTCCTAGGTTACTATATAATTATAAGACTAATAGGGCTTATAAGAGATACTACTACCTTTATAAGCCTTATAAATTAATTTATAATAATAGGATTTTAATATACTTTACTTATAATATATTAATAAGTTATAAACCTCCCTTACCTTTTATACCTATTTATTTAACCTCCTTACTCGCAGCCCTATTTTACCCTCTAGGGTAGAAAGTTAACCTATTATACTACCTTTATAATATAAGTTACTACCTTTAAAATTAAGGTAGAGGTAGTAATTTATTTAGGGGAGCGCGGTAAAATACTTTTATATAAGTTATAAACCTTTAAGGAATTACTACGCCTTAATATAAAGGTAGGTAGTTAAGTAGCTATCGCCTTAGATAGTATTTTAGATATAATAAGATAGCGGGTAAGTCCTTTATTATATACTTTTTATAATATATACTAATACTTTTATAAGAGAGGTTAACTACCCTTATTATAATAGAGGTTAATAAGTATTTAAGGGAGGTAAGTATATTATTAAAGTATTCTACTATCTTTATATAAGCTAATTATATATTAGGAGGAGGATAATAATAATAATAATAATAAAGGGGAGACGGGGGAGATAGAGGAGGATATAAAGGAGGAGGAGGCTTCTACCTCTATTACTATTATATTACCCGCCCCCGCTCCTACTAGCCCTAGCCGCCCTTCTTATAATAGTAGTACTACTAGTACTACGCCTTCTACTCGTAAGATTTACGCCCCTTACGCCCCTTATACTCCTTCTACTCCTACGCCTACTCCGCCTACTCTACCTACCCCTATTAGGGATACTACTTTATCCTCTAGCTCGTCTACTATAGGCCCTCCTTTATCTTCTACGGGCTTTAACTCGCCTTAATACGCTCCCCTTATAAGACCTTAATACTACGCCTTTAAGTAAAGATTCTTTTCTTAAGTTATAAGGATTTTCCCCTTAATTAATTCTTTTCTTATATACTTTATTACTAAAATCTCTATTATATAAATATAACTTATAACTTACCTTATATAACTTAACTTTATACTTAAATAGTTCTATTATAATAACTAGGTATAGGCGTTTTACTTATAATATCTCTTTATTATATATATATTATTATATTCCCTTTATAAGTCTTTTATATTTATATCCTTAATAGATATCTATTAATTATATTCTATTTTATAACTAAACTACTTAGTTAAGTAATATTAAATACCTTTACTTCTTATAATATCTAGAATTTATTATACCTTATAATATTCTTTACTATTAATAAGTTCTAGAGGAGGTATAAATAGTTACTCGCCTTTATTAAGACGGCTCTAATATAGTTCTAATAAGGAAATATAAAATATAGGATAGATTCTCTATACTATTAGAAGACTTAAGTAGTACGCCTAGTATCTAATTATATCTACTACCTTAAAGGGATTAGTATACTTATATAATAGCTTTTAGTTTAATCTTTTCTACTTTAAGTTCTTTATAACTAATATTACTAGTTCTCTTATTATATAAGACTTTAAGATATAAAGTTTATTATAAAACTTTATAACTTATACTTAAATAGTCTACTATTAATCTACTAGCGTAGCTCTTACTTTTAAAAGGTTTTCTACGCGGTCTTTAACTATAAGTACTCCTTCTTCTAGAAAGTTATCCCTAACTTCGTCTTTTATATATAGATTATATCCGTATATTATATAAAATAGTAAATAACCTAGTATAATATAAATACTATTATAGTACGCGAAATTAGCTATTAGGAGTAATATAGCCTAATTATCTTATTCTTTATTTAAAAATACCCTAAGGTAATATTCTAATATTTAGTTCTAGTATTTAATCTACCTATCTATTTATAAATAGAAGGTAGTACTTAGTCGTCTCTTTATTTTTATATAATAGTAGACCTCTAACTAATAGGTACTTATAAATAAGGATCCCTAATCTAATATAATACCTATTAGTAAACCGTATTATAATACTATATTCTTAAATAAGATCTTAGCTAATTTAATAGTAGTATAAGTACTCTTAGTTAGAAGGTATTAGACTATCTTCTTACTATAATAGAATATCTAGATATTCGAACCCTAAAGATCTCCTAGACCCCTTATCTAATAGATTTATCGCTTTATACCCCTATTTAACCGCTTTTAGTTTAGCTTCCTTTTATAAAGAATATTAAAGTTATAATATTCTTCGCATTCTACCGAACTATATAACTACCCTTTCTATAATTTTTTAACTAAATAAAGTTATTTATATTCTTTTAAGGGTCTTAATTATATTAAAATACTAAAAATCCTTTTAGTAGTTAGGAAGATATATTATAATAAATAGATTTACCTACTAATATTCCTATTTCTTAGTATATTTTCTCCGCGTCTACTTTATTAATAAATAATTTCCTACCTTCTATCTTATCCTCTTTCTTTAACCTACCTCCTTATAATCCTATATATCCCTACTTATTCTTTATAGCCTTTACTACCTATTAGCCGCCTTTATAACCCTTAGTATTACCCTAACTACGCTAAGCTAGGCTTGTTACCCTCTCCCCTATTCTTAACTAATTAATATCCCCTTTTTAATATTAAACCTAATACTATAAGTAATAAACGCCGGCGAGTATATAGGAGTAAGAGTACTAGGCGTATTAAGTAGTTAAGGAATACCTTTATAACTACTATAACTAATATTATTTATATAATAGTATTTCTCCTTTAACCTAATACTAATTAATTTCTTTATAGAATATCCTACCTCCCCCTTAATTCTAACGCCCTCCTACTATCCTGTAGTTTATACTACCTTCCTATTCTACTATTTAAGTTATTATTCCCCCCTAGGATCCTTAATAATTAAGCCCCCTAATCTTTTACAACGCGCTTAAAGAAACTATACCTCCCCTAGCGTTAGAATATAAAGGCCGTACCCGACGTAGATATACTTAGGGCTAGGGGGGAAGGGAATATAATACTAAGTATTAACCTCCGCGCCGGCGAGGCTTATACTAGCGGTAGAATAATATATATTAGAGGCGGACGCTAGGCTAGGGATATTAAGTATATAAGGATTCCTATATAATAAGAAATATAGAGCTCTACTAGGTTAATAAATTATTTAATATTAATAGTAATAAATATCTATACTATAACGTATTATTATAGGAAAATAAACGTAGTAGCTTAGGGTATAGTTAATAGCTATATTATAATAGTAGAGAGAATAACTAGCTAGCCCCTAACTAGTTATATAAGCTAGCTAATATTAACTTATTACTTAAGGGGCCTTAAAAGGAGGCTAAGGTTAGGGTATAATTTATTAATAAATTACTTAGCGACGTAGATAATATTATTATTAATAGATACTTTATAAGAAGGAGGATTATACGTAGTAAAGAATTTTTAGATAATATTATTAACTATAATAATTATCTCTCCTTTACTAGTAAGGGTATAACTAATATTAATACCTATATTAATTAAACTACCTTCTAGATCTAGGGGTCTATTTATTATCTAATAGTTCCT
>JAABUV010001008.1_pt1 | contig 41773 bp, 41 predicted proteins | sample 5559971 | NCBI WGS metagenome assembly JAABUV01 (sample SAMN10711881, study PRJNA513362) | rock metagenome | isolation source: Antarctica rocks | place: Antarctica: Victoria Land, Knobhead nord | collected 2015-12-19 | reverse complement strand
AGGAGGGTCATCATGCGATAGACTGCGGGTGGCATCGGGAGGCTCCTTCCGGACGATATGGTGTCAGCACCCCTATCCTACCAAAGCCCTCCCGATTGCCCCCTTGTTAGCGAAAACTAGAGAGTAAAGGATACGATACATATGGCCGCACAACGCGCACACCCACCGGATCCGTTGGCGCCGTGGGCCGAGATTGTGCCCAACATGGCGCCGATGACGACGGACGAACTGCATGCCATCCCAGACGATGGGTACGGCTATGAATTGGTGCAGGGGGTCCTTGTCCGTATGCCGTTAAGCAGCTTTGGGGCATCGAGTATTGGTATGCGTCTCGCCATACGACTAGGCGCCTACATCGAAGACAACAGCTTAGGCGTCTTGACCGGAGAGCAGGGCGGCTACCGCCTCGACCCCGCCCATCCGCTCACGACGGAGCTAGCCCCCGACGTTGCTTTTGTGCGCGCGGACCGCTTGCCGCTCTCGACATCGCCCGACTATTACAAGAGAGCGCCGCAGCTTGCCCCCGATCTCGCCATCGAAGTGGCGTCGGAGAACCAATACGCGCCCGGCATGGGTGTAAAGGCTAAAACATATCTCTCCTTCGGCACGCGCCTCGTATGGGTCATCTGGCCGCGCTACAAGCGCGTGGACGTGTGGCGTCCCGGCGACGAGGCGCCGACCCCGCTGGGCGCCGAAGACATGCTCGACGGCGAGGACGTGGTCCCAGGCTTTACCTATCCTATTGGCCGTCTCTTCTCCTAGCGTATGGGGTGCGTCAGGAATGAGACCAACCAATAGGTCGTCAGTCGCGTTGACGCACGAGGGAGAGGAACTCGCCGCGGCGCGCCGGGTCGCGGCCCATTTCGCCCAGTAGGGTACTGGTGACGGTGCGGCTGCCCGGCTTCTGTACGCCGCGCATAGACATACATAGGTGCTCGGCCTCGATCACCACGCCGACGCCGCGCGGCCGCAGCGCCGTCTCCACGGCCGCGGCGACTTCACGCGTCAGGCGCTCCTGCACTTGTAGGCGGCGCGCGTACATATCGACGATGCGTGGCAGCTTACTCAGGCCGATCACGCAGCCGTCGGGCAGATAGGCTACATGCGCCGTGCCGAAGAAGGGCAGCAGGTGATGCTCACACAGCGAGTAGAAGGGGATGTCGCGCACGAGGACCAACTCGTCGTAGTCCTCGGCGTAGAGGGCGTCGCCGACGACATCCGCGAGCGTTTGCCGGTAGCCGGCGGTGAGGTCGGTCAGCGAGCGGGCCACGCGACGCGGCGTGTCCACCAAACCCTCGCGCGTTGGGTCCTCGCCGAGCGCTCTGAGTAGGTCGCGGGTTATACTGACCAGTGCGTGTTCATCGGGCTGTTCCCACTCGCTCATCGTGCCTCTCTGCCTCTTTCGGAAAATGTGTCCAGGGTTATGCCGCGTCGTTACCTGAAGCATACCGTCTTGCCACGCTAGCGCGTCAGCATTGGGCGACTGCTAACGGCTTGACTTACTCGAACGCGTGTTCTATCATGACGATGTTGTTGGCGAGTGGGCGCGGGTCATCACCGCTAGGGGTGTGAAGGTATCCGCGCGATGCGACAGATGCGACATTAGGAGGCGCGCTATGGCTATACCGTTTCAGGTCACCTTCGATTGTGCGGACCCGGACCGCCTGGCGGATTTTTGGGCGGGCGTCCTTGGCTACAAAAAGCAAGATCCTCCCGCGGGCTACGATACCTGGCCGGCGTTCCTGGCCGCGCAGGGCGTGCCCGAGGAGCTGTGGGACACGCGTAGCGCGATCATCGATCCCGAGGGCCGCGGTTCCCGCATCTTCTTCCAGCGTGTCCCCGAATCAAAGACGGTCAAGAACCGCGTCCACCTCGACGTACGCGTGAGCGGCGGGCCGTCCGTCCCTATAGAGGAGCGGCGCGCCCGTGTCGCCGCCGCCGTGACCCGCGTTGTGGAGCTCAGGGCCACGCGCGTGCGCGCGTTTGATGAGGACGGCGAGCACTTCGTCGTCATGCGCGACCCCGAGGGTAATGAGTTTTGCCTGCAATGAAACCGCTGGCGTGAATACTGACCTGTCGAGGAATGGCTAGCGCACGCTCCGTTATACTTGATACCATGACCACTGTGGATGAGACAGGTACTCGGCGGGGCGCACGCGGGGCTGGCGGGAGGGTGATGGATACGGCCAAACCGGCGACGAGTGACGAGGTCGGCGCCCCGCGCGGATCGACGCTCCCGCACGCTGTGATCGACGCTTGCCCGTGCGGTATCATCGCCCTCGACGATCGGGGTATCGTGCGCGCGGCCAATCCGGCCGCGGCGGCGCTCGTAGGGTTTCCTCCCGGTGAGGTGGACGGGCGCGCGCTTGCGCTGATCCTGGCGGCCGCGGTCACGCGTGAGGGCCTGGCGGTCCCGCCGACGTTGTGGCCCTGGTTAGAGCACAATATGCCGCGTCCGTTGACGGTGGGGTACACGCCCGCGGGGCGCGCGCGTCGTTGGCTCGAGCTAACGGCTGCCTTCGTGCCGGGCGATCTGACCGCCGTGAGCGTTGTGGACGTCACGCCATATATCGACGGTGAGCGCCGGCTGGAGCGACAGGCGCTCCACGATCCGCTGACTGGCCTGCCCAACCGCGCGCTGTTCGCGGATCGGCTGACTCAGGCCCTGCGCGCGGCGCGGCGCGAGCAGTCCGTCGCGGCGATCTTGATGATGGATCTCAACGGCTTCAAGGACGTTAATGATTCGTTCGGTCACGACATTGGTGACCGCCTCCTGCACGCCGTGGCCGCGCGTTTCCGTGAGCGCCTGCGCACGTCCGATACGCTGGCTCGCCTGGGCGGTGATGAGTTCGCGGCGATTCTGGCGGGGACCGACGAGGAGGGCGCGCGCCTGGTGGCCCGCTCTCTAACCGATGCGCTCGATACTCCGATCGTCCTGGAAGGGGAGCCTGTGCCGCCGCTGCGTCCGGCAACGTCGGTGGGGATCGCGTTGTACCCCGCGCATGGGACGGACGCGGAAACGATCCTGCGCCACGCCGACGCCGCTATGTATACGGCCAAACGCGGCCAGCGCGGCCCTGTTGTGTACGTGGACGGCGCTGATATGGCGCAGGCGGCGCATCTATCACTGGTCGCGGCTTTACAGGATGCCGTGCGAGCGGGAGAGCTGACGTTGCATTACCAACCCAAGCTTGGACTGGCCGACGCCAAGACGCGCGCGGTTGAGGCGCTATTGCGGTGGATTTCACCCATACATGGGGCGGTCGAGCCAAGCGTGTTCATCCCTATCGCCGAAGAGAATGGCCTGATCGCGGAAATTTCGCGCTGGGTGCTTGACACGGCGCTGGCCCAATGCGCCGCGTGGCAGGCGGACGGGTTGGACCTGCGCGTGGACATCAACGTGGCGGCGGCGTTGCTACACGACCCGGCGTTGCCGGAGGTGGTCGACGCCGCCCTGACGCGGCACGGCGTTCCCACGCGACAGTTTGGCGTTGAGGTCACCGAGACAGCGGTGCTGACCGACCAGGCGCGCGCCGTCGGAGCGCTCCACGCGCTGGCCGCGCGGGGTGTCCATATCTCCGTGGATGACTACGGGACGGGCTATTCGTCGCTCGCTCAGCTCAAGAAACTCCCGATCCATGAGCTCAAGATCGACCGCGGCCTCGTACAGGCGTTGGGCCATGACGCCACCGACCGTGCCATCGTGCAGGCGGCTGTAGCCCTCGGCCACGCTCTCGGCCTGGAGGTCGTCGCCGAGGGCGTGGAAGACGCCGCGGCGTGGTCGTCGCTGCGCGCGTTCGGCTGCGACACCGCGCAAGGGTACTACATGACGAAACCCATGGCGGCGGACGCGGTCGCGGCGTGGGTGCGGACGCGGTGGCGCCCGCGTCGCCAGCGGCGGCTCTTCCAGCAGCCCCGCGCGGGCGCCTGATCTGATACCGGGGCCAAATGATCGTGGCGCTCGGGATAGGATTCGAACCTACGATACCTGGTTCCGAAGCCCGAGGCAATCGTTACACCAGCGTCATAATGCGCCACCGCGTCACTGGTCAGCGTGCTTCGCGCCATGGGCCTGTAGATAGTTATACAGTAGCGTCGCGACCGCGTAGGTGGTCCATCGCCGGCTCTTGGTCTATTCTCGGGTAGCCGTTAGGGTATTGCCTACAAGTTAAGGTTCTGAGCCACATGTCAAGTACCCGCATTTCCGCCGCTCGGGGTGGCAAAGGGAGCGTAGCAGCATATACGCCGTACTTCCACGAGCCTTTTGCTCCCACACACGGCTGTCGCTACGCCATGCGCCTCATGCGTTTGTGCAACATAACAGCTATCAGGTTGGCTTAAAAGCTGCAAAAATGGCCTTGACAACGGCTTAAAATCCTTAACTTGTAGAAAAAGCCGTTAGGGGCAATCGCCACGGGCTGGCCGTCGCGCGCCGAGGCATAGGCCGCTAAAGCGACAGCGAGGGCACGCTCACCGTCGCGCCCATCGGCGGCGGGACGGCCGCCGGTTCTGACCGCGCGAACAAAGTCGCGGAGAAGCGCTATATCGGCGTCGACGCCCCAGTCGATCCACTCTGTGCGCGCGTCCCTTCGACCGTTATAGACGAGCTTCTGAGCGAACGCGTCAAGCTGCAGGACGCCATGGTCGCCCACGATCTCCATCGTGACGTCCCCCCATGTCGGGAAGGAGGGCGGGCGCGACCAGCTTGGATCAAGCGTCGCGACGACGCCCGACGCGAAGGTAATGGTCAACAGGGCAGCGTCCTCGACCGGCGCGCCGTGCAGGCCATGGCTGATCTCCGCGTATACCTCTACCGGCTCGTCCTCCAAATACCAGCGCAGTATATCAATCACATGCACAGTATGGTCCATCACGGCCCCGCCCCCCGAGAGCGCCGGGTCGAGGAACCAGCCGGGCGGTAGCGTCCCATGGTTGGTGGCGCGTACGGCCCGGATCGTCCCCAGGTCTCCGCGGGCGATAGCCTCTTTGACCGCGCGGACCGGCGCGTTATGGCGCATCGGGAAGGCGGTGGCCAGGACGACGCCGGCCGCGCCGGCCGCGCCGATCATGGCCACGGCCGACGCGGCGTCGGTGGCCAGCGGCTTCTCGCACAGCACATGTTTGCCGGCCGCGCAAGCCGCCTCGCACAACGGTCTATGACGGACGTTTTCGGCGGTGATGATGACCGCGTCGAGGTCGGGTCGCGCGAGGAGCGCCGCCAGGTCGCCCTCGAATCGCACATCATGCCGCCGGGCTAGTTCCGCACCGCGCGCCGCGTCGTCATCCCACACGGCGGCCAGACGCGCATCGGGTAGGTATGTCAGCGCCCGCGCGTATGAGGGGGCGTGGACGTGCGCGGCGCTCAACATCGCGATCCGCAGGGGCGCGTTCATGCTTGCTCCTCTCCCTGAAACGTCCGTACGCTGTTCGTCGCCGCCGCCACGCGCGCGGCGACCGCGACCTCCAGCGCCGCCAAAGACTCTTCCGGTCGTACGAGCGGCTCGGCGCGTCCCTGTATGACGTCGACGAAGTGCGCCAACTCGGCTCGATAGGGATCGTCCTCCGCGTCGAGGTCAGGCAGGGGCGCGCCGGCCGCGGTGGCGTGGGCGTGCGCGTCCCGCGCCATAGTGAGCAACCGCACCGGTCGGGACTCATCGCTATGGTAGCGCAACAAGCCGCCGTCCCCCGCGATCTCGACGGCGGTCGTGAAGGGTCCGGGATAGCCCCAGGCTCCCGTGATGCCACTGATGACGCCTGAGCGATGACGTACCGTCGCCATGCCCTGGACGTACGGGCTGGCGCCGTCTACCCCCTCTGAATGAACCAGCCGCGCGTAGACGCGCGCCGCGGGACCGAACTGACACAAGGCCCAATCGATATCGTGGATCATCAGGTCGAGGAAGATGCCGCCGCTGCGCGCCTCATCGCGGTACCATCCCTCGCGCCCCGTGGGGTAGAACCCCTGGCGCAGCAGGGTGCAGAGGACCGGGCGGCCGGCACGCCCGTCGCGCAACTCGGTGGCCAGTCGCCGGTACGCGGGAAAGAAGCGTACGACCTGGGCGACGAGCAGATGCGTCCCGGCGGCGCGGCAGGCCGCGATCATGGCGCGGCCATCGTCCGGCGCGAGGGCCAGCGGCTTCTCACAGATGATGTGGCGCCCGCGCGCCGCCGCGGCTTCGACAGCGGAGCGATGCAGCGCGGTGGGCAGGCAACAATCGACCACGTCCGGCCGCGCGTCGTCGAGCGCGCCGGCCAACTCCGTATAGGTCTTCGCTCCAAGCGGAGCGCCGATCGCATCGGCGGCCGCTCGATCACGGTCGACCACGGCGACGACATGGACGTCGGGGATGGTGGCGTACGCCCGCGCATGGACGCGCCCCATCGAACCGGCGCCTAGCAGGGCCAGGCGAACCATGGCGCTTCCCCTTTCACTCGTTTTTGGTCTGTCTGTCGCGTTGTCGAGCTGTTAGGCTCCCTTCAGGTGGATGGCGCCGCGCGGCCTGTCACATGATACGCGTAGCGGTCGGCCCGCGAGACGACGGTGGCCGTGCCCAGCGGCTCGTCGTCGTCCAGATACGTGATACGCGTCACATGCAGCACGGGAGCGCCGCCCGCGACGCCCAGCAGCCCGGCTTCGTACACGCTGGCGCCCTTCGCCGTCACCGTATCCTCGACGCGCGCCAGGTGGAGTCCATAGCTACGCTCCAGTGTCTCATAGAGCGACTCGCCGAGCAACCCGCGCTCCGCGAGGTCCGGCACGTAGGACGCGCGCAGATAGTCAACCATCAGGCAGAGCGGTTCCTCGCTGGCGTAGCGAAGGCGCTGGATACGTAGCGCCATCTCTGGGCGCGCGCCATCCGTCGTCAGCCCAAGGGAGGCCGCCACCCAAGCCGGTGGCTCGACGCGCAGCATCGTGCAGTCGACCGTGCGCGGCTCGAGCCCGAGCGCGCGCATACCGTCGGTCCACGAGTGCAGTTCGCCCAATTGTTCGGCGACCTTGGGCCGCGCGACGAACGTGCCGCTGCCCCGGCGGCGTATGACGAGACCCGACTGCGTGAGCAGGTCGAGGGCGTGACGCACGGTGATGCGGCTGACGCCAAAGCGTCGTTCGAGTTCAGCCTCGCTCGCCAACGCCGTGCCCGTGGGCAGGTCACCGATCTCCGCGCGGAGCGCCTCCGCTACGCGCTGATAGAGTGGCTCCCTGTCCTGGTCATCGGCTAGCGGCCTGTTCATATCTCACGTCTACTCAGGTCTCACGCGCGGTAGCCGCCGCGTCACTATGTCCCCGCCATGGCCCTGGCGAGGTGTAAATAGTATGACAAGTGAGGGCGCTATTGACTCTACCCCTCCACTTGTTATAACATATTTAACATGAGAGAGGATAACGTTGTGGCCGATGTGCTCTGCTTCGGCAACCTCCAACTCGACGTGCTTTGTCGCACCGTCACCGCGCTGCCGCCGCCGGGCGGTCTTCGCCGTGTCGACGCCATTGATAGCGCGCTTAGTGGGAATGGGGCTAACGTGGCGGCCGTGTTAGGCCGCCTCGGCGTCGTGGTCGAGTTGGCCGGCTACAGCGGGGCCGACGTTGTCGGCGATCAACTGCGCGCTACCCTGGCGGCGCAAGGGGTCGGGACCACGTTGTTGCTCCGGCATCCCTCCGCGGGTACCGGGACCTCGGTCATCGCCGTGGCGCCGGATGGGGAACGCAGCGTCCTCTACGTCAATAGCGCCAACGCCTTATTCGACCTCGACACGGTCCCCGATGCGTGGCTGCGCGGCCGGCGCGTCGTCTCGCTCGGGACAGTCTTCGTGCTGCCTCAATTTACTGGCGCCTCCGTTGGACGCCTGTTCGCGCGCGCCCGCGCGCACGGCGCGACGACGGTGCTCAACGTCTGTTGGGATGATGAGGGGCGCGGCTTGCCATTCATCGCGCCTGCTCTCGCCGAGACCGATATATTCTTGCTGAGCGGCGATGAGGGACGGCAACTCACCGGGTTCCTCGATCCCCCGGATATCCTGCGCGCCCTAGAGGCGCACACGCGTGGCGTCGTGGTGGTGACACTTGGGGCGAATGGGTGCCTTGTGCGCGGGCAGGACGACCTGGAGCGCATCGCGGCGGTGAGCGTCGCGGCGACGGATTGTACCGGCGCCGGTGATAGTTTTGTGGGCGGTTTTATCGCCGGACTCGTCGCGGGGCGGTCACGTCCCGACTGCGCGAGGTTGGGATGCCGCGTCGCCGCGTATGCCGTGACCGGGCCGGGGGCCTATCCGCGCGTGCCTCCGCTCACCGAGGTCGATCAGTCAACAAGCGCAGGCGTGGTAAGTGGGCGGATGGAGTAATGACGTAGGCGCGTTGATCGTCGCATCGGCGACGCGCGGGGATATTCTGGGCTATAAGGGAGGGACTGTACCAACACCATGATGGATAGAGACGCGGATAAGACTATCGCGATGGACGCGGACAGGAGCTATCGCTACGCCGGGCTGACGCGTCCGCACGCGCCGGGGCTCGCGGTGGCGGCGGCGGCCGAGCGCCAGCGCCGCTTCGCCTACACGGAGGCGCGCCTGATGCGGTTGCTCGCCTCGCGCATCGTGACCATCCCCACGCGCGATGTCAAGGCGCTGCTAGCGCGCCTGCAGTACGAAGACGCCCTGCACGCCGACTCCTGGCGCGCGCGCGTCCGCGAAATGCGCACCAACAAGAGCAAATTGGAGGGTTCGCCCGACGCGGCGCTGGAGGCCCTGTTCGACGAGGCGGAGCGCCTGCCCGGCGTCTATCCCTTTCTCGCCGTAGTGACGCGCCTGCTCAAGCCGGCGCTGCGTGACGCCTATCGCGCCTACGAACAGGAGACCAATGGGCTCGCCGACTATCCCAGCGTCCGCCGCGCGCGCGAGGCGCTGGCCGATGAGGAGGAGCATCTGCGCTTGCTGACCCTCGCGCTCGACGATATCCAGCCGACCGACGACGATTGCCGGATCGCGGACGAGTGGGAACGCGCGCTCCACGCGTCCCTACGTCGCGCGGGCGGCTTCGATGGGACCGCCGAGCGTCCCGCGCCGCCCTCATCGCGCACGGTCACGCGGCGCCCGTATCGTATCCCACATGTGCTGACGCGCGATAACTCACTACCGCGGGTGTGGGACTACGTGGCCCCGCCGCTCGAGGAGGTCCCCGCGCGCCTCGACTACATGATGGCGCTGCGCCTCTCCGAAATTAACGTGGCCGAGGGGTTGGCCGTCGTGCTCTATGAGACGCCCGACATGCCGTGGAGTTTTTACCTTGACATCTCGCGCCACTGTTGGGACGAGATGCGCCACTCACTCTTCGGTGAAGCCGGCATCGAGGCGACCTACGGAGACCGCGCCGCCTTACCGCTGCGCGACTACGAGGGCGTCTTCGCCATGGAGGCGCCGCCTCTGGAACAGTACGCCGTGCTCGGCCTGGAAGTCGAGGGCAAAAACATGAAATATCCGCCCGGCAAGCGGCAGGAGTGGGAATTCGCGCGGGACATGGCCTCACACCCTCTTATGACTACCCTGCAAGACTATGACTGGGCCGACGAAGTGCTGCACGTCAACATCGCGCGTCGGCAGCTCGACGATTGGTTCGAGGGCGGTCTCTCCGCGATTGGCGACTTCGCCAAAGCCGGCAAGGAGCACCGGGCGCGCGTCAAAGCTATGCGGCCACCGGTACGATTGTCGCGCCGCGAACGGGGGGCCGCCACCTCCTAGTTTTCCCCCTCACCCCATCCCCTCTCCCTCAAGGGGCGAGGGGAGACGCCACCACACGGAGGACGGCTCCCCTCTCCCGCGTTAGGGAGAGCCGGGTGGGCTGTCGGAGCGGAGCGGAGAGAGACCAATCCGCATGGGGTGGGGGTGAGGGCCGTACGGCGCTATGAGCGATGAAGAAAGAAAGGATTGTGTCTTATGGTCCGTATTGGCCTACTCGGCTGTGGCTTCGTCGCCACGTTCTACATGCAAGGGCTCTCTGAGGTCCCCGGTCAGGAGGTCGTCGCCGTCTACCGGCGCGACACGGCGAAGGCCAACGCTTTCGCTGATCGGTGGGGCATCCCGGTGGTGAGCGACGACATGGCCGCCGTTTGCGGCCGCGCGGATGTCGATATGCTGCTGATCGCCCTGCCCAACAACATGCACCTGGAAGCGGTCCGCCTCGCCGCCGCGCATGGCAAACACGTCGTGTGTACCAAACCGCTAGGCCGCAACGCCGCTGAAGCGCGGCGGATGCTTGAGGCTGTGCGCGCGGCCGGTGTGTTACATGGCTACGCCGAGACAGAGGTGTTCTCGCCCGCCGTCATCCGCGCCAAGAACCTCATCGATGAAGGCGCGATTGGCCGGGTGCTCACGGTCCGCTCACGTGAGGCGCACGCGGGACCACACGCGCCGCACTTTTGGGACGCCGCGGAAGCAGGCGGCGGCGCGCTGCTCGACATGGGGTGCCATACGATCGAGGCGGCGCGCTACTTCATCGGCAAAGAGGTCAGGCCGGTCGAGGTCCTGGCCTGGGGCGATACGCTCGTGCATAAGGACAAGACCACGGCCGAGGACAACGCCGTCGTGCTGCTGCGCTTCGAGAACGGCGCGCTTGGTCAGAGCGAGTTGAGTTGGACGGCGCGTGGCTCGCTCGACCTGCGCAACGAGGTCTTTGGCTCCGAGGGCAGCGTTTTCACCGATGTGACGCGCGACGCCGATCAACGCCTACGTGCGCGCGACGGGGAGTTACCTGCTGGAGAAGGCCGAGTCGGACAGCGGGTGGGTTTTTCCGCTGCCCGACGAAGCCCGCGTCTACGGCTACCACGAGGAGATGAAACACTTCGTGGCGTGTGTGGCCCGTGGGGAAACGCCGCGCGAAACGTTCGAGGACGGGCTTGCCGTCAACATCATCATCGACGCCGCCTATCAATCGATGCGCGAGCATCGCTGGGTCCCTGTTACGATGCCGCCATCGTCGTGACGCCTACGCTAGCGCGGCGATGACCGCGTCCGCGACCTCAGCGGTCGTGGACGCGCCGCCCAAGTCGCGCGTGCGCGCCTCCCCACGCTCCAACACGGTGGACATAGCGGCGAGCAACGTCGCGCTGGCTGCTGTCTGGCCGAGGTGCTCCAGCATCAGCGCGCCAGCCCAGATCGCCCCCAGCGGGTTGGCGATGCCCTGTCCCGCGATGTCGGGCGCCGAGCCATGCACCGGTTCGAACAGGCCCGGATAGCCGCCCCGTGGATTGAGGTTGGCGCTGGCCGCGAGACCCATGCTGCCCTGGATGGCGGCGCCGAGGTCGGTCAGGATGTCACCGAAGAGGTTCGACGCCACGACGACGTCGAACCATTCCGGATGCGTGACGAAAGCGGCGCACGCCGCGTCGACCAGCATGTGGCGCACCTGTACGTCGGGGTAGTCGCGCGCTACCTCGCGGATCACCTCGTCCCAAAAGACGAAGGCGTGTGGACTGGCGTTGGATTTCGTGATGCTGGTCAGCCGCTTGCGCCGGCCGCGCGCCTGCTCGAAGGCGTAGCGCGCCACCCGCTCGACGCCGGTCCGCGTGAAGATGGTGGTCTGTAGAGCCACTTCATGGTCAAGGTTGACGTGCACGCGCCCGCCCACTCCGGCGTACTCGCCCTCGGTATTCTCGCGGATACACAGCATATCGATGTCGGCTGGCCCTTTGTCGCGCAACGGGCCGCGCACGCCGGGGAGCAGCTTAACCGGGCGCAGGTTCACATAGAGGTCAAACCGTTGGCGAATGGGCAGGAGCAATCCCCATAGCGTCACATGGTCGGGGACGGTGGGCCAACCGACCGCTCCAAGATAGATGGCGTCGAACCCGCGCAAAGTTTCCAGCGCGTCATCCGGCATCATGCGGCCAGTGCGGCCATAGTAGGCGCTGCCCCAGGGCAAGTCTCCACAGGCCAGGGTGAACGTGCCCTCGCGGCGCGCCAGGGCTTCGAGCACGCGCCAGCCCGCGGGGATGACTTCCTGGCCCACGCCGTCTCCGGCGATGATCGCGATGCGGTAACTCGGCATGTGGACGCTCATCGTGGGTCGTCTCCTTCCACCTAGTCGCTAGTGTTGTCTTAAAGAGGTTGCTTTGTCGCGGTGTACCCTCTGGGACCGCCGGCATCTTGCCGGCTTGCCGTCGCCGGCGACCAGTTTGCCACTGGCGAGCGCCATCCGTGCAACCGTGGGCCGGCGGGACGCCGGCGGTCCCAGGGGGTACGGCTCCGCGTCTGCAAACAAACTCCCTTCATCCTGCACTAGTAGCCAATGGGGCGGATACGCATGTCGGCGGCGAACTTTTCCAGGTGCGTGCGCATGGCCGTCCAGGCGCCGTCCGCGTCGTCGGATCGAATCGCGGCGACGATGCTATTGTGAGCGGCGACGACCTGTGCGCCACGCCCCGGTACGCCGAGGCTGATACGGCGGCTGTCGATCAGGAGCTGGCCGACGTGTGAGAGGAGATCGCTGTACAGTTTATTGCCCGCGCGCCGCGTGATGGCCTCGTGAAAGGCCGTGTCCCCCTGGACGAGGGCGGCGAGATCGGACGCCGCGGCGGCCCGCTCCATCATATCCATCGTATGGACGAGTTCGTCGACGAAGGCGGCGTCGGCGTGTTCGGCCGCGAGGGCGGCCAGTTCCGGCTCGACGAGCAGCCGGAAGGCCAGCAACTCGCCGATCGAATAGCGATGCTCCGCGCTCCAGCTGGCGAATGAGGGCGCGGAGGCGTCGTCGCCGCCGTCGCGCACAAACACGCCCTGCCCATGACGGACGTCGACGAGACCCATCGCCTCCAGGCTGCGAATCGCTTCGCGCAGGGAGGCGCGACTCATCCCCAACTGGTGGCTCAGTTGTCGCTCCGCCGGCAGGCGCTGCCCCGGTTTCCAGTCGCCGCGCACGATGCGCTCGCGCAACTCGTCACCGGCACGGCTCGACAGCCGCGTACGGCTGGGTGGCGTCAGGTTTGTCGCCGTCATGACACGTTTAGCTTTACTCCATCCAAAGTGGCGCGCGCTGCCACAATCCAAGGCGGCGCGGCGCCACACATAATAGCGGGGATAAGTGGTTAGACCACTACCCGCGATGCGACTATCTTACACCGCGCGCGCCGCCGCCGTCAACCTCTTGACAACCCCAGACCAATGATGTTATCCTCGCGTCAAGAGTTGCGTGGTCTTACCACTGTGTCATGGTTGGGTAGAGGTCAGACCAGTAGGCAATGGGCTGTGGGCGTCCGCATAAGGCGCCCATCGATACGGCGATGATACGCGAAGGAGCCCAGGGGGAGGATGGAGTGATGATCATGACCGCTGTGGACATTGACCACGATGAGGCGCTGCGCGATCGGGCGCGCATCACGCGGCGCCTCATCGTGGACGCCATCTTCCGCGCGCAGGCCGGTCACCTGGGGGGACCGCTCTCGGCGACCGATCTGCTCGTCGCCCTGTACTTCGCTGTCCTGCGCATCGATCCTACGCGGCCCGACTGGCCGAATCGTGACCGCTTCATCCTGTCGAAGGGACACTCGTCGATCGCTCTCTACGCCGTCCTAGCCCAACGTGGCTACTTCCCGATCGAGGAATTGGCCACCTTCGACGACATCGACTCGCGCTTGCAAGGACACCCCGATCTACGAGCGTTACCGGGCCTGGAGATGAGCACCGGGTCGCTCGACCAAGGTCTCTCGCCCGGCGTCGGCATGGCCATCGGCGCTAAACGCCGCGGCTTGGACTTTCGTACATATGTGCTGCTCGGCGATGGTGAGTTGCAGGAAGGGCAGGTCTGGGAGGCCGCTTTCGTGGCCGCCCGCTACGGACTGGACAACCTCGTCGCTATCGTCGACCATAACCACCTCCCACAATATGCGTGGCCCGCCGTTGGCGGTGAAGGGCGACCGCTGCGCCAACCCGAGATAGCGGCGCGCTGGCAGGCCTTCGGATGGCGCGTGCTGGAGGTCGACGGCCACGACATGGCACAGGTTGTCGCGACGCTGCGTCATGCTCACGAGGGATCGGAGGGCCGGCCGACCGTGATCGTCGCGCATACCGTGAAGGGGAAGGGCGTGTCATTTATGGAACACCAGTACGCCTGGCACGCCAAACCGCTCTCGGCCGAGGAGCACGCCCAGGCGGCCGGCGAATTGGGCGAGGTGGGAGGATTGGCATGACGATGACTATGACGGCGGAGTCGATCGCGCCGCGCGTGGCTTTCGGCGAAACACTGGTCGAATTGGCCGACCGATACCCCGATCTGCTCCTGCTCGACGGCGACTTGGCCAATTCCACGCGCGCCGACATCCTTAATCAGGCGCGCCCCGACCAGTTCCTGGAGATGGGCATTGCCGAGCAGAACTTAGTCGGTGTCGCGGCCGGGCTCGCCACCGTCGGCTTCATGCCGTGGGTCTCGTCATTCGCGGCCTTCATCGCCTCGCGCGCCCTGGACCAAATCCGTGTCGTGGTCGCCCAACCCCGCCTCAACGTCAAGCTGGCGGGGGGCTACAGCGGGCTGTTGACGGGTTCGACCGGCAAGACGCATCAATCCGTCGACGACATTGCCATCTTTCGCGCCATGCCGCATATGGTGGTTATCGCGCCGGCCGACGCCGTCGAGACGCGCGCCGCGATGTTCGCGCTTATGGAGTATGACGGCCCGGCCTACCTGCGTCTCACCCGCGACCCAAGTCCCGTCATCACGCCGCGCGGCCACCCGTTCGAGATCGGCCGGGCCTATGTGTTGCGTGAGGGGTCCGACGTGAGCATCATCGCGACCGGCGTGCAGACGGTACGCGCGCTGGAGGCGGCGGCGTTGCTCGCCCTCGATGGTGTATCCGCGCATGTGCTGCATGTGCCGACCATCAAGCCCCTCGACGTCGCGGCGATCGTGCGGGCGGCGGAGCGCACGGGGCGGGTCATCACGGCCGAGGACCACTCGGTCATCGGAGGGCTCGGTGGGGCGGTCGCTGAAACGCTCGGTGAGCATTGTCCCACGCCGCTGCGCCGGATCGGGCTACGTGACGTCTTTGGCGAGAGCGGCCCCAACGGCCCATTATTGGAGAAATATGGTCTCACGGCGCGGCACATGGCGGATGCCGCGCGCGTACTTGCCACCGGGGCCGCCAAAACTACATAATAGGAGCGGTCTCCGTGACGCCGCGGAGAGAGGGGAGGAAAACAGAACGAGGCGGCAATATCGCCGTATCCGCATGTACCTGTATCGTACGTATCATAACGTTCAATTAGTATCGAAGGAGATGCGCATCATGCCATTCGATCTCTTCACCTCACGCCGCCGTAGCCGGGCTTCCGTCGCGCTCCGGTTCGCGGCCCTCGCGGCCCTTGCCTCGACCGCGGTCGCTCTGCCGCGGCCCTCCGTCGCGGCGCACGCCGCGGCCAAAGGTCCCTTCGTCATCGGCTTCAGCAACAATCTCGTCGGCAACGGCTGGCGTGAGGAGATGATCTGCTCGGCCAAGGCCGATGCGAACGTCAGCCACGGGCTGGTCAAGAAGGTCATCGTCAGCGATATCAACGGCAGCGCGGCGCAGCAAATCGCGGGCATCCGCACCCTCATCTCGTCCGGCGTCAACGCCCTCATCATCGACCCGCCCGATGCGACGAGCCTCAACGGCGTCATTCAGGAGGCGACGCGGCGCGGCATCGTCGTCGTGATCGTCGACTCCTTCATCAACTCCCCGCTCCCTTATCAGGCCGCCAACGACCAGGTCGCTTACGGTCGCCTGGGCATGGAGTGGCTGGCCAAGCGGCTGCACGGCAAGGGTAACGTCGTTCTGCTGCAGGGCGCGGCCGGCGTCCCCGCCGATACGGATCGCTACACGGGCATCCAGCAGGCGCTGAAGGAGTATCCGGGCATCAAAGTGCTCGCCAAGCCCTACACCAACTGGCAGTTCGCCCAGGGCGGCCAGGATATGCTCAACCTGCTCAACGCCTATAAGAACATCAATGGCGTGTGGACGTCGGGGATAGACTACACCGTGGTCAGCGCCTTCCAGACGGCGCGCCGGGCGTACGTGCCCGTGGTGGGCGCGGACAACAACGGGTTCGTCAAGCAACTGCTGCAGATGCACGGACAGGGTGTGGACGGCGCCGCCGTCACCAACCCCGCCAACATCGGCGGCGTCGGCATGTCGATCGCGTTGCGCGTCCTGCAAGGGCAGTCGGTCCCCAAGAAGACCACGCTGACGCCCAAGGTCTGGGACTACGCCAGCAATCGCGCGGCCTTGCAGTCGCACTACCTGCCGTCGCAGGCGCCGACCTACAGCGTGCAGTACGACATCGCTCCCTACACGCACTACACCAAGGACCAGCTTTTCGCCGCCTGTAAGTAGGATAGGATAGACGGACCCGCGACCGTGGTCGCGGGTCCGTTGATCGTGTGAATTAGGCAAGGACGGATACGCGGGCATGAGTTTGTTAACGGTCAGCGGCGTGTCGAAACGCTATGGCGCGGTGGTCGCGCTGCGCTCCGGCAATCTCACGGTCGAACCCGGCGAGATACACGCCTTGCTGGGGGCCAATGGCGCCGGTAAGAGCACGCTCGTCAAGATGCTGACGGGTGTGATCCGTCCCGACGCGGGCACAATCGCCGTCCGCGACCAGCTCGTCCGCATCGCGTCGCCCGCGGCGGCGCGGCGCGTCGGTCTTGCCGCCGTCTTCCAGGACCCAGCGCTCGTCCCCGATTTGACCGCGCTGCAAAACCTGCGACTCACGGGGACCGATGTGCCGGCGGTCCGCCACTGGCTCGGGGTGATGGACCTCGACCACATCGACCTGGGCGAACTCGTCGGCGACCTGCCGCTGCCTAGCCTGCGTATGATCGACCTCGCGCGCGCCCTTGCGCGCGACCCACACTTGTTGCTCCTGGACGAAATCACCGCTGCGCTGCCGTCCGACCTGGCCGAGCGTGTCTTCCTGGTCATGCGCCGCTGGCGCGAGTCCGGGCGCGCGGTCCTGTTCATCTCGCACCGTCTGGCCGAGGTGCGCGCCTTGTGCGACCGCGCGACCGTCCTGCGCGACGGGGCGGATGTCGGGACGCTGGTCGTCGCCGCGAGCGCCGAGGAGCGCATCGTCGAACTGATGCTCGGGCCAGGGGCGGCCGGCCCTCACTCCTCCCCGACCCTCTCTTCGCATGGGGAGGCGCCCTACACTGTAGGGGGGATGACGCCACAAGAGGCGCGGCCCGTTCTCTCCCTTCCCGCGCACGGCGCGGGGCTCGTGACTTATCAGGGTATAGTCAAGCCCGTTGACCCCCAAATTCCACGGTTGGCGGGGGTCTGGGGGGAGGCATCTCCCCAGGCTCCCCTGGAGGGGGCGGGGGGGGCGAGAGAGGGGGAGGGCTACCCGCTCCTTGATGTACGGGGACTCCATGCAGGCGCGGCCTTAGCTGATGTCTCGCTGATGGTGCGGCCCGGCGAAGTCCTCGGCGTGGCCGCTCTCGAGGGACAGGGCCAGGACGTCCTATTCGATGTCCTCGCCGGGCGACGCCGCGCCGATGGCGGGACCATCGCGGTAGACGGCCGCCCCTTGCGCGCGCGCACGCCCTATGACGCCATTCGCGCTGGCGTCGTCCTGGTCCCGGCCGACCGCCTGCAAGGGTTGCTCCCGCAGCGGTCCATCCACGAGAACATCGCCACCCCGCTCTACAACCATATCGCGCGTTGGGGGCCGATCAACGGGCGTCACGAGGCGTGACGGGTGCGGGCGGCTATCGACCGTCTCTCCATCGACACGCGCGCGCAGCGCCAAGCGCGGCGCCTCAGCGGCGGCAACCAGCAGAAGGTAACGATCGCGCGCTGGCTGGCGTCCGGCTTCCGCGTCATGCTCCTGTTCGATCCCACGCGTGGCATCGACGTCGGCACCAAACGCCAGATCTACGCCCTGCTGCACGAGTTGGCCGCGGGCGGAGCGGGCATCCTGCTCTTCACCAGTGAATTGCCGGAGATTCAATTGGCCTGCGACCGCGTGGTCGTCCTCTATGAGGGACGCATCGTGCGTGAACTACCGGCGGCCGACGCCGACGAGGGGACCCTGCTGCGCGCGGCCCATGGCCTGACGCGCGAGGATGCGTCCGTTCTATGAGCGCGCCGTCCCTCTCCCTAACGAGCGCGCCAGTCATGCGGGCGCGCTGGGCGCGGCGCAACGCCTGGACGCTCGGCGTCTATGCCCTGCTGCTGATCCTGCTCGGCGTTGAGAAAATCGCGCATCCGAGCCTCAACGGCTACGACATGCAGTCGCTCGTGGGGGGCGCGCTGCCCCTGGCCCTGGCGGCCATGGCCCAGGCCGCCGTGGTCATCGCGGGCGGGATCGACCTCTCTATCGGCGCCATGATGAGCCTCGTCAACGTCATATCGGCCCTGTATATGGTCCACGCTGATCTGCCGGGCGCCCTGTTTGTCGCGGCGCTGCTTATCGTAGGGACGGCGCTGGCCGCGGCGTTCACGGGGGCGATTATCGTCGCCACGCGCGTCCCCGACATCATCGTCACCCTGGCCACCAGCTTCGTGTGGTCCGGGCTGGCCCTGCAAGTCATGCCCACACCCGGCGGCGGGGCGCCCCAGGCGTTCGCCGATCTGTTGACCGGTGAGATCGCCGCGGTCGTGCCGGCCGGCGTGATCGTGTTGATCGCCGTCTGCCTCGCCTGGCTGCCGTTGCGGCGGACGCGCCTGGGCCTCGCTCTCTATGCCATTGGCAGCAATCGCACGGCGGCCTACCTGAGCGGCATCGGCGTGGGACGGACCCGTATCGCGGCGTACGCGTTGGGCGGCGTCTTTGCCGCCTTGGCCGGCCTTGCGCTCACGGCCAGCACCCTCAATGGGAACGCGACCTCCGGGACGGCGGGGGCCGGCTATACGCTCAACAGTGTCGCGGCCATCGTCGTCGGCGGAGTCAGCTTAACCGGCGGACGGGGCGGCATGCTCGGCCCGGTCGCCGCGGCCGTCGTGCTCACACAGATCAACACGATCCTGACCTTCCTCGGGGTCGATCCCAACGCCGGCACGGTGGTCCAGGGCGCCCTCGTCGTCGTGGTCGTTATGGTCGCCGGCCTGTTCTTGATGCGGAGGCGTGTATGAGCGCGACACCCACAGCAGGGCCAACCGGCGTCAGCGCGCGCGCGCGCCGTGCGCTGGCCGACTACCCCGCGCTGGTCCTAATCGCCATCCTGGTCGCGCTCATCGCGGGGACAAATGTGGCTAGCCCCGGCTTCGTCACCCCTGACCAACTCTCCACGACGCTGCTCTACGCGGCCCCGCTCGGCGTCCTCGCGGCGGGGCAGACACTGGTGCTCCTGACGGGAGGCATCGACCTCTCCGTCGCGGGCACGGCGACCGCGGCCGCCTATCTCATGGCGGGCCTGGGTGGGCTGGGCACGGGGACAGCGGTGGCCCTAGCGTTGCTACTCGGTCTGGTCATCGGCGTGGTCAACGGCATCGGCGTCGGCGTCTTCGGGGTCCAGCCGCTCATCATGACGCTGGGCATGGCCGGCGTCATCACCGGAGCCCTTGCCCTCGCCGCGCTGGGCTTCACCAACGGCGTTCCTACCGTGCCGGAGCCGGTGCATCAGCTTGGCTCGGGCACCGTGTGGGGTTTCGTGCCGGTCAACCTGTTCGTGTGGGCGCCGCTCGCGCTCGCGCTCACGATAGGGCTACGCCGCAGCGGTTTCGGACGCATGGTCTACGCCGTCGGCGATAATCCACTGGCCTGCCGGTTGGCCGGCGTCCGGGTCTGGCAGGTCCTGCTGGCCACGTACGCCCTCTGTGGGGTCCTGGGCGCGGGCGCGGGGATTCTACTCGTGGGCTATACCAACGCCGCCGATCAGAACCTGGCTATCCCTTACTTACTCCCGTCGGTCGCGGCGGCCGTCATCGGCGGCACGTCGATCCTCGGAGGGAGCGGGGGCTATGCCGGAACGATCCTGGGCGCGCTCATCCTCACCGTGCTGGACTCGCTGCTCACCATACTCAGCGTGCCGCAGGCCATCAAGCAAATGCTCTACGGCGTGATCGTGTTGGCGCTAGCCTCCATCTACGCGCGCGTAGCCGGAAGTGACTAGTACCCTCATAGCCCATCCCATGTGGACAGGGGCAAGGGGTGAGAGGACATCATGCAATTAGGCTTCGTCAGCGCCATCCTGCCCGACCTTGTATTAGAGGATGTCTTGGAGTTCGCCGCCGAGACTGGCTTCGATTGCGTGGAGGTGATGTGCTGGCCCAGAGGACGGGCCGAGCGGCGCTACGCCGGTGTCACGCATATCGATGTCGTGGGGTTCGATGAGGCGGTCGCCTCGCCTGTGCGCGCCTTGGTCGCGCGCACGGGTGTTGCCATCTCGGCGCTGGGCTATTATCCAAACCCGCTCACACCCGACCCGGACGAGCGCCGGGTCTATGTCGATCACCTGCGCGCCGTCATCGACGCGGCGGCCTTGTTGGGTGTCCCCACGGTCAACACGTTCGTCGGTCGTGACCCGGCGCGCTCGATTGAGGACAACTGGCCGCTCTTCCGGGCGGTCTGGCCGCCCCTGGTCAGCTACGCCGCCGCGCGCGACATCAACATCGGCATCGAGAATTGCCCGATGCTGTTCACGGCCGACGAGTGGCCGGGAGGCAAGAACGTGGCGATCAGCCCCGCCGTCTGGCGGCGCATGTTCGAGGATATCCCCGACGCGCACTTCGGCCTCAACTATGACCCCTCCCACCTCATCTGGCAGCGGATGGACGAGGTGCGCCCGATCGAGGAGTTCGCGGGCCGGCTCCACCACGTCCACGCCAAGGATGCGCGGGTCGATCAGCGCGCGCTCGATGAGGTTGGCGCCCTGGCCCTCCCGCTGGCCTACCACACGCCCAAGCTGCCCGGCCTCGGCGATGTCCGCTGGGGCGCGTTCTTCGCGGCGCTGACCTCGGCCGGATACACGGGGCCGGTGTGCGTCGAGGTCGAGGACCGCGCCTACGAGGGTAGTCTGGCCGACCGCCAGCGCGCGCTACGCCAGTCCGCGCGCTATCTCCGCCAGTATCTGTAAAGTAGGCCAGTATCTGTCAGGGAGGGTTTACATGAAAGCAGTCGTTAAAACGGCTCGGGGGCCGGGCAACGTGGAGGTGCGGGACGTCGACGAGCCGACGCCGCCGCCAGGCCATGTGCTGATCGCCGTCCGCGCCGCCGGTATCTGTGGGACGGACATCCACATCTATCATGACGAGTTCCGGACGTGGCCCCCCGTCGTCATGGGGCACGAGGTGGCCGGGGAGATTGCGGCCGTCGGCACCGGGGTCGCGGGCGCGCGCGTCGGCGACCGTGTGACCACGGAGACGTATGTCTCGACGTGCGGCGCGTGCCGCTACTGCCGCGCGGGGCGTATCAACCTGTGCCCGGAGCGCCGCTCCATCGGCTCGGCGGTTGACGGCGGCTTCACCTCCCTCCTTGTCGTCCCTGAGCGCAACGTGCATCGCCTGCCCGATGGGGTCAGCTTTCTGGGAGGGGCGCTGACGGAGCCGCTGGCCTGCGTCGTCCACGGGGCGATCGAGCAGCCGCGGCTGGCGCCGCGCGACGTGGCGGTGATCGCGGGGCCGGGGGCCATCGGCCTCCTGACGCTGCAGGTCGTCAAGGCGGCCGGACTGCGCGTGATTATGCTGGGGACGAGTCGGGACGGTCGCCGCCTGGAGTTGGCCCGCGAACTCGGCGCCGACGCGGTCTACAATGTCGAGGAGGGTGACGCCCACAAAGAAGCCATCGGCGACTTGACGGGCGGCGCGGGCGCCGATATTGTCTACGAGTGCTCGGGAGCGGGGCCGGCCGCGGCGATGCTGCTTGAGTTGGTGCGGCGAGGCGGCCAGTACGCGCAGATCGGGCTCTTCGGCAAGCCGATCGCCTGGGACCTCGACCAAGTCTGCTACAAGGAGTTGAGCGTGACCGGGAGCAACGCCTCGGTCCCCTCGGCCTGGGATCGCGCGCTGGACCTCCTGGCGGAGGGTGTAGTGCGGACCGAGCCGCTTATATCGGGCGTCTACCCACTGACGGAGTGGCGCGCGGCTTTCGATGCGTTCGAGGGGCGCGCCGGCGTCAAGACGGTGCTGCAACCCGTCTAGGCGGCAGGTGGGAGGGCTCGTGCAATGTTAGCTGTGGCCGCGCCCGTCGATCACCAGTACCCTCCCCACCATCCACCACACTGTCTTTATGGCGGGGGTCTGGGGGGAGGCCTCTCCCCAGGTTCCCCCGGAGGGGGCGGAGGGGGCGAGAGAGAAAGGGCGGACTACGGACTTTTCATAGACCCTGCCTGTGGCGGGAGGCGACCAGGGAGATAAGAGGAGAGACCATCATGACAAGCAGCGGTCCACATTCGCCCATCCGCGTGGGTGTCATCGGCGCCGGCTTCATCGGACCGGCGCATATCGAGTCGTTGCGCCGGCTCGGCTACGTCGACGTCGTGGCCCTGGCCGGGAGTAGTCAGGAGTCGGCCGCGCGTAAGGCCGCCGAGTTGTTCGTGCCGCGGGGGTACGGCGACTACCACGACCTGATACGCGATCCCACGGTCGACGTCGTGGACATCTCGGCTCCTAACATGTACCACTACCCGGCCGCGAAGGCCGCCCTCGCGGCCGGCAAGCACGTCGTCTGCGAGAAGCCCCTCGGGATGACCAGCGTGGAGTCGGCCGAATTACTGGCGCTGGCGGAGCGCAGCGCGGTGGTCCATGCCGTCACCTTCAACATCCGCTTCTATCCGCTAATCCAGCACGCGCGCGCCTTGATTCGGCGTGGTGATCTCGGCGACATCTACACGGTACACGGCGGCTACTGGCAGGATTGGCTGCTCCTGGACACCGACTACAATTGGCGCGTCGAGGCGGCGCAGGGCGGCGCGCTCCGGGCCGTCGGCGACATCGGTTCGCACTGGCTTGACCTGGCCCAGTTTCTGACCGGCCTGCCCCTGCGGCGCGTGCTGGCCGATCTGGCGACGTTCATTCCCGTCCGCCAGAAACCGACCCAACCCATCGACACCTTCTCGACAGTCGACGTGCCGCGCACGCCAGCGCCGATGGAGACAGAGGACGCCGCGAATATCCTGCTGCGCTTGGGTGAGCGCGCCCGCGGGTGCATGCAGGTCTCGCAGGTTAGCGCGGGACGCAAGAATAGCTGCAGGATCGAGGTCAACGGCTCGCTCGGTTCGCTTGCCTGGGACGGCGAGCGTCCGAACGAGCTATGGCTCGGACATCGTGACCGGCCCAACGAGGTCCTGATCAAAGACCCCGCGCTCCTCGATGAGGCCGCCCGTCCCTACGCCCGCTATCCCGGTGGCCACGACGAGGGCTTCGCGGACAGCCACACGGCTATCAACCGCGCCATCTACGCCTACATCCGCGAGGGCGGCCGCGCCTCGGGGCGGCCACCCGATTTCCCCACCTTCGCTGACGGGCACCGCGAGAACGTCATTGGCGATGGTATCCTTGAAAGCGCCCGCGGGCAACGGTGGGTGGACATATAGACGATGGGCAAAAACCATGAGGATGAACAGCAATGACGACGAACAGTGTTGGCGTTATGACCGTGTACGTTGGGACGTACACGCACTCCCTGCCCCACGTCGAGGGGAAGGCGAGGGGCATCGGCGTCTATCGACTGGACCTAGCGACCGGCGCGCTGACGTTGGCTCATGTGCTCGAAGACGTGATCAACCCATCTTATCTCGTGCTCGATCGGCGCCATCGCTATCTCTGGTGCGTCGAGGAGATGGTGGAGGGGCGCGTGAGCGCTTTCAGCATCGATCCTGTCACAGGCATACCCATCCCACGCGGGCACGAGCTTTCGCAGGGTTCCGGCCCGGCTCATGTGAGCGTTGATCGCGGAGGACAGTGGATTCTCGTAGCCAACTACGACAGCGGCTCCGTGGCTGTATTGCCGATCCTTGAGGATGGAGGGCTGGGGCCGGCGACCGCCGTCGTGCGACATGCAGGATGGGGCCCGCGCCTGGACCGTCAGGAGGGACCACACGCGCACTGGATCGGCGCCGACCCGGCCGATCGCTTCGTGCTTGTCGCGGATCTCGGACTGGACGCGATCGTGGGCTATCGCTTGGATACGACGAGCGGCGCCTTAACACGTAGCGACGCGCCCGTTTGTACCCTTCAACCCGGATCGGGTCCCCGCCATCTGGCTTTCCGCCCCGATGGCCGTTACGTCTACGTGATAAATGAACTCGATTCGACCCTTGGCGCCTGCGCGTACGACGCCCTCACCGGCGAGCTACGCCCTCTGCAGAGCGTTTCGACCGTGCCGGACGATTTCACGGGCACGAATTGGACGGCAGCCGTCCGCGTAGACCCTGAAGGACGGTTTGTCTATGGCTCCAATCGGGGTCATGATACCATCGTCATCTTTGCTAGCGACCAGGCAACGGGGTTGCTCACCCTCGTCGGACATGAATCTACTCAAGGCCACGCGCCTCGTGATTTCAACATCGACCCGACGGGGACCTTTCTCCTCGTCGCGAATCAGGACAGCGGCACGGTTGTCACCTTCCGCATCGATGGGGCAACAGGCCGGCTGCATGCAAGCGGGCAGACAACTGAGGTTGAAACCCCGGCCTGTATCGCATTCGGCCCGATGTTTCACTAATGATTGTGGCGCTCGGGGAAGGACACCGATTCATCCACACACCTAAAGCCGTGGGCTTTCTCGGCGAGAATCTGTAAATCGCTATCGCTGCTTGCTGTCGGCGCGCCACGCCGTGACCATCGCGCGCAGGTCCGCCAGTTCGGACTCCACGCCGGCCTGCGTGGACGGCGCATAGACCAGCAGGATGGCGTCGAGCGTCTTTAGCCCCCAGCGCCCCACGTACTGGCCGCGGATCAACGCGTACCAGGCTGTGATCCCGGCCTGCCACGTCGGGTAGATGCGGTAGCCGTCGAGCGCCGCCTCCCCAGCCGTGGCGCGGACGTGCCCCACGTTGTGCGCCGCTGCCGGCAAGGGCGCGTGTAGGTCGAAGTGCGAGACGAACGCCAGCAAGAACACCGGGTCCACGCCGGCGCGCCGCCCATCGGCGACGATGGCCGCGCCCTGGCCGGCCAGCGGCGAGCCCTCGCGCGCCAGCGCCGCGTCGATCAGCGCGGCGGACACGCTGGGCGGTCCGACGACAGGCATAGCGCCTTCGCCGGCAGGCGCCGTTGGCTGTACGGTTGCTTGCGCCGGTGGAGTCGCGGCAGGTGGTGTAGCCGGCCCAATCATGACGCCAGGGCTATGTGGCGGGGGCAGGGGCCGTGCCCCGGTCTCATGCGGCAATGACGCGAGGAGGGCGCGCCCAACTAGCAGCAACGTCAGCAGCAGACCGGCCGCCGCTATTAACCGCCGCGCCGTTATGGGCGGTCGCGCCAGCGCCCCATGTAGGTTGATCCACCGGCGTTGGGGCGCGCGACGGGTGGCCATAGGCCGCCTGTGCGGATGTCTCGTGCGTTGCGCCGTCATGGCGCGCCGCCCAGAACCTGCGTGGCGGCCATGCGCTCTTGTGGCGAGATCGGCCGGAACGAGCCCTGACGTGGCTGGTCGATCCACACGACCTGCTGGTGGTCGACCCCGAGCACGACGTCGGGGTAGCCATCGCCGTTGACGTCGACCAGCCGCAGCGTCACGGGCGAATACTCTTCGTCGCTGCCGAAGAGATAGGGACCTTTGAGCGTGATCGTGTGCGACGGGTCGTCGCCGGAGGTGACGAGCACGACGATCTGCCGGTGCAGGTTCAACGCGACGAAGTGCGTGGGCGTCCCGTTTGACTCGCCGAAGCCGACGAAGCCGTCGAGTTGGTACGAGCGCGGGTAGCCATAGCGAATATCGTCGACCTTGACGCGCGCCCAGAACATCGCTCCCGAGAGGAGTTGGTAGGCGACAAGCACCGCGATGGCGCCCAGCAGCGCCGTCAGTAGAGGGTGATTCCACATGCTGGGACGATGCTCACGCATCCGCACCGTCCCGCTCGGCAATTCGCGCCGCATGACCGCCATTGTACTCGCTCCAATCCGTCTGTCGTGAGAGTATAGTTACCGCTTATATCCTCGCACTTGCGAGTATAGAACTTTTGTTCTAATTTTGTCAATAGCTTATGCGACGCCCGGAGGATACCGTCATGTGGACGCTTTGTCATGTAACGGACCTCCTTTGACGGAACTGTCGGTCGTAGAGGCGCCATTGGTCATAACCGCGCTGGCGGCGCTGTGTATTCTGAAGACAGATGGACCTGACGTCCATCCAACAATGACGGGTGTGTGGGGATATATGGGGCGTCCCCGCACGCCCGTCATTATTTTCACGCGAGGCCGACCAATGTGTCACACAATGTGGAAGGCCGCTTCATACGTCCGAAGAAGACGCCGAGCTATAGGAGTGTAGGGTCGTTGTCTTAGGCGAAGAGATCGGCGACAGGATAGGTGAAGCCGGGCACAACGCCCTCGCCGTCGAGCGTATCTCCAACCTCCAACGTCATGGGCGCGGCGGCGCCAGGCCGCCACACATCGACCTGGCGCCAGCGCGGCCAGACGACCCATACCAGGGACGTACCGGCGTTCAGGTACTGCTCGGCTTTCTTGCGCAGCCCTGGCCGCCACTGATTCGGCGATGCGACTTCGACGGCTAAATCGGGGGCGCCATCGGCAAGAGTATCGTATGCGGGCGAGTCGAGCGGTGGGAGGCGGTCGGCCCGAATGAATCCGACATCGGGCGCGAGATCTGTCCGCGGAGCGAGTCGATAGCCGCCTTGTTCACCCGTCACCTCGCCCAGGCCATGGTCATCCACGAAGTCGCCCAGGCGCGCGGATAGACGGCGTGCGATGCGCGTCGCTCGTTTTCCACTAGGCGGCATACGGACTAACACCCCCTCTACAAGTTCGTACTGCCATCCGTCGTCCGGCAGGGCGAGCAGATCATCCTCCGCCATTGGCGGCATGTCGGGCACGACCTCAGCCCATGGCGCCACGGGTTCTGGTGGGACTGTGTGTACCGCACTGGTCATGGTAGACCCTCCTACTCATCGCTCTCGTCCGCTCGACATGCCATCAGTATAGCGTGTGTCCTTGTGGGAATATCGTCATGGTGGCGAGCGTCCTTTGCATGTCTTCGATGAGCCACGCGGCGTGTTGGAGCCGTTGCGCCCACACCGGCGGCCCTAGCGCGACGAGACTGACGAGGTAGTAGCCGCCATGTGCGGTAGCGATGGCTTGCGCTTCACACTGCAGTTCGACGTGGTTCCTGTTGACAAGCACCGTATCTACGACGCGTACCTCGTGGCCGTGCATGGTCGTTTTACCCAGGACCATGGGGTCGACGGGCTCACCGAACCTGCGGACGAGCGACGGCAGCGACGCCGCGTCCGTGGGGCTTCCGAACTGAGCTTCGGGATAGCGTCCGATCACTATGGCCGCGTTGCCGTCGCTTGTCGCCGCTTCAAAGCCGCCGCTTGTTAGGGGTTGGGCCTGCCACGTCGCGGGATAGGCGATGCTGAAGCCCAGCGTGGCGTCCCTGTAGGTCTTACTCCGCTCAGGGGCCTGGAGTGGTTGTGCCTGGCCGGCTCGTATAGATAGCAATTGCATCGTCGTACGCGAGACCTGGTGTGTCGTCGCCGCTCTCGTTTTGTGAGACACATGCATGGTTCCCGTGACGTCGATCGTCTGCCGCAGGTCTTCGTCGGTGAATACGCCCGTATCAACCGCGAAGCGCCAGGTTCCGTCGATGCGGCCCTGCAGCGCCCCCGTTATTTTTTCGCCTTCACGCGCGCCGGTCGTCCCCCGCACGGTCCCGGTCGTCGCCAAGGCGGCGACGCGGCCCGTTGGTCCCGTGGACAGGGCGCGTAGCGTGTTGTGGAGATAGACGGGGTTACGCGTGTCGACGGCCCAGGTGTTGTCGATGCGCGACATCCACGACTCGCCAACGGTGACGGGGTCAGGGGATACTTGCCCGATGTCGTTTTGACCGAACGCGCCGCGATAGCTACAGTATTGGGTGCCGGACACCTCCTGATAGCACGCGTCCGTCGGTGAGCTAAACGTGGCGCCGGCGGGCGCGTCGCGCGTGACTTTTCCGTTGTGGACTATCACAGCGTGGGCCTGCCCGAAGGTGACCGACATCAAGGCATCACCACCTGGGGTCACCGCGCGCACGATTACCCGTGCTTGATAGTCCTCGGTTGCCGTGCCCGTGTCGACGGTTTTCCCCCCCGACGATGGTGCGCGCCGTTTCGGTCAAGGTTTGCTGGTACGTTAGAATCTCGCCAGGGGTGAACGTGTACCGCAAAGTGACGGGCGTGCCACTTATCGCGTACACGCCACGCCCGGTGGTAGGCGTCGCGGACGCGGCAACGATGGCTAGCAACAAAGCAGCGGGTATATACTTGGGCGCACTCATAGAAGCAGTCATTCCTTTCTTGACGGGGCTGCTGTACGCGATATCATATGCTGCCTACGACTGGTGGTACAATAGCCTGATTACCATCTCGTCATCCCCCAGATAGCGCGCCGTATCATGGCACGGTCTATGCGCGCTGTCTGGTATGCTACTCTGACTTACACACTCATAGTTGAAGGACATGACATGACCTACCAGATACGCCGGGTAGCCGTGCTCGGCGCGGGGACGATGGGCGCGGCCATCGCCGCCCTCGTCGTCAACGCCGGCCTTGACGCGGACCTCCTCGACATCGCGCCGTCTGACCTGACGCCCGACGAGGAGCGCAAGGGCCTCTCGCTCCAGGCCCCCGCCGTGCGCAATCGCATCGTCAAGGCCGGCTTCGACCGCCTGCTCAAGGCCAAGCCCGCCGCCCTGATGAGCCCCCAGCTGGCGAGCCGCATCCGCCTCGGCAACTTCGAGGATGACTTTGACCGCCTGCGCCAGGCCGACTGGATCGTCGAGGCCATCGTGGAGCGGCTGGAGCCCAAGCGCGCGCTGATGGAGCGCGTCGAGGGCGTGTGCAAAGACACGGCTATCGTGTCGTCCAATACCTCGGGCATCCCGCTGCACAGCATCGTGGAGGGGCGCTCGGACTCTTTCAAGCGCCGCTTCCTGGGTACGCACTTTTTCAATCCGCCGCGCTACCTTAAGCTGATGGAGTTGATCCCCACGCCCGACACCGACCCCGAACTCGTCGCGTTCATGCGCCGCTTCGGTGAGGGCGCGCTCGGCAAAGGTGCCGTCATCGCCAAGGACACGCCCAACTTCATCGCCAACCGCCTGGGTAGCTATGCGGGGATGCAGGCGATGCGCTACGCCTTCGACCACGGCTACGGTATCGAAGAGGTCGATGCTGTCACCGGCCCCTTGATCGGCCGCCCCTCCACCGCAACCTTCCGCCTCTCCGACCAGGTCGGGCTCGACATCATGGTCGGGGTGGCGCAGAACCTCTACGACGCCGTCCCCGACGACGAGTCGCGCGCGGAGTTGCGGCCGCCCGCGCCGCTGTTGCGCATGCAGGAGGCCGGCATCCTGGGCATCAAGACGGGCGGCGGCTTCTACAAGCGTACGACGCGCGACGGCAAGACGGTCTTCGACGTCGTCGACATGGATTCTTTCAACTACCACCCGGCTCAGGCGCCCAGTGTGCCCATCGCCGACGAGGCGCGTAGGCAGGGCGGCCTCGCCGCGCGGCTACGCTTCCTGGTCGCGCGCGCCGACGACGACAAGGACGCGCGCTACGTACGCGACACGCTGCTGCCGTCGCTGGGCTACGCCGCGCGTCGCGTCCCCGCGATCGCCGATTCGCTCGTGGACATCGACCACGCCATGGAGTGGGGCTTCGGCCAGCAGGCTGGCCCCTTCCGTACCTGGGACATGCTGGGCGTGCGCGAGACGGCCGACCTGATGGGCCGGCAGGGCATCGCGGTGGCTCCGTGGGTGCGCGAGATGCTCGACGCCGGTATCTTCTCTTTCTACACGACGCGCGACGGTCAGGCCGTGGTCTACAGTCCCGTCTCCAAGACGTACGAGCCGGTCCCTGTTGATCCCGAGGCGATTAGCCTCGACGCCCTGCGCGCCGATGGCAAGGAGGTCGCGCGCAACGACTCGGCCAGCCTGCTTGACCTCGGTGACGACGTGCTGCTGCTGGAGATCCACTCCAAAGCGAGCGCCATCGACAGCCTGCTCGTGGAGATGGGCGGCCGCGCGCTCCAGGAACTGGAGGGCGGGCGCTGGGCTGGGCTGGTCATCGCCAACGGGGCGTCGAACTTCTGCGTCGGGGCCAACCTGTACGAGGTCGCTGGCGGCGCGCAACAGGGCGCGTTCGATCAGATCGAGGGCGCGGTGGCGGCGCTACAGAACCTGCTGATGGGCTTCCGTTTCAGTCCCAAGCCGGTCGTGGCCGCCCCGCACGGGCAGACGCTCGGCGGCGGCGCCGAGATCGCCATGAGCGCGGCGCGCATCGTCGCGGCGGGCGAAACATACATGGGCCTGGTCGAGACCGGCGTGGGGCTGATCCCCGCTGGCGGCGGCTGCAAAGAGTTGCTGCGCCGCGTTGTCTCGCCCGCGTTGAGCGTGCAAGGCGCGCCGCCGCTGCCGTTCGTACGCAAGGTCTTCGAGACCATCGCCATGGCTAAGGTGTCGGCCAGCGCCATCGAGGCGCGCGAACTGGGCTTCCTCTCCGACGACGACCTGATCGTGATGAACCCCGACCACCTGATCGCGGCAGCCAAGCGCCAGGTCTTGGACCTCACCGAGGGTTACCAGCGTCCGGCCGGCGGAGCCACCGTCTACGCGGCGGGCAATGCCGTACGCGCCGCGCTCCAGATTGGCGTGCAGGAGTTGCAGTGGGGCAATTTCGCCAGCGCATACGATGGCGTCGTCGCGGGCCAACTCGCGCGTGTGATGACCGGCGGCGATCTCTCGGCCGCGCAGTGGGTCCCGGAGCAGTATATCCTGGACCTGGAGCGGGACGCTTTCCTGACCCTGCTGCACAACGAGAAAACCATGCAGCGCATCGAAGCGATGCTCAAGACGGGCAAGCCGCTGCGAAATTAGCTAACAGCCGTCAGCGATCAGCTGTCAGCCGGCTGTTGAGCGTCGTTAATCGTATCATTAGTAGTATGAGGGCTATGTCCCCACGTTTTCACCACAATAAGCTGACAGCTGATCGCTGACAGCTGATCGCTCATCGACGCAGGAGATTCTACATGAAAGAAGCCGTCATCGTATCAGGCGCGCGTACCGCCGTGGGGCGGGCGCCGCGCGGCGCGCTGCGCACGACCCGTCCTGACGACCTGGCTGGCGCGGCCATCCGTGAGGCGTTGCGCCGCGCGCCGGGCCTCGACCCGTCCGAGGTCGACGACGTCATCCTGGGCTGCGCCTTTCCCGAAGGGCCGCAGGGCATGAACGTGGCGCGCATGGCCGCGGCGTTGGCCGGTCTGCCCGAGAGCGTCCCGGCGCAGACCGTCAACAGGTTCTGCTCTTCGGCGCTGCAGACCATCGCCACGGCGGCGCAGAGCGTCATGACCGGCGCGGCCACGGCGGTCGTGGCGGGTGGAACCGAGTCGATGTCCATGACGATCGAGAACCCCACGTTCTCGCCGAACCCGACGCTGGTAACCAGCCACCCTGAGTACTACATGGGTATGGGCCTCACCGCCGAGCAGGTCTCCAAGGAGTTCAACATCACGCGCGAGGAGCAGGACGCCTTCGCTCTACGCAGCAACCAGAACGCCGCGCGCGCCGTCGACAGCGGCCTGTTCGACGAGGAGATCGTCCCGCTGGACGTGGAGATCGAGTACGTCGACGAGCGCGGCAAGTTGAAGTGCCAGCGCACGACGTTCGCGCGCGACGAGGGTCCGCGCCGCGAGACGTCGCTGGAGGGGTTGGCCAAGCTCAAGCCGGTCTTCAAGGCCAAGGGCACGGTAACTGCCGGCAACAGCTCGCAGCGTAGCGACGGCGCCGCCGCCGTGGTGGTGATGGAGCGCGGCAAGGCCGACGAATTGGGGCTGAAGCCGCTGGCGCGTTTCCTCGGCTTCGCCGTGGCCGGTTGCCGGCCCGAGGTCATGGGCATCGGCCCGCTCTACTCGATCCCCAAGGCGCTCACGCTCACCGGCCTCTCGTTGGAGGATATCGACCTGATCGAGTTCAACGAGGCCTTCGCGGCGCAGATCCTGGCCGTGATCAAAGAGCTGCATATTGACGTCGACAAGGTCAACGTCAACGGCGGAGCCATCGCGCTGGGCCACCCTATGGGCGCGACGGGCTCCAAGCTCACCGTGCAGCTGTTGAGCGAGATGAAGCGGCGCAAGTCGCGCTACGGCATGGTCACCATGTGCATCGGCGGCGGTCAGGGCGCCACGGGTATCTTCGAGAACCTGCAGGGGTAGTAGATAGGCGCTAGTAGGTAGTAGCTAGAAGGTTGATCTAGCTACTACCTACTAGCAACTATCTACTTGCCTTAGATCTGGTTGGAAGCGAAGGAGTGATGGATGCGGGGCCAATTTCCAGCGATTGAGCCGTACGACAGCGGAATGCTTGACGTGGACGACGGGCAGCGGGTGTACTGGGAGTGCTGCGGCAATCCCGCTGGCAAACCCGCGCTCTACCTCCATGGCGGACCCGGTTCGGGCTGTACACCCGGCCAGCGCCGTTTCTTCGATCCGGACGCCTACCGTGTCGTGCTGTTCGATCAGCGCGGGTCCGGACGTAGCCGCCCACTGGCCAGTGAGCCGGAGGCCGACCTGAGCGCCAACACCACCGCTCGCCTCATCGCTGACATCGAAGCGCTGCGCCGGCTCCACGGGATCAAGCGCTGGACCGTCCTGGGCATATCCTGGGGCACAACCCTTGGCCTGGCCTACGCCCAGGCGCACCCTCGGCGGGTCGACGCCTTGGCGCTGGCCGCCGTGACCACTACGTCCCGCTGCGAGGTCGAGTGGATCACCCGCGATGTCGGGCGCATCTTCCCCCAAGAGTGGGACCGCTTCGCCGCGGCCGTGCCCGACGCGTTGCGGGGCCTGCGGCTGGTCGACGCCTACGCCACGCTGCTATTCGACGCCGACCCCGCCGTCCGTGAGCACGCGGCGCGGGAGTGGTGCGCCTGGGAGGACGCGCACGTCTCCCTCACCCCCGGCCACCGCCCTAACCCGCGCTTCGAAAACCCGGAGTTTCGGCTCCGGTTCGCGCGTCTGGTCACGCACTACTGGCGGAACTCCGCCTTCCTCGAAGACAACCAACTGCTCCGTAATGCGCCAACGTTGGACGGCATCCCCGGCGTGCTCATCCACGGCCGCTACGACGTCAGCGGCCCGCTGGAGACCGCGTGGCGCCTGTCCCAGCGTTGGACGACCAGCCAGCTCCATGTCATTGCCGACGCCGGCCACGGCGGCGGCGACACCTTCACCGCCACCATCGTCGACGCCCTGGCCCAGTTCGCGGCAACGTAGCCGTTCGGGGCAAGGATCGGGCAGGCGCGCCATCGACCACTCCCTACGCGCCGGTGTCGCGGTCGATTGAGCCGCCGGTTGGGCGAACGGACGCGTAGCTGGGGTCCTCGTCGGCGCCGGTGGCCGTGCCGGTATCATCGGGCGACATGGGCTCGGCACCGTTCTCGCTGTTCATGTCCATTGGTCCACCGGGTATGCTGTTGGCCGCCAGGCCCCCGCCCTCTTCGCCGCTATTCTGGCTGTCGGGATCGTTGTTGGACATCGATGGATTTCCTTTCCTGTTGCCGCGTATTCTCACACGATCCTTACGCAAGAACAATACCGCCAATCCCAGCCACCTTCAAGCGAGACAAAACGGACATGGGCGCATCATGCGCGTTCGCGCCATCCGTCCTACAATGGATCAGGTATGGAAGACCATGAGGTCCTCGTCGAGATAGCGGCCGTCCACCTTCAAGGCGCGCGGCTCCACGCCGTACACGGCAAAGCCGCGCGACAAGTACAACTGTCGCGCGGCCGTATTGGTCGAAACCACGGCCAGGGTTATCTGCTCCAGGCCGGCCTGCGTGCGCGCCTCGGCGATGGCTCGTTCGAGCAGCGCCCGTCCGATACTGCGGCCCCGCGCTTTGTTGGGGACGTACATGCCCCAGATCGCGCCCTTGTGCCACAACTTGGCCGGCTGTTCGCGGCGAAATCCGACCATGCCAATGAGGACAGCGCTGTCGTGGTCGTCAAAGGCGCCAAGGACGACGTTGTGCGACGTGGCGTCGGGCCGTAAACGTGCGGCCATGGCGGATAGGGGCTGCGCCGCCGTCTCGTCGTAGGACGCGCCGAACGCCTCGGGGTCTTCCCTTAAAGCGCGCAGCCGTAATGCGCGGAACGCCTCCGCGTCGCGCTCGGTCAGCCGTCGTATGATCATGCGCCCTCCTTGCTCCTAATACTTTACAGAACCTCGACCAGAAAACCCGCGGTTTTAGCTGTGGGATGAATGGGCGTTCTTGTAGCGCGTCAGCGCGTCCGTTGCTCTGCGATGTAGCGTTTGATGGTGTCGTTTGATACGTCGCCAGCCGTCCCGCAATAGTAGCTCCTCGTCCATAAACTTGGAAGTTTGAGCAAGTGTGGGAACTCCTGGCGCAACACGCGCGATGATTGCCCCTTGATGCGGTACATGATCTGATCTGGCGCGATCTTCGGTGGGGCATTCAAAAAGAGGTGGACATGATCGGGCATCACGTCGAGCGCCAGTAAGTGACAATCCAACGCTTCTACCTGCGCTTCAATGAGCGCCCGCGCACGCTCCCCCACCGCGCCGACAAGGAGAGCCTTGCGGCGCACGGGTATCCACACGAAGTGATAGTTGATGAGCGTCACCGCTGTACGCTCACGTCGATAGCTTGTATCCATCAACAGAAGTATAGTAGACTGTAGTTGTGGAGACAACGACCGTGCACCGCGTCTATCGTTTTCGCTTAGAACCCACATCTGAACAGGAGGAAGTGTTCAGGCGGTCTGCGGGTGCGCGGCGGTGGGTGTGGAATTGGGCGCTCCATCAGAAACGGACACACTACCAGGCGACCGGCAAAGGGTTGTCGGAGAAGGAGTTGTCGGCGCGCTTGACGGCGCTCAAAGGCGAGTCGGAGACGGCATGGCTGCGGGAGATGGATAGCCAACTCTTGCAGCAGGTGTTGACCGACCTCAAGAAGGCATTCGCTAACTTCTTTGAGAAGCGCGCCCGTTTCCCTCGCTTCAAGAGCCGTAAGCGGGACATGGCTCGTTTTCGCATTCCCCAACGGGTCACGCTCACAGATGGTTTCCTCTACGTGCCGAAAATTGGGCGCGTCAAGGTGCGTCAGAGTCAAGCCGTCGAGGGTGTCACGAAAAGCGCGACGTTCAAGCGCGACGCCTGTGGCCATTGGTTCGTGAGCCTCGTCGTCGAAACGGAGATGCCCCTGGTGGCGCTGCCCATGGCCTCTGTCGAGCGGACGGTGGGCGTGGACCTGGGCTTGAAAGACGCCGTGGTCACAAGCGAGGGGGAGCGGGTCGCGGCTCCCCGTTTCTACCACGCGGCGCAACGCCGGTTGAAACGGGCGCAACGCTCCCAGTCGCGCAAGCAGAAGGGGAGCGCCAACAAGACGAAGGCGCGCATTAACGTAGCGCGCGTCCACCAGAAGGTAGCAGCCAAACGGAACGACTTCTGCCACAAACTAACCACCAATCTCATCAAAGATCATGATGCCGTATGTATCGAGGATTTGAGCATCAAAGGGCTAGTGAAAACCAAGCTAGCGAAAAGCATGCTTGACGCCTCGCTCGGCACGATTCGGCGTCAGTTAACCTACAAGGGCCAGTGGTACAGGCGGCAGGTCATAGCCGTAGATCGGTTCTACCCCTCATCCAAGTTGTGCCATGAGTGCGGCTACAAGCACGACGGACTCACGCTCTCCGATAGGGAATGGGCGTGTCCCGCGTGCGCATGCGTGTTGGACCGCGACCTGAACGCGGCGCGCAACATCAAAGCCGAGGGGCTCAGGATACTCAATGTCGCGGCGGGGCACGCTGAAACAGAAAACGCTTGTGGACAGGGCGTAAGACTTCCGATGGAAGCAGCGCTGGCAATCCCGGTCTAGGTCGGGCGGAAGCAAGAATCCCACGGCTTCAGCCCTGTGGAGTGTCAAACTGGCTGTAGCATGAACAGAGAGGTGAGTGGAATGGCCGATACCTATATCTTGGCGCTCGACCAGGGCACGACGAGTTCGCGCGCGATCCTGTTCAACCACGACGGGCGGCCGGTCGCCGTGCGGCAGCGTGAGTTCCCACAGATTTACCCGCGTCCGGGCCTCGTCGAGCATGACCCTGAGGACATCTGGGGCACGCAGAGCGCGGTCGCCCGCGAGGTGTTGGACGCGGCCGGTGTTGACGTCTCGTCCGTCGCGGCGATCGGCATCACCAACCAGCGCGAGACGACGATCGTGTGGGAGCGTGACAGCGGCCGGCCCATCCACAACGCCATCGTGTGGCAGGATCGTCGCACAGCGGCGCGTTGCGATAAGTTGCGCGCGGATGGCTGGGCCGCGCGCATCCAAGAGACGACCGGGCTCGTCATCGACGCCTATTTCTCGGGGACCAAGGCGGCCTGGATTCTCGCCAACGTGCCCGACGCCCGCGCGCGCGCCGAACGTGGTGAACTCTTGTTTGGCACCGTCGACACCTACCTGATGTGGCGTCTGAGCGGCGGCGCGATCCATCGCACCGACTACTCCAACGCCAGCCGCACCATGCTCTTCAACATCCATACGCTGGAGTGGGACGACGACATCCTGCGCGAGCTTGGCGTCCCGCGCGCCATGCTGCCTGAAGCCTGTCCCAGCAGCTACAGCTTCGGTGACTCCGCCGCCAACGTACTGGGCCACGCGATCCCCATTACGGGGGTGGCGGGCGACCAGCAGGCCGCCACCTTCGGGCAGGCTTGCTTCGCGCCGGGCATGGTCAAGAACACCTACGGCACCGGCTCGTTCATGCTGCTCAACACGGGGAAAGAGCCCAAGAGTTCGTCAAGCGGCCTGCTCACCACCATCGCCTGGGGGCTCGACGACGGCGTGACCTACGCGCTGGAGGGCAGTATCTTCGTGACCGGCGCGGCGGTGCAGTGGCTGCGCGACGAGTTGGGTATCATCAAGGACGCCGCCGAGACCGCCGCACTGGCCGCCTCAATCCCCGACAGCGGCGGCGTCTACCTCGTGCCGGCCTTCGCCGGGCTTGGCGCGCCGTACTGGGACCAGTACGCGCGCGGCGCGGTCGTCGGCCTCACGCGCGGCGCGGGCCGCGCCCACCTCGCGCGCGCTACGCTGGAGGCGGCCTGCTACCAGACGCGCGACGTGCTGGAGGTGATGCGCGCCGACGCCGCGCTGCCCATCCTGGAACTGCGCGTGGACGGCGGCATGGCCGTCAACGATACATTACTGCAATTGCAAGCGGATATCGCGGGGCTGCGCGTGGTCCGTCCGGCTGTAACCGAGACCACCGCGCTCGGCGCGGCCTACCTGGCCGGTCTGCACGCGGGCTACTGGTCGGACCAGGACGAGCTCGCGCGGCTATGGTCCGAGGATCGTGTCTTCGAGCCCGCGCTCGAAGACGCGGCGCGCGCCAAGGGCTACCGCGGCTGGCAGCGCGCCGTCGAGCGGGCGCGCGACTGGGCGCGCGACGACGAGTGACGAGTGGCGAGTGGCGAGTGGCGAAGTGGCGTATCCCCTGGGACCGCCGGCATCCTGCCGGCTTACGTTCGTTCGCGGCGACGATCTCTGCTATTGGCGATACGACCGCCCACGATGGCGCGCCGGCAAGATCGAAGTTATCGTTGGCGAGTGGAGCCCAGGGGGGCAGTGGCTACGGCCACTGCCTCGCGCCATGGATGATGCGCAACACCTCTACGGTGTCGCCTACGATGTGATAGACGATGCGGTATGGATAGCGTGTCACTAGGCGCTCGCGTGTACCGGATACCTCGCCCTGTTTGCCCATAAGTGGGAACTGAGCGAGCCCGTTGGTGGCCTTGAGGATGGCGCCGACGACACGGTCGGCGGCATCGGGGTTGCGCTCGGCGTAGTAGCCGTAGATGTCACGCAAATCCGCATGTGCGGCCGGCATGAGAATAACCGTCACGCGCTTACTTGCTCCTCATCGCTATCAAGCACGAAATCAGCTGGTAGCATGCCCTCTGCCTTGAACCGCGCGACAACATCCTCGATCGGGATGCCCAGCCCCGCGCGGGATTGCTCCAGTCCCTCCTGAATCATGGCAATCTCCCGGAGCTTCTGCTCGGCCACCTCGTGTAGCGCCTCAACCATCAACTCGTTGCGCGTGCGCCCCGTCGCCTGGGCCAGCGTCTCATACTGCTCATGGACCTCATCCGGCATCCTGATGCTCGTCGTAATCGCCACGGTTTCACCTCCCCTTCCCAGTAGACCATATCATACTATAAATAATAGTATAGCGGATGCGCGTCCGTCTTGCCAAACGCATAGCCATATGGTATCTTGATGCAAATCGGTTTGTCTTGCACGGCGGATGCGGAGACAGGGTCTGTGAATTGTCGAGGTATGGCCGTGTCATCTATCCCCACGCGCCTGTGGTTGGCGGGGGTCTGGGGGGAGGCATCTCCCCAGGCTCCCTCGGAGGCGCGCTGGACCGTCGGCCGCAGCCGAGGGGCCAATCAGCCATGGGCGGGGGGGCGAGAGAGGGCGACTTTTCACAGACCCTGGATGCGGAGAGCGGCGTCCTTGACGTTCGACGGTACATCCGATACTGTAAGGCAACGTCTACACCGGTTTAGGATAGGGGGAGGTGGCGCGGACGCGAGATTGCCGTAGGTCGCTGGCCAAGGTCTGGTATTAATCCTGGTTTCATCCTGGTAGTGGTACAGTAGAGCAGCAGCGCGAGAGAGTTCTCGCGCGCATAGTTGCTAGGAGGCAGCACAAGTGGCAAAGTCAATCATTCGACGCGCGGTCGCGGCGACAGCGGTCGCCGGGCTCGTCGTAGCTGGCAGCACAGCAGCAGTCGGCCATCAGACGGCCAAGGCCGCCGGTGCGGTCACCATCCACTTCTGGAACGGACCCGACACGACGGGGACCGTCCCGACGCTCATCTCCAACTTCAACAAGATGGAGAACGGTAAGATCAAGGTCGTGCTCGACGTGCAGTCGTCCCACACCGACACGTACTTCACGAACATCCAGCGCGCCTTGCGGGCCGGCAGCACGACACCCGATATCTTCGCGGGTGACGTGATCTGGCCGGCGCAGTTGGCCGGGCAGAACGTGCTCCTGCCGCTCGATCAGTACTTCCCTACCTCGGTGCAGAAGCAGTACATCCCCGGCACGATCCAGGATGTCCACTACAACGGCAAGCTCTACGGCATGCCATGGTTCACCGACTTCGGCCTGATCTACTACCGCAAGGACCTGCTCCAGAAGTATCACCTGCCCGTTCCTCAGACGTGGGCCACGCTGCAGACCGAGGCGCGGCTGCTAGTGTCCAAGAAGGCCGTCAAGGAAGGCTTTGTCTTCCAGGGCAGCCAGTACGAGGGACTCGTCTGCGACGCGCTGGAGTACGTCAACGGCGCCGGTGGCGCTATCTACGGCTCCAAGGCGTCTTCGACGGGCTTGCAGACCGCCAAGGGCTTGCAGGAGATGCGCAGCATGATCACCAGCGGCGCGTCGCCGAGCGCGGTGACCACCTACGACGAAGCGGCTACCGCCAATGATTTCACCAATGGCACGGCCGCCTTCGCGCGCAACTGGCCCTATATGTGGGCCCTGGCCCAGGCCAGCAAGACGGTCGCGGGCAAGGTCGGTGTCACCAACATGATGCACTCGGCCGGGCAGTCGACCGGCTACAGCACGCTCGGCGGTTGGTGGCTGGGTATCAACAAGAACTCCAAGAACGTCGCCGCGTCCGTCGCGTTCATGAAGTATCTGACCAGTTCGGCCGGGCAGCAGATTTACGCGATCCACGGCGGCCACGCGGTGTCCCTGATATCGGCCAACGACGCCGCGGCCGTGCAGAAGGCGCTGCCGTGGCTGGCCCCGGTCACCGCGCACCTCTCGATAGCGCCGCGCCCGACCTCGCCGGTTTATAACGACATATCGCTGCAGATGCAGAAGGACTTCCATGGCGTGCTCGACGGCAGTATGACGTCCGACAAAGCCGTCAGTGACATTGAGGCTTTCATCAAGACCGCCGAGGCGCGCTTCCACTAGCAGGCCAGCCAGCCGTCGCCTCATGGTTTAGAGACGCTTGGATGGAGCGAAAGGGGCCGGTGGAGCAATGGCTCCGCCGGCCCCTCGCCTTTTATGGCATACTTGATGCACGGCGACACGCCGTTTCCGTTGGAGGGATAGCCACGATGATGGTGGCGTAGCGATGGGTGATGGGAGGACGATCGATGAGTGTACGGCAGGTGGAGCAGGTGGCGCCGCCACTACCGCGGCGGGGTTTGCGCAAACGATTCATGGACCAGGAGGCGGCGACCGGCTACCTCTTCATCGCCCCGGCGATCATTCTGATGGCGGTCATCGCGTTTTTCCCGATCATCCAGTCGGTCTGGTATAGCCTGCAAAATTACATCCCAACCTATCCGCAGTTCGGCTCCAAGTTCATCGGCCTAAGCAACTACGGGACGGTGTTCAAAGACTCGTCGTTCACGGCTAGTCTTGGGTGGACGGTGTTGTTCGTGGTCGTGAGCGTCGCCTTTGAGTCCGTGCTGGGGTTGCTCTTCGCTATCGTGCTCAACCAGAAGTTCGCCGGGCGTGGCATCGCGCGCGCGGCCGTGCTGGTGCCCTGGGCTTTTCCCACGGTCATCTCCGCCGTGGTGTGGAAATATTTGATCTGGCAGAACAACACGGGCGCGGCGCCGGCGCTCTTGCACGCGATCGGCATCGTCCCCGCGAGTTGGGCGCCGCTGGCGAGCAACGGCACGCTGATCATGGCCATGATCATCATCGACGTGTGGAAGACGGCGCCATTTATGGCCCTGTTGCTGCTGGCGGGCCTCCAGGTCATCCCCGACGACGTCTATGAGGCCGCGAACGTCGACGGCGCCAGCGTGTGGCAACGCTTCTTCAGCATCACGTTGCCACTGCTCAAGCCAGCCATCCTGGTGGCCCTGTTGTTCCGCACCCTCCAGTCGTGGCAAGTCTTCGACATGTTCTATGTCGTCGCCGGGAGCACGCTGCAGAGCGTCTCAACCTACGCCTTCAATGCGCTGATCGTGTCGGCGATTAACTTTCCGGTGGGAATAGCCGCCACTGTGCTCATCTTCATCGGCGCGGCCATCATCAGCGTCGTGTTCACCAAAGTGCTCGGCGCGCAGACATCGTCGTAAGAGAGGGATAGAGAAGTATGGCTACAACCGTCGCCACGCGGCCGCGCGCCGCCGCCAAGTCGCGCACCGGATTGACCCCCGGACGCCTCCTGCTCTACGTGGGGGTTGTCCTGATCGTCCTTTTCTGCATCGCCCCGCTGTTGTGGGTTTTCGACGAGGCGCTCAAGAGCGACCAGGCAATCGTCTCGTCCCCGCCGACCTTTCTGCCGTCGGGGCTCTCGTTCAGCAGTTTCCAGCACGCGTTCACCGACCACCCGGCGTTCGCCAACAACATTAAGAACAGCGTGATCATCGCCGGCGCGTCCACGATCATCGCGCTGCTGTTCGGGTGCTCGGCCGGTTACGCCATCGCGCGGTTGCGCTTCAAGGGCCGCTCGGCCGCCCTAGCAGTTTGTCGGAGAGAAGGGGGCTCTCCGTCCCCTGGGTGGTGATAGACTGGACAGATATGAGTAGAACATTCAAGACCGTGGATTATGAGGCGGCGCGCGATCTGACGGTGCGCTTGGGC
>JAABUV010001007.1_pt1 | contig 41826 bp, 64 predicted proteins | sample 5559971 | NCBI WGS metagenome assembly JAABUV01 (sample SAMN10711881, study PRJNA513362) | rock metagenome | isolation source: Antarctica rocks | place: Antarctica: Victoria Land, Knobhead nord | collected 2015-12-19 | reverse complement strand
GAACCACTGCCAGAGGCAGCCCAAGGCTGGCAGCGCGGGGCCGAGAGCAGGCGCCCTACCTCGCAAGCTAACAGGAGCAGCAGGGCTCGGGCGCAGCAGGACAGTCGGCCACAGACACTCCAGCCTGGACGTGCGCGGCCGCCGGGACAACAGCACCCACAGCAGACCCGCTTTGCCACTTTGCTGTCGGATATGCCTACGTCCCGAAACGGGCCCACTGCGAGCTGAGTAGGGAGGGCCGCGCGCACCCCATGACCGTTGGTGTGCTACCATGGTGCCACCAATGAGCCCGATGAGCATGGTGACATACATCGACTGCATGGGCACGCGCGGCTTGACGCCTGCGCAACGAGCACACTCTTTTGCAAGTGCAGTCCCAAGCGGTGGGTGCAGCTGGAGAGACTCGGCTCAGGCGTGCCCGGCCAAGGCCTGGGCCGCACCCCAGTTGTAGGCAAACGGCGCTATGCCGAGCGGTATGCCAGCGATTATCGCATACTCCTTCAAGCCGTAGTTCTGCATGGTCCTCCACATCCCCGGCGCGGGGTCTATGACCGGGTACTTTGGCACGTCAAAGATGACCCCCATGGCGCAGGGAGGCTGTGCGCGCCCCGCTCGGCGGCCTCCCCAGTGGGGCCCAGGGCCTGTGTGCTGGCGGCCAGGCGCTGCTCCAGCGGTGAGCAGGGTGTGAAAGTCTGCCTCTCTCTCCGGAATCAAGCTCTCCCCCACCCCCCACCCACGGCCGAGCAATCTGAGCCCTTGAGGGTGTCTGAACACCCTAGTGCTGGACAAAACCTTGCTCGCCAGGTGGACGCCACTGGACGCAAAGTGCTGGTCCCCGTCTCCGTTTCTGTACAAGTTCGCTTCCAGCTTTGAATCCAGTCCAGCCTGTACACCTTCAGGATGGCTCGCACTGCGTTTGCCTGTGTTGCGGCCCTGCTCCTCGCCTTTGCATGCACGGCCGCCGCTGCGCGGGACCTCAAGCAGACCATCAACAAGTGCGCTGTCACAGCTCGCTGCGTGTGGTGCTGCGAAGCATATGTGCTGCCTGTAATTGTCGCTGCAGGCGGCCCGCCCGCCCCCGCCAGGCCCTCATATCCAGCTAGCGCCTGATGTGTGCCTGGGCCTGCAGTAACAATGTGATTGGCGGCGGAGGGGGCACCCCGGCAGTTATCAACAAGTGCGGCCCGCCCGTTGCTTGCTGCTGCGCATGTCGGGCGCCGGTAGCTACATCGCGGGCCTGAACATGCACCGCGCCGCGCAGCAACAACGCACCTTCCGGGCAGGACAGCGGCTGGTGCGCCCCTCTGCGCCTGCTGCACCGCCAGCTTGTGTTCGCTGATGGCCGCCACCTGTCCGCCCACCATGCTCCCTACCTTTTATATCCCATCGCCAGGTCAGACGCGTCTGGCTGCAGTATGTACTGGTAGTGGGACGCTGCCTGGACTGTTTGAGCTCGGGCTGAGGCTGGGGAGCCCCATACATGCCGACGCCCGCATTGAACTCGCATTGTGCGCCAGGTGGTGGCAGGACCCGATATTTAACCAGGCGCGCTGGTGCACGAGCGGCATCGTCCAGCAAGTGCAGGGCTTCAACAACCAGGTGCGCGCGGGGCGCGCACGTGAGGCAGCTATTGCTTTGCACGCGCGGCCGCGGCACTGACTGCTGCGCTTTCCGGCAGGCAAACATAAATAATAACAACGTCGTCGGCAGCTTCAACTCTGCGACCATCAACAAGCGCGTCCCTGGCCCTGCGCCGTGCACCTGGCCCTGCGCCGTGCACCTGGCCCTGCGCCGTGCACCTGGCGTTCCTGCGCATGACACCGAAGCATGCTTCGCATCCTCGCCTTGTCGCTGTCCTTTGTGAGCGCACAGCAAGTCTCGGCGGGAGGATCGCCCGGCTGCGGAAGCACTGGCACTGGCCGCCGTGGTGTAGTCCTTGCGACTGGTCAGTCTGCGGCCACGGGCTCACGCGCACCGCTGGGGCGCAGCAACAACGTGGCCCAGAACGACGGCACGTCGCTGTACTACCCGAGCTACTTCTGCGGCGCGTCCAGCGGCCCCAAGTACTTCTACGCGTACAAGTCCTGCGGCTGGTTCTTCCAGCCGGACGGCTACTGGGCGCAGGGCAGCTGGAACGGCGACAGCTTCAGCCCGAAGTGCGCCCCAGGCCTGCAGGGAGCGCAGCGCTGGCACATGAGCTTGACCGATTTGGGGTACCCACTGCATGTGGACCGCCGCCGCCTGGCCTTACTTTCTATAGAAGATACTATGCGCCCGCACACCGCGCAAACAGCAGAACTCCTGACAGCTTTGCGGTGTTTGCCCGCGCACCTGCCCTTCGGAGGGCGCCACCCTCTGCAAATACTTGCAGTGGTTCAGCCTGCCTGACGCTGCTAGGGGCAACCCATTTTTCCGCCTTGCGCCTGAGCCTAGCACGGGTGCTCCGGGTTCTGCGCTTTCAGCTGGGGTGCTCCACGCCCCCCTCTGTCGTGCAGAGAAATCAGGGGGTCTGCCGCGCTGCGCGGGTCTGCCTGTGCTGTGACCAGGGCGCTATTGGGGACGAATATCACGCCGTGTTTGAGTGCCCGGCCACTCAGGCCGCCCGTGCGCCCTTTGCGCATCTGTTCCCGCCGATGAAGCCGATTTGATCGCTGTGTAGCCCTCTGTCAGGGCTGCGGCCGTAAGCAGCCAAGTTGGCTGACACACTGTTATAGTTCATTCTGGCGTTGCACCTTCAGTGCCGGCAGCTGGTAAGTGCTGAGCGTGGCGCGCACCGGTGCAGGCAGTACAGCAGCACGGCTATCAATAACAAGTGCGTCTTTCTGCCCCCTGGTCGAAGAGGGTGCCTTTATGCGGGACCTTGTGTCGCCTCTGGCCTGTCTGCAAGATGCTATTCCGTGGTCCATGCTGTGTTTTGCCGGTTATGCCTGATGCAGGGTGCTTGGATTTGGGGCTTGTCGCCAGCAGCAGTGCACACTGCGCCCACCCCCTGTGCACCTGATGACGAGCGCGTGGGATGGCTGCAGCAATTTGGTGAACAGCGGCGGCGGCGGGGCGTCCATCAACAATAACAACTACAGTGGCGGCGGCGGCGGCGTGTCCATCAAGTGCGTCTCCGCTTCATGGTAGAACGTCTGTGCTTCTATGTGCTCTCTATGTGAATCAAGGAGGTGCATTGCAAGTGCTGGGCACCTGGCACTCCCGCTTCGAGGTAGTAGCCAACAGGTTGCTCACAAGCTCACCTGGCGTGTCCACAGCAACAACAATGGATAACCTGGCTGCTGCTGGACTGGCGCGCGCGTCGACGGAGCGACGCGCTCAGCCAGTGCCAAGCTGCGCTGTATGACTGCTGCGCTGCATGACTGATCGTTCTTCTGCTTAATTATTCTAGAGGGGAGCATCCGAGAGTGGTAGTAAGTAGGCCAGGTTTTTTGGAGCAAAGTGTGGTGTACAGTCTGTGCGTCACGTTTGCACAGCTATGTCTGCCCAGGCCATGCGTTGGTGAGCCAGCTTGCATCATTTAATATGCCAACGGCGAGAGTGGACTGGTTTTCAGAAGCCTGGTATCTCCCTGAATACACCAGCCACAGTTCTCAATGAGCGGCTGGGTCATGTCCTCTGTATGCATAAGTAGATTTATTCCAATAGTGCCCGTTGTCTGCAGTGCACCATGTCCTGCAGCGCGTTGAACTGCAAATTGGTCTCGCTTGTGCACAGACAAGCACCTAAGGTGATATGGCACGCGTGCTGAATGCTGGTTTCTTAAGCTTCATGCAGATGCATACTCGGACATGCTACCTGCATTGCAGCACCTTCTTGTGGGAAATTGCTAAGAGTTGCGCAGGGTGGCAGTTGGACGCCTCCGCTTGCACGAGCAGCAACAGCCTGGACTTGCGGGGCGCACGCAACGCTGATCGCAAGCTGCGGCGGCCGCATGCGCATGCGATTGGTAAGCGGAGATGAATGTAACTCCCTGCTCCACACCTACCCTAACTACCAGGTTCTTCGTGAGGCGCAAATGCAAAGTGGCAGCTCTGGCTGACGCTCCTGGAAGTTGCAACGCTAGCGTCACAGGCTCCAGGCAGGGTTGCTCCTGCTTAGTGTTTGCCGACAGGCGAGTTTGTCGCTGGCCTTGCTTTTAGATGAGGCGCGCAGCGTGGCGGTACAGGGAGCGGCTTTAGCGTGACGCGCACACACACCGCCCGCAGTCATGCGGCGTCTGTGGTGCGCCCCGGGCGGGCGCGCAGTGTACCCTAAACGCGAGGTGTACTTCGTGCCAAAGTGCGCAAATTCTGAGCGACCAGACACACCAGCGGAAATGTCCTCACTGCGTGCCGCAGCGCTGTTGCAATGCCGCTGACTGCTGTGCGTCGTGCGTGCATGGTGCTGGCATGCGCTGTATGCGCCGCGGTGCCCGCAGCGGCGTCCCGCTCCGCAGCTGCCAGCCGACGCGCGCTAATCGAAAGCCTAGCAGACGCTCGTAAGAGCACTGCGGGAGCTCGCGCGCCCGGGCCGGCCGCCGCGCCCGCCGCCGCCGTGGGCAGCACGCAGGCCGACGCGGCGGGCGTGCATAGTCCAGGCGGCTCTGTGGAGCGCGAGGAGCTCTTCAGCTATGAGAGCATGGGCAAGGCGCTGGCCAACCTGATTTTCTTGCAGGTGCGCCCGCGTCGCCACGCTACAGCTAGCCCACCTGCATGTGCTCACTAGCAGGTGCTTCTGCTGGGCCCACGCTGCCGGAGGCTCTGGCACAGCTCAAGCTCCTGTCCGGTTGGGCACAGCGCTGGCATTGGCACGCTCTTGCAAACGAGCGTGCTGGCCTTGGCTGTGCCGCCTGGCGGCCTGCCTGCGGGCGCCAGTGTGCAAGCGAGGCAGTGCTGTGCCTCAAGGCTGCAGCTTTCGTGCGCGAAGCAAACTGTGCCAGCCCCGCGCCGCGCAGGAGAAGACGGCAGACGCGGCGGACGACGGCGTGTTTGCGCTGATGAACCACACGGCGTACGCGCTCGCCGCGCTGACCGGCCCGCCGCCGCAGCCGCCGCAGAACACGAGCCTGGTCAAGTTCCGGCCGCCCATGGTCGTGCTCAACTCCACCGACCTGCTCACACAAACGCAGGCCGTGGCCATAAACCTGACCGAGCGGCTCATAAACGCGACCGAGCATGCGCTGGACCCCTCGGAGGGCGGCCTGTACGGGCAGCTCGCGGGGATGCTGCGCGGGGACGGCAAGGACGCCGCTCCCAGGCCGAGCCGAGCCCCCGGCGCCGCCTCCGGATCGCCCGGCGCCGCCGCGCTGCAGTCGGGCGCGGGCGCCGTCTACCACAACGCTAAGACGGACGAGCACGACCACAGCGACAAGAGCCTGCTAAAGGACATGCAGAAGCTTGTCGGCAACGACACCATTAACGCGCTGGAAGCCGCCGTGTTCCCCTTCATACTGGTGCGACCCTCGCCGCCCCGCACTTCCCGGCGCCCAGGACGGCACGGTGAAGCGCCGCCGCGCATGACCCGTCGCGCAGCTTCCTCTCCCCGCCAGATCCCCTGCCGGCTGCCATTTTCAGCACTACAGTGGTGAGATTTTAGCACCACACAGTGCTGCACATGTCCACTGCGGCTTGCTGCACCCGGAGGCGCACAGTGCACAGTGCTCAAGTTCCTTTCTGAAAGTTCCTTATTGAAATGCAGCTGCGCCGCCCGCAGGTGGCCCCGCTCGGCATCAACTACGCCAAGGCCGCGGTGCTCATCTACCCTCGCGTGCGCCCCGTTGGCTGTCCACGCTGTGCCGCCACCTGCCCTGGCCCTTTGTGCTGTGAGAGTTGCAGCACAACAGCGCTTGAGCCAGCCTTGCTTCCCCCTCCGCATTTGTTGGCACGTTCTCATCAAGAGCCTGTTCACACACCCTGGTCTGTTGACGCCAGGCCGTGGTCTGATGTTCTGCAAGACGCTGCGTGTGAGGGTGTGTGCTCTGGTGTTGGAAACCTGCATGCTGGGATCACAATGCTGGCATGGCTGCCAGCAGCTGAGCTGTGCGCTTGTGTGCGCAGACGGGCCTGGTGGCGCCGGTGCTCTTCAACATCCAGGAGAGCCTGATGCACATCGAGGCGATCGGCTTTGACGTCTCGCCGCGCCTCATCAACATCGAGCCGGCCGTCATCAGGATGCAGGTGCGGCGCGGGCCTGGCGGGCGCCGCCATGCCGCGGCGGCCCGTGAAATGTAATGCACCTACTCATGCACTGCTGGTCCCTGGCAGGAGCACTTGATAGCTTGCCTTGGTTCCTGTGCAGGGGCGCACGCAGGCACTTGCGTGCCTGCGCAAAGGCGCCCGTCCGCATGCAGACCGTCCACATGCAGACCTGTGATCTGGAAACAGAGGCTTGAACACTGGGTGCGAGGCATGGCAGGTGCCGTGTTTGCGCCCTGTCCTGACAATCAAACCCTTTGCAGGGCGCGCTGGCGTCGATCGGCGGGCGTGAGGGCGTGGTCAACATCGTGCCGAGCCTGATCAGCCTGGCGGGCGCGGTGGTCAACGTCGTGCCGGACAAGGCGTGCAAGACCGTGCACGTGGACCCCAACCTGATCAAGGTGCAGGGCGCCGGCAAGCTCGTCATCGACCGCGGGCCCAAGTACAACAAGTGCGGCCCAAACGGATAGGGTAGTTTATAGGATGTGATTGGGGTGTGGAGGGTTAGGGTAGGGTACAGATGCGCAAGTCCTGCCTAAGCAGCCCTAGTTGGCTGATACAGGCTTAACCAGATACGCCCTGGGTGCGCCAAAAGGCGCGCGCACCCAGAGAGCCTTCCTTCTTCATTCTGCCGCTCAGCATGCCTGTTGGGCGCTCCGCACTTGTTCGCCAAAGCTTGCATGCGACGTCCCTGTCATAGGTATAAGTGGTGGAAGGCTGCATGAGCCAGGAGCGCTGATCGGCGTGCATGGGGCCGCAGGACAAAGCTGGACGGCCCGCTCGGCATGACCACGGACAAGGGCAACATCGTGAGCGCCTCCCTGGGACCGGGCCTGCGGATCGGCGGGGCGGGCGGCGCGGGCGCGGGTGCGGGGCCGGGCGGGGGAATGGGCGCTTTTGGCAACATGTCGGCGGGCGGCGCCTTCGGCAACATGTCGGGCCCGGGCGCGTTTGGCAACATGTCGGGCCCGGGCGCGTTCGGCAACATGTCGGGCCCCGGGGGCCTCGGCGGCATGATGGGCCCAGGCGCGTTTGGCAATATGGCGCCCCCCGTGGGGCTCGGCGGTATGATGGGCCCGGGCGCGTTTGGTAACATGGCGGGCCCAGGCGCACTAGGCAACATGTCTGGCCCGGGCACGCTAGGCAACTCCTCAGGCGCCGGGGCGCTCGGCAACATGTCGAGCCCGGGGGCCTTCGGCAACACGTCAAGCCCGGGGTCACTCGGCAACACGTCGAGCCCGGGGGCGTTCGGCAACACGTCAAGCCCGGGGCCGCTTGGCAACACGTCAAGTACCGGGCTGCTCGGCAACACGTCCAGCCCGGGGCTGCTTGGCAACATGTCCGCCACGGGCGCCGGACCGGCGGGCAGTGCCTCGAGCGCAGGGGCGGGGGCGTTTGGCAACTTCGGCGGCGCCACGCCAGGCGGCGCAGCGCGTGCACAGGGGTCAGGGCCAGGACAGGGCCCCGGCGCGCCTGGCAGCGCGGCAGCCGCCGCCGGCCTGCCAGGCACAGGGGCCGGCATAGCAGTTCCCGCCGGCGGCGCAGGTGGCATGCAGGCGGGCTCGGGCGTGGGTGCTCTGGGACTAGGAGGGGCGGGCGGCAGCGGCCTGGGAGGAGGGGCGGCGGGCGGCGGGACTGGTCTAGGTGGGCTGCCTGACGGCATAGCCAGCATCATGGACATGGCTAATGAGCTGGGCCGAGACTCCGGGTGAGCAAGGAGGGTCCTCCTGGTCGGAGCCTGTCACAAGCCGTGCAGGCGGGGCAGCCGGGCGATCCCAGACGTCTCATCGGCTAGCGGCAGACGACTTTTAAAGCAAGCATGGATTTTGCATGGATTCATTTAAGCATGGATTTAAATCGCACAGTAGCCCAGCCGCGCAGGCGGGCTGTGAGCCCGTTGCAGCCGCAGGGGCACAGCAATCGCTCGTTTGCCTGCCCTTTGCGCCTGCCCTTCGCGCCTGGCCTGTTCTTTTTTATAGGGTGCTAGGGGGCGCTCAAGAGGGTCCCTAGCCCGAGCGGGAGTCGCCGGCACGCGAGGGCGCTGGAGGCATGCACATGCAGCCGACGGCCTCGAGTGAGCTGACACACGTGCGGCGTCTGGGTGGTGTATAGACAGGTCCGGCTTTGCCCTTGGTGTTGCTTTGTGTTGTGCTGGTCTCTTGACACGGAATGCTGCAAGCGGCTACTCAAGTGCTTTTCCCCTGCGCGCATGGGTCTGCCTGCAGCACGGGCCCCTCCATGGGCTGCCGGCAGGAGTGGCAGGTGGTGAAGCACCAGGGGTCCTCACAGGGTTTTTGCAGGACTAGAGCAGGCGTATGTGGGGCGTGGCGGCACATGCATGCATGAGGCAGTAGTGGGTCGCTGGCGTGGACCTCATAACGTGCATGCAGTGAGCGCAGTCTTGACAGGCCAGCCGATCTGTATTTATAGCCCGATAAAGCATGGACGAGCTGGGGCACGCGTCTCTTTTGCTGACTGACTTTCTCTGCCATGCTGACATAGTCTGCTACGCCTTGTGTGCTCACTGCTTTTTGGTGTCTGTGCTGTGAGGATGTCCTAGGTGCACAATGCTGCGTGTAAGAGGTGTCTGATGTGCGCCAGGCACTCCATAGCAATGCCATGGATGCAAACGGCCATGTAGAAATGGTCTAGGGCTCTGCTGCAAAGCAGATAGTACAAGAAGAAGGAACCCATCCAGCTCGCTGCCGCAAATCACTCGTTGAGCGCGACACAGAACGGCACCTAATGGCCCTCAGGCGGGCCCTGCAGCAGCTGCGCGGCCTGCAATCCTTGCCCTGCCGAGCGCATGTGCATGCACGCTTGATGGCGTCCGAAGCGTCTGCAGACGGTGTACCAGTGCAGGTCTGTGCCTCACAGCCAGTATTGCTCTCAGGGACTTGCTGGTATGAAAGAAATGACGCACCTATAGGATATAGATGTATCAGTGCTGTGCGTTTTGGGCCGCAAAGCTCGCGCTGTTTCAGTTCAGCAGCAGTCTTTGCGAGCTGCTAGCAGTGAGTAGCTGACCAAGGGAACTGCAAGCCTGCCGGCTGCCGGCGGGCGCAAACCAAGGGGGGCGCCAAACGAGTGGTGGTCGTGAGGAGCCTGCCCAGAGCTGCCCCTCGCTGAAGACTGAACGTGGGTTGTCATACAAGGCTGCCTGGCTGCGCAGGTGCACAATGAGGGCGGCGCCAAGCGCGTGGTGGTCACAAAGAACCTGCCCGGCGAGCGCTGGCTCAAGGTGCTCACCGCGGCGGACTGCCGGGTGGAGGTGTGCACGCTGGAGGACACCATCCTGGACGTGGCGACCATAAAGAAGCTCATCGGCAGCAAGTGCCACGGCGTGATTGGCCAGCTCACAGAGGTTGGCGCCAGCGCCCGCAGTAGCCCTGCACTGTCTCGCAGTCTAGCTCTGCCAACGTGTTTGCTTGTAGTTGCTTCTACCTCCGCACACTCGTTGAGCGGCAAGCGCGCCTGGGCACACATGTGAGGACACATTTTCTGTCGGGGAAGCTTGTGTGCCGTGCAGCAGGCCAAGCAGCGATAACAGCAGCCCGGCGCGTGCGCACCTCAGTGCAGCAACGTGGTGGCCGTCACAGCCGCGCCATGTGTGCGCAGGACTGGTCGCAGGAGCTGTTCAGCGCACTAAGCGGCGCCGGCGGCGAAGTGTACTCCAACTATGCGGTCGGGTACAACAACGTGAAAGTGCCCGCGGCCACAGAGAACAAGATTGCGGTGGGCAACACGCCGGGTGCGGCGAGCTGCTACGCTCCCGCCCGCCCTTACCGTGGCGCGGCCTGGACGATACGTGTGTCAGCGTGCTGCTCCGCGCCGTGTGGTACTGAGCAGTAGCCTTTCGCACAGCATGATTGGAAGGATAATGACGAGCGCACATGCCGCCACACTCAGCTTGCTCTTCTCACTGCGTGTTGCGGCTGAAGCGCTGCGCTCCTGGCCCCTCTTGCATGTCATCTCCGAGCGCCAGTGGTGCGCGCACAAAGTGGTGGTGTACGGCTGTCATCCCGTAAGGCTTGCATCAATGCCTGCTGCAGCCTGGCGCCCAAGCGCGCCACTCACCTGACTGGCGGGCGGCTGGCGCGGGGCAGGCGTGCTGACAGAGACGACGGCGGAGCTCGCGGCGGCGCTGACGCTGGCGGCCGCGCGGCGCGTGGTCGAGGGCGACCGCTTCATGCGCGCGGGGCAGTACAAGGGCTGGCTGCCCAACCTGTTCGTCGGCAGCCTGCTGCAGGCTCGGCCCCTGCTGCGCGTCGGCGTTTGGAGGGGCGCGACTTAGCCATCGCGTCGCGCGCAGCGGCTGCTCGTGCAGCGCGCTGATGAAGATTGCCCTGCAGCGTGGAGGGTGCACGGCCAATGTGATGCTTGCGCAAGGTGAGGCGGGCCCGCTCGGCCGCCGCCCGCCTTGAGGCCGCAGCCGAGCGCAGGCGCGCCGCCCGGCGCGCAGAACAAGACGGTGGGCATCGTCGGCGCGGGGCGCATCGGCGCCGCGTACGCACGCATGCTCGCCGAGGGCCACAAGATGGACATTGTGTACTTCGACCCCTACCCCAACAAGAAGCTGGAGGAGTTCATCGGCGAGTACGGCAAGCTGCTGGAGTCCAAGGGCGAGCGCGCCGTGACGATCGAGAAGCTGGAAACGGTGGAGGACGTGCTGAAGCGCGCCGACGTGCGCGGCCCGCCCCAGCCCAGCTCTCGCTGCCAACCTCCGAATGCCCTTTTACATCATGACTGCTCGGCCTTACCCGATGCCAAGCTCTGGATGCAGGGGTTACGCGAACCCCCAGGAGTTGCAGGAATTTACTCAACAATGGCCGCTGGGGTCCATGTCTGCAACCTCGCGTACAGCAGGCCTGTGCGTCACGTGTCTGCTGTGATCTCGCCCCATTCATACAAGTGGCAGTACGTCCACGACTACATTAGCTGGTGGCATGCGCGCCTTTTCCCCAGCACAGCGTGTGGTGCCGCGAAGCCATATGCAGCAGCATACTCGGCTCCCGCCTGCTCCCGCGCCGGCGGCGCCGCACCCCCGACGCGCCGGGGCACGCGCGCGTGCAGGTGGTCAGCCTGCACTGCAACCTGGACGAGAACACGAAGCACCTGATCAACGCGGAGCGCCTGGGCATGATGAAGCCCGACGCGGTGCTGGTCAACGCGTCGCGCGGGCCCGTCATCGACGAGACCGCGCTCGTGGCGCACCTGCAGGCCAACCCGGAATTCAGGCGCGCGCGGCTGCCGCGGCTTCGCGGGTTCCCAGCCTGGCTGGGCTTGTGCTGGCAGGGGAAGCAGGCGTGCCGGTTCCTGCGAAAGGCATGTGCAGCCTACGAGATGGTGTCCTCCTAGCCGTTTTCAAGCCACTGGACGATTGATTAGAGCGCGGGCAGTGCCGGAGGCGCATGCGGGGACGGCCGGCACACGCGAGTCTGCAGCGCGCCGGGGGCAGGGCAAGAAGGGCGCCTGGCTCATGCAGCCTGTTCCCTGCTGACATCCTTGCTGACACATGCACACCCTTCCCTGACCGACAGGGTGGGCCTGGACGTGTTTGAGGACGAGCCCGCCATGAAGCCCGGGCTGGCGGAGTGCGAGAACGCCGTCATCGTGCCGCACATCGCATCGGCATCGCTCTGGACGCGGTCCGGCATGGTGCGCTGCCCCATGTGTCAAAGAAAACCTGGGTTTTGCGCCGAGGGTGCCGGGCTTGACAGCCTGTTGCCTGCCCATTGTGAGAGCTGTGGCTTGGTGATTCATCTTTGTAGCGGTGCGCTTGGTGAGTTAAGGTGTGATCGCGCATGAGGGCGGCACAGCCCAACAGTCGAACTACTATGTGACAAGCATTTTATCTGACCCCATGTTAATTGTCATAAATGCCTGTGAATTCAGCATGCTCACTACATTTAGTGCGGTGATCGGAGTTCTCAATCGACGGTTTCGCCTCTGGCAGGCGACGCTGGCAGCATGCAACGTGGCGGCGCGGTTGAGCGGCCACCCCGTGTGGACAGACATGGACGTGCTGCCATTTGTAGACGGGCCTGTCGACGATGTACCGAAGGCGTCGCCTAGCATTGTGAATGCGGAGGATCTGGGATTGAAGAAGCTTGAGTGATGCCTGTTGGGTGATCTGTTGCGGGTTGCTGATTGGCAGGAGCGTGACACTGCAGGGGTACTGCTCAGGTTCTTCCACTTGGCGTAGCTACCATGGCTGGCATGCAAGCCCTGCATGCCCTTGGGTTTGCAATTATACTGCTCACGATCAGGCACGACAGCCACAGACTGCAACTTCTGACATATCACTGCTCAAGCCGCATAGTCATGCACGCACGCGGCGGCGCCTCGCCCGCTTCAGGCGGTGCTGCAGCATGCGCTCGCGCACAAGGCGCGCGATGTCCTCGTCCGCGACGTCCTCTGGTTCCCCGTCATCATCCAGGGCTGGCCGCTTGCCTGGCAAAGGCGCCTCGCTGCTGCCGCCGCTGCTGCCATCACGCGCCATGCTGGCGCCAGGGCCCGCATCGACCTCCCGCTGTGCTGTCAACATGGCAAAGGGATCCTGCAGTGGCATGCGCTTCAGCACAATTGAGCGCATGCGGCGGCTGCTCCGGCATACGCAAGGATCACGCACTGTCTACGGCAGGCCTGCCCACCTCTGCTTGTGCTGCTGCTGCTTCAGACGGGCCAGACATCTCTGTTGCTGCCGCTGGCGAGCGGCGGCCACCAGCACTGCTGGTGGCTGCTGGTCCCTGCCGCATGGCCACCTGTGTATCACCATGGTCAGCATGCACAAAGCGTTGCGTGGTCCCTCGTGTTTGACATTGAGCCTGATCAGACGCAGCAAGCAGCAAGGAAGGTGCGCTGCCTCCATGTCAAGGCCGCTCACCGGTGCAGTTCCTTGCAGCGGCAACAGCCGCGCAGACACCATGTCGGCAGGCGGCAGGCGCACACAGTTGCCTGATGGCTGGATCCCATGCTGCACGCTGCCATTCCCGGCCGCAGGTCGCGCGGCCGGAGCGCAGGCCGAGCTGCTGTCGGATAGCACCGTCACCGGCGCGGCCGCAGCTCGCAGCATGGGGTCAGCGGATGCCTTCCTGCGCCATGGGCCCGGCTGCGGCTTTGCTGCAGGCGCGCGCGCCTCAGGTCGTCCGGCCCTGGCTGGGCCCCGGCTGGCTGGCTGCTCGGTGTGCGGTCCCGTCCGCTGGGGGCAGCATGCGGCAGCATGGCTTGGAGCAGCGATGCATGGCCGCATTCTCAACGGGACCTGCTGCACTGCTACAGTGTGCTTGCTGGCGCTTGCAGCAGGGCCCTGTGGCTGTGAGCTTCTTGCAAGCAATGCCTCCTCCCTGCCAGCGCCAGAGACATGTGCAGCGCTCTGCAACAGAGGGCTGCTGCGGTTGGCTGGCCCCGCGGGCATGACTGGCAGGCTCGTTTGTGTGCCGGCTGTGCGACGGCTGCCCTGTCGTGGGATGGCAGCCGTCTGCGTGGCCTGCTCGCACAGCTGGACGACCGCAGGCGGCGGTGTCGCCACAGCCTGCCTCCCCACGACCGCATGCAGCCCTGCCATGGCTGCCTCCACCCGGTTGCAGACCTCCTCGACGCCGGCCAACCGCGAAGTCACACGGTCCATGGCATCTTCGCAGGAGCTCATGCGCGCAATCTGGTCGAGCAGCTTTGTGGCAGTGGCTGACGCCCCACCAGCCATGCCCTGCAGGCTCTGGAAGCTGCCAGCGGCGGCACCGGGCTGCACCGGGGTGGCTGCAGGGTGCTGGGAGCTCATGCAAGGGTCCTGGGTAGACAGTGCAGGCTGGCTTTCAGTTGCAAGCTGCATGGCTGGCGGCGAGGTGATGTACATGGCTGTAGGACGCTGTGGTAGGCAGCCGCGCACTGATGTAGGCTGCGCATACTGGACTCCAGGGTTTGGCTGTGACAGGCACACCGGCACTTCCTGCATGCAGATGGTGACCACACTCAGACTGGTGCTCAGCAAGGGAACCAGCATGAAGCTGCAGCAATTGAGCTTGAGCGACACAGACGTCTGCACCAGCTGTGATTGTGCCTGAGGAGCAGACCTGAGGCTCATCCTGCGATGGTAGCATCTGAGACCCTGTGCGCTCAGCGGTGCGCTCTGCCAGGCGCCTCAGCGGCGAATGCGAGCGGGGGACTGGCGGCCTGGAAAACACGCTTGGATAGCGCGCAGCTGTCACCAGCCTCGGCTGCTGACCAGGACGGTGCAAGCTTGCTCGCTGGGGTGTGTCGGCCCCTATGCTCTGCGACAGCGACAGCGGCAGGTGCGGCAGCCTGGGTGCTGCAGACCAGCTGCCTGGCTGTTGCACACTGGTGGGGACACCTTGCGCACAGGCCATGGCTGCTGCCTGTCTCCTGCTCCCACACACAGACAAATAGCAAGGTTGCTGGTAAGCTTGACCTTCCTGGCTTGCACATTAGTCAACACAAGCGAGGTGCACACATAATACGCGTTCTGCGCACCTGTCCGGGCTGTAGAACATGGTGAGGCTGCTTGTGGCTTGCAAATAAAAGTCCCACGCGTGGCAAAGTGATCTGCAGCAGGAACCTGCCCTGGCTGCTCAGTTGGCAGTCAAGGGGATATGCGGTGCAGCTTGAAGGGAGCGAATGAGTGAAACTAGTGCCTGCGTCTATCAGAACATGCCACATCCAGTGGCATGCTCAGGGTCTGCATGCCATACTGAGCAGTACTGATCTTGCTTGACATATTTCATCAATGCTTGTTCATTGTTAGACACTTTCTCTTGACCTGCATCCACCTTGTGCTTTGGTGTTGCCGCTGGCATGTCAGATCCGGACTGTGCCTCGCGTCTGACGTATGAGGGTGGGTGCGCAGTTGCAAGATGCTGGCAGTGCACATTTCTGCACAGACGCTGAGCAGCATGATGTCAAACGCAGACTTTGCATACGAAGATGTAGTGCACGTAGGAGCTGTGGTGCAGGGAAGCTGTGCAGCAAAGCTCCCAGCCTCTGCCACGCTCGCTTGCCCTGACGTCCGGAGCTTCGAGGAGGCAGAGGCTGTGATCAGGTCTGTTGCAAAGTCGGTGCGAAGCTCTGTGCTGCTGAGTAGTTGCTCCACAGCATGAGGCAGTTCTATTCCATAAAGATGTGGAAGGTGTGTTTGTGCAACCAGGGCAGCTCTGGTCAGCAACCGCTGGAGACAGTGCAAGATGCCAGCACATGCGCTCAAGCGGCTTCAGGTGTGCCTTGTTCAACCTATCTTGCCAAATGTGTAAGCTAAGTCCTGCACAGGAGCTATCGCTGAACGGCATAGCAGAGTGCAGGCGCACCGCAGACAGTGCTTCACAGACCAGCCAACGGTTGTGCTCTAGTGACCAGCACCACCGGGTGTAAAATGCAGCGCTGCGAGCTTATCTACATGCCGGGGCCCCCTGTCCACTCCATCCAGACAGCACCCAACGCTTTGCCAGCTGATGCCAGCGCTGCCGTCTTCGCACCCTTTGCACCACAGGAGAGCAGCCCGCTGCCTGCCCCGGTTTCTATGAAACCTGGCAGCCTGCGCAGCTTTGAAGTTCTTGAGAGCATGATGCTCACTGCTGGAAAGCTGCGAAACACTCCAGAAGGCCCTGCTTCTGCCGCGGGAGCACATATGAGCAGCCATGCATGCGCTCAGCCGTACTGCATGCCAGCAAGCCGGTCAGAGAGCCTCCAGCCGGGCATCCCCAGCATGTCCCTTGCGGATGTGCCAGCAGCGCGAAGGCCGCCAGGCGACAGGGGATGTCAGCGCAGCGCTGCCCCGCCAAAGGCCCAGCGCATGAAGCGCAGGTCCAGAGCCGCTGCATACCGCCATGCCAGAGGCACAGGCAGCAAGGCTTCTCAACCTGCTGACGGGTCAAGGAGCACTGCTGCGCAGCGCGCCAAGCCCGCCAGAACCTGGCCTGGCCCGCTGCTCACTATCCAGCACTTCATTGCAGCTGAGGAGGCCATGTGCAGTGCAATGCATGACAGTGAAGGGGGCCCATGCTCTTGAGCTGTTGCAACGCAAATCTGCCAGGACGTGACGTGCAGTCGTGAGCGACATGCCTGACCATATGTCTGTAAAATTATCACTGCCTGGACTAACATTAGTAGGCAGGACCAGCACAATAAGCAGCACTGCCAGCTCTGTCCACCTTCAGCCCTCTCTGTTTGTGCCCTCAGCTCAGCTGCACTCCCAAGATTTGCATGTGACCCACGTCAAGATGCAAACACAAAGATGTGCGCTGACACTGGCGGTCGGTGGACGAGCCCAGCACTGCACATCGGCATGATCTGCTGCCACTAGCGTCTGCCACAGAAATCTTCGTTCGTTCGTGAAACAGAGCTCTGCACGCACACTGGGCTCCCAGTCTGCTCACAGGTCGTCCGCGATCATGACGCACCGCAGGCACTTGCCGGCATGCAGCAGCTCGAAGCATTGATTAATGTCGGTGAGCTTCATGGTGTGGGTGACATACTCGTCCACGCGGAACTTGCCGTTCAAGTAGTCCTTGACCAGCTTGGGCACGTCCTCGCGCGACTTGAAGCCGCCGAATGCGGTGCCCCGCCACACGCGGCCTGCACAGCGTGCAGGCTGGTCTGAGCTGCACGCGGTGCCACGCCACCGAGCAGGCTCTGTCTCAACAGCGCATGCTCATGGCACAATGGCTAATGTGCCACCCGTATTACTTTTGGAATGTGGAACATGGGAGAATGAGCGCAATCCGCATTCTGTCTACAGCGCAGGAGGCTTTGCACTTATGATGCTCTGAAGTAGTCTTCCGCACCGAGGAAAATTAGGCCTTGTCAGCTCAGCATGTCTAGTTCTCTATGCAAATGCACTCAAAGCTCACACGTTATGCAGCACCATTACATTCAGACATGCATCCAGATGGCCGCATATGCAATGGCAGCGCACCCGTGACGAGCTGGAAGGGCCGCGTGGAGATCTCTTGGCCGGCGGCCGCCACGCCGATGACCACGCTCTGGCCCCAGCCCTTGTGGCAGCACTCCAGCGCCGCGCGCATCACGCCCACGTTGCCGATGCACTCGAACGAGTAGTCCACGCCGCCCACGCCGTCCTCGTTGGTCATCTCGACTATCACGTCCTGGAGACACAGGCGCTGCAAGCTGCAGTGTCTGTCCCATGCCCAGGAGATAATCCAGCGCGTGTCGATGCAAATGTTAGACCCTGCTTTTATTGCTGGAACAAGGTAAAGAGGTATAAGTGGATGGGCTGGCTTAAATGATACCTCCTGGACGTGTAAACAGGTGACACGTATTATGTGGCAGATCATGCGCCAGGCAGCCGCGTCCAGGCACGCCTGGATGGGCTTGTCAAAGTCCTTGGGGTTGAGCAGGTCGGTGGCACCCCACTCCTTGGCGCGCGCGTGCTTGCCCACGTCGGTGTCGACCGCGATGATGCGCCGCGCGCCCACCGTGGCCAGCGCGTCCACCACGGCCAGCCCGATCGTGCCCAGGCCGAACACCGCCGCCGTGTCGCCCTTCTGCACCTGCGCGCGGACGCTCCCCAGAGTGACCACGTGCGCCACTGCTGCCCCAGCCTGTTGCCCCTGCATATCTCAAGTCCGCATTAACCAGGATGCAGGAGGCAGCAGCGCCGCCGGACCTTGGCGGTGTTGGTGACCGCGCCGATGCCGGTCGTCACGCCGCAGCCGAGCAGGCAGATCTTGTCCAGCGGCGCGGACTTGTCCACCTTGGCCACGCTCTCCTCGTGCACCACGGTGTACTCCGCGAACGTGGATGTACCCATCTGCATATCAATATGCATACTAACACTTGGTGGACTATATTGGTGAAATATAACTCACGCTCGTTGAAACACCTGTTTGCAAGCACTACCTCTGTAACAGACTCTGTAATAGACAACCCTCATGGTCGACGACCTCTTGCCTGCAACTGGAGGCGTGCTCTCCCGCATGGGTACGTGCCTGCAACAGGCGCGCGGTCCCTTTTGCACCCACAAGCACTGACGCCTGATTCACGATATTCCGCAGCACTACTGTGCTTGCATCCCGCCCTTAAGCGGGTAGCTGCCCCAAAGTGATCCATACGACATAATACATAGGCATGCCAAGGAAGGGCTATGAGCGGCGCACAAAGTGGTAGATCTTCTTGCCGCTCTCCTTGTGCGTGAAGCGGACGCCGTCATCGGCGCGCATGACGCCCTTGCCGGTCCACTTGCGCACGCTGCCGCACAGGTTGGTCTTTTGGCTCTTGCACATGGGGCAGGCGCCGCAGAATGCCTGCGCGGGCGCGCGTATGCGCTCAAGAGGCCAGCATGCGCGCCTGTAGCCCTGTAGCTCGTTGCTGCGTATGCCCAGGACGGCGCTGCATGCACTTGCGGCAGCGTAGGAGGACCGGGATTTTTTAGCGTCCTTTTACCACTGAGCCAGCAGCGCCCCACACCTCATCCACCAATCAGGACGGCCATACCCAGGCAGCGTCTTGGATGCGCATGGGCACGCCTCCCAAGGCGCACCTGGTCACCCACAATTTATTTCCAGATCCGGACTATCATACCCAGGCGGCGACCTAAGTGCGCATGGGCACGCCTCCCAGGGCACGCCTGGTAGCAGGGGATGACGTGGTCGCCGACCTGCACGCTCTCCACACCCTCGCCCACGCTCTCGACCACGCCGGCGGCCTCATGCCCCAGCACGCACGGGAACAGGCCCTCCGGGTCTGCGCCAGGCGCCCGCCCGTCTGTGTGCGCACGTGCGCAGTGCGCGCCCGAGCGGCAGCGCACGGCACCCAGACAGGCGCGCGCGCCGCAGTCAGGCAACTCACACACCTAAGCAGTGCCGCTTGGAAGCATGGCAAGGCTCTACAGCAAGAAAATTTGCTTTCTGCAGGGGGGGCAGCCGGGCACACCTTTTCCGTCAAGCGTGTACGCGTCTGTATGGCATAGTGCTGTGGCCACAATCTGGCACGGCAAAACACAGTGCTTTAGGTGCTTGTTCGAGTCCCTCCCATATGCAGTGCAGCTGGTCTCCCAACATCCATGCCAGTGTTGCAGCAGAAACGGAGCATACGCACCCGGATGCGCACTTCGCCCTTTTTGGGCGGGTCAACAATCACAGTTGTGACGTCCAGGGGCTTGCTGGCCTCCCAGGCAATAGCCGCCAGGCACTCGATGGGCTGCGCGCCCACAAACATGATGAGTCACAGTGCCCGCCAAGACTTAAGGACTGTAGCCTGTTTATATGCACAAGCATATGCTTGTGCAGCATATCAAAGCGCTCCGGCCATGTGCAGCACCACGCACTTACTTGTGTATTTAAAGCAGACGCGAGGGGAATGCGATCTGCAGACTACGCACCTCGGCCGTTGTCCCCGGCATACTTTTGACTGTGATACAGGTCCAGTTGTCAGGCATGATGAGAGACTTTCCTGCTGGCTGGTGCGAGGGCCCCCCCCCAAGTCTCCCCCGCCCCTGGGCCTTGGGTTGGCAGCTGTCTTACCATTTTTCGAAGTAGCTGCAGGTGCACACTAGCTAGACCTGCACCTCGGGCTGCGCATCTCGGCGCCTGGGGCTGCAGCAGCGCCGCTCCAGCATGGGGGTGACCGGCCCTGGGATCCCAATCGCCATCTTCGTCATCACCAACATCGTCTTGTTTTTCACCAACGAGCGCTTCCCTCTGGCGCGGATGCTCAGGCTGCCAAGGCTCTTGTTGATCAGCAACAGGCGTGCCCCGTGCGCCTGCAGCCGTCGCACCTTTGTGCAGGCGTGTGAAGATGTGCTTTGCAGGTCCGAGCTCGTCCCACCTGGCGCCCGACCCCGGAAATGGTTTTGCTGGGACCTGCTCAACCCCAACCACCAGGTGCGCTTGCATGCGCAAGCAGCGGCAACGTAATCAGACGCTTACTGTTGATGTACGCGTTAATTGTCAACAAGCAGCCGGAGCTGGGTATGCACAGGCCACCTCGTTCTTCATACGGCCGTGGGAGCTGCTGGTGCTGCGCTTCGTCTACATGCTCTACTTTGCAGCAACGCTGCTGGTGTATCGCTTTGCTGGTGCGGGAGGGCTCTGCGTCTGCGAGCACTTGGTTTCATAGCGTGCACAGAACTTGACACAGGCTGCTGGCGTGCACAGACCCTGGAGGCCTGGGGACGCCGGGCGAGTACTTCAAGTGCGCTCTCCTGCGCCTGCCCCCTGCGCGTTAGGGCGTATGCGCTGTGCGGCAGGCGTGCGTGGTTCGTCTGCGCCCTGTCACGCAAATACTTAAGCATGAAATACCACTGGCGGTGCATCCTATTGCAAGAAGGTGGCTTTTGTATTGTTCCTGTCTCTGCTTCCTTACTGTCTCCGCCCTGGCGCGCACGGGCCTGTTAATCCAGAAGCGCCGCCGGCCCAGGTTCCTCACCAACCTGTCGTTCATCCTCTTCGGCCTGTCCGGGCTGCTGGGCATCGCCGTGGTCCTCCACCACATGCTGCGCGGCCCCTGCCGCGTCCTGCCGCCGCCGACGCGGCCGCCCTCGCCCGCGGCGGTGCCCAACGGCGCCGCCGCGCATGCGGCGCCGCGCGTGCCTACGCCGAACGGCGCAGCGCCGCCCGCGGCGGGCGGCGCAGCGCGGGTGCCCTTCCCCTACCCTACGCTGCCCGCCAGCGCGGCCCCCGGCAGCGCGGCAGGCCGCGCGCCCGACCCCGCTGGAGCAGGCCTGGTGCAGTGGCATGGGCCCAGTGCGGGGCCGGGTCCGGCCGAGGAGGGGCCTGGCGACGCCGTGGGCGCTGTGCACGATGCGGATGTGCACGCATCGTCCTCTGGCGACTGGCCTGTGTATGAGGTGCTGCCCTCTGGCCCTTTGGCTTATGGTTGTTACCTGAGACAAGGCTTGCGATGCAAGAAGCCTAGGTGCACCACTTGCATGGGGCCTGTCGGGTCTGCACAGGGCTGTATGTTGTGCAGTGAGTTCAGCGTGTTGCGTAAAAGTGCTCAGCTGGTTTGTCAGAAAGTGTGTGGCAGTCCATCTGCGCTGCTGGTGAAAAGATGGCGCGTGTGCGCAGTACCCGCTGCTGTACAAGCTGCACCTGCTGTTCATGGAGACCAACGCATGCATGGCGCTCTTCATCACCGCCTTCTACTGGGGCCTGGTGCGCGCCCGCGCGTGCAACGCCCATCCCAATCAACAGCCGCTCCACCCTGGGCGACGCCTGCTCCATGCAGCGACCACGCACCGGGGACTGTGAGGACCTGTTGCGTGGCAGGGCAGCGGCTCTGCTGGTGCCTGCTTGCTCTAAACTTGCAGGACTGCTGCAAGCGCACAACTTTGAAGTGCAGTCACTGGTGTCTGACCTACGCCGGATCGGGGGCGAGCCCAGGTCCACGCCTTTGCCAAGGTGAAGCGCATCGATCCTTCCAACCCCATGGTGCGCCCCTCCGTCCCTGGTGCCCGGTGGCGATGCGCATGCAAGCCAAGCATCGCTACATGCCCCAGGACTGGCCAGCGCAATACGCGATCCCGCCATGCGACGCACGCCGCTCGGCAGGCGGCATTTGTATTGTATAGCGGACTACAGCATTGGGTCTGGGTTGCTCCGACTGGGGCTGCCACCATGCTGGAGGCGTTGCCGCCCTGTTGCACACCACAGGCTGGTCCACCGCGGGGCTGAGGCAGCCCTGCACGGCAGGTCCACGGCTGCCACAACCTCTTCATCCTGCTGGACCTGGCCCTCTCGCGCATACCCCTGGTGTCGTACCACTACCAGGTGCGGCGCGTCCAAGCTCCCAGGAGGCTGTCTGATGTTTGGACAATGGCCCACCCAACAGTGCGCGCCGGCTGGCTGGATAATTTATCATACGCAAAGTAGTGCTTCCTGGGAGCTGTTCATACCCGGTGATGCGCGTGCTGTGTGTTACTTTTCGCAGGCAAGCTCGACAGCTGCCGTGAGCTTATTTTGGGTGCCGCTGCATGTATTATAGCTGCGCGCGGCAAGGGGCGGAAGGTGACCAGTCTGATCGTAGTAGCATTAACGGTAGTGTATGACATGCGTGCACTCGCACCGGCAGGTGCTGTGGTGGTACGGCACAGCGTATGCGATCGTGCTGTGGAGCATCGCGGCGGCCACGGGCGAGTGGGTGTACCCGAACATGGACTGGAGCGACCCCTACAGCCTGGTCGCCTACGTGCTGCTCCCGGTCCTGCCCTTTATCGCCTTCCTGCTCTGGTGCGCGGCGCCCCTGCGCGCCCACCCCCGCGCGCCTGGCAGCTCTGGTGCGCGGCGCCCCTGCGCGGCCACCCCCGCGCGCCTGGCAGCACGCGCGTGCTGCTCTGGGCTCGCAGCCCCTCGCTCGTGCGCACATGCTTCCACCCCGAGTCGCACACATCCCTGCATGCTCCGCTGTGCGGCCGGCAGCCTATACTCATGACACTCACAGACTCTCATAGAGTGCGCTTGGCCAAGCCGGCGCCTTGCCAGCACTCCCCAGGCCTGGGACGCGGCGAACAGAGTGTGAGCCACAGCGCCGCTGAGAGGTCGTGCTGCGCGCGGCAGGTTCTACCTGGTTGCGCGGCCGCGCGAGTGGCTGGGCTACAGGCTGACGGCCGGACCGCGCCACGCCGCGGCAGGTCAGGTGGGCGGCCGTGCAGCTGAGCCTCGCGGTGCTGCCAAGGTTTGACGGATCGCAGGGTTCTTGGTCATGCCGTGGTGGTGGGGAGGCGGGTGTTCCTTCCTTTTACGCAGCAGGTTAGCAGGTCCAGATAGCGACCCCTGTATGAGCCAGCAGGGTTGCCGGAGCTATCATGTGCAGGACATCTCCCTCTGCCAATTGGCCTTGCCGTCTTAGGCTTCACCATTCGTGCAGGTGGCAGACGTGTGGCCAGCAGCTTGTGCATGCCGCTGTGCAACACTTGCAGGGTTTGGTTTGCTCGATTAAGGCTGTGAGCTGGGTGGGCTTGCACGCATGAAGCGTGGTTCGTTTTATGTGTCATGCTTCAACCGTCCCATCCTGCGTTAGGGATATAATAGCGCTCGACGAATTGAAAACCACACTGCCCGGCTGAAGTGTTGTGTAGAGTGGTTGACTTTGTCTCATGCATGCTTATGCATTGTGTGATGAAGTACAATGGTGTCTGTTTTATGGGCCTTTTGGTCCTGTGTCTCACTTGTACGCATGCTCCTTGCATCTGGCAAAATTGTTTGCACTTGTGTAGGGCAATGATGCTTGGCAGGCCTCGACCCTCCTTACGCAGCGTGTGTGGCAGCATCCATGGGTAGCTAGGAGGTTGCTTTATACTGCAGTGTTGTTCACCTGAGCCGTGTTAGTGCCAAGCGTGGCCTAGTGGAACGCTGGTTTACACACTGACCCAAAAGCCTCCCACGCTGGCAGAAACATCGTTGGTGCGATTGGCACTCAAAACACCAACACTATCAGAGCGCATCACGACTTGCCTCCTTCCGCCCTCCTGTCCATGTCAGAGGCGAAGCTGGTGTCGCCGGGGGGCGCCTGCTCGCCCTCTTCGCGCCCTGCGCACACAAAAGACAGTTGCACCTGCACTGTTTCACAGCACAAAACATGTGGTTGCATGACACGCCTTGCAGTGGCCTGCCCGCACAGCCCACCTCAGGCCTGTAGCCACAAATCACAACCCCGCAAAAACGCAGAAGCTACACCATCACATCTAGAGAGCACAGCCTGTCTGGCGACTGCTGCACCCCGTACTCACGTACCACTAGAAATACCAGCTGTATCACATGTGGGAGGTCCTGGGGAGCTCACCAGCAGACTTGTAGAGCGTGTCCCCGGTCTTCGCCACGAGCTCCGCCTGCTGCGCCTCGCGCCCGCTGCGCGCGCGCGCCTCGGCCGCGGGAGCAAACTCGGCCGCCGCGGGCGGCGGCGCCGTGTGGCCGCCCATGAGCTCGGTCGCGCCGCCGGGCAGCTGAGCGCCGTGCTTCGGTTCGGAGTCGGCGTCAGCGCCGCGCGCCGATGCCAGCTCCCGCAGCGGCATGACCGCCGACTGTGCGCTGTACGCCGCCTCCTCCTCCTCCACCAGGTGCTGGATCTGCGCAGCGCGCACGACGTAGACGTCATGCGCAGCTGGCCGCCTTGTCTCATGCAGGGTGGCACGCGCAGTGCACGTCGAGCAGCTGACAGGCACATGCAGGTTTTAAAGCATGTGGCGCACCCAGTATGCACCAGCTCACTTCGCTCTTTAACATAACCATGTGAACACACTTTACCAGCAAGGGCTCATCCCAATCTGCCTATACTACATGCTTCACGCTATAGGCGCACCCTCAAGCAGGCAAACACAGTGTACAACTCTGTCAGCAGAGCACGCGCTCCCCGGGCATCTCTATGTGCAATGCAGCACAAAGTTAAGCCCGGCCTGCCACGCCTCGCACCTCGCCGCCGCCCACGGCCGCCTGTGCGACGGTGGACGCGATGTTGCTGAGCATGGAGCCTGCAGACGACTTTGTTGCGCCCGACTGCGCTTTGTGTTCTGCTATGATTGCGTCCACTTTCGGCTGTGCAGCCTGCACGCACCAGCCCGATAACATGTCATGTCACTTAGCAACAATAGCTCACATGCAGGTATGTGGTATGAGGAGAGGAGCCCGCAAGCAGATGTGTAAGCCGCTATGCCAGAGGCAGCACTGCGTGACAACCCATATGTGCAGGTTGCATGCATTTCAGTGTCCTAGCAACCAAGTGGCAAGCTGCATCCCCAGTGAGATCTAGCACGCCGCCGATGCGAGCCCACAGTACATGCATGCATGCAGCACCTGCCGTCCATACCAGGTGGTGTCAGCACAAGGCACCGCCTGGGTGTTGCATGTTGAGACGGAGTCCTGGGAGCGTCCAAGTCTGCCCTCCTGCAAACCTGAGCACATCAGGCGTGCACCGGCAAGGGCGCTGCTCCCCACCTGAATGGCGCTCGTCACGCCCGACTGGCCCTGCCCACGCGCGGCGTCTGCCACCGCGTCCCTGACCTTGCGCGCCGCGTCGCGGTCGCCGCCCACGGCCTCCAGCGCGTCCTCCACGCGGCGCTGGAACCTGCGCAGGGTGGCCGAGCTCACTGAGCGTTGCACAGTTCCCTCACCAGGCACACGCCTCTGCGTGCAGTCTCGCCACTGACTGTTCCTGTCATGCGGAAAAGTCACTCAGCAAGAGTGCAAGCGCCGTCCCTGTGCACCTGCTTGTTAAAGCGCTGCAGGCCGTGACTCCTATGCATGGCCTTGTCAGGCTTCAGCTACGCACTGCTTGCATGTGAACTAGTACAGCAGTGACGCAGGGGAAGTGCAGGAGCTCGCACAGCACACGGACAGGCGTCCTGGGGGCCCGCGCATCCTACAAGTAGACACAACACAGCCCAAGCCGCACCGGTCCACCTCGTCCTGCGCATCGGCGCCCGCATCAGGCCGGCCGCCTGCAAAGCCCGCCATGCCGGGCGTGCACAGGAAGGCTGGGCGCGATGCGCGCGTGTTCTGAGTGTGAAGGCAGCCCCTAAGCTGGGCAAGCCTCGCACGCATACACCAACAGTGTATTTAGGATGAGTGCACTCCTGGGAGGCGGATCGGAGGCACCTCCTTTCCTAGGCTCAGGCCCTCAGGCCCTAGCGGTGCTGGCCATCCTCGGCGTCGAGCCTCTTGCAAACTCAGACTTCCATTGTCGTTCGGGTGGAAAGCTGCACACGCCCGTGGAGTCAACTTGGAGTCGCGTGCCGCTGACGGACGCTCTGTGGCATTACGTGAAACCAGCGAGCACGGCTTGCAAACACTTGAAGCGTCGAGGATGTCGACTCGCAGTGCTGGCACGGCGGACGGGTCGGCCGGCAGCCGGCGCACCCCTCGCAGCGCCAAGGTTTGTGCCTCTCGACTTGCTTTTTGGCTTGTACTACGCAGGCCAATCCGCCTGTTCCGCCGCTCTGCCAGGCTGCCCGTAGCGGCAACAGTTGGCCTGTGCTGTTGACAAGTAACCCGGCTGCCTGCAGCACCGAGTAGCAAGCAGTGCATGCCAATGGCAAGTTGGCTTACTGCCCGGCCACTGTGTAGTCCGCTCGGTAGGAGCTGAGCTCTGTTGACATACGCTGCCTTTTTCATGCGCCTGCTTGCGACAAGGGCGGGCTTGCTCAGGCGCCAGGCACTGTGAAAGCACTCTGCCAGGACTGCTAGCTTCAGCGGCATACCTCCCAGAGCGAAGCGTGCTTCATTCTGCTTGTAGCGTGCGTGGAGGAGGGTTGCAGTGCATAGGAGCAGGTGTGCATGCGAGCTTTTGTCAGTGGCACTTTTGCGCGCTGTGCACGGGGCCAACCATGGGCCAGATGCCCGACACGCCAGCCGCCAGCGCAGGTGACCCGAACCCGAGAGGTAATTGACCGTGTTGAGATCCAGCACGCGGCGCCGGCGGGCGAGGCGCCGGTGACCACCGTTGCGGAGCAGCGCACCACGCGCCGCACGACCATGGAGCGCGGCGCCAAACGGGCGCCAGCGCTGCCACCGTCGCAGCCTGTTGAGGTGCGCGCCCGGGGGAGGTGCTCAATCAGTCGCTGCCCGCGGGCTGCTGCGCGTGCGAATTGTGGGGCGCGCGCGTGGCGGCCTCTGGGCGCAAGGTGGACGCACCTGCGTGGGCAGGCTGTCCCTCACGCGGCAGAGCAATCAGCTGCGCTTTGACCCGCAGAGTGGCCGCAAGCGTGCTTGATGGGTATTTGCGCACACGGTGCGGGGCACGGAGGACGGGTCGCTCTCATGTGCCTTCACTGGACAGTTGAAAATGTGTTTACAGCATGGAATGCGAGTGCGGGCTGGAGTATGTGCTTGTGGCGTGGTTTTTGCATGGCATTTCTTATGTGGTTGGCCGAGAAAGGTCATGCTTGCATTAATGCAGTGCCTGCAAGGTATGCATGTCTGTGGGCGCCGTGCCGGGCGCGAGGTCGTCATTCGCTAGCGTAGATGATGAAGTACATGGCGTATGTGCGGCGGGAAAGACAAATCAGGTCTGGCAATGTTGGGCGCGACAGGAGGAGGCGCCGCAGTCCAAGCGCCGCCGCAGCGCCGGCGGCAGCGCCGCGCCCGCGCCCCAGGGCGCCGAGGTGCTGGTGGAAGAGCACGAGGCGCCCATCAGCGGCGCTGAGCTCCTGGACACGCAGGTGCGCTTCTTTCACTGCATGCTCCGACTGCGTCACTGCAAGCGGCTGGCTGCCGGCGCCGGTGTGTGGTGCAGGTGTGCGGGAAAAGCTTGTGGCTGTGCTTCCTTGTCGAATTAGAGCTTTGTGTGATGTGCTAGCACAGGCTCGTGAGACAGGGCACATCAGGCGCGGGCTGACAGGCTGCGGCCCCGCGCAGGAGCTGATGGCGGAGGCGGAGGCTGAGCTGGCGCGCGTGGACGAGCGCATGGGCCAGGATGCTCCCGCTGCGGGGCCCACCGTGCGCCTGACCCGCACTACCGGCAGCGCACCAGGCTGCCTGCGCACATTGACGCACCTGACCCTGCGAACACGCATGCCGCGCCTGGGAGACCCGCCTGCAGCATCGCCATGCCCGCCGCAAGCCGTCGCATGCACGCCCTTGACTCCTAAGCTCTCGGCACATGTGTGTCCGGCACATGCGAGCGCACTGAGTGCAAGCTCACAGGTGCAATGCGGCAGCAGCCAGTTCAATGAGGCAGCAGCCACTTCATTTGCGCATGCGTGACACCGGAGTGACGGCACCCTGCGCCGCGCTGACAGGCGGCGGAGCGGGCCGAGCCTGCCGAGAGCGCGCCGCGCGAACACGCGCCGGCCGCCGCGCCGGCCGCCGGCCCCGCGCAGCGTGACGACGACTCGTGCGCGGATGCCGCGCGCGACGCGCGCACCGCCATTGTCCACGCGGACGAGACCCTGAACATGGCGGACGAGGCGGCGCGCGAGGCCGTCGCGGCCGCGCACACGGCCGAGGACGCCGCGGAGGAGGCTGAGGCGGCGGCCGGCGCGGCGGCCGGCGACGCCGCCGAGACGGCCGAGCGCGTCGCGGAGGAGGTGTGCTGGCTGCGCACAGAAGCAAGGACCAGCCAGAGTACAGAGGGAACACAGAAGGGAAAGCACTTGTCTGGGGAGTGCGCTCTCTTTGTATGGTCAATCTGGGGAGTGTGTTCTCCTTGCGTGCTCAATTGACGGGCGCAGCAGTGTCTCATAGTCGCAGGGAACAGAAAGTTGTGCGTTGTGGCTGTAGCAATGCAGGTGCAACATACATCCTAGCGAGACACCTTAGGTGTCTCGCTGCTTAGCAGCTTCGTGGTGGTGAACACTCAGGTGGTCAGCTTCTAGAGCAGGCTCCTTACATGTAGATTCACAGGTCTGCTGCACCATGCAGTGGTACACAATGGAGCTGCACTCCGCCCTCCATGTGCGGCTTTTTCTCGCCGGGTGAGCCTCTTTCTGACACTCGCAATTTTGCTGCTCAGGTCGCCGCCGAGGCCATCGCAGAAGCGGTCGAGGAGCAGGTGGCGCCCATGATCGAGGCGGCCGTGACTGCGGCCGTGGCCGCGGCGACTGCAGCCAACGCTCAGCAGTCTGCGCAGGTGCACTCCTGACAGAGGGCTCTGCACCAGTGGGTTATCCGTCGGCAGCTGAGGTACAGAAGAAGGGAGCGCGGGGTTTTAGAGGCGGTGAATGGGGTCGAGACTCGCGCACAATGTTGTGCGCCTCACGCTCACCCTCTGCTGGGGGCATGCGTGTCACAGGCGTGCAGTCGTGATGCAGGCGTCTCACTTCGCTGATGAGGACCAACGCTCGGGAGTTTGACTGTCTTGTGCCTGACGTGCGTGGTTGCCAGGTCTGCAGGACTTAGTCCTTTTGAAGCCTTGTGACGTATCTGCAGCTGCCTTTCCTCGCAGCGACCCCAGTCCTGGTGGAAGAGCGCTCGTTGGCGGCAGAGAAGAAATACATCAGTTGCTGCTGAGGGTGCTATATTTTTTAATGACATGACAGGCCGTAGGTTACACCCAGCCTGCAATATTGACCCCACATGCTGAACTCTGTATGCGCCCAGAGCACATTAAGCATATGCTGCACTTTGCAGCATTTGGTGGTTGCTGCGACAGACAGGCTTGAACAAGCTTGCACCGCTGCAGACTTCAATCGACCTGTCCATCAGCATGACTGGAGAATATATCGCCAAATCCCTTACGTCTTGTGAAGCTGATAATGCGGTGAGGGGGGGCGGCCACCGCTGCGCAGCCTGCACCCGCGGAGCTGGGCCGGGCTACGCCTGCGGCGGCCACGCCTGCCGCGTCGGAGCGCGCGCGCCGGCAGCTGCGCTCCACGTCTGCGCGCGCGGCCGGCGCCGGCGCCGCGTCCGCGGCTGCCACGCCTGCGCAGTCAAGGTGCAGGGGGCGCTCTTGTGTCTCTCGCAAGTCAAGCCATGCTATGCATTGTATCACCAGCGTGCAACGATTACATGGCAAGTGCTGCTCAGCGTCGCTTCACTACATGCTGGTTCAATCCGCAGCACTGCAGGCTCAGCAGACGGCCGCTTCTCTTGCTTGTATCACAGGGCCTTTATGTGGTATGACAGTTGCAACCCGCGTCCTGCTCTGTGCAGCGGCGGCACCGCGGCGGAGCGCGCCGGCGCGCATGCGCGCGCGTCGCTGGTGGGCCAGCTCGCGCAGGTCGGCCGGCGCGTCTTCCAGACCATCCTGCACCCAGGCCAGCACGGTGCGCGCTTGCGGCATGCTCTACATTGATGAGTGCGCACTTGCGGTTGTGCATTTGTAGTTTACATTTATGCCGCTCTGCACCTAGAAGCAATAACTCACGCCCTGTCTGGCAGCGCATTGACTGCTCGTCACCCTGACACAGGGCTCTGTGCTGACCTGAAACGCTGGCTGCGTGCAGCCGAGGCGCAGCAAGCTGCAACTGGGGATGGGCCTGCCTCTGAGGATGCGCCCGAGCTGCCGGGGCCCAGCCCTGTCGACGCGACCCCGGAGGGCCTGGCGACCCCGGAGGGCCTGGTGACCGCGACGACCGTGGAGGAGGCGGAGGAGGACGAGGAGGAGGAAGAGGAGGAAGAAGGTGAGGAGGATGTTGGGGCTGCGCCCGCGCCGCCAGAGGAGGACTCGGCGCCGCCCGCAGAGCTGCCGGCGCCCGCTGGGGCGGAGGCGGAGGCGGAGGCGGAGGAGGAGGAGGAGGAGGAGGTGGCTGCCGCGCCCCTGGAGTACGCGCCGGCAGAGGCGGAGCAGGAGGCGCCGGCGGGTGAGGAGGAGGAGGAGGCGCCCGCGCCTGCGCCGCGGCGCACGGGGCGCGCGCGCGCGCGCGCCGGCGAGGCGCGGGCGCCGCCGCCGCTGCCGCGCACGCCCGCCGCCGCGCCGCGCGGCCGGTGCGCGCCCCTGCACTGATCCCGCCTGGCCTGCTCTGCGGCGGGCGACCTGCCCCGGGCGCAGCGCGAGCGGGGGCTGCAGCCGTGCCTGCATGGCGCGGCGCTCTGGGCTGCTGGCAGAGCACTATTGAGGTTGTCACTGCTGCGGTTGCCCTGCAGCAGATGTGATCGACGGCTTGGCTTTATCCTGCGTCATCCATCGAGTAGATGCTGTAATGCGCAGCGTTTGCAGTAAGCAGGGTTGGTGATCCTGGGCTGCATGCGGCCTGAACAGGGCCGGCCGCAGCTCATCTGCAGCCAAGGCTGCGGCCGACGTCGCCGGCGAGCTGGCCACACCCGCGCGCAAGCAGCACCAGACGGCGGCGCGCGCCAGCGGCGGCGGCAGCGGCGCGCCGCGGCGCCCTGCGCAGCAGTCGCTCTTCGGCAAGGTGCCAACACATCCTGCACTCATTTGTTTTGAATGAGGTTGGCTTTTCATCAATACAGAGCCAAGTTGAGCACAGAAACAGCAAGAGTGTGTCCGACAGACATGCGCATTGTTGCCCAGCAGCACTGCATGCAACCCTCACCCCCACCTCGCGATGTGTGACGGCGGGCATGCCATGCCGCGGCGTTTCAGGGCAAGGAGCGCCGCGGCAAGCGTGCGGCCGCGCAGCCGGCCGCGGACGAGGAGGAGGATGAGGAGGAGCTCGCGGAGGGCGCCCCCGCACCGCCAGCAGAGGCAGCCGCCGCGCCTGAGGAGCAGGAGGAGCCGGAGCCCGTGCACACCCCTGCCAAGAAGGCTCGGACGAGCCGGGCGCCGCACGCGCCGCCGGCAAAGGCGGCGTCCAAGGCCGCAAAGCCTGCAGCGGCCAAGACCGGCCCGGCGCCGGCCGGGGCGAAGCCCGCGGCGCGGGCGCCGCGCCGGGCCGCGCCGACAAAGGTCGCGCGCAAGGCGCAGCGCGGCCGCGCGGGCAAGCAGGCGGGCGGCGCCGCCGCGCGGCGGTCGAACAAGCGCGACGGAGAGACGTACAAGGTACGCCGGAAGCTCACAGCTGGAAACCGGATGGTGACGCTGTGCTGGAAGTGGCGTGTGGTGCTGGGGTGGCCCGACATCTGGCACCTGTGTGCTTCTTGGCAGACCGCCTGCGTGATCAGGAGCTGTTGCCGTCAGACGTGCGCACGCTCTGCATGCACTCGCTGGGTGCCCAGACGCGGCGCCGCGCGCGGCAGGTGTACCTGCACCGCGTGTGCAAGGCGGTGCACCCGGACCTGTCCATCAGCAAGCGCGCCATGGACGTGCTGCAGTCCTTCACGGCCGACATGTTCGAGCGCCTGGTGGCCGAGGCCGCCCGCATCACGACCAAGACGGGCCAGGCGACGCTGACCTCGCGCGAGGTGCGCAGCCCTGGCGCTAAAGCTAGGGTCCGGCAGATCCTGTTCTAGACAAGGATGCAAGCTTTGGGAAGCGCCATCGAGGTACGAGCGCGGTCTGCGCAGACGCGGCGGATGGCGTGCTGATGCTTTGTAGAGCGGCAGCCCCTGGCGCTGACGCTGCAGATGTGATGCCTATGGGAACCCTTGAAACCCAGACCTACTCCAGATCGGAGACCTGATGAGCGTGCTGGCGGCGTGCAGGTTCAGACCGCGGTGAAGCTGCAGGTGCCGGGCGCGCTGGGACAGCACGCGGTCGCGGAGGGCTCCAAGGCTGTGCAGCGGGCCCTGGCGTAGGGCCTGCAGGCGCGGGGCCGGCATGGTCAGGGTCGCGCGCGCGCTCTTGAAGACCGCGCGTGCAGTCGCTGGGGACGCCGCGACGCCGTGCGACGAGCTGCAGGCCCGCATCGTAACGGAGCAAGTGGTGTGCTGAGAGGAGAGGCGCAGGGCTGCCGCAGGGTGGTGAGGGACTCCGTGTAAGGCATGGAGTGACGCATCTGGGCGTCGGGGCAGACGTGTAGCTTTGAGGCAGGGACTGCCGCCGCTGGATTTGGGTCGAGGACGCGCCGCAAGCGGCACACGGGTAGGCTGCCACCTGTCACGATATGCGCGCGCTGCTTGTGCGTGGCTGGGGGGGGATGCGGGAGGCCGCATGTGCCCTGTGACCTGGCAGATGGCTCACCGCATTGCCCAGGGGGCGCATCCTGCGACCAGCTGCCTGTCCTGGAGCGCTGATTGCCATAAGGGCTGAGGGATAGGGTGTTAGGATAAGGATGCCTGTGTACAGCAGGGCTCATTTTCTTGTGTATGATGTCGTACATACACGTATGTTCCAAGGTGTCTGATTGAAGTGCCACTTTGGTGTGAAGCGTCTGCGAGGAGTCACATGCCTACGTAGTTTGTGTCAGTCTGCTTGTGTACACCAAGTATGTATCCCAAGTAGTCGGTTACGATATGATCCTGGACCATCATGTGCAGGCGCATTATGCTCTTGTGAACAAGCACACATGCCTGGGACAGCGGTGCTGCATGCACTCTCTGTGGATGCTTGAGCACCTCATTGATTGCCTATCGTTTTGTCTCTGACAGAAGGTGTGCCGGCTTTGGTGGCAGGGTGAAGTTTAACGGAAAATGGAAACACCGGTCCACACGCCCATGCAGATTACGTATGGCAGTCCCTGACCGCTCAGGTAGTGCCGCACACCAACGGGGCGATGCGATGTCTGCCATAGCCTGGCAGGCCCGACCGGCATGCCGTGAGCATGGCAAACAGGGCGGCAAGCCTCCGGCAGACGTTGCACAGCAGAAAGCAGCGCATGCGCGCGGGCTGACACGGCTGTAAGTCAATCATTCATTCGTTCTGACGGGGCGCTGGTGCGCTCCGAGCGCATATGTTGTCGTGTGCATGCGCTCTAGCTGGCGGCGGCTTTGCGCGTGATGACGCCCGTGTGCAGGTTGAGCTCGGCCGCCTGGCTCAGGTCCAGGTGCTCCAGCCGCACGGTGCCCAGCAGCCGCTCCGGCAGCTCCTCCTGCGCGCCGCGGCCCCGCAGGGTATGGCAGCGGGGGCAGGGAAGGCATGGCAGCGCTCGTGGCGCGGGCGCCCATCGCGGACATGTGCCGGAGGGCTGGAAGGCAGCGGGGCGGCCGCGTCAGATGAACGCGATCTCCGCCCCGGGTTCCAGGGACCAGTGCTACCGAAGTGCTGCTCAGACCACAGCGTCGGCATGGCGGGTACTATAGCCAAAAACCAATGCCCCGCGCGGCGCCGCCAGCAGGCGCGCATGCGCGCGCCCGCTTCAAGCGCACGGCGGACCGGCCGCGTCAGCCCGGGCTGGGGCGGCCCGGGCCGGCGCGTGGCCGCACCGATGCGTGGCCCTCCAGCAGGACGGCAATGTCGATGACCAGCGAGCGCAGCGCGCCCTGCACCAGGCCCACCACGTGCGCCGCGCTGCGGCTGCTGCCCACGTCCACGTCCACCTCGATGTAGCGCGGCCCCCTGCGGGTGTAGAATAGGTTGAGGGTAGGGCCTGTGCCTCGGGCGGCTGCCGCTGCAGCGCCCGCTGCTCGCCCGCGTGGCGACCAGTCAGCATGGCTGGCACCTCACATGTGCTGACGCAGCGGGGCGCTGGAGCGAGCGCATGCGTTATAGCATGCAACGCCGCCATGACCAATCGCACGGCACCAGCAAGGCCCTCAAACAGGCGACGCCCCCGGACCCGGTGCAGGGCCGCTCTTGTTCAGGGCATGAAGGCCCCCCAGGCTACCTGGGCGGAATATTGCAAGCCTGTTATAGGGTTGCAGTTACCCTGCGCCCCCGCGTGCGCACCGGAAGTACTTGGTCGTGATCTTGCGCCCCAGCAGCACCGGCGTGTTCTGCCCGACCGCCTGCTTGACCATCCAGGAGCCTGTGGTGACGCGCGGGATGATCTTGAACGCGCCGTGCCGCCGCGCGGTCGCCGCGGCCTCGCCGCCCGCGTCGTCCAGGAACCTGGCGGGGTCTGGACAGGGTAATTGATGTCTCGCTGACATCGGCCCTGTTCGGGGCTATGCTTGGGCGCCAGGGCACAGGCGCGCTTAAATAGCATTTTCCAGCTGCACTGCAGCGCTTCCCCTTTCCTCTAACCGATGAAATCCCACTTCATGGAGGGGTGTGCGGCAGCCGCTGCAGACTTCAAGAGATAATGTCAGGGGTCGCCCCGGCTGCGCGCGCGCCTCATGAGGCACACGTCGAAGGGGTCGCAGGCAGCGTAGGGGCTGGGGCCGGCCTCGCTGGCAGCGCTGTCCCCGCGGCCCACCTCCGCACCCGCGCTCGTCGACCTGCGCCCGCGCAGCGCCGGGTCACCGCCGCGCGCCCGTCCGGCGGCAGCCGGGCGCCCTGCGTAGGTCGCCCTGCCGCCAGGCCGTCACAAAGGGGTGCGGTTTCCTGGCACAGCCCGAGCGCGCCGGGCGCGGCGCATGCTGCGCGCGATGGCCGCGCCTGCGCCAGGGCACCCGTGCTGGCAGGCGGCCTGAGGGAGCGCCGGCAGGGCGGGGACGAGCGGGCCGTGCCTGGCGCGCCAGCCGGGCCGGCGGGCGGCTGGCGCCTGCGCGGCGCCGGGCGCGGCCGCGGGCTCGCGCGGCGGGCCGCCGTCGAGCGCAGTGTGCGCGCGGCGGTGGCGGCTGGCGCCCGCGGGCGGCCGCTCCGCCTGCAACCGCGCAGCACATGCTGGGCCTGGGTTTGGTGTGGCGCTCATCGTGCATCGCTGGCCGGGCATCCTGTGCCCCGGCCGGACATGGCGAGGCAGCGGGCCGGCAATGTCGCCGCGCTGCTACACACGCTGACGCGCCTTTGCGCCGACTTCGCGGCGGCGGCGGTGCGCTTGGGGGCCGCACGCTGCCGCACCTGAGCCCGTCCAGATGGCGGGCCGCGTGCACCTGGCTCTGCCCGCACCAGGCCATACGCGCAGGGCGTGGCTGGACCGGCGACAGACAGTTCGAGGAGCGCTCCCTGTCTGCCTCACCGCGGTAGCCTGTCCTGGCTGCAGCTGGGTCCGCTCCCCGCCCCGAGCGGTCTTGACAACAAACCGGCTTGTCCAGTGACAGGCACGCACAACTGCGCTGCTCTCCCTACAAGGCCCAGGCGCTGTCCCTGAAGACAGGTGCGGGCCCGCGCCGGCTGCAGGGAGTTGAGGCTGCGCGCAGAGCGCTCCACGTCCGCGTCGCCCAGCTGCTCGGCCGTGGGCGCGCCGCGGTTCGTGCGGTAGCTCGACCCCGAGTCGGCCGACGCCTGCGCGCACGCGCGCCCGCGCGACGTCTTTCCAGCCCTGCCAGCCACCCGCGCCTGCGCCACATTAAACGCCCCATGTGCCATGTGCACGACCCGCTCGCTAATTCACCCGTGAATGCAGGCGCCCAGATCGGCTGACATTGCACAAGTGCCGTCGGACGCCGGCTCTCCTGTTCTGGTACGAACCAAAGCGAACGTTGGGGGGCAGCATGCAGCTCTGCTCCAGCTAGAAAGAAAGCCTCCAGGGAGCGAGCAGGCCTGGTCCGGACTGCTATGTGCACGCGCAGCATGGGCGCACCCCACGGCTCGGAGCAAGGGCGGCGCCCAGGCTCCGAAATGGACACAACCCTGCAACATGCGGCGGCACAGTGCCGGCCCACGCCTAGTAGCGGTGCGTGCACCTCTGGCAGCACGTCAGGCGCCGCCTCAGCCGGGCCGCCGCCGCCGGCTGCCTCCGCGGCCGCCGCATCGGACGCCGGGCCGGGCGCCGGCAGCGCGCGCTCAATGGCCGCGAGCGGGTCGTGCGGCAGCGCCCACGCGAAGACCAGCGACAGGTTCTGGCGGCCGGGCACGAGCACCTGCGCGGCCGCGGCAGCCTGGGCGGGGGGGTCCGTGGCACCCCTGAAACCCTAAACGGCCCAGGGTCCGCCGCCGAGGGGCGGACCAGGGACGGGCGGGGCCGCGGGCGCGCACGTGCCACACGAACGTCAGCGGCGCGGGCGAGTCGCGGATGGAGGGCAGGAAGCGCGCGATGTGCATCGTCGGCTCCGCCACTGACACCAGGTTCACGCTCGCCAGGCGGCACTCCGGCCGCTCCGGCAGCACCTGCGCGCGCGCCCCATGCCTGTTCTCAGGGTCAGAGGCCCCCGCCCCGCGAGCATCGACGGTGATGCTGCTGGTGCAGCTGCATCACCGGTGCTCCTACGCCGTGCTCGCGCACGCCTGATGCGCAGACGCGCTCGCGCGATGCGCGCGCCCTGCAGCGCGCCGGGCCCGGCTCCTGCCCGTGGGGCGGCCCGAACGGTTGCGGGTGCTGCGGCGCGTCCGCCCCTTGCCCGGCACGTCGCAAGCGCTGGTGCCGAGCATCGCTGCACAGCGCACAGGGCGCTCCAGTGAGTGAATGTGACTGGAGCGGCGGCGCGCGCGCCTTGCGTTTGTCCGCCAGGTAGTCCGGCCCGCGGACCTTAAAGTCCGCAGCGCCGGGGCAGCTGAAGAAGCGCGTGGGCACGCTGTCCGAGATGTGCCCCGGCGGCGCCGCAGCGGCCGCTGCCCCTGGGCCCGCGCGCAGCACCCCGTTGATAAATCTTGCTGGGAGTGCAAATGCGTGCCATGTTTGTGAAGCTGCACAGTCACATAACACGCCCAATGTGGGCAAATCAACAATGACTGTGCCGCATCAACTCGCACGCGTGAAGGGGCTCTGCACGGCCTGCAATGCGCACACCACAGGGCTGCATGAGGCAAGCCCTCAGGCATGCAGCGCACAGGACTCCAAGGCAGAGCCCCTCGTCAGCACTGCCGCTTCCAGCTCGCATCATGCTGGTGGCTGACAGTCATGCGACGTGTCCCGGCGTCTCAAGCACACCGACTGAGAGCAATCTCGCGGCACGGCGCGGAGCCCTGGGCGCGCAGCCGGGCGGGGCCCCACCCGCGGCCGCGTGCTCGCCGGCAGCGGCATCGGCGATAGCATCAAACTCGCCGCGCGGCGAGCCCAGCGAGGCCGCCAGCCGCTCCGAGAGCGCGCCCAGCAGGCCGCCGGCGCCCCCGCCTGTGTGCGCCGCCGGAGTCCCTCCCGCCTGCGCAGAGCCGTGCGCCCGGTGAAGTTTGCACAGTGCGCGGGATCGCCGCGTGAGCGCAGGTGCGCTCGGGCGCGCGCGCCTGTAACCGGAGCAGAAGGCGTGGTTGGGTGTTTGCAGGCGTGCAGGCCGCAGGCGCCAGCTGCACTGCCGTATTTGTTGTGCGTGGTGTCGACCAAGGTATCACCTGTCACTGTGCCAAGCACGCGCCCCTGCTGCAGGCACAGACTGACGACACCCGAGTGCTGTGAGCGGCGCCCGGCGGCAAGCACTGAGCGCCGCAGGGCGCACGTCCGCGGGCTCGGCGCCGCCGGCCAGCCAGCCGACGCCCGCGCTGATGCGCCCCAGCAGGCCGCTGCTGCTTGCGCGCAGCGCGGCCACGCCCGGGTCCGCCGCGGGCGCCTCCTTGACGCTGAACGCCGGCGCCTCCTTACTGCCGAACGCCAGCGCAGGCGCGTCTTTGCCGCCGAAGGCCAGCGCAGGCGCCTCCTTGCTGCCGAGCGCCGGCGCCTGCACGCAAGCCGCAGCAGTGTCGGCTTCGCCTGCCGGTGCGCCTGATCAGGGGATGCGTCGCTGGCGCGCGCGCGCCCGCCTGTGCGCATACCACGACCGCCGCTGGGCGCCCGGTTGGGCGTGGCCTCTGATCAACAGGTGCGCTGGGAGATGCGAATGATCGCATGCACATACGCATGCACATATGCCGTTTGACAAACAATGACTGCACTGCGCTCTTCCGGCTGGCTGTCGAGGCCTGGCCGCAGAACGCACTGGGGCAGGGTTGCCGTGGCGCGTCCCTGCCGCCTTGCAGCAGCTGCGCGCCTTCTCGACCCCGGCCTGGCCCGCGAACGGCGAGGGCGTGGCAGGGGCGCCGGCGCCCGCTGCGGGCGCCGCGCCGCACTTCAGCGCCGCCAGGCTCTGTGCGTCGCGCACCACCTGCAGGCGCCGGGCGTGGCGTGGCCGGCCAGATCAGGCTCCTCCGACGGCAACCCCGCTCCCACTCTGGCACTCTTGCTGCAACGTCTGCATAAATATTTGAGCGGGAACATGCGTCGCGCATCATCGAGCCCTTGGGCAACAGGTCTATATGCGCAGGCAGCGAGCAGCGCCTCTTAAACGCACTGGCGGGCGCGTGCCAGTGAGCCACGCTCGGCCGCTGCGCGCTGCTGAGCAGACCAGTGCAGATGACAACAGCGGGGGCAAACATGAGCGTGGCGAGCACCTCGGCGTCGCCGGAGGCCAGCGCGCAATTGACCAGCGCGGTCGCGAAGCAGGTCCAGCCGACAAAGGGCAGCAGCAGCAGCGCCGCCGCCGGGTCCGCTGCATGGAACGCCGCAGCCGCCACTGCGGCCAGGCTACCCAAGACTGCGCCCCGCCTCCTGTATCAGTGTGCACTGCCTTGCAGGGTTGAGGCATGCGTGCGAAACGCACACTGCAGTGTCCCTTCGGGGCGCCACTCCGTGTTATTTAAAAAACATGCCTTCATACCGCATCTGTGCAGAGACAACCTGCAGCCACTGCAGCGCAGCCGACCCCCGCCAAGCAGTGTCAGACGACGGGGCGGGCGGGGGCGCGCCGAGCGCGTCAGCGCAGGCGCGGCGCAGCGGGTGGCCGCCGCCGAACAGCGGCGGCCAGGCCAGCCAGCTGGCGGCGAGCAGCGCCAGGTACGCCGCCAGCGGCGCGGCCTGCGCGGCCAGGCCGCCGCGGCGCCACACCAGCCACGCCGCGACGCCCATGCACGCGTACACGGCCGGCCACGCGCTGCGCAGCGCCTGGTGCGGCTTCCAGCCGGGCTGCGAGCTCGCCGCGTCCGCGGCGCTGGCGTCGCGCGGCTCGCCTCTGCGGGCCAAGGCACGCTCGCTGTCATAAGCGGGAGACGCTGGGCTCCGCGCGCCCGCTTTGCACGCTGAGCGGGGCGCAGCATGCAGCCACACTCCTGAAGGGGTGCGGCCAAGCGTTAACACAAAGGAGAGCACCTCCTCCGACACGGCGCCGGCGGCGAGGCGCGGCGCGGCCGCGCGCAGGTACTGCGCGACTCGTTCGTGGGCGAGCAGGCGCGCACGGTGCCGGCGGCCACGATGTCCAGCGCCTCTGTGTAGCACGGCACCAGCACCTGCGCGCGCCCGCCGGCTCACCACCCACCAGCGCGCAACACTCGTAACACTCGCTGGTGGCCGCCAGCTCAGCGGGACCACACGAGTGGCAACCCACTGGTCCCCCCAGCAAGCTTGACGCGCCGCTGCTACAGCAGTGGCACAGGTCCGTGCCAGGCACCAGCGGGCGAGCTGACACCATACCATGCAAAGCGTGCCGGCGCCGGCTACTGTGCTCAAAATGCCACTGAGTATGCCTGCATGGAACGGCACACAGGGCCGCGCGCGCGCCTGCACGTGACACGGCGGCTGTGCAGGCTCGCCCGGCGGCTGCGCGCTGGGCGGCAGCGCGCGACGGACGATGCACAGGCCGTACAGCACGACCGAGCTGGCCCCCAGAGCCTCGCCCGCCAGCACCAGCACGCCGTACCTGCGCTAGCAAGCCGCCAAGGGGTCGCACGCTGAGCAAAAGAAGCCGTCACTGTCACCACACGTTGTCGCTTGATGGGCAGGGTAGTGGCCTTGGAGGCACGCAGGTCCATTGCTGCGCGCTGAGCTGTCTGACGGCTTGCTCAACGCCATACCATGCACAAATGGCGCTCAGTTGCTGCCGGTTTTCGCATGCCTTGCAGGCGCATGCCTGCAAATGCATGAGCGGGCGGTGCAGCTCAGCGGGCACACGCAGGAGCTACCGCCGGTCATGCCCTTTGCTCCTGCGCCGCGGGCGCCAGCGCGGCAGGCCGGCCGAGGCCGCGCACCAGGTGTAGGGGCCCATGGCGGCCACGCCGTGCGTGCGCACCCAGAAGTACGCGGCCGCCGCGGCCACGAACGCCGCATAGGCCGCCGCGCCCCGCGCGTCCCATTCGCTCGGCGGGAGCGGCACGCCGCGCCCCCGACCGTGCGCTCTTCGGTCACAGGCAGGGTCACTGGCAGCCGCGGGCTTTGGCACAGGCGGCGCTGTCTCCGCCCGCATGGCCTGCGGCGGACGTGCCCGGCGTCTGAGCGGCGATTATGCCAGCTCTATCAGACTTACAATGCATCTTCTTGCATGCCTGGGAAGGTGACAGACAGTGTGAATTTGTTGCAAGAGGGGCTGCCTGTCTCGCCTTTTGCAGGAGACGCCCCTGACTGCACCTGTACGACATATCACAAGGGGGGTGGGAGCCTCCACAGCCGCTGAGGGCAGGCCAACAGTCCAAGGAGGAGTCGCTGCAGGTCAGCCCCAGCGCACCTCCTCGGCAAAGCGGCTGCTGCCCCGGCTTGGCCGCCGAGTGCGCACGCGCAGGCTCGGCGCGCCCGCAGCGTCCATCGCAGGCTTTCGGGGTCACCGCGCCGCACGAGGCTGCAGCAGCGGTCGCCAACGCGGCGAGAACGCTGCCACCGGCGCCGCACGCGCTGGCGTTTTCAAAGAGGCGCAGCGCTCAGGCGCCACGCGGCCAGCTCAAGGCAGCTGCATCCTGGTCGAGCGCCCAGGCCAGGAGTGCACGCCCGCAGCTCCTGCCTCGGCCTGCCAGTATGGCAGGCCCTCAGGAGCATAGTGTGCCTGCTGCTCACGCTGCTGTGCATCGATGCCTGGTAGTACGCGCCCTCCCACGAGGGAAATCGAGGACAGTTGGCAACGGATCGCCACCAAGCTGAGGCCCAGCGCTCTACAGGAGACGCATAAGAGCCCAGCCGCTTCATAGCAGACAGGCGCCTGACAGGTGCAAGTTGGAGCGCGCACCGGGCAGCTGTCTGCGAGCCTGGGGCAGGCTCGCTGAGCGTGCGCAGGCGTATGAAAGCCTTATGCCAACTTGCCGCAGCCAATGCCTGTATATGCTCTGCCGGCGCTGCGCACCACTTGGGGTGTTCTGAGCTTGGCCAGTGTCTGCAGCTCCCCTGAGTACCCTCAGGCGCTCTGTTGCTGCCTCTTGTTCACCTGCAGTGTTCCTGTCTCTTGTGTGCTGAATTAGCGGGGGACGAGACTGTGTTAATGGACAATCAGAGAGGGTTTGTGAGGTTTGTGAGGCTGAGCAGTGATCAGAAGAACAGTGAAGCGTGCTGTGCTGACCATTTCACTGAACTGATGGGTGAGGTGCTGAAATGATTAGCACTGTTCGATGCACAGGCCTGTAGATTTAGCAATCATGCTTACAACCTGAATGGAAGCAGCACCTGCATGCGCCTGCAGACTGGTTCCCTTGACACCCCGTCGGGGTGACCCCGCAGAAGCTCATGGCGAAACATTATGCTGTGCATGCGGGGCAATCATGATGTGCCATG